>ENA-UPTF01000694-UPTF01000694.1-marine-metagenome-genome-assembly--contig:-NODE-694-length-22755-cov-2.722903_pt1 | contig 22755 bp, 22 predicted proteins | sample MGYA00238166_ERZ767019 | MGnify/ENA primary metagenome ERZ767019 (study PRJEB28930, sample SAMN06266391) | marine metagenome | isolation source: Sea water from 250 m depth | place: Atlantic Ocean | study... | reverse complement strand
CATTGTTGGATCCTGGCAAGATGGGATCAGATGAGTTAGTGGAGTTAGCAACCCAGACCGCACATGTTGGGACAGATGGTTTCATGGTTGGTGGTTCAACAGACTTGAGTTTGGAAAAGGTTGATTCAGCAGTTGACGCTATAAAGGAGATAACACACTTACCGGTGATTTTGTTCCCAACACATGCTTCGTCCGTGTCTGGAAGGGCCGATGCAATTTTCTTTATGTCCCTTTTAAACAGTGAAAGTCGTCAATTTCTGGTTGGAGAACAGATTGCCAGCGCACGTTGGGTTCAACAGACTGGTTTAGAGCCTCTTTCTATGGCATATCTGGTTATTGCACCAGGCATGGCAGCAGGCCGTGTTGGTCAGGCACAACCCCTTCCTCGCAATGATTCTGATTTGGTTGTTTCTCATGCACTTGCAGGACAATATTTGGGAATGAAATATATTTATCTCGAGGCCGGGTCAGGTTCCTTAGAACCGGTACCGGATGCGATTATTAGTGCTGTGAAAAGTGCTACAGAGGTAATCTTGATAGTAGGTGGTGGAATACGCACACCCCAAGCTGCATCTAAAGCAGTGGCAGCTGGGGCAGATATAATTGTAACCGGTACCTTGGTTGAGACTTCTGATAGACTTAAGGATGACATGTCCTTACTTATCAAATCAGTTCATTCGTGATAATATATGCCTCCTGAGCTCAACGTTGACAAAGTTACTCCGCCACCAGCCCGTTTGACTGGGTTTTTGTACCATACTCCCGACGTAGCGCCGAGTCTTCTTCTTTTTCTGTCTACTACTATGCTGTTGGTCTACAGTGGCCTAAAAACTCTAGATCGTGCTGAGGCACCTATTGATTTTGGTATATTTGCCATTGTTACTTTTTCAATCCCGGTTATATTAGTATCATATTTGGTATCCCATATATCGTGGATTTGGGATGGGCGTTACCCGGTTCGGTATGGACTCCAGGCCGGAGCTACAGGATCATTGTTGATGCTGATAACTATAGTCATAGGCGATTATTTTGACGAGCCAAGCAAAGGTCTGGCATTTGGATTTGGCTGTATGGGTGGTTTGTGGTATCTTACTTTACGGACACATGGTAGTGCACCTGCCCGAATTGCATTTCCATTATCCCTTATTTCACCTTTTATCAGCGTTTATTATTTCTGGTATGGCGAATCAATGTCTGAATTTAATTTTGGGTTATTGGCTACAATCGCCCTTGCTTTTGCAAGTCATTTTTTCCTGTTCTTGATAGATTCACCGTACAAAAAAGCAGTTGGTGTTAGCGGAACACGACACATGTCGGCATTCATCGATCATTTTTCTACAGGAAATGGCCGCCGTTTGACAGAAGCCATACGCGAAATATGTCAGACCTTTGAGACCAAGAACGGCTGGATTTCAATTCGCAAGAAGGGGGAGACTGTTGCATTCCTAGCTATTCCTGGCATTCATCCTGGCCCTCTGGGTGAAGTAGGAGGTTCTAATCTTCCCGTAAAGATAGATCCCGTTCTTCCGGGTTTAGGATTTGCTTTTCATGGTGCTACTACTAATGATCATAATCCTCTCAGGGATGAGGATATCACTAGAATCGGTAAAGCGATGGTCACTGCCTCTGAGAATGCTGATTACAGTGATGATTCATCCGTCACAGTAATGGAAGGCGGTACGCCTTCAGCTTATGCAATGGGGATAGGGAACGGGACAATTATATTCGTAAAACCGGGAGACAGTGACGATATTTTACCTGAGCTGGCAGCACGTCTGGAACGCCCCTCATCGAATCCTGAAGGAGTTAGGCTTATGATTGATCTCCATAATCAGGAAGGGTGGGGCCGTTCACCTCTGGCTGCAGGAACAAAAGAAGGCGCCATGTTGGAGATATCCGCTTTCAAAGCACTGAAGTTGAGCCAATCATTGACCAAAGGAAAGCTTATGGTTGGGATCTCAAACATGCCAGGTGAAGATTTGGGTAGGGGAATTGGCCCTGGAGGTTTGCGTGTTTTGGTAATTGAAATAGTTCCTTCATCAGACAGTCAGCAGGGTCAACGCACGGCGATAATGCTTTGGGATGCAAATGGTTTTGCTCCAGATATGAATAAAAAATTACAAGATGGTTTGAAAGGAATGGCAGATTCAATACTTCTGGCATCTACTGATAATCACTACGTCAATGTCAAACCAGGAGGCTACAATCCTCTGTCAGATTCTGACGGAATCCTACCATCTGCTAGGCAAGCTCTTGAAGAGGCTATAGCTGACATTTCTCCTGCTGAAGCAGCTATGGGGACAGAGTACGTTGATGGTGTAGAAATCTTGGGTCCTGGTAATCAAGATACGATAAAAGCTGCAGCTAATGCAGTAGTTGAAGTAGCCAGATTCTCATGGCTACCTATCTATTCGTCAGCAACAATGTTTTGTCTCTTGCTCTCGCCTTATATCTAAGATTGTATCTGTATTGAGATCTTAACACCGTCTGGTATTTGGATTCTCATCAATTGACGCATTGCTCTTTCGTCTGCGTCAATGTAGATTAGTCTCTTATGTAATCTGGCTTCCCAGCGATCCCAAGTTTCAGAACCTTCCCCGTCAGGTGATTTCCTTACTGGAACCTTAAGTTTTTTTGTAGGGAGAGGAATTGGTCCAGTCATCCCGACACCAGTTCGGTCTGAAATTGTTTTTATTTGTTCACAGACTCCGTCTACGATATTATGACTCAAGGCATGCAAGGAGATACAAGCCCTACTCGATGCCTTTTTAGGAGCCATTTATATTTCAATTAGTCCCAGTGTTCTTCTATCTTCAGACACATACCGGCCGCAACCGTTGCGCCCATGTCTCGGATAGCGAATCTTGCTAATTGTTTGAATTTCCCTTGTTCTTCAATAGCCAAAGGTTTTGTTGGTTTGATAAGAACCATTCCAGCATCTCCCTTCTTCAGGAAGTCTGGGTTCTCTTCTGTAACTGCACCAGTTCGTGGGTCCATTTTGGCCAGTAATTTATCAAAGGTACAAGCCACCTGCGCTGTGTGACAGTGAAATACGGGAGTGTATCCTGCAGTTATTACGTTAGGGTGGTCCAAGATCATAACTTGAGCTTTGAAAGCTCGAGCAACAGATGGAGGGTCGTCTAAAGGCCCACCAACATCTCCTCTTCGGATATCCGTATGAGATATGCCACGGCAATTGAATCCAATATTGTCACCAGGCACAGCTTGAGGTACCTCAGCATGGTGCATCTCTACAGACTTAACTTCACCTTCTTTTCCACCAGAATGTGCCGATGGTTTGAAGATTAGTTTGGTCCCAGCCTTAATCGTTCCTGATTCGACACGACCTACTGGAACAGCGCCAATACCTGAAATCTTGTAAACATCCTGAATAGGAATTCTAATTTTTGCATCAGCAGCACCAGATGGTGGATTTAGTTTATCTAAAGCCTGCATCAAGGTGTCTCCCTTAAACCAGGAGAGTTCTCCTTTTTCCTTGATATTATCTGCCTTCCATCCGGAAGCAGGTAGGATGTTAACTTGGTCATCCTTGAATCCAACCATTCCTAACATGCTATTTACTTCAGCAACGACTTCATTGTATCTGCCTTCATTGTATGCAGGTTTGGTAATATCCATCTTGTTGACGGAGATTATCATTTGCTCGATACCCATAACTTTTGAGAGCCACAAGTGCTCCTTTGTCTGAGCTGCGATACCATCATCTGCGGCAACTACCAGAACTGCAGCGTCAGCCTGTGATGTTCCAGTAATCATATTCTTTACGAAATCTCTGTGCCCAGGTGCATCGATAATTGTGAAATGCCTTGAATCTGTTTTGAACTCTTTATGAGCGACGTCGATAGTTACACCACGTTCTCTCTCTTCTTTCAGATTGTCCATGACATATGCCAATTCAAAACCGGATTTTCCACGCTCATCAGCTTCTTTCTTGTATTTGTCGATCAAGTGCTGTTCTATTGCTCCGCCTTCCAAAAGTACTCTACCAACTGTGGTTGACTTACCGTGGTCGACGTGACCGATGAATACTACATTCAAATGTTGTTTTGCAGCCATTGTTATTTCCCTCCATGGGATAGATGTGTCGGCATGATGGGGGGTAAATAAAGGATTCGCTCAGAGATTAGAGGATACAAGCACAATATCACCATATTAAATAGCCTTTATTATTGCGCACAATATGCGTTTTGAGGTCAAAGGTAATCCATCCTATGGTGAAGTAGATGTTGATTTAGGTCCCAATGAAACTTTGTTAATTGAACCAGGAGCAATGTCTCGGATGTCTTCAAATCTTAATTCTAGTTTTCAGAGACAGGGGGGCTTATTCTCAGCTATGTTTCGGAAGATGTTTGGTGGAGAGAATTTCTTCTTAGGAAAATATGAGCATCCAGACGGTGGAAAGTTAACTTTTGCACCTTCAACACCTGGACATGTAGAACACAGACAATTGACAAATAATAGCTTGAACATCATGGCAGGCTGTTTTTTGGCATGTACTCCTGGAGTAAATATCAAGGCTAAATTTGGAGGTTTTAAAGCACTTTTTTCAGGAGAAGGGGCATTTTTACTTGAAGCGTCTGGCAATGGTGATTTATTCTTTAATTCTTTTGGCGGTATTATTGAGAAGGAAATTAATGGAGACTTCATAGTAGATACAGGGCATGTAGTAGCCTTTGAACCTTCTTTAAATTATAAGATTTCAGGTATGGGTAATTGGAAATCAACAATGTTATCAGGTGAAGGACTTGTGATGACATTTAGTGGAGTTGGTAAAATATATTTGCAAACACGTACTGTTGATGGTATAGCATCCTGGCTTACACCGAGGTTAATATGAATGTAAAAATAGATACAGAAGGCGCATTTGGTTCTGCATTAGTTACACTAGAAGCAGGTGAAAAGTTTGTGTCGGAGGCAGGTGCTATGTATCGTGCTTCTCCGAATATGGAGATATCAGTAGAATCCCGAAAGAAAAAGGATGAAGGCATGTGGGGGGCTTTGAAATCCGGCATAAAGGCAATGTTTGCAGGAGAATCTTTCTTCTTGTCTACATATACTCCTAATGATGGCCAAGCTGGTGAAGTAGGATTGGCACCGACCCATCAGGGAGAAGTTCGCAGTGTCAAAGTTGGACCTGAGGTATGGATTTGTTCTGGTGGTAGTTATCTGGGTTCATCAGGAGGGATAACATTAGATACACAATATCAGGGTCTTACCAAAGGAATGTTCAGTAAGGAAGGTTTAGTTTTTGTCCAAGCATCAGGTGAAGGAGATTTACTAGTGAATGGTTTTGGTAGAATTAGTAGCATTGATGTTAGTGGAGGTATCACAGTAGACAATGGCCACCTTATTGCTTTTACAGAAGGATTAGAATATACTATAAGCAAAGCAGGCGGCGGCTGGATTTCATCAATGATGTCTGGTGAAGGTTTAGTTATGAAATTTAGTGGGCAAGGAAAAGTCTTAGTTCAATCCCATGATCCAAGCCGTTTAGGTGGAGTACTGGGGCCATTATTGCCTCCGAGGGAGGGCTAATGAAATACAACATCGTTTCTGCACCTTCGTACTCACTTGTCGAACTTAGTTTGAATGAGGGTGAATCTGTAATTGTTGAACCAGGTTCAATGGCCTGGATGGATACTACAATAAAGCCTAAAACTGAGATGAAAGGGGGATTTTTTGCAGGAATTAAGAGAAAGTTTGGAGGTGAAAGTTTCTTCCTTAATACATATACTGCTGAGGGTGGTTCAGGAAATATAGGTATTGCACCTGGATATTCAGGTGATATAATTGTACGTGAATTAAATAATGAAACATTGTACATGGAAAGAGGAGCTTATCTTTGTCATGTAGGAAACATAGAGACAAGTGCGACATGGGAAGGTTTTTCAGGTATGTTTGCAGAAGGAATGTTTGGATTGAGGGTAAGCGGTACAGGATTACTATTTTTTGGTTCTTATGGTGATGTTCAAGAAGTCGAAGTAGATGGTTCTTATACAGTAGACAATGGATATGCAGTTGCTTGGGAGGAGAATCTAGACTATAGTATTGGACGTTCTGGTAGAAGTATTCGTTCCTTCCTTTTCGGTGATCAATTAATTTGTCGTTATCATGGGAGTGGCAAATTGTGGATTCAAACACGCAGCCCTAGAAATCTAGCAGCCTGGGTACATCCATTTAGACGCGTTAAATCAAAAAACGATTAACCGGCGTAATTTTCAGGTCTCGGCATCTCGGGCTTGAGACCTTTTCTCTGTCTAATCTCTTCAGTGATTTCGTCCAGAAGGTCAGGTGGTAATTCTTCATATCCTGAAAATTCAGTACTCCACAGTGCTCTTCCTCCAGTCGCAGACCTTATTTCGCTTGCAAATCCAAACATTTCCTTGACCGGGGCTTTTGCCGTAATGACTGCCATGTCTCCTTCGTTCTCCATTCCAGCTATCTCGGCCCTTCTTTGTGCCATCTCGCCAGTTACAGATCCCATCAGTTCTTGTGGAACAGTGATGTAAACATTTTGTTTTGGTTCTAGTAGTGCCACACCTGCACTGACCAAAGCCCCATTGATTCCATTTCTTACAGCAGGGATTGTCTGTGCCGGACCTCGATGGATTGCATCTTCGTGGAGTTTGGCATCATTTAGTATGATTTTAACCCCCATCATTTTCTCATGGGCTCTTGGCCCTCTTTTAACTACTTCTTTGAAAGCATCAATCAATAATTCCCTAGTCTCAAATAAGTTTTGAATACCTTTTGTCGCATCTACGAATACGCAACTATTTTCAATCGAAAGTACACCTCTTCCATGTACTTTAGGCCATCCCATATCAATTAGTTGTCTGGCTACTTCCTTGGATTTTTTGATATCGCCTGATGGAATGGTCCCATCAATTATTGCCGCTCTAATATCCTCTTCTAAGGGTTCCACTGTAATGTAGAATCGGTTATGCTTGTTTGGTGATTTCCCTTCAAAGTCTCCGGGCGAGTTCATAGCCACTGTCTCACGATAAACAACTATAGGTGGTGACGTTGTAATCTCCACACTATGCTCATTTCTTATCCTGTATTCTGTAATCTCTAAATGTAATTCACCCATTCCTGACATCAAGTGTTCTCCTGTTTCCAGATTACTGTCAATTTGAATAGATGGATCTGCTTTTGCTACAGCCCTTAGAACTTCGACCAGTTTTGGCAAGTCCTTAGTGTGTTTTGCCTCTATGGCCGTAGTGACGACAGGTTCCGAATTATGTATAATTCTTTCGAATGCTGTCATTTCTTTATCGGAAGAAATTGTAGAACCTGAAATGGCATCTCTCAATCCTGAGACTGCAATAATATTTCCAGCTGTAACATTTTCGGTGCTAATTCTATCTCCACCGACGAACATACCTACAGATTGGACACGATTGGCAGATGGCATGCCAGCAACGTACAGCTGGTCTCCCTTTTTCACAGTACCTGAGAAAAGTCTTCCGACAGCGATTTCACCGGCATGAGGATCAAGAACAACCTTAGTTACCATGAATGCCGTATCTCCACTTGCTTCAGCATTTATCATGGATTGCCCAATCTTTTCTTCTGATTCTCCTCTCCATATATGTGGTATTCTATATTTCTGGGAAACGCTTGCCGAAGGAAGTTTTTCAACAATCATATCCAGCAAGACTTCATGCAGAGGGGCAGCATGGGCCAATTCCTTTCTCTGTTCTTTTTCCATAAAATCATAAATTTGTTTAAAATTAACATTTTTCTTTGCCATGAATGGAATTGATGTTGCCCAATTATGGTACGCCGAACCAAAGGCTACAGTTCCAGCCTGAGCATCGACCGTCCAATCCTTTTTGAATTCATCAGGAACCATTCTTGAAATCAATTTGTTAACCTCAGTGATTATTTTCCCAAATCGTTGCATCATATCCTCTGGTGTAACTTGAAGTTCCGCGATTAATCGATCAACCTTATTGATAAACAGAACCGGTTTGACTTTTTCTTTGAGTGCCTGTATGATAACAGTCTCAGTTTGCGGCATAATGCCTTCAACAGCACATACTACGATTATAACTCCATCTAGAGCACGCATAGCTCTAGTTACATCCCCTCCAAAATCTACATGCCCGGGCGTGTCAATTAGATTAATCAGATAATCTTCACCTTTGTGTTCGTGTACCATAGAAGCATTAGCAGCATTGATGGTTATTCCTCTGGCTGATTCCTGTTCGTCAAAATCAAGCATGAGTTGTTTTCCTGCCAAGTCTTCAGACATCATGCCTGCACCAAATATCAAATTGTCAGATAATGTGGTCTTTCCATGATCAATGTGTGCAGCAGTACCTATGTTCCGTATGTTGTTTAGGTTCTTGAATAAAGCGGTTGCACGCTTTATGTTGTCTTCTTTACGGCCCATTTTTGTTCACTTTAATTGTGTGCCGCTTCAGCTTGACGTTCAGTCTCTTCTTTCTTGCTGATGGCATATGAGTCCGGATTAATTTCCGAGGCAAGCATGAGTTCTCTGGCGAGTGATTTCTCAATCGAACGTTGTTTCTTGGACGATTCCAAAGCACCAATACAGAGATTCCGGATTGCTATGTCTACTCTTCTGGTTGGTGAGACATCAACTCCACTATACACTCTGATTCCACCATATCTTAGTGATACAACTGCAGCTCTGGGGGCGGAATTCTCCAAGGCTTGAACCATAATCTGTGCAGGATTCGTTTTCTTTTTAGTGTGAATCATTTCAAAAGAATTCTTCAGAACGGTATATGCCTGTGCCTTTTTCCCAGTGTATTTTTCTGAGCGCATCAAGTTGTTAATGAATCTTTCAATCACAGTGAGCCCCCTCTTTCCAAACTTTTTCTTGGAATGTCTACCACCTGTATGGGGTACCTGAAAGGCATCTAGATTTATGTATTTTTCTAATGTAGTATCAACGATATTAACTTCAGTCAGGTCCCATTTGCCAAAGAGAGGCATAACTGGCATTTCGGGTTCGGAAACTTCAACCATTTCCTCAACTGGATTTTCTTCAACCTCTTCCATATTTACCTTATTGGTTTTTCTTTTCGACCACGAACCATCTCTCTGAGAGATACATTATTAACTTTAGCTACTCTATACCTTACACCCGAAAGATCACCATATGATCTTCCCATTCGACCTCCGACTCCTTCTATTACTACCTCGTCGTGTTCATCGATGAAACTTATAGCAAGATTACCGGGTGCAAGCGCAGTTACTTGCCTACCATTCTTTATGAGTTGAACTCTTACACACTTTCTTATTCCTGAATTTGGCTGTTTTGCTTCCACACCAACTTTTTCGACAACTATACCTTTGGCTTGCGGCGCTCCTTGTAAGGGGTCAGCTTTCTCTTTCAGCTTCATGGCTCGCTTTCTATAATATCTATCATTCCAGCGATGTTTTTGGCGTGTGCTACGTTGCTTTGAAGCAGTATAGAGTCCTTTTGCCACTCGATATTTCCGGTCCCGCAATCGGGACTGCAGCGCAGAAGGGGGCTGTATATATACGGTTCGGTTCTCCATCGTCGATTAGAGTTATCTTTCTCCAAATTAAAAGTAGGTAAAACCTTTTTGTCTCAGGCCTAAAAGGGTCTTAGGCCACCGTAGCTTAGCCCGGTTGAGCGGCTGACTTGTAATCAGCAGGCCGAGGGTTCAAATCCCTCCGGTGGCTCCACCCATTTATTCTTATTTAGCCACACACTTGAGGTTTTACCCTGAGGTCAAATCACAAGATATGTTACGAAGTACTTCAATCAAAATTGATTCTTGGAAACCTGTAAAACTCCTAGCACGACAGTCAGTCAAAGATGGCATAGTAGCTCTATCCTGTGATTTGAAAGGTGATGTGGCAGCAATAATCTCGAAGTCTTCACTTACAATCTTTACCAATCGTGAACTATTAGATAGTGTACCTTTGAAGAAAGGTAGACAAATACATATTTCTGACAATACGGAGAGAATTTTGGTTCTGGCAGCGGATGCATTACTATGTTATGATTATTGGGGTCAGATTAAATGGACTTACAGAGGAGTAGATTCTAACAGCCAATTCTGTGTAAATGACGATGGAACTAGAATCGCACTCTCTGAATCTAATTCTTTGAAGGTGATTAGTCGTTTTGGAGAGGTTTCTTGGGATTCAACGTTTGAAGACAAAATACGGGAATTTGTTTTTGCCCCGAATAATTCGTTGGTGGTTTCAACACTCTCAGGTCTTTTTCTAATTGAAACCGACAACAAAATAGTTGAATTGCATTCCAATTTCATTGCGTCTGAGATTTCATGTTCTTCAGATTATCTGATTGTTAATTCAGAGGATACTATGATTGCATTTTCGTATACTGGAACTGAATTGTGGAAGAAGGAAGGAGTTGCTACCTCAAATGTTTCGTTTTCAAATGATGGTGTCAAACATGTTTTCCTTCTGGATTCCAAAACCCTTGTTTGCCAGGATCGTAACGGCGACGAGATCTGGACCTATCGTTCTAAGGATGAACTAAAAGGCGCCTATGTACTGGAATCAGGCAATATGGTTGGCGTTTATTCTAACACGGTATTCCACATAATAGACTATCAGGGGCAGCAGGCTTGGTCCTACCAAGCCAGAGAAAAGGTTGTGGGATTCTCTTTTTCGAATCATGGTGGTGACGTAATAGTCGTATCAGTCAGTAAGATTCATTGGTTTCAGAACGAGGGGTTCCTGAGGACAAGTGTTGATGACGAATTAGATAAAGCAGAACAATTATTCCATAAAGTTTCAGTTTATGATAGTAATCTGGACCAGTTAAGGTATGATATGGAAAAGGCAAGGTCTCTCCAATCAGGAAAATTTGAATTAGTAAAAGATTCTTTTCAAATCATTAATAGAGTCAATATACGCTTGGCATCACTTCATCAGCGCCATGTAGGCTATCTAGATGCCCTTCCTTCTTTCATGGAACAATTAGGGCTTCAGGGAGCCCAGACTGACGAAATGATACCTTTGTTATACACGTACTATTCATTACATAGTGACCTGTCCGACACTTCATCATTAAGGGCGTTATTGGAGCGAGCTAATTTCCTGTTGACTAAATTGAATAGATATGAGCCATCGGATTCAAAAAGTGACAAGGGCAGTAAAGGCCCTAATCCAAACCATTTCTTAAAAGAGGCCAAGCGCAACATTTCTGAAGAGATCATAAATATCAAAGGATTAATAACAAGCAGAAACAAGGACGTTGAGTCACTTGAATCCAACCTGAAATACTTGGTAATTGACTGGTTGAAGACCGGTGAGTTGGACGCCGAACCGCGTGATTTTGTGGAAACATATCAAAAAAGTGAACAGATTCGTGAAGAAAAACGCGAATTGATTGTAAGCAAGATTGAAAATTCTATGGCTTTTATCGATTATTCTGAGAAACACGAACACCTTGTTTTAGAATCTCTGAATTTTACATGCAAAGATAAGGTGAGCCTTAATCTTACGATAAAGAATGGTTCTGAGGGGTCTGTCAATAATTTATTCTTTAGAATTAGAGTAGAGGGAAGTGGCCTTAATCTGGCTGAACCTATATCTGGAGTTATACGTCTAAATCATCTGGAAGTTAATGAGTCCTATTCACCGGTCTTTCGTTTTGAACCTACTAATCGTGCTTTCACCAAGGTGGTCCTTGTCGTTCAATATTTGGATGACGCCGGTAGACACTATACTTCCTGGTTGGGTGAAATCGACGCTGATTTCTTAGGTTGCTATGTCAAACCATCAGAAATTGATGAGGAGAAACATGGGGACTTGCGTTTGGAGTACAAGGATCACACCTCGCATGCCGCCGTAAACATCGAAGGCCTCACAATCAACAAGATAACAAACATATCAAAGGAGTTACCGGGGATGCACTTGTGTAGTTTCAAGGAAGAGAGTTCCCGTTCCATAATTTACCATTCGGCCAAGTCCAGTTTGGATGATTCAGATTACCTGTCAATGATATTCTTGAGAGGCATAGGAGGTGAGGAATCATTACGTAGTGCTCTTGAATTGGTTTGTCATGCACCAGATATAGAAAAGTCCTCAGAATTAAAGGATGAACTCATGTCTTATCTAAAGGGTGAACTCTTGAAGTCGAACGGTCGCTTAGTTTAGTATTCGCGCCATTTGTGCTTACATTTCGTGCATTGATAAATTCGGGTTGCTGGCTCATCGGCCGCTCGTGTTTGCCTAATTACCCATGTAGCTTCATGATTTTTGCATTTCTCACAGATAATCTTAACAGTTGGCAGTGTTCCCTCTATACTTTCGGTTACCACGATTTTTCGATCAATCCTCTTCCTCGTAGTTGTGTTCTCTCCACTCGTGGGTTCACTGTGGCACAGGAAAGGTAATTTAGTCACAGGATCGAGCTTTTTACATTCCATTTTGCTGGTTTCTCTATTCAATTTCATCCAGGCTTTACATTTTGGACAGATTGGTAATTTCATACTATCAACTTACGTCTTCAACAAGTTCCGTCGCTTGATTTATAGTTATTTGATTAATCCCAAAAGCAATACAAATAGTGGTTTGGAACCCACCGTTTAATGATATTGCTCCAGCATTCGGTGTCCAGAAAATTGTTTTGACCTGCACAATTTCTCCCACACCTAAAGGTTCAAAAAATTTGGCAGTCTCACTCACTTTTGCGTCCCATTTATACAAAACTGCATTAGATGGCAAGCCATCATTATTTTCATTCAGGATAATACCCTTACCAACGAGTGTCAGACCTTCATCTTCAACCTTTTCTTTTATTTTTTCGACGACGATGCTTTGAATCTGACTTTCCACATTTACTAGAGAACTGATAGATACAACCATCAGTCTCCCTGACCTTCCGTCCGTAGAGTCATAGGTTAGGCTTGAAATCTTGAAGTGCCCGTTGAATTCTTTAGTGTATTTCTGATCAAAAGGCCCGTTCCAGACTCCTGCCGCCAAATATAATGAACTTTGATCGACTTCAGCAGTTTTATATCCGATTAATGTCGGGCCGATTACCAATAGGCCTAAAAGAGCTACTAGAATCAGCGTGAATAATCTCCTGAACCATCGTCTTTTACCCTCTTTTTCCCATCCTCCAATGCGTAGTTCAGGCTCTTCCATAGGATATCTATTCAGTCTTCAGTAATAAGGACTGCTTCAACTGGACAAACCGATTCACAGGCACGGCATATGATACACTCTTCTTCACGTATCATTATGGCTTTTTTATCAGATTCGGGGTGATTAGGCGTATCAATCCATTCAAACACTTCGACAGGGCAGGCGTCTATACAAGCCCCGTCTGCTATACAAAGGTCAAAGTCGACACCAACTATAGTTCCCCAGACGCCAAGTTTGTCGCTACCAATTCCGTTATAGGAATCTTGGTCTTTAGCCCAGATTTGTATAGGCTGACTCTCCCCGTCATGGGTTGCAACTTTCTCATACTCTGTCAGGTAGTTTTCATCTATTGCCATACCAATCGATTGTCACTTACCATCCCACTTAATAATATTTCTTCCAATAAGGCCCAAATTAATTAAACGACCCCTCAAAACTTATGTTTATGGGAGAAGTCGCCCTGAAATACAGATTGATGCCTGAATCTCCTGATTCAGATACGGATGCAATAGTTGATGCTATACCTGCAGTCATACCTGATGACGCTAGTTTTGGTGCACACGAAGTCAAACCCTTTGCCTTTGGCCTGAAAGCAGTTATGATTGTAATTATCGGTGTAGACAGAGATGGATTTGCGACCGAGGTTGAAGACGGCCTGAATAGTCTGGCCAACGTCCAGACGGTTATTCTGGAAGAGCAGTCATTGATCTAGGTTTTTTATAAAACACCAAGAATATAAATCACTCCTCTGTAGGTGTTCGATTATGGCTGACCGAGCGCCTCTGTCTTACACGACAACTAGATTAACATTAGGAACGTTTCTTCGGATTATGTTTCGACCTAGATATCTTGATAGGGCTAAGATTCCAGTTGATGGCCCCTTGATAATTGCGGCCAATCATCTTTCCCACATTGATCCTGCATTCATAATGACTGCAGTCAAAAGGCCAATTTCCTATATGTCCAAGAAGGAGCATTTTGATGGGGCCGTTAGGCGTTTAGTGTTCAAACAGGTAGGCGTGATTCCAGTTGATCGAGAGGTAGGGGGTATGGATGCACTTGACGGGGCAATTCAGATTCTGAAAGATGGAGGTGCCATCGGTATATTTCCCGAGGGCACCCGTTCAAGAGATGGCACTATGGGTTCAGGTAAGACCGGTGTAGCTCGTTTAGCTGCAGCTACGGGTGCTGCGGTGGTCCCGGTTGCTATTCGCCAAACAGATGATGTATGGCCCGTTTCCAAACGAGTACCTCGCCCTTGGAGAAAATTCTACTATAAATTTGGTGACCCACTCTATTTTGAAAGTTCAGAGGTAAATGCTGAGAGCCTACACAAATTCACGGATGAGGTAATGGGTCGCATAGTTGACTTATCGAAGGAATGCGAGGATTATTGGCAGTCCCAAAAAGTTTCAGTCAGATTACGCAACTGGACTGAGAAGACCCGCTCGGGTGTCCGCCATAGGATAGAGTCTTGGCGTAAAAATCGTAAAGTTCCAATACTCTCTCGAATTAGGAAGTAATCTTTCGATTCAGATTCTCTCAGAACATTCTAGCTTGACATTACCGCCCTTGAGTTCCAGCCTAATTTTGTCCCCTGAGTTAATTGTCTGGCAGGGATTTTCCTCGAATGTGTGGGCATATGGGACTCCAAGAAGGCTACACGCCGGTATAGTTTGCTGATCTAAATCGGTGTTGATTATCGCTTTTGGGCCATTTCCATTGTAGAATAACCCGAGTAAAACATAGGGTGCTACCGTTGAACCGCTACCTTTTGGAAAGATCAGAATTTTATCTGCCATGGATTTCCCATTGATTGGATGCCCTTCCTCTTCAATGGTTCCAGTTTCACGATTGACAAAACCTAGAAAAGTTATTGGAACATCAGTAACCAAGGCCTCACCTTCTACAACCCATTCCTTCTGTGACTTTAGCCCTTCTCCCGAAATTACTACCTTACCTTCTTTACGTGTTTTTCTGGATTCTAGGTGTTGCACTTTATCTAAGCTTCTTTCAGTTCGAGTCACTTTCAATAGATTAGGTTTTACAGCATGCTCGATACAATCTGCCAATCTCATAACTGAGGTATTAATCGAATTAAGTCCTGACTTCAAGTAGTGCTCAGCCTTCATAGAATTCGTCAAGATATGTTTGATCTTTGCATGATTATAGTGTACAACTTCAGGGCACGTTTCACGTAGAACAAGTCCACCAGCGTCTTCTACAATCTTGACTAATCCCTCTTTTTCTGCTTTCGCAAAATTTTCAGATGAAGTGAACAACCACAAACGCCCTTTTGGCAATTCTTTTCCATCAACTAATTCTGCAGTTCTCTGAATCTCCTCATATGAGGCTTGGGGGCACCCGATAGTCACCAGATCAACTCTGTTCTTGGGTGCTAGTTCTGAATATCGTTTCTTAAGATCCGAGGCTGTGAATGTGATGTCAGCATGAGAATTCGTGTCCTGGGGATTCTCAGTAAAACCATCAATAAACAACATTGGGCAGCCATAATTTGCAGCCGCAGCAGCCAATGCCTTTCTGCATTCCGAATTCAAATTCTTGAGTCCAAATATTAGTGGAATTGGCCCATATTCCATTTTCCATTGTGGCTGTATCTGTTTCCCAATCCAGTCTCCTAAGATTGAATAATCTACAGGTTCTTCCAAGTCACAGTTCACCGTTACCGCCAGATTTGGAACGCGATTTTCATCCAAAAGGAGCCCATATTCAGGCGTGAAACCACAAATTGCGGTTGCAATTGCTGATAATCCGGATTCTCGGTTTGTTCTCAATTTTGTATATGAATTGGCAAAGCAGACGGCGTTTGATTCAGACCAGGAAGCATTTCCTTCAATGTTGAGATTATCATAAGGAGTACAAGACAAAGTCAATTTTATTCCTAGCCGCTCGTAGGTATCCAGGATATTTTGTTGTTTTTCAACATAATCCTTTACGGGTATGTCCATTTCTTCGAATTTGCTCCTGTCGCAGCCTGCAGAATTCAGGGTCGTTTCAACTGCAGTTTCTGAATCTCCTTCAGCCGTTAGGTCTTTCAAAAATCTGATTAATCCTTCACCACCAGTTAGGGGTGATACTCCAGATACATGGGCTGAGGTTACAGGTATGAGTCTTTTTGCACCCGCAGCTTCACCCAGATCGACCAGTAATCTCATGGCCTTTTGTTTGGTGGAACCCTGACCACCTTTCAGCATATCATTCTGTTCGGAAGTTAGTATCATTTAATCTAGATATTCTTCTAGGTTCACCTGCATTCCCGGTTTTGTCTTGCTGAAGTCATTCCGTTCTCGATCAAGAGGTATAGTACAATCAAATCCAACTTTGACGGTTCTTCTTGTCTCAGGGTCTGCACTGGGATCAAGAGACGAACCTTTGACTCCTGTTTTGATAACTAGATCCCTGTCAGCTTGAAAACGTGTAGCCATTGCCCATTCCACAGCTTGTGAATTAGTAACATCGATATCATCATCTACAATCCAAACGTGCTTCATGGAGGCGTGGCCGTCAAAAGCAGCTTCAATGGCCTTCCTTCCATCATCTTCATTTTTCTTTTTGATAGACACTGAACCATGTAACCACGAGCCTCCACCATGTGACATGAAAACGTCATGACATTCAACGACCTTGTTAACCGAATTGAATATGGTAGGTTCACGTGGCATTCCCATCAAGACCTTGTGTTCTGGACCACTAGGTAGTAGGGCATGGAATACAGAATCATCTCTGATGAAAATACGCTTAATTCTAGCCACTGGCTGCTTGCGTATTATATCTGGTGTCTCGGTCAGGTCGACAAATGGTCCTTCATCATGCATTTCTCCGGTAAATTCGCATATCATTACCACTTCAGACTGAGGAATCGAATGACCTGCTAGTTCAATCACGGGTGAATCAGCTAGGGCATTTGCCACAGCCATTTCATCCTCTTCTATCCCGAAAGACGTTGCCGCACCTAACAAGACTGGAACAGAAACGCCATTACAGAATGCAAATTCCTTGAGACCTCGTTTAATGTAATCCATAAGATGTCTATCCAGAATTCTCATGACAAGATGCTGATTATCAATCTTCATTGCACGGTGGAAAGACAAATTCCTTCCATATTCCTTATCGTTAGCCACGGCCATTGCCGATGAAATGTAGGCTCCACCGTCTATGGGCTGATGTGTAAGTATCGGTAGTTTTTCAAGAGAGGCTTCGATTTCCTTGTACCCCTTTGCTTCTCCGACATTCGGTGTTTTGGTTTCCCTCACAGCCTTTGATATCTTTTCAAGAACCTCATCTGGTGCACATTCAAGTCCCAAGGCTACCAGCTCCCGGCTTGAACAAATGTTGGTGATACATGGAAGAATACTTCCCTTCACATTTTCCAAGTATAGCGGCCTATCACCTGCGTCCTCCATCAGGGCTGCAACTTCATAGACTGGATCAACCTCTTTGGTCACTCGTTGTAATCTTCCTTTTTCTTCTAGTAGGTTAACGAATTCTCTCAGATTCATGGTCGCTCTCCAAATGAAGTCTGATAGGCCCTATATCCGGCTTCCGTTATCGCATCATAAATTTTCTTTTGGGATTTTTTATCCTCAGCAAGAGCTACCATATTTCCACCACCACCACCTCCAGTTAGTTTAGCACCCAATGCCCCTTCATCATGAGCAATATCGATTAACTTTTCTAAACTTTTATGTCCGACACCTATTGAGTTCAAGAGCTTATGATTTTCATCCATCAGTTCACCGACTAATTCTCTATCTCCTTTTTCAACAGCTATTTTTCCATTCCTAGTAACTTTTTCAATTTCATCGAAATAGCCTTCCATTAGCCTAGGTTCCTTTTTCCAAGCTTTTCTAACATTAGCCACAGTTTTTTTGGTCGGAGCTTCAATACCCGTATCTCCAATCACCAATCTGAAAATATTTCCAGGATCAAATGTTCTAGGTTTTTTTCCTTTTACAAAGTAAACAGGCATTTCGTATGCAACAACTGTGTTGTCTATTCCACTTGGAGTCCCATGAACAATTTTTTCAGCTTTAAAAACAAGCTCAGATATTTCATTTTCAGCTAGATTAACGCCCAAATGACCAGATAATGCCCTGCAAACCGCCGTGGAAGTCGCAGCACTACTCCCCATTCCAGAACCCTGTGGTAGTTTTGATGTGAGATTTATAGTTAGGTTCGGCTCATTTTCATCACTTATGGACAAGATAGATTGAGCTAGTACACTGAATTGGTTATCACTTCCAAGTTTGTATTTCTTCTTAATGTCCATTGCATTTATCGTAATTCCTTCTTCACCCGGTTCACTCCATGCAGTTGCCCTCATACCAGCTACAGGGATTGCGATTGCAGGTTTTCCATAAACAACAGCATGTTCCCCAAAAAGAATGATTTTGCCAGGCGCGGTAAACCGACCTTCCATACTCAGTCGGAAATATGCGCACTTATACCGTTATCTGTCGTAAATATATTAATGCCCTTTCAATAGGAACCTATGGGTTTTTTTGATACGATAGGGCGAGGATGGAAGCTCAGCAAGCTTAGTTTTTCCGTTGTAAAGGCAGATCCAGAGTTACTGCTTTATACATTTTTATCGACAATGATGGTTTTCGTTACGATTGCAGCAGCAGCATATCCTGGCTACGAAGCTGAGAATAATGAGGGAAGTCACTGGGCCATGACAGATTCTGTGCTAAATCCTGAAACTGGAGAAGAAGAAAGACAAGCGACTAGTTCGTACATGGCTTGGATTTTTCTGACTTATATGGTTGGCAGTATAATCGTCGTATTCTGGAATTCTGCAATAATTGTCAGTGCTCATGAAAGACTGACTGGTGGCGATCCTACCATAATGACAGGTATCAAAGCAGCCTTTAGTAGAATTCATATAATTATATTGTGGGGAATTATTGCTGGAACTGTTGGCCTTCTTCTTAGAATCGCGAGAGATGCAGCTAATAAAAATAGTAAAGGAGGAATGAAATTTGTTGCAATGGCAGTGTTATGGCTGGTCGAGATTGCCTGGTGGGTTTACACTTTCTTTATTATACCAATGATTGTATTAGAGAAAAAAGGGGTTAGAGAGGGTTTGAGAGATGGCCGTTCCTTATTTGGAAAGACCTGGGGTGAAAATGTGACAAGTGGTTTAGGTATTGGATTTATATCATTAGTAGGTATAGTTTTTTCCCTTGTTGTGGCAGGTCTAATCTACTTTACTATATCTCCAATTGGAGGCATAATTATAGCCGTAGCTCTGATTGGGATTATTGTTTTGTGGGCCAATACTGCCGAAGTTGTGGTCGTCGCAGCTTTGTATGAGTTTGCCAAGACTGGAAAGATGCCCAATCTTGATGGTAATGGAGCCAAATTCGAAGAGGCCCTTCCATGGGAACCTAAGTCTGGATGGGCTGATGAGTCAGCTGAGATAAAAGCATGGCGTGAAGGTACTAGTTAGTCACTAAACCAAAGGTTATAAGAATCCCCAGAATGAGGAAATAGTATGGATCGTGTAGTGGTTGGTATTACAGGAGCTTCCGGTATTCCATATGGTATACGTTTGCTCGAAGTTTTGAAGGAGTTTGATGTCGAAGTCCACTTGACTTGCAGCCCTTCAGCAGAGTTGGTGAACAAGCACGAGGGTGACGGACGTAGCTGGAAGTCAGTTCTTGCTTTGGCCGATGTAGTTCACGATAATGATAATCTTGCAGCCAGTGTAGCATCAGGTTCCTTCAAGGCTAAGGCAATGGCCATTGTTCCTTGTTCAGGCACTACACTTGGCAAATTAGCGGCCGGAATCTCAGATAATCTCGTAACACGTGCAGCATTGGTCATGCTCAAGGAAAGACGCCAACTTATCCTCGTTCCGCGAGAGACGCCGCTTAGTACAATTTACATAGATAATATGTTGAAATTATCAAATGCAGGAGCAATCATTGCACCTGCCTCACCAGCCTTTTACAACAAACCCAAGACTTTGGAAGACAATATCAATTTTATCGTGGGCCGAGTTCTGGATCTGCTTGGATATGACTCTGATATCTTTTCGCGGTGGGAAGGTAGCGAGTGATTGCTGGTAATTGCAAGCAATGTGGTAATTTAGCGACAACAGCCTGCAAGACCTGTTCGGAAGTTCTCTGTAAATCCTGTTTCCAACACCACCGTTGCAAACCTTTGAGTTTTTAGTACCCAGCTCTCTCCCATTCATCAATGAAACCACAATCAATCACTGTCGGTAAGACGCAAATCAGAATTCTACCTACAGTCAAGGGCCTAGTCTCAGAATCCAAAACAGTAGAGGATGAGATAAATTCTTTCAAACCTGAATTAGTTGCATTAAGTATTGGTCCTGGAGAGGTCACAGGCACTAGAGATTGGGATGGAGAACCGTATGATATGTCAGGATGGGATGAGGTCTATGGACTTAGTTTGCGTAAGCTATTGGGAGATAATTCAGTAAGGCTACCACCTCCTTCTTTTGTGACTGCCATAAAAGTCTCAGATTCCAAGAATATTGATATTGTAGGTATAGATATGGACGAAGAATCATTCACCGAGGCTTATACTACGCACATATCATTTTGGAACACGATGTCGCGAGGTCGTCTGGAAAAGAGCATGGTGAAGAAAGGAATTAAGGGTGAAACGCCAGAAGAAATAGCAATCAACATGGAAAATTCAATAAGAAAAATCAGTGGTTTTGCAAAATTAGAAGAACAAAGAGTAAGCGCTATGGTCAATAATCTGCTTTCACATTCAGATAAGGACAAAATTCTGGCAGTAATAGAAGTTCCAAATGTTGATTCTCTGGTCAAATTGCTGAAAGAAAGCTAAAACACCCCCTTCTCTACGACAAACCGGGCTCGTGAGGTAGCTTGGAAACCTGCTGGGCTTCGAACCCAGATCCGGGGGTTCAAATCCCCCCGAGCCCGCCATTTAATCTGGCCTAATAATTTCCCAAGCCTCAGTTAGGGAAGCGTATTGCCTCCCCCCAAGTCTTGCCAATGGATCCAATTTGGATGGATCTGGCCTACCTCTTTCATCTAGAATATCGTCGTCAATGTGAATTCTAACTATTTCTACTAGAAGCATATCTCCAGGACCATTCCCCACTTCCAAATGTCGATACAATTTTCCCTCCAGTGCAACTTTAGCATCTTTCATTCTGGGTGGTTTGACATCAGTTGATTTTGTCTTTTCCAGTCCTGCTATCTCGAATTCATCATCTTCAGGAGGTAGTTCGGCCGAGGTCTGGACAACTTTCTCCGACAGTTCAACGCTGGTCAGATGAATGACGCATTCACCAGTATCAATCAGGTTCTGTGCCGTGTCCTTGTGCTTCCCAGCACGTCTTCCTATTCCCAGAGAAACAATGGGTGGGTTTGCAGAAACCCCACCATAGAAGGAAAATGGTGCCAGATTATCGATTCCTGTCTTTGATCTGGTTGAGACCCATGCGATTGGTCTAGGGATTAGTATCCTGTAGAAGAAACTGGTAATCTCTTTCTGCTCTGTTTCAGCTATATTTATTTCCATTATTCGAATTCCGGTTCTCTTTTCTCCAGAAATGCCTTGATTCCTTCTATAGCATCACCACTATTACCACTTTCACGGTTTTTTTCACGTTCTTTCTTTAATTCATCTTCCAAGGACAGAGTTTCAGACTCCAAAAGCAGTCTCTTTGTCTCAGCTATTGCCTCTAGAGGTCCGGAAGCTAGTTCATTGGCCATTTCAAGGGTTCTTTGATTTAAATACTCATCTTCTATAACTTCGTGAACTAGTCCCCATTCCAGCATTTCACTAGAATTCAGGTTTTTTCCTCCAAAAAATAGGGCCTGTGTACGTCCTAGTCCTATCAATCTTGGCAAGATGTATGTTGTTCCACCAGCCGGTACAAATCCACGCTTGAAATGTGCGCTTAGCAACTTGGCAGATTGCCCTGCAATCCTGTAATCTCCTGCCAGAGCAAAACCCAGTGCTCCGCCTGCGACAATCCCATTCAATGAGTTGACAACAGGTTTTCCCATGGTCAGAATTGTGGTAAAACAGGCATGAATCTGTTCAGTCAGTTTGTAGAATAAATCTCCAGCTTTGGGCAAATGTTCACCCATCTCATTTACATCTCCTCCAGATGAGAATGCTCTGCCTTTTCCAGTTATAACTAAACATTTCACCGAATCATCATTAGCTGCATCCTTGACGGCATTATTCAGTTCTGTGGCCATCTCTAAGGTTATGGAATTCAGTTTCTCAGGTCGATTCAGGGTTATGATTCTGATATTTCCATCATTTTCTACTAATATTGTCATTTTCTTTTCCTCAGTGTAACTAATAGAATCAGACTGAAGATTACAGATATCGGAGACAATGCAGGAGTTATTTCTCCATCATCAATCATATTTCCTAATTCCAATGTAATTAGGGCTAGGTCAGCCTCTTCTCCGACATGAATCAATCTAAGATATTGTATAACATTGCTATTTTTCTTTATCGTTTTTGTTTCACCAGGTTCAATTCTTTCAGTTATTCCATTTCCAGCTGTAACATTGTACGCCGCACCCCAACCAGTATTGGTTACCCTAACAG
>ENA-UPTF01000693-UPTF01000693.1-marine-metagenome-genome-assembly--contig:-NODE-693-length-22836-cov-4.475900_pt1 | contig 22836 bp, 21 predicted proteins | sample MGYA00238166_ERZ767019 | MGnify/ENA primary metagenome ERZ767019 (study PRJEB28930, sample SAMN06266391) | marine metagenome | isolation source: Sea water from 250 m depth | place: Atlantic Ocean | study... | reverse complement strand
CGCCGAGCTCCGGAGCAAGATTGTGGAGGCGGCGGGCAAGATCCCGAACGTGGACCTGATCCCGCAGAAGCGCTCGGTGGTGGTGGACTACCGCGGCGCGCCCGTGACCGTGTAGGGAGGCGACCGGTTAATCGTATCGGCTTTCCACACTTCATCACCCGTCTCACGATCGACGGCGACCAGGTAGCCGTCGAGGGTCGCCACATAAACCTTGTCGTTCCATAACGCAACGCCACGATTCGGTACGTCACAACAAGCGTACGCACCCCAGCTTCGAGGCGTCCCGGGATCAAACGTCCATATCAATTCGCCGGTCGTTGCATTCAATGCATAAACTATGCTCCACGGTACCGATACGTACATAACGCCGTCGTGCACCAGCGGCGTCGCTTCCATCGACACAACCGACAAAGTCTCCGGCTACCACACCTGTGCCGTCACCACCTCGGGTAGCGCCAAATGCTGGGGCATGAACGATCGCGGACAGTTGGGCAATGGCACCACCACCAGCAACCTTGCAAATTCAACACCAGTGGACGTTTCGGGCTTGCTGGGTGGGCTGCTGTCATCGGCGACGGTGTCGGTGACCAACAGCAGCGCCGTTCCTGGCGGGCTGTCGGTGGTCCAGTCCGACGGGTCGACGGGGACCACCGAGTCTGGGGGCACGGATTCGTTCACCGTGGTACTCAACATGCCACCGGCCTCCAACGTGGTCCTATCAGTTACCAGTTCTGACACCGGCGAGGTGACGGTGGCTCCGGCCACCGTGACGTTCACTTCGGGCAACTGGAACACCGCGCAGACGATCACGGTCACGGGCGTGGACGACGATCTGGTCGACGGCACTCAGAACGCCACGGTCACCCTCTCGGTGGTCGACGCATCCTCCGACGACCACTACGACTCGGTCGCTGACGTGGCGGTGAGTGTGACCAACGCTGAGGCCGATTCGACGGTTGTGACAACGACGACGACGGTTGCTACGACGACGACGGTTGCGGTGGGGTCGTTGAGTTTGTCGGCGACCTCGTCGGGCACTGACGGGGTGTTGGAGTGGACACCGGGTGTCACTGCGGGGTTGACGTCGTTCACTCTGGCGTGGCGTGACCCGTCTGGGGTGTGGCAGTCCCATAGCAGCCACGCCGCGTCGACGATGTCTCACACCCTGGTCGGGTTGGCTGAGGGGACCCATTCGTTTCAGGTGCTGGCCAGTTACGCCGACGGAACCACCACGTTGTCTAACGACGCGTCGATCGTGGTCACCGCACAAGCCGCGGTGACCCCGCCGGAGGTGATCCCGTTTGATTGTTCGACCTACCCGGCGTTGATTCAGGTACTCCGCGCTGACGGGATCGGCGTGAACGTCAAACAACTGGATTTGACCTCGGGCGGGTACTCGTTGATCTACTCGATCCCGTTCAACCGAACCGCCCCGGCCTTTGAAATGTTGAACGCCGTAGGACTACACCCGGTCGACCGGGTGGCCTACGGGTTGATGAAGTTCTCCGACGAAACCAGTTACCTGGTGCGCTTCGACGACCAGGACGTGGCCTTCCTGGCCAAAGTGCCCCACAGTCCGGCGGGAACGGTCGACGACGACGGTTCGTTCCTGTGGGCCACCAGCGACGGCTTGTACCGCATCGAAGACGTCCAATCGCGCCCCGGATTCGGAACCCGGGGCGCGGCCACTGACCTGTCGGCGATCTCCCCGATGATCGGCGTGGCCGCCGACACGTGGGACCTAGCCGCTGTACGGGTTGACCTCGGCGACGGGGAAGCCCCTTACGCCATGGGGTTCACCGGCAGCCGTCAACTCAGGATCTACCGCTACGACGACTCGCCCGGCTCTTGGCTGCTGGCTGCTACCACCGCAGACGGTTCCAACAGTGCGATCCCCCTGTCAGGGTTCGGCGCCGCGTGGAGCCACGACGGCGAAGTGTTTTTCGCCGCCAACAGCGGCCACGGCGTGTACGAAGTTCTTGTCCCCACCATCGACCTGGCCGCCGGAACCGTCACCGTCCGCCGGGTCGCCAACTCGGCCAAAACCGCGAAGAACGACGGCACCAACTGCGTCGGAATCGACGTCCCACCGCCTACCACCACCACCGGGCCGCCACCGACCACCACCACCGAACCGCCAGCAGGCACCACCACCACCGAACCCCCGGCAGGCACCACAACCACCGAACCCCCAGCAGGCACCACAACCACCGAACCCCCAGCAGGCACCACAACTACCGAACCGCCGGCGACCACTCTGTCCGGCGGGCCAGAACCCACGACCTCCAGCACTGCAGAACCCGCATCGCCGGAAACCCAGGATTCTGACGGCGACGGGTTCACCGACAGAGAGGAAATCAACCAACTCGGTACCGACCCGTTCGACGCCGACGACCCGGGTGGTGGGGCGATTCGCCAATCCCTCACTGCGCCGGAGGCCGAACGCACCGGAGGCAGCACGAACTGGTGGAAACCGGTCACCGCCTTCCTGGCCGCTGCCGGATTGCTCCTACTGCTCGCAGTTCGACGTCTCCGCTGCCAACACTGCGGGAAACGCCTCACCGACCGTGACGGCGTCCTCGTCGACCCGGACGACAACCCGGACTGTGCCGACAACCCAGACGACGACCACCACCAACTCAAACGCAAATAGCTGCGGTTTATCTGTCGGGCTGCCGAGATTTGAACTCGGGACCTTCGGTCCCCCAGACCGACGCGCTAACCAAGCTGCGCCACAGCCCGCTATGGAGCGGCCACTCTACCGGCGAGGTCCGGTGGCAGGTCCTGCTCTCCGCCGTCAGGTGACCAGCATCCAGAGGCCCTGGATGAGGCGCCAACCCAGATAGACGACCGCCGCTCCGGCGAATACCCAGAAGTGCCACGGCACCTTCTGAGAGTTTGCCGGCGCCCCGTCAGCGTCGGTCACCTTCTCCCCGCACCTCGGACACGTACCGACTACCGACACGGAGTTGGGGCTCAGGTACCGCGCACAGGGCTCGCACCATGGCACGGCGGTGGCCCCGGTCAGATCTTGCGGATGGCCAGGATGGCCACGTCGTCCTCGATGGCTCCCAGGCTGAAGTCGTTGGCCGAGTCCAAGAGCTGCTTGCACAGCACACCGGGGGCGATGCCCGGGTTGCGTCGGACGGCGTCACCGATCCGCTCTTCGCCGAACAACTCGTCTCCGCTTCGGGCTTCGGCCAGGCCGTCGGTGTACATGACAGCCATGTCGTCGAGGGCTAACGGAACCTCGCGGCTGAAGTAGGAGCCGTTGGGATCGAGCATGAGTAGCGGCCCGGTCGACCGCAGTGGCCGTACCTCGCGTTGATGCCACAGAAAGCTGGCCGGATGCCCCGCCGAGGCGTACCGCATCGTCTCGGCCTCGGTATCGAACACCATGACGACCAGCGAGATGAACTCCTCGGTCCGCCCCACCGACGACATCTGGCGGTTCAACTCCTCCAGGGCCTGGGCGGGATCCCGGAACTGCTGGAGGAACGTCCGCAGCAGGTACTTGGCCTGGAACGCGGTGATCGAGGACTCGATGCCGTGACCGGCCACGTCGCCAATCACGGCGGCCAGCCGGGTAGGCGCCGCTTTGAACACGTCGAAAAAGTCTCCCGACATCAGCCCCGAGCCCGCCTGGTACACCCGGCCCACCTCGAAGCCGGAAAACTCGGGAAGCTCCTCAGGGGCCAGACGCCCGGCCCACGCCTTCGGCGCTAGGTCCTCCTGCTCCAGGGCCTCCTGAGCCCGGCGCTCGATGTCGATGCCCTGCCGGGCAATTCGTGCTTCGCGTACCGCATGGCGGGCCCATGCCGTGGACACCAAGGCCGGGATAGCCACCAACGAGAAGACGACCGCCCCGCCGGACCCCTCGACGCCGACGTTGACGAACGACGCCAAGGCAAGCAGGCCGTACAGCGACGCCGAGTGGAACTCCTTACGGAACGTCGACCACGCCAGCGTGTAAGCGTCGGGCGCCGTGTCGGGGTCGATCCGGCCGACCAGCCGGTAGCGGTGACGGGCCGAACGGGCCCAGCCCAGAGCGGCGGCCAGACAGACGATGCCGAGGAGGATGAGGACGGGTGTCCGCATGCCTGTTCAGCGTAGTCGTGGGGCCATCGGACCAGCGTCGGTCACTCGGACCGGCGCCGTACCCGCAACTTGATGGGCGTAGAGCCCAGGTCCAGATCCTCCCGAAGGCGCCTCTCCAGGTACCGCAGCCAGGTACGGGGCACCTCCCGGTTGGCGAACAAAGTGAAGGTTGGCGGGTCGGTGGCCCCCTGGGTGGCGTACAGGATCCGCACCCCGGCCGGCGCCGGATGGGCAGCCTGGGCCAACCGGATCACGTCGTTGACCCGCCGGGTCGGAATCCGCGTCCGGTAGTCGTCGATGGTGTCCTCAAGGGCCGGCCACAGTCGGTAGACGTTCTTGCCGCTGAGGGCGCTGATGAAGATCACCGGGGCGGCACCGACGAAGTGCAGCTTGTCGCCCACCTGACCGGTCACGTCCTCGCGCACCTCGGCGTCGCACAGGTCCCACTTGTTGAGCAACACCACGATCGGACACCCGGCGGCGTCGACCCGCTCGGCCAACCGCTGGTCCTGGTGGGTGACGCCCTGGGTGGCGTCGATGATCAACAGTGCCACGTCGGCGGTGTCGACCGCCTTGAGGGCACGGACCAGCGAGTAGTACTCGGTCTGCTCGTCGATGCGGGCCTTGCGGCGCATCCCCGCCGTGTCAATAAACCGGACCGGACCGTGGTCGGTCTCCACCATCGTGTCCACCGTGTCCCGGGTGGTGCCGGGTCGGTCGTGGACAATGGCCCGGTCCTCGCCGATCAGCCTGTTGAACAGAGTCGATTTGCCGACGTTGGGCCGCCCAACAAGGGCCACGCCGACCACCCGGTCACCCTCCTCGTCCTCCGGTTCGAGGGCTTCGGCGACCTCCTCTGGGAGGGCGTCCACCAGGCGATCCAGCAGGTCGCCCGCTCCCCGCCCGTGTAGGGCACTCACCGGGGCCGGATCGCCCAGGCCCAACGACATCAGCTCCCAGATGGACGCCTCGTGTACCCGGTCGTCGACCTTGTTGGCCACCACGATCACCGGACCGTCTGTCAACCGCAGCAACCCGGCCACCCGGGCGTCGTCCTCGGTGACCCCGACCGTGGCGTCCACCACGAACAGCACGGCATCGGCCTCGCGGATGGCCTTCTCGCTCTGCCGGCTGACCTTGTCGTCCAGCGTGTCGCCGCCAGCGATCCAACCGCCGGTGTCGACCAGCGTGAAGTCCCGACCCTGCCAGGACGCCTCGACCTCCTTGCGGTCCCGGGTCACGCCCGGCCGCTCCTCCACGATCGCCTCCCGGCGGCCGAGGATCCGGTTCATTAGCGTGGATTTACCGACGTTCGGACGCCCCACGATGGCCACCACCGGCGTCATCGGTCCACCCCCGCCCCGATCAGGGCATCGCGCAACGCTCCACCGTCGGTGGCCACCACCTCCACCAGACGGGGCAGGTCCTCCGGGAGGGTGCCGTCCAGGAACCGTCCGTTGCTGAGGCACACGTCGGGCAGCAGGTAGCGGTGGCCCTCTGGCTGGTCGTCCAACACCCGGGCCAGGTCCTCGCCGACCAGCAGGCCGGTGACTCCCACGTTGCCGCCGAAGAACCGATTCTCTACTGGCACCACTCGTACGTCGGGGCGGCCGGTCACCGCTATCAGCGGCTCCAGGACGGGTGCCCCTAGCTCGCCGGTTAGCACGGCCACCGGTGCCGAGCGGGACGGGCGGGCTCGGCCGAGCCTCACCGTCGTGGCTCCCCCATCGGTATCGGTCCCGCTGGCCAGGCTCACCCCGCACCCAGTCCTAGGCGCCCGGAAGCCAAGCGCAGGGGCGCCGTCCACCGACTGGAAGAATCCCGATGGACGCTCCCGACCGGCGGCTCTTCCGGCGAACTCTTGCTCGAAGGCCCGGGCCATACCGATCCCATCCTCGGTCATCTCCACGCCCTCGTATGACTCGGCGGGCGGGAACGGCCGACCGGACAGCAGGTAGTACTCGTCGGCGGCGTAAACCAGGCGTCGACCTACGGCGGCCAGGAACCGGTCCTGCCACGCCTCCACGACGTCGACCACGGAAACGGCCTCGTCCACGGTGTGGGCCCGCATCCGAGGCTCATCGGTGTAGCGGCTCACCCCGAGGGGCACCACGCAGAGGCTGGCCAGTTCAGGGAACCGGTCGGCCACGCCGGCCAAGGTGTCCTCCAACCATGGGCCATCGTTGAGGCCAGGGCACACCACAACCTGGCCGTGGACGGTGGTCCCGTGGTCGAGCAGGGCCCGCAGCCAACGCAAGCTGGTCGCCCCCCGTCGGTTGCGCAGCATCTCGGTTCGCTTGCCGGGATCGGTGGCGTGGATGCTGACGTACAGCGGACTCAGGCCCTCGGTCACTACCCGCTCCAGGTCGGCCTCGGTGAACCGGGTCAGGGTGGTGAAGTTCCCGTAGAGAAACGACAGCCGGTAGTCGTCGTCCTTCACGTACAGGCTGCGGCGGAGCCCGGGCGGAAGCTGGTAGATGAAGCAGAACTCGCAGTGGTTGTCGCAGGTGCGAACCCGGTCGAACAGGGCGCTGTCCACCTCGACACCCAGGGGGCTCCCGGCTGGCTTTTCCACGTCGACCTCGCGCTGCAGCCCTCCGGAATCCAGAGCGAGCGCCACCGACGGCTCGTCAACGAGTAGCTGGTACTCGATGACGTCGCGTGGAACGCGGTCGTTGATGGTCAGGATCTGGTCGCCAGGGACGACGCCGGCCAGATCAGCGGGCGATCCGGCGGCGACGGCAACGACCACGGGGGCCGACATGACCCCAAGGCTACCGACGCCCAGGGGGGCACCCGGTAGGGTCCCGACATGCCATCTGCCACGCCGACCTCGGAGGTCGCCGGACGGGTCGACCGGGTGTTACTGGCCGAACCCCGGGGCTTCTGCGCCGGGGTGGAGATGGCCATCAAGGCTCTGGCGTGGCTGGTTCGGGCCTTCGACGTGCCCGTCTACTGCTACCACGAGATCGTTCACAACAAGCTGGTGGTGGAACGCTTTGAGGCTCTCGGCGTGGTCTTCGTGAACGACATCGACGAGGTTCCCGATGGGGCTCCGGTGATGCTCTCGGCCCACGGTTCGGCGCCAGAGGTGGTGGGCCGGGCCCACCAGGTGGGTGGCTACACGGTCGACGCCGTGTGCCCGCTGGTCACCAAGGTCCACCACGAGGTTAAGACCCGGGCCCGGGAGGGCTACCAGATCGTGTACGTGGGCCACGCCGGCCACGAGGAGGCCGAGGGGACCATCGCCGTGGCCCCCGACGCCATCCACCGGGTGGAACGCCCCGACGAGATCGACGCCCTCCCTGACCTGGGCGACGACGTGGCCATCCTGGCCCAGACCACCCTTAGCCACCGGGACTGGGAGGGCGTGGTCGACGCGGCGTCCGAACGCTGGTCGGACCTCTGGTCGCCGGGCCGTAGCGACCTGTGCTTCGCTACCACCAACCGTCAGGGCGCCCTCCTGGATCTAGTCGACCGCTGTGACGCCGTGGTGGTCATCGGCTCTACCAACAGCTCCAACACCCGGGCCCTCGTCCAGCTGGCCACAGAAGCCGGATGCGAGCGGGTGGAGTGGATCAACCGGGCTGAGGAACTTCCCGGCGACCTGTTCGGAACGGTCGGGGTGACGGCTGGGGCATCGGCTCCCGAGGAGGTTGTGGACGCCGTGGTCCGGGCGCTGGACCCGGCGGACGGCGTCGAGACGGTGCGCCACACCGACGAGGACGAGTACTTCCCGCCGCCCCGGAACCTCCGGGACCTGTTGCAGGCCATCCGAGGGTTCGCCGGGCTGGGCTTCGGCGCTCCCCCGCCGTCCGGCCACCTCGACGATCGGGCCATCGACGCCTCCGACGCCCTGACCGCCCTGGACCGCCTCCGGCCTGTCAGCTGACCGCTTGGTCGGCCTATCGAACGGTCTGCGACCGGAAGGTTCTCAGTCGGTGGGCTGCCCGGTGTCGGGCACCGGAAGGGCGGGACGCCCGGCCAGTCGCTGCGCCTCGTCGAAGCACTCCTGCAGACCGATTCGAAGCCGTTCGGTGAGATCGTCCACCGCCCGACGCGGCACCCGACCCTCAAAATCCGGTGGGCGGATCGGCTCCCCGACCACCATCACCACCCTCACCGGCCGGATGAGCGGCGACCCGCCCGGCATGGCGTGGTCGGTGCCGGCGATGCCCATGGGCACGATGGGAACCTTGGCCCGGGTGGCCACGAAAGCCGGGCCGGCGTGCATCAGGTCGGCCTGCACCACCGGCCCGTACCTGCGGGTGCCCTCCGGGAACATCACCATCGGCTCGCCGCGCTCCAGCACCTCCTGGCAGCCCCGTAGGGCGGCCCGGTCGGCCGTGCCCCGCTCCACCGGGAACCCGCCCACGATGGTCAGGAACCGTCCGGCGGCACGGTTCCGCCACAGCGACTCCTTGCCCAAGAACCGCTGGCGACGTGCCGTGACCATCCCCCCAACCGGCGTGTCGAGGTACGAGCGGTGGACCGGCGACAGGATGTACGCCTCGTCGGCCGGCAGGTTTTCCTTACCGACCACCCGGAACCGGAACCATATTTTGCAAGCGAGCCACAGCAGCGACCAAAAGAACCGGTAGGCCACCCGATCGAAGAGCGACATCTGGCGCCCCAGTTCGTCGCTCAACCCAGCATCTCCTCGATGACGTCTGCAGCCTGGTCCACGGTCAGGTCCGAGGTGTCGACCACCACGGCGCCCGCCGCCTCGACCAGCGGGCTGGCCTCCCGGGTGGAGTCGGCGTCGTCCCGGCGCCGGATGTCGGCGGCCACTGCCCCGGTGTCGGCACCCTGCGTCTCGGATGCCCGACGGTCGGCCCGTACCTTTGCCGAGGCGGTCAGGTAAACCTTTAGCTCGGCGTCAGGGAACACCACTGACCCGATGTCGCGGCCCTCCATCACGCCACCGCCCCGTTCGGCCACCCAGGCCCGCTGGCGAGTAACCATCTCGGCCCGAACCTCCGGGTTGGCGGCCACAGTGCTGACGGCGACCGTGACTTCAGGGCCCCGGATGGCCACCGTGGCGTCGACGCCGTCCACCACGCAGACCGAGCCGGTCACCTCGAGGGCCACCAAGCGGGCTACCTCGGCCACGGCGTCGGTGTCCTCCGGGTCGATGCCCCGCTCCAGCACGGCGAAGGCCACCCCCCGGTACATGGCCCCGGTATCTAGGTACTCCAGGCCCAACCGGTCGGCCACGGCGCGCGACACCGTCGACTTTCCCGACCCAGCGGGTCCGTCGATGGCGATCACCCGGGGAACCATTACCTCAGCCCCTGCCCCGCAGAGCGTCCAGGTGGGCGCCGAATCCCGGGTAGCTGGTGGCCACCGCCTCCCAGCCCCCGACCGTCGTGGGGCCGTCGGCCACCAGGCCGGCCACCGCGCAGGACATGGCGATCCGGTGGTCGTGGTGGGATTCCACCCCGGCGCCCCGTAGGGAGCCGCCCCGAACGACCAGGGTGTCGCCATCGGCCCGGACGTCGGCCCCCATCCGGCCGAGTTCGGACTCCACGGTGGCCAGGCGGTCGCTCTCCTTGATCCGCAGTTCTCCCACCCCTTCAAACACCGTCTCACCCTCGGCACACGCCGCGGCTACGGCCAGGATCGGTACCTCGTCGACCAGCCCCGGCACCTCGTCGGGGGTCACCACCGTGCCGGTCAGTCCTACGTGGCGCACCGTGAGATCACCGCTGCCTGGGTCGTGGACCAGGTCGGCTCCCATCCGGGCCAGCACGTCGATAAAGCCCGAACGGGCCGGACCGGAGTACACGTTGGCGATCACCACCTCTGACCCGGGCACGATCGACGCCGCCACGGCCCAGAAGGCGGCCTGGGACGGGTCACCAGCCACGTCGTGGTCGAACGGCACCGGGTATCCCGGCTTTACCGTCACCCTCTCCAGGGGACCGTCGGTCTCTCGGACAAGCGGGATCCCGGTGGCCGCCATCAGTTCCTCGGTATGGGTTCGCGACGGCCGGTCCTCGATGATCGTGGTAGGGCCGTCGGCCGACAGCCCAGCGAATAGGACGCAGCCCTTCACCTGGGCACTGGCCACCGGTAAGCGGTACTCGATCCCCCGGAGACCTCCCCCGTCGATGGTCAGTGGAGCCAGGCCGGAGCCGTCTCGGCCCGACACTCTGGCTCCCATGAGGGCCAGGGGCTCCAGGACCCGGTCCATGGGACGGCGCCGGATCGAGGCGTCGCCGTCCAGCACCGACCGGAAGGGCAGCCCGGCTAGTAGCCCGGCCAGCAGCCGGATCCCTGTTCCCGAGTTGCCAACGTCCAGCGTGCCGTCTGCCGGTTCGAGGGCCCTTCCCCCGACACGAAGAGTGCACGGCCCATCTTCGGCGACCGTGGTGCCCAGAGCCTCCATGATCCGGCGGGTGCAGGCCACGTCGTCACCGTCGCTGAGGCCCCGGATAGTGGACGTACCTTCGGCCAGGCCAGCCAGCATCAGAACCCGGTGCGAAATCGACTTGTCGCCCGGCACCCGGACCCGACCAACCAACGGACCACCCGGTTCAACGACTTGGGTGCTCACCGGTCGCCCCTCACGACAGGGGCGCTGCGGTGGGCCGGTAGCCCTTAGCCATCAGGCCGCCCTTCAGCCGCTCCGCCAGGTCGGACTCCACAATCAGCAGCACCACGCCCCGGTCGCCCTCGGCCGAGTGGGCGATCTCCATGTCGTAGATGTTCACGTCCAGGTCGGTGGCCAGCAGCGTGATGGCGGCTAGCTCGCCTGGCTGGTCCAGCACCGGAACCCTCACCTCGGACAGCTCGGAGGGTCGGGGGGCGCCAGTGGGCAGGCTCACCCGAGCCGTCCGGGCTGTCTCCAGGCGGCGCAGCAACCCATCGTGGTCTCCGCTCGACACTTCGGACCGCACGTCGTCCAGGGCGCAGATCAGGTCGTCGAGGACATCGTCGATGGCCGCCGCGTTCTCCCGGCAGATGTCGGGCCAGATGCCGGGGTGGCCGGCCGCCACCCGGGTCATGTCCCGGAAGCCGCCAGCGGCCAAACGAAGCACCGCCGAGTGCTCCTCAGAGCGAGCCGAGGCGATGCCCATCAGGGTGGCCGCCGTCAGGTGAGGCACGTGGGACACCAGCGCGACCAGGGAGTCGTGGCGGTCGGGGGCCAGGGTCAGGATCTCAGCGCCTAGCGAGGCGACGGTCGAGCGCAACTGGGCCAGGGCGTTACCGTCGGTTGCCTCGGTGGGGGTCAGTACCCAGATGGCGTCCATGAACATGTCGGCCTCGGCTCCGTCCAGGCCTTCCTGTTCTGAGCCGGCCATGGGGTGGCCGCCGATGAAGCGGTCGTCGCCCACCGCGGCGACCACCGGGGCCTTCACGCTGCCCACGTCGGTCACCAGGCCGGACGGGGCGGCGGCCAGCGCCTCGGACACTGCCTCGGCGATCCGACCGACCGGCGTGGCCACGAAGGTGACCTCGGCCTCGGCATCCCATCCGGCAACGTCGATGGCCCCCATCTCAACGGCCCGGTCCAAGCGGTCCCCGTCGGGGTCGACCCCGTGGACGTGCCATCCGCGGGCCCGCAGGGCCAGGCCAATTGATCCGCCGACCAGGCCTACGCCGACCACAGTGGCCCGTCGGGCTGTACCGCCGGTCATTGGACCGGTCGCGCCGAAACGGCGGGATCAGAGCACACCATGGGGACCGATGCTACCGGCCGCCCGTGGAGCGGTCGGCGGGAGTTCCGCTTCTGGGGAAAGGGCTCAGGACCCCGGCTCGGCTACCGCACGCTGCAAAGACCGGACCTCGTCGCCGGTTAGTTCCCGCCACGCCCCGGGGGCCAGGCTCCGATCAGCCAGCGGACCGATCCGGGTCCGAACCAGGCGCACCACGGAATGCCCCACGGCCTCACACATCCGACGCACCTGCCGGTTGCGCCCCTCGTGGATGGTTAGGCGCACTACCGACGGGTCAACCAGGGTGGCACGGGCTGGGGCTGTCGGGCCGTCATCCAACTCCACGCCCTCCCGCAGGCGCCGGAGAACGGCACGGGTCGGCAAACCCTCCACCTCGGCGACGTACTCCTTCTCCACCCCGTAGGACGGGTGGGTCAGCCGGTGGGCCAGCTCACCGTCGTTGGTCAACAACAGCAGGCCCTCAGTGTCAACGTCGAGGCGCCCCACCGGGAAGACCCTCGGCTCGTTGGGCACCAGGCCCACCACCGTGGGTCGGCCCTGCGGGTCGTCGGCCGTGGTCACCACCCCAGCCGGCTTGTTCAGGACGTAGTGAACGAGGTCGGGCCGCACCCCGACCGGTGCTCCGTCGACCTCGATGAGGGCCGTCTCCGGATCTACTCGACGGCCCAGCACCGCCGTCTCACCGTCGACTAGCACCCGTCCCTCGGCGATCAGGTCCTCGCATACCCGTCTGCTGCCTATGCCGACCCGGGCCAGCACCTTCTGGAGCCGCTCGCCCTCACCGGACGATGCAGCCACCGCTCAGCCCTCCGGCGCAGCGGCCCCGTCGGCGTCAGCCAGGGAACCCTCGGTGGATCCGTCGGCCGCCATCGCCACCGCTTCTTCCACCTCTGGGTCGGACCTCAGGCCCCGCTCCAGTGCTTCTACGACCTCCGGGCCGGGTACGAACTCGCCAAGGGGCGGAAGTTGGCCGATGTCGTCCAACCCCATCCGTTCCAGGAATTCCCTGGTGGTGCCGTACAGGATGGCGTTGCCGGGCCCTGGATCTCGCGTGACCTCGCCGATGTAGCCCCGTTGCTGCAACGTCCGGACCACCGTCTCTACGTCCACGCCGCGGATGGCCGACAACTGGGCCCGGGATACCGGCTGCTTGTAGGCCACGATGGCGAGAGTCTCTAGGGCGGCGGCCGTCAACCGGCTGCTCTGGCCGTCAACCACGAAACGCTCGACCCATGGCGCCTGGTCGGGATGGCTCTGGAACCGGTAGCCGCCCCCCACCCGAACCACGGCGAAGCCCCGTCTCTGGCCTTCGAACTCGTCGGCCAGGTTCGCGCAGACTTCCTCGATGGACGCCGTCGACACTTCCAGGAGCTGGGCCAGCAAGTTGGCCGGCACAGGGTCCACGGCCACCATAAGGATGGCCTCCACGGCCCGACGGACCTCCTGGTCAACCCCGGTCGCCTCGTCGTCCGCCACCGGGGCGTCCTCGCCCACGTCAGCCCTCGTAAGCGTCGATTAGGTCAACGTCAGCCGGCTCGGCGCCCGGACGCCAGCCCACGTGGATTTCGCCGAAGCTCCCCAACTGGTCGATCTCCACGACGCCCTGCTTGTAGAGCTCCAGCACGGCCAGGAAGCGCACCACGATCTCGATCCGGTCGAACAGGTCCCGGGTCAGGTGACGGAAGGTAACCGTGCCTTGTCGGGGAATCTCATCGACCAGGGCAGCCACCGCGTCGGCCACACTGATTCGGATTGGGGCGATGTGCTCGGTATCGACGTGGAACGTGGGCCGGGGCGCCAGGGCCCGTAGGCAAGCCGAACGGACGTCGTCGACCGTGACCCCTTCGAGGATGTCAGGGGCCAAGTGAAGGAAGCGGTCCTCGATCCCGGTCTGCCGGGGCCACGACAGGGACGCATCGGCGGCCAGGCGACGCAGCACGACCGCCGCGTCCTTGAACGTCTTGCACTCCAGCAGCCGGGCCAGCAGGAGGTCCCGCTCCTCCCACAGGCCGAACTCGTCGTCCTGGTCCATACGCCGGTCGGACGGCAACAGCCGCCGGGTCTTCAACTCGACGAGGATCGACGCGATGAGCAAGAATTCGGTGGCCATCTCCAGGTCACACGTGTCCAGGCGCTCCAACTCCGCCAGGTAGGCGTCCACGATGGACGACAGGGAGACCTCGTAGAGCTCGACCTCCTCCTTCATGATGAGGTTGAGGAGCAGGTCGAAGGGCCCCTCGTAGACGGGGGTGGAGACGGTGACGCTCACCGGCGCGACCCTAGGGAGTCCCGCGTGGCGAGCGGTGCATGTCTGGTGCCCCTACGGCCTTCCCGTCCCGCCTCCGAGGCGCCGCGCCGGTACCCTGACCGGCTGTGACACGCGTCTTCTCCGGCATCAAGCCCACGGGGTCGGTTCACCTCGGCAATCTGCTCGGTGCCCTGCGTAACTGGGTCGCCATGCAGGACGAGGCCGACACCGTGTACTGCGTGGTCGACCTTCACGCCCTGACCGTCCCCCACGACCCGGAGGAGCTCCGGGCGGCCACCCTGTCACTGACCCAGTTGCTGGTAGCCAGCGGCCTCGATCCCGAGCGCTGCACCCTGTTCGTGCAGGGCCACGTCCGCGAGCACGCCGAGTGTGCCTGGGTTATGGAGTGCACGGCGGCTTTCGGTGAACTGCGCCGGATGACCCAATTCAAGGACAAGTCGGAGGGCAACGACTTCGTCTCAGGGGGACTGTTCACCTACCCGGCCCTGCAGGCGGCGGACATTCTGCTGTACGACACCGACCAGGTTCCGGTGGGCGAGGACCAGCGCCAGCACATCGAGTTGACCCGGGACATAGCCATGCGCTTCAACAGTCGGTACGGCGAGACGTTTGTCGTGCCCGAGGCGGTCATCCCCCCGACCGGTGCCCGAGTCATGGACCTCCAGCACCCGGAGAACAAGATGTCGAAGTCCGACGACGGCGCCCAGGGCACGATCCTGCTTCTCGACGACCCGGCGGCCATTGAGAAGAAGTTCAAGCGGGCGGTAACCGACAGCGGCGACGAGGTTTGGTACGACCCGGTCGACAAGCCCGGCGTGTCCAACCTGTTGTCCATCCTGGGGGCAGCCACCGGGCAGTCGCCCGAGGCGGCGGCCGACGGCCTGGAGCGGTACGGCGACCTGAAGGCGGCCACCGCTGAAGCGGTTGTCGAGTTACTGCGCCCCGTTCAGGCCCGGTACCACGAGTTGGCCGCCGATCCGGCCGAGACGTCCCGGCTCCTGGAGATGGGGGCCGACAAGGCCCGCGAGGTGGCGGCGGCCACCTTTGACCGGGTGCGGTCGAATCTGGGGCTCCTCGGTCGCTGACCGGCGGTCCGGTTGGGACTGGACCTCAATCATCGTCAGCGGCGCGTAGAGCCTCGGCTAGCCGGTCGTCGACCGTCCAACGCCCAGGGTCCCGGTGGTGTTCGGTGGCCCAGGCCACAGTGAACGGATCGCTGCCCGCCGTCTCCAGCAGGGCGGCACCTTCCTGCGGGTGGCGGAGGTACCGGCCGATGCGACCCCGGAAGCCGTCGCTGGTTGCCCAACGGGCCGTCCGGTCGGCCGCCACCGCCCCGACCACCGTGGCCACCACCCGACCCGGTGTTCCCAAGCCGCTGCGCACTTTGCCCACGTCGTGGAGCAGGGCGGCGGCCAGGACGGGGCGTTCAGGGCTTCCCAGAGCCCGGTCGACCCGGCGGGCCACGGCCACCGCGTGGCGACGGTCTGCTCCCGACATTGACCGCCAGAGGTCCGCCTCGCCGGCCAGCAGGTAACCGGTAGCCCACGCCTCCTCGGTGGACGAGGGCCCGCCCGGTCGCAGCGAGCCGACAAACCGGCGGGCCAGATGTCTTGGCCGACCGGGGAACACCAGGCGCGGTGCCGTCATCGCCCCAGCCGGCGCAGGGTCTGGAGGAGACCGATGACCGTCTTGGCGTCGGTGATGGTGCCGTCGGCGATCAGGCCCTCGACCTCGCCGATCGGGACCCGCTCCACGGTCAGGTACTGCTCTTCGACGCTGGCCGCCTCTGGGGCGGTGGCCTTTAGGTCGGTAGCCAGGTAGACGGTGGTCTCCTCGTCGCAGAAGCCGATCGAGTTGTGGAACCGGCACAGCTCGACCAGGTCGTGGGCATCAAGGCCGGCCTCTTCGATTAGCTCGCGGCGAGCGGCCGTCGCACGGTCCTCGTCGGGCACGTCCAACTTCCCAGCCGGCAGCTCTAGCATCTCGGCCTCCAGCACGGGGCGGTACTGACGCACCAGAACCACGTCGTCGCCGTCCAAGGCCACCACAGCCACAGCTCCGGGATGGTGGACGACATCTCGCTCCATCACCTCGCCGGCCGGACCCACGAAGGTGGCCGTGGCCAAAGTGATGACGAACCCCTCGTGGAGGACCCGCTCGCCGGTCTTGGTGAAGCCGTGGCCCACGAGGACCAGCCTCAGCCGGCGGCCTCGACGTCGACCTCGGCCTCGGCCTCGGCCTCGGCCTCGACCGGAATCAGTTGCGGGTTCCGGCCCCCGGCCCGCTCTAGGGCGGCGCCGATGAAGGCCCGGAACAGCGGGGCCGGACGGTCGGGCCGGCTCTTGAACTCGGGGTGGGCTTGGGTGGCAACCCAGAATGGGTGACCCTCGAGTTCGATGAACTCGACCAGCCGGCCGTCTGGGGACTCACCGGTGCACCCGAAGTTGGTGTCCTCAAACCGGGCCCGGTAGCGGGGGTTGAACTCGTAGCGGTGGCGGTGGCGTTCCGAGACGACGTCGGTGCCGTAGATCTCGGCCACCTGGGAGCCGGGACGCAGCTGGGCCACGTAGGCGCCGAGCCTCATTGTGCCGCCCTTGTCGGACACGTCGCGCTGGGACTCCATCAGGTCGATCACCGGGTGGGGCGAGGACGGGTCGAACTCGCTGGAGTGGGCCCGTTCGAGTCCCAGGACGTTGCGGGCGTACTCGATTGTCATGCACTGCAGGCCGAGGCAAAGGCCCAGGCAGGGGATGTCGTGCTCCCGGGCGAAGCCGGCCGCCGCGATCTTGCCCTCCACCCCGCGCTCGCCGAAGCCGCCAGGGATCACGATGCCGTCCAGGTCCCGGAGGCGGTTCTCACCCAGCAGGCCCTCCACGTCCTCAGCCTGAATCCAGTCAATCTCAACCGCAGCCCCGTGGTAGATCCCGGCGTGGTTCAGCGATTCGACCACCGACAGGTAGGCGTCGACCAGGCTCACGTACTTGCCGATGAGGCCGATGCGAACCGGTGTGTTCGCCTCAGCTAGCCGTTCGTTGAGCGCCCGCCAGCCGTCTAGGTCCGGAGGGTCGGTGATGAGGTGCAGGGCGTCACATACGAACTGGTCGAGCCCCTCGTCGTGAACGACCAGGGGGATCTCGTAGAGGCTCCCGGCATCCGGACAGTTGACGACGCCAGCGAACGGCACGTTGGATAGCCGAGAGATCTTGCGCTCCAGGTCATCGCTGATCGGCTCGTCGCTGCGGCACACGATGGCGTCCGGTTGGATACCGGCGCTGCGAAGCTCGGTCACCGAATGCTGAGTGGGCTTGGTCTTGTGCTCTCCAGACGGGGCGATGAACGGCACCAGGGTCACGTGGACGTAGCAGACGTTGGTACCACCGACGTCCAGGCGGAACTGCCGGATGGCCTCCAGAAACGGGAGGATCTCGATATCGCCGACTGTGCCGCCCACCTCGGTGATGAGCACGTCCACGTCGTCGCCGGTCAGCATCCGGATCCGTCGCTGGATCTCGTCGGTGATGTGCGGGATGACCTGAACCGTCTTGCCTAGGAACTCGCCGTGCCGTTCGGAGGCAATGACCGTGGAGTAGATCGACCCCGTCGTGGCGTTGGAGTCGCGGGTGAGGTTCTCGTCGATGAATCGCTCGTAGTGACCGAGGTCGAGGTCGGTTTCACCCCCGTCGTCGGTGACGAAGACCTCACCGTGCTCGAACGGGTTCATGGTGCCTGGGTCGACGTTGATGTACGGATCCAACTTCTGGATCACGACCCGGAGGCCACGCTGCTTGAGGAGACGGCCTAGGGAGGCGGCGGTAAGGCCCTTGCCGAGCGAACTCGCCACGCCGCCCGTCACGAATATGTGTTTCGTCACGGGCGCTCAACCTACCTCGGTCGATGGGAATGTGCGCGGAGGTGGTCGGAGTTTTAGCGGTCTTCGAGGCCGAACTTGGTGGCAAGCAGGTGCTTGAAGTCCCGTGGTCCGAAGGTCACCAGGTGGGCGACCCGGTCGGCCGCCGTGCATACCACTACGTCGCCACCCTCCAGCACAGCCACCTCGCGGCCGTCAGCCGAGCAGGCGGCAGCCCGGTTCCCCAGCACCTCCAAGCGAACCTCGGTCGACGGGTCCAGCACCAGGGTGCGGTCAAACAGCATGTGGGGGGACACTGGCGTCAGTTGGATAGCCCGGTGAACCGGGTCTACGAGCGGCCCCCGGGCCGAGAAGGCGTAGGCCGTTGAGCCGGTCGGCGTGGCAGCGATCAGCCCATCGGCCGCGTATGAGGTCAGGAACTCCCCGTCCAAGGTGACTCCCACTCGGACCGTCTGGCTGGACGACGTGCGCTCCACCACCACCTCGTTAAGGGCGTGGTCCACGGCGATCGTCGAGCCGTCGGCTCGTCGGACCTCGATGTGGAGCATCATCCGCTCCTCCAGATCCCGGTCCCCGGCCAGGGCCCGGCCAACGGCCACCTGTGCTTCGGCGGGTTCGACGGTGGTCAGGTAGCCAAGCTCACCGTGGTTAACGCCCAGCACGGGAACCGGCCGGCCGTCCAGCAGGTCAACGGCCCGCAGGATCGAGCCGTCGCCGCCCAGGCTGACCACTAGGTCCAACTCGCTGGCGAACGCTCCCCGGTCGAAGCCCGAACCGTCAGACCGCACTACCTCGTGGCCGTCGTCGGCTAGGCCGACGGCAAGCGCATCGGCCTGGGCCACGGCCTCCGGCCGATCCTCGTGGACGACCAGCCCCACGACCGCCATCAGGCTGCACCTCCGTCGACCAAGGCCACCACGGCGGCGGCGTCGAAGGTCGACCGGTAGTCGTCGGCGGCACCTGCCCGGACGTGTAGCAGGAACTCCACGTTGCCGTCCGTTCCGGTGAGGGGGGAGACCATGCCCTCCATGATGGCCGCTCCGTGGCCCAGAACCGACCGCGAAATCTCCACCAACGCTCGTTCCCAGACCACGGGGTCTCGGATCACGCCGCTCCCCCGGTCCACCTCGGCCCGTCCCGCCTCGAACTGGGGCTTGGCCAGCAGCACCATGGACGCTCCAACGGCTACCAGACCGACCAGGTCGGCCATCACCGTTCGGAGCGAGATGAACGACAGGTCACACGTCAGGAGGTCGAAGGGAGCACCCAATGAGCCGCCGTCCACGCCACGTACGTTGGTTCGCTCATGCACCTCGACCCGGTCGTCGTCGCCAAGGCGATGGTGCAGCTGGCCGCGGCCCACGTCGACGGCAACCACCGAAGCGGCCCCGTGCTGGAGGAGGCAATCGGTGAAGCCCCCGGTGCTGGATCCGACGTCCACGGCCCGCAGCCCGGTTGGATCCAGTCCGAAGCCCTCGAGGGCCGCCTCCAGCTTCCGCCCGCCCCGCCCCACGTAGCGGGCCGGTGGACCGGCCACCACCACCGCCTGCCCGGGCGCCACCAGGCGGGACGCCTTGTCGGCCGGCGCCCCGTCCACGGTCACCCGGCCGGCTCCGATCACTTCGCTGGCCTCGGTCCGGCCCGACACCAGCCCACGCCGGACCATCTCCTGGTCGAGGCGTCGGCGGGCGCTCACTCCAGGTGCTCCCGGACGGCGGCCAGCAGGTCAACGTGTACGGAGTCCGGCTCCGGGTCCACGGGCAGGTCGTCCGGCCCCACCAGTCCTGACAGGACCAGCGACCAGCGCCAGCCCAAGGCTCGGGCGAACCGGCCGTCGGTGTCGGGACGGTCCCCCACCATGGTTCCGTCGTCGCCGGCCAACTCTCGCACCAGGTCGCACATCGGTCCGTAGGGCTTGCCGGCCTTCTCTGGGGTGGCGCCGGTGGCCGCCACTAGCGCGGCTAGCAGTGAACCGGCGCCGGGACGGAGGCCGTCGTGGGCCGGGAATGTCACATCGTCGTTGGTGGCCAGCACTCGGGCGCCTCCCAGTACAGCCTTCATGGCGGCCGTTAGACCCCAGTAATCGAAGTCTTCGTGGAAACCCACGACCACCGTGTCGGCCGGTCCGGTGGACACCACCTCGGCCCCCCGAGCCTCCATCTCCTCGCGACATCCCGGGCCGCACATCCCCAACACCCGCTCCCCGGGCGCCACCAGACGGGCGGCAGCCCTACCCGAGGTAATCACGCCGCCCCGGGCGTCGATACCCAGGCCGGCCAGCTTCTCCTCGGTGTCGAGCACCCGTCGGCCCGAGTTGTTGGTCACGAACAGGACCCGCTCCCCGGCGTCCTGGAGAAGGCCGACGGCCTCTGCCGCCCCTGGCACCCCTTCGTCGCCTCGCCAGACGACACCGTCCAGATCCAAGGCCCAGGCCATGCGGGTCCGGTCAGCGGCCGCCGTGGTCGGCGAGCGCAGGCCTCAGACTTCCCAGGTCGGCTGTGAGCGCAGCAGGTCGCCCAGGTTGCCCTTTCCCAGCTGGGCCTGGACCTCGCGGATCTGGGCTGCCACTGAAGAACTGAACTCGTCCCTGTCGATGGCCCGGAACACCCCGATCGGTGTCGGCGTAGCCGGGGTCTTGGCAATCCGAGATAGCGAAAAGGCGGTCGACGGGTTCCGGATGGTCTCGTCGTGCACCATGACGTTCTCGACACCCAACTTGGCGACATCAACGATTACCACTCCCTCCGGTGCCAAAGCCACCCCGTACTGCTTCTCGGACCCGAACAGGATCGGCTGTCCGTGATTTAGATCGATGAGCATGTCGTCTCGAACGTCCTTCTTGGTGATGGTCGAGAACACGCCGTCGTTGAAGACGTTGCAGTTCTGGAGCACCTCCACGAAGGCTGATCCCTCATGTTCGTAGGCCCGGCGGAACGTGTCTTGCATGTGCTGGCGGTCCATGTCGTGGGTTCGGGCCACGAAGGTGGCCTCGGCGCCGAGGGCCACGCTGATCGGGTTGAAGGGACGGGCCACCAGCCCGACCGGCGACGATTTGGTCACCTTGCCTTTCTGGCTGGTCGGTGAGAACTGGCCCTTGGTCAGGCCGTAGATCTGGTTGTTGAACAGCAGGATGTTCAGGTTGATGTTGCGGCGCAGGGCGTGGATCAGGTGGTTACCCCCGATGGACAGCATGTCGCCGTCCCCGCCGATCACCCAGACGTCCAGGTCGGGTCGGGCCATGGCTAGTCCGGTAGCCACCGCCGGGGCCCGACCGTGGATGGTGTGTACCCCGTAGGTGTTCATGTAGTACGGGAAGCGGGCCGCGCAGCCGATGCCCGAGATGAACACTGTCTTTTCCCGCCGGACCCCCAGTTCGGGCAGCAGGAGCTGCATGGCGGTCAGAATGGAATAGTCGCCGCATCCCGGGCACCAGCGCACCTCCTGGTCGCTGGACCAGTCGGCCCGGGTCGTCGCCGGAACCTCGTCGGCTTCTCGGTCGGCTCCAGCGTCCAGGACGTCGGTCACGACCCCTCCCCTGCAAGCTCGTCCAACCGTTGCTCAATGGCGTGCTGGATCTCGCCTGCCGTGAATGGCTGACCCTTCACCTTGGACAGGACCTCGGCATCGACTAGGTACTCGGCCCGAAGGATCCGCGACATCTGGCCCAGGTTCATTTCGGGCACCATCACCCTGCGGTAGGACCGGAGGAGGTCACCGAGGTTGGCCGGCAGGGGGTTCAGGTGGGTGAGGTGCACGTGGGCCACCTTGCGGCCCGCCGTCTGGATCCGGCGGAGGGCGCCGGTAATGGCCCCCCATGTGGAGCCCCAGCCGACGATAAGCAGGTCGGCATCGGTATCGCCGTCGACCTCGGCGTCGGGCACCGGGATTGAGGCGATGCGCTCATGGCGGAGGTGGACCATGAGTTCGTGGTTCTCCGGGCTGTAGCTCACATTGCCCGTGCCGTCCTCTTTCTCTATGCCCCCGATCCGGTGCATCAGGTCCGGGGTGCCCGGCAGGGCGATGGGACGGTTCAGGTTCTCGTCGCGCAGGTAGGGCCAGAAGACGCCCTTGCCATCCTCGTTGGTCTGGTTGAATTCGGTGGCGTACACCACGTCGATGGGCGCCAGGTTGGCGACCTCGGGTATGCGCCACGGCTCCGACCCGTTGGCCAGGTAGCCATCAGAGAGCAGGAGTACCGGCGTCTGGTGGGTCAGGGCAATGCGGGCTGCCTCGATGGCCACGTTGAAGCAGTCGGCAGGCGTCCGGGCGGCCAGGATCGGGACCGGTGACTCGCCGTGGCGTCCGTACATGGCCATCATCAGGTCGGCGGCCTCAGTCTTGGTGGGGAGTCCGGTGGACGGGCCGCCTCGCTGGATGTCGACCACGATGAGGGGCAGTTCCAGGCTGACGGCCAGGCCCATGGCCTCGCCCTTCAGGGCTAACCCGGGCCCGCTCGTGGTGGTCACACCCAGCGAACCGCCGTACGAGGCTCCGATGGCTGCACCCACGGCGGCGATTTCGTCCTCGGCCTGAAACGTGGTTACACCGAACTCCTTGTGCTTAGACAACTCGTGGAGGACGTCGGTGGCCGGCGTGATCGGGTACGACCCCAAGAACAACGGGAGTCCGCTGAGTTTGGAGGCGGCGACTAGACCCCACGAGAGCGCCGTGTTGCCGTTGATGTTGGTGTAGGTACCCGGCTCCAACGGCGCTTTGCGGACGATGACTCGCTGCGCCCCCAGTTCGGCCGTCTCGCCGTAGGCGTGGCCCGCGTTGAACGCCGCGCGGGTGGCCGCCGCCACCAGCTCCCGGTCAGCAAACTTGGCGTCGATCCAGTCCAGAGTGACCTCGACAGGTCGGCTGTACATCCACGACAAAAGGCCCAGTGCAAAGAAGTTCTTGGACCGGTCGGCGTCGCG
>ENA-UPTF01000692-UPTF01000692.1-marine-metagenome-genome-assembly--contig:-NODE-692-length-22870-cov-4.263985_pt1 | contig 22870 bp, 24 predicted proteins | sample MGYA00238166_ERZ767019 | MGnify/ENA primary metagenome ERZ767019 (study PRJEB28930, sample SAMN06266391) | marine metagenome | isolation source: Sea water from 250 m depth | place: Atlantic Ocean | study... | reverse complement strand
TTGTTATATCCAGTTTCTCTAGTTTTAGCCGTTGGTACAGCAGCATTTAGTAACTTTATAGTAAATAAGAAATGGACATTTAATGAGAAGGTTTGGGGCTGATTATTCAATTGGTTTTAAATTAACTGTGACAACAAGTAATTTAATAATCAATTTTCTAAAGAACCCTGCGAGATTTTTTTAGGTCTAAAAACACGATAGAAAAGATAAGACAAAATGGAAACAGAAAATGTGAAAATAATTGAATAAGGAATTGGACCAAGAATATGTAGAATGTAAATATCATGTTGTAGTTGTTCAAACGCTGTAATTATAGAATGAGTTAACTGACTATATTGAAATGTCCAAATAACATCTGAAACAAGATACATCTGAGCTGTTTTGAATCCTTCCAGTCCAAAGAGACCAACCTCTGTACCAGGTCTGCTCCACACAAACCAAGCCACATCTTGAATCACATATACAGTATTAAAAAATGCACCAATTACAGCTAGAATTAGAATAATTGGTAAAATTTTCCATCTGTTTCTTTGTTCTAAACTTGCACCTAAAGGTATGAGTAAAAATGGAATCATCAAAAATAGATATCTAGGACCCCAACCGACCAAGCCATGCCAGCCACCAGTACTTGCTGTATGATAAATAATGTTCAATACAAAAAATGACAGAATTAGAACACACTCAGCCCTATTTTTCCTAAAATAGTCAATAAATGAAAAAAATATTGTCAAAAGTATAGGACAGAATATAAAAAGTCCTACACCTGGTGCAAAAAATATTCCAAATATTCTGACCATAAGTTCTGTGAATGGAACGGTAAATGCTGTCATAAAAAATGTAAGATCAGCAAACGCAGAAGGGTTCTCTATGGTACATGCATCACCAACAGCAGCAGGATCTTTAATCAAATCACACTCAGATATATCATCTATTGCAGCGTCATTTGGTAATGATACTATGTCAAGCCTATATCTTAAACCAGGAATGGTTTTGAAGATATAATAAGCAAATAGACTAGGTATGCTAAAGAGAGTAACTGAAAATAATTTCCTCTTAAATGAAGAGTGAGAAACTATCAAGAATATCCATATTGGGAGTATGAACAGAATAACGTCTGATCTAATTAAGAAGCCAAATCCAAATGCAGCTGAAGAAAAAATTAAAAATCTATACTGACCTAAGTTTTGAAACTTTTTGAAAAACAAATATCCTAAAAGAACAAAAAATAAACCTGGTACAAGATTTAATGATGTATTAGAATATGCCCATACTGTTGTTGAAAAGGCTAGAATTAGTGTAAGAATTATGGAATTTGTTCTAGAGAATTTTTGTTCTATACAAATGAGGAAAAAAATTGCTACTGACAATGAAGAAAAAAATGGACCATAAAATAATTCCATAAATACAACATCAACATTCTGGGAATTTCTCCAATGATTATAATGTGGATCACGAAAATCTTCTACATCTAAAACTAAAGTTTCAGATGAAATGAAATTCATGTAGTGATTTGCTGCCATGAATGGAACCTGAGTTGCACTATGAAAAACTGATGCGGGATAACAGGTAATTGGGTTTGCACATAATGAACCAACATTTCGAGGATTATAGATTGGAATGTTAAAAAATACTTTAGATTCATCTTGAACGTATGCAGGATCTGGTTCTAGTGTTGTCATACGATAAGCCATTTCTGAACTATGTAATTCATCAATAGCATATCTATGACCATCAGACGTAAATAGAAACACGATAAACGCCAATCCCAAAATCAAGAAGAAGATTTTACGGATACTACGTTTTTTATATTCTAATGTCATTCATTCTCCTTACTTTCTATATACTCATGAAATGACTTTTGGTAGCAATTGGTTTTACTATCAGGACAGTTTCGCTCTGCTTCTAGTTCAATTTCCTTGTATTCGTAAACTTGATTCTCAATTTCGTCTATTGTAATTAATCCGTCATTCATTAATTCAAAATAATGATCCTTTTCATACCATATTGCAGATCTATTCATTATTTCTAAAAATACCGAATTGATATCATTTTTTATCTTATATTCTTCAGATTCCTTAAGTTCTGCTTCAATTTCATCTATTGTGATTACTTCATTATCAAGCATTTCATGATAATACTGCTTTTCAAAATCGGTTGCGGATCTATCTAGTAAATTCCAAATCATAACACCAATCTGAGTTCTAACTGGATGGTGAATTGCTACATTTCTTCCCTCATTAGATTCAACCATAATCATTCTAATTTCATGGAGAGGTTTTCCATTCTCAAGAATATTTCCAAAGTATTCTAGTCCTGCATCTTCTGGTGTTCGTAGTAATACACTCTCGTACAAATCAGTAATGATCCTTTTAGTTTCAGGACTTAGTTCATCTAGAGATTTTAATTGAACAAAATATCTCTCTTCAGAATTTAAAAGAGAGATTCTGATTTCTTCTTCGGTAATTTCGCCATCTCTTAGCATCTGCGACCAAAGCAAAAATGATGCTTTGTCTGCTGGTCTATGTAGTATTTCCTTGTATAATGAATCAATTCTTAGATCAATTTCATCCATTGCTGTATATTCTGCAAAAGTAGAATTTACTGTACGTATAGCATGATTTAGTTGAGATAAAGGAAGATATGTTACTATTGATGTTGGTCCAACTACATTGAAATGAATGTCAGTAATCAAGTTTGTTTTTGAACCATCTGACTCAAAAGTTTGTGTGATTGTTGTCCCTTTTGCATCTCCCTCAATAATCTCTATCACATGACTTTCATATGGATTCAATGTGTGTTTAGCCGTAAGTTTCATTGTAAATCCAGCTTCGGTTAATTCTTCTTCAGCAGTTATTACATTGTCAACATTACTTAGAATTGTTACATGTGAAATATTTCGCGGAAATATATTTGGATAATTTTCTATATCGGCCATAATATCAAATAATCTTTCCTTCTCGATGTCAACTAATTGGTTTGTTGTATAATCAGTAGTTTTTTTAGGTGTTACAGGTTCAAAGATATTATCTTCTAATCCTTCACTAGAGGATATAACAAATACAAGATATGCACATGCTAAAAAAATAAAAAAACATACTACAATTTTATCAGTCTTTCTCATTTAAAAAATACTAAATAACTCTGAATATAACGTCTATGAATCAATTCTATGCTTAATTAGAATTTAAAAAAGCCAACAAGGTTAAATCAGTAATATTTTGAATTATCATATGAAAAAAACAGATTTTGGAATATTTCTCGAAAATTTTGATAAAAGAGGTTCAATTTTTAGAGGAGATTATAAGAAGAAGGAAATTTTTCTAATCACTGAAATAAAAAAAGGTCAATCCAGAGGAGGTCATTATCACACAAATGTTGTTAATCATCATGTTTTGAGGGGGAAGATTATCTACAAAGAAATTCGTTTAACAAAAAATGGTAAAATCAAGAAAAATCAGAAAGAAAGTAAAAAAATTGTTAGTGGGGGAAAGGTCATAACTACCCCGCCATATGCAGCCCACATATTTTTTGGCTTGGAAAATAGCATAATTTTTGAGGCGTCTGGTGGGAAGAAAAAGAGTATCACATATCAGCCGTATAGAGAACAAATACGCAATTTATAAAAAACTCGAACTTAACCCTAGTCAAAGATATGAAAATTCTAGCTGTTAATTTTGGTATGTCAGGATTTGCTGGAGATTCAAATCAACTTTTTACAATCACAAAAAATCTAATTTCGCTTGGGCATCAAGTAACAATTGTAACCACAGATGCGAATGTTTGGAAAGGTGATATAGAAAAAAGCAGACAATATTCAAAAATCAGAAATATACTTCACAACTCTATTGAAAAAGTAGTTAAAGTAAATGATGTTCCTGTTATTCCATTACATTGTACTATACATGAACTTGGTATGTACTGTCCTAATGCAAAAACTTTCGCCAAGAAAATTATTAAAGATTATGATGTTGTGCATATCTTCAACTGGTATCATCACCTAGGTATGACATTTGCACAAGTCAGTCATGAAGAACATATTCCATTTGTAATTTCTTTTTATGCAACATTACAAGAAAAAGGTCGCCAATACAAAAAATTTCAAAAAACAATAGCTGATTCTATTTACACAAAAAAATTAATTTCAAAAGCAAGTGCACTACACTCAATAGGTGAATTAGAAACTCAGGATTATATCAAATGGGGTGCCAATCCTGAAAAAATTTTCAGAGTTGATAATGTAATAAATTTGGATGACTACAAAACCACAACCCCAACTAATATTTTTGAACGATTAAAAATGCAAAAAGGGCAAAATTATATCGTGTTTATTAGTAGAATCCATCCTAAAAAAGGAGTTGATTTACTACTAAATGCATTTTCAAGATTACTAAACTCTGGATTGAAAACTATTTTGGTTATTGCAGGAACTGGTTCAGAAGAATATCAAAATGAAATCAAAACACTTACTGAAAATCTTGGAATATCTAATTTTGTAAGATTTGCAGGTTTTGTAACTAATGATGAAAAACTAGAATTATTAAAAAATGCAAAACTGTATACTCTCACATCACATAGTGATGTACACCCTACTGCAATTCAAGATGCACTTGCTATGGGAGCACCAGTATTAATTACAAAAGCATGTGATTATCCAGAAGTAGAAGAATATGATGCTGGTATAATTGTAGATTCTAATGTAGATTCAGTTTTTAATGGTCTTAATAAAATGCTTAACGAATCTAATCTTGAACAACTATCAAATAATGCTAGTAGATTAATTCAAGATAGATTTCTAGTCGGAAATTTAATTAAAAAATATGAAGAGATGTACACTAGTGCTATTAATTAAAGAATTAGGACTTATAAAATAAGAGAAATGTCCGTTCAAGTATCATATAAAAAACAAGGCATAATTTTCTTATGTCTATTTTTAGTACTTTTAATTTCACTTGAAATAGGTTCAAGAGTTATTGAATACTCGGAGGAAAATAACTGTGAATTCATTGGTAAGGAAGCAATGAATGATGTAGAAGAGAACTGGCAACAACAGATCTGTAAAGATAATAATTCTATTATGTATGAAGTTGATGGAATTCTAAACTATGCTCCAAATCAAAGTATGAAAACTATCAATATTAACTCACATGGATTTAGAGGGGATGAGTTTTCTGAAATAAAAGATTCGGATACTTATAGGATATTCCTTGTTGGTGGATCAACTGTTTTTTTAGCTACATCTGATGATAAAACAATTAATTCTTTCTTACAAGAAAAGCTTGAGAATTATTACCCAAATAAAAAATTTGAAGTGTTAAATGCTGGTATTGGAAGTGCATACTCATATTCTGAAAAATATTTAATTCAAAATGAATTAATAAAATTTCAGCCGGATTTAATTATTGTATATTCAGGAGGCAATGATGCCAATAATAGATATGGAGTGGAATATACAGTTCCAGGATTACCCACTTCTCAATTAGCTTTATCTGAAACTCCATCTGATTTTGTAAATTTAGTTAAAAAATTTATTAAAGAAACTAATTATAGAACACCATTTTTATTAATGAAAATTGTTGGCCAATTTGAAACCAGTTTTCATATTAATAATAATTCAAAAATCCAAGTACAAGAATTATGGACAACAAGAATGGGTGAAATTTGTGAAGAAAATAACAAAAAGGAAATAACAACTATAATTTTAGTTCAACCTATGTTAGATTCTGGTAACAAACAACTATCTATTGATGAAAAAATATTATTAGAACATCTTGCAATTTATCATGTAGACACATTAGATATTTTAAATAAAATATCTGGCTCATTAGCAGAATTAGAAAATATTTGTCATGGGACTTATGATTTAAGAATGATCTTTGATGATATTAAGGAACCACTCTTCTATGATCATATACATGTAAACGATTTAGGTAGTGAAATAATTGCAAAAGAAATCTCTAGGATAACAATCGACCATTTGCAATGAGTTAAGTGATTCTATAAAATTATACTTAACAGACAGAAATATTTTCAAAAATTTAATTACATAAAGAAAATATGATTAATATGAAAATTGGATTTGTTATTACAATGTATGATGAAATTGATACTGTAAAACAAACTTTGCAAGTTCTAAAAGCAAATGATTGCATTTCTGTTGTAATTCAATCTGATCCAAATGATTCATCAAAAATTTTAGATGAAACCAGTGTAAATTTTTATCAGAAATTACCTGATCTTGCAGGTACAAAAGAAGAATACTTGAAAGAGAGGGAGTTAAAATCTGGTGCAACCACTATACCATCAAGGGCAGTAACTAGAAACTATAGTGCAGGGTTTACAGCTGCCCATACTTTTGATGTAGATTGGTGGGTAGGAATAACAGGTGATGTATCAATCACCAATCTAAATGGAATAAAAAAAATCATTGAAAAAATGATTAATGCTAACAAATCACTTGGTGTTTCACGTGCAGTAGGTCAAATTTTTTGGGATCCTAATCAAGAATTTACGCGTGTTCAGAAGGATGAAACTACTGATTTTATGCCTCAATTCTTTGTAGTAAAATCTAATCTTGTTAACAACAAATTATTCTCAAATATTGAAATAACAAATTTCTATACTTGTGAACAATGTCTAGGTGATGAAGTAAAACGATTTTGTCTAGAAACAAAAGATGAATTTGAGAATATTGTGTTTAAAATTTCTGATTATGCATATCCACAGTTTATTTCTGGTTTACAATTCAATCCAGATCGAGTTAATATGCCAAAACATGTTGATGGTTTTGTGAACATGTTACGAAGAATGAAAACTAGATACTCAAAATGATTTGTTAAGATTCAGTAGCTACTTGTTTTTTATCTATATTCTCCATGAACTTTGATAAATCTTCAGGTGTTCCAAGTCCTCTCATTTCTGCTATTGGGTAGTTTAGAATTTTTTTATTTGATTGAATCATTTCGTTGTATACGGGTGCAATATAGAATTCATTGTTGGTTCTAATATTTTTGCCAATCATTTGTTCTGCTGCTTCAACAAAATATTTTCCTTTTTTGAAATAATAAATTCCAACAGTGGCAATATTACTAATTGGTTTTTTCTCTGCAACTATTGTTACTTTTCCTTCATCATCAAGTTTTACAAAACTCCACTTTGGATGAGTAGAATAGAAAGTTACTATTCCTCCATCTGCATCATTATCACGTAAAAATGATAGAAAATGTTGATTATTCCAATTTACCCATTGATCACTATTAGCAATAATTAATTCCTCATCATTATTGATAGATTCTTTTGAAAGTAAAGCAGTACATGCTGCACCTTCTGTTATTTCAGATACTTGAATAATCTTACAATTTGGAGTAATTAAGTCCAAAAGTTCTTTTAATGCATATTTCTCATAGTGTTCTTTCTGGCAAATTAGTATATGTTCTGCGCTAAAGTTAAGATTCTCAATAATAATTTGTATCATAGTTTTTCCATTGATGTCAATGAGAGGTTTTGGAAAACTATATCCTGCATCTTCAAATCTTTTTCCACGACCAGCCATCGGGATTAGAATTTTCATTAATAAAGACCATATTTTATGTATATTAAAGAACTTTTATCACAAATAATTTAATAAATATAATTTTATTCTATTAATTTTCACAAAGATTACTTGATAATAATTCAACATAGGGTCAACACACAAAAGGAAATCAATCCAAAATATGGTCTTGAAGTAGACATACGAGATTATAACAATAAATTAGTTTTATCACACGATATTCCTAATGAACAAAGTGAAGATTTAGAGGATTTTCTAACACACATTCAAGAAAATAATTTTTTAGCTCTAAACATCAAAAGTGTAGAAATTGAATTTCAATTAAAAAAAATACTGTCTGAAGCAAAGATTTCTAACTATTTTACTTTTGATTGGCCAATACCATCACTTCAAAAAGCCTTGAGTCATGATCTGAATTGTGCATTTAGATTAAGTGAGTATGAAAAGGATATTTTCCCAAACTGTGAATGGGTTTGGATTGATTCATTTAATGAAATTTGGTATGATGTTGATTATCTTCTTTCATTGAAGAAAACTGGAATAAAATTAGCTCTGGTTTCACCAGAGATTCATGATAGAAAATCTGATATGAAGAAAATTAAGGATTTGATAAATTCTGTTGAAGTGGATGCCATATGTACGGATATCCCAGAGTATTGGTAAAATGATAAAAGCAATATTATATGATCTTGATGGAGTTTTGGTTGATGCTACAGAGTGGCATTATGAATCTCTTAATGCTGCTCTAAAAGAAGTATGTGGTTTTATAATTAATAGAGATGAACATGTTAGTACATTTAATGGAATTCCAACCATTAAAAAATTAGAAATTTTACATGAGCAAGGAAGAATAGAAAAAAAAATATTTAACAAAATCTGGGAACAAAAACAAGAAAAAACATTTCAAGTGATAGAAAAATTAGCTACTCCTGATCCAAGTAAGATTAGACTTCATAAGCAAACTGAAAATCTTAAGAAAGTTTGTGTTACAAATAGTATTAGAAAAAGTGCAATGTTAATGTTAGAAAAAACTGGACAGTTACAATACATGGATTTTGTCATATCAAATGAGGATGTATCTTCTCCAAAACCCTCGCCAGAAGGATACAAAATTGCAATTGAAAAACTAGGTTTGAGTTTGAAAGAATGTATGGTTGTGGAAGATTCTCCAAAAGGTTTAGAGGCTGCACACAAGTCTGGCGCTCATGTGTTTGAAGTTAGTGGATATCATGAAGTTACTCTAGAAAATATTTTAAATAAAATAAATTATTTTAATATGATAAAATAATGATTATTTTACCCAGTTTTGCTCTTTCATGAGTTTTTTCAATTGGTTTATAGTCATAAATTTCTTTGAGCCAGAATCATATTCCTTAAAACTCAAACTCTTTTTTGTAGATGTTTGATCATATTCATAATTCTCTATACCAATTATGTAGTGATCTTTTTGGGATCTAGCAAATCGCATTTCTTCTTCTGAAATTAAGATTTCATGAATTTTTTCACCAGGTCTAATTCCCACAAATTCAATTGGGTAATTTTTTTTCTTTGTGATAATTTCCGCATAAGCTTTTGCGAGATCAACAATTCTTGCTGTTGGTGCCTTTCTAACAAATATTTCACCACCTCTTGCATTTTTTAATGCATAAAAAACAAGTTGAATTGCATCATGTAGTGTTAAGAGGAATCTAGTCATATCGGGATGAGTTACAGGAAGTGGCTGTTTTTTACTAATTTTTGTGTCCCACAATGGAATTACACTACCTCTACTTCCAAGAACATTTCCATATCGGACAGAGCAAAATATAGTTTTATTTTTTTCATATTGACTGGAACGGAAAATTTTCTCCTGTAAAGCTTTTGTCATACCCATTGCATTAACTGGTTTTACAGCTTTATCGGTACTAATTGCTACAACATGCTTAACACCTCTTTCAATCGCAGCTCTCACTAAATTATGAGAGCCAATAATATTGGTATTCACTGCTTCAAGAGGATATAATTCTGCTGAAGGAACTTGCTTCAATGCTGCAGCATGAAAAACTACATCAATACCTGCACAAACTGTATGTAAGCGTGAATAATCCCTAACATCACCAATTACATAGGTAGTTATTTTAGAAATTTTTTCATCATGAAGTTCTTGTTTCATAATGTGTTGTTTATTTTCATCTCTGCTAAAGATAATTATTTTTTTTGGTCTGTATTGTCTTAGTTCTTTTACAATCTGATAACCAAAACTACCTGTGCCACCAGTAATCAGAATATTTTTACCATTAATAATAGAAGAATAGTTCAAATCAAAAATATTTTTGTTTGATATTTAATAAGTCTTGGTTAGAAATCATCTTTAAACATAATCATATAGTCTTCAACATTTTAATTAGCTTAAAAATCAATTACTGGTATGAAGGTAATGTCAATATTTGGAACTAGACCAGAAATTATTCGCCTTTCTAGGATTTTCCCTCTGCTTGATAAGAACTTTGATCATATCATGGTAAATACAAACCAAAATTTTACAAAAGAATTAAGCTCAATTTTCATTGAAGAATTAAATCTTCGTAAACCGGATTACAATTTAAAAATAAAAACTGACAAATATGGTGATGAAATTTCTGACATAATTCAAACTAGTGAAAAAATTCTTCTAAAAGAAAAACCTGACGTATTACTTATTCTAGGTGATACCAACAGTGGTCTTTCAGTAATTCCTGCAGCACATCATGGAATAAAAATTGTTCATCTTGAAGCAGGAATGCGTGCATATGATTCAAGAATGCCAGAAGAAAAAAATAGAGTTTTAATTGATCATCTGTCTACAGTTTTACTGCCTTACACTAATTATTCTAGAGAGAATTTAATAAGAGAAAATATCCATCCAAGTAAAATATACGTTGTAGGAAATCCAATAATTGAAGTAATAAATCATTTTGCACCACAAATTGAGAAAAGTAAGATTCTTTCACGTATGAAATTGAAGCCAAATGATTTCTTTTTAGTTACTGCACATAGAAGTGAAAATGTTGATGATAAACAGCAACTACAGATTATTTTTTCAGCACTAGAAAAAATTCATAAAAAATTTAAAAAACGCATAATCTATCCAATGCATCCAAGAACCGCTAGTAAAATCAAAAAAAATTCAGTTCCAAATGGAATAGAAATTATAAAACCAATAGGTTTTTTTGATTTTACAAAACTTGAAAAAAATGCAATGTGTTGTATAACTGATTCAGGAACTATACCAGAAGAAACATTATATTTCAAAAAACCATGTGTTACAATTCGTGAAACTACTGAAAGGCCAGAGACCATTGAAGCTGGTTCAAATATTCTTGCAGGATTAGATGTTGAGAATATATTTAATTCCGTTAAACAAATGATATCAAACAAACCAGAGTGGACATGGGATCCATCCTTAGGTGACGGAAAAACTGCCATCAGAGTTGCTAATATTCTACGAAGTAAACTAGAAAGACGAAAATTTACTCTGTGATCCTTATTAACAAAAAATCTGATATTTGAACAAGATATGAAAATTTTAGTTACTGGGGGAACTGGGAATTTAGGCTCTGAATTAAAAAAAAATATTCCTGATTGCTACTGCCCAACAAGATCTGAATTAGATATTACAAAAAAAGAAGATGTGGTTAATTTTTTTCAAAACAATGAAATTGATTTAATTATTCATACTGCTGCTTTGACTAGCATAAGATTTTGTGAAGAAAATAAAAAACTTACATGGGAAACAAATGTACAAGGCACAAAGAATCTAATTGATGCAACATTAAAAGCAAAAAATAATATTAAATTTGTTTATGTTAGCACTGCATGTGTATTTGATGGATATTCTGGTATGTATAAAGAAACTGATATTCCATACCCTGAAAATTTTTATGCATTAACTAAGCTTTTAGGAGAAAATGAAGTGACAAAACTTTCTAATTATTTAATTATTAGAACAAATTTTGTTGCAAAAACAACATGGCCATATCCGAAAGCATTTACAGATAGATTTGGTACATATCTTTTTGCAGAAAATGTTGCTTCAGGAATTAATGAAATCATAAGTGAGAATTTGAATGGGGTTGTGCATGTTGTTGGTGATAAAAAAATATCTATGTATGAATTAGCAAAAATTACTACAGAAAATATTTTGCCCATGACTATTAATGATTATGATGGTCCTTCATTAACAATGGATATGAGTCTGGATACAGAACGCTGGAAAAAATATACATTAAAATAAAATTAAGCCAGAACAGTTTACAAATTTTAGTATCTGTTATTCTTAAATTTTATATTCATTAAAAATCACATATTTCTATTGCACTTGATACAACTATCTACATTATTCAAAATTCTTCCACAAATAGTTAAATGGGCATTTCTAAAAGATGATAAGAAATATTTGTATATGCAAAAAGTTGCATACCAAAATGCTGCTAGGAACTCAACTTATGATTCAAAGAACAAAGATGATTTTGTTGTGGGTTCGTATGAAGAGCAAAACAAGTGGGAGGATTATGATAAATATTTGATGAAATATATCGATTCAACTTTTCAAGAAAAAATTGCTCTTGATTTTGGATGTGGACCTGGAAGAAACATAGTCAAGTATAACAAATGGTTTAAACAAATTGATGGTTGTGATATTAGTAAAAACAATATCAATAATGCTAAAACTAATCTAAATTATCATAAAATCCCTTTACCAGATCTATATGTTACAAATGGAGATGATCTAGGTACAGAGCATGAAAATTATTATGATTTTATTTTTTCTTCGATAGCGATGCAACACATATGTGTTTACGATATTCGATTTTCAATTCTAACAAAAATGTACAAATCTCTAAAAAAAGATGGCAGGATTTCCATTCAAATGGGTTATGGTAAAGCAAAAAAGAATTCTGTAGGATACTACGAGAATGATTTTAATGCAATTGGGAGTAATGGAAGTAAAGATACACGCATAGAGGATCCAAATGAAATAAAGAAAGATCTTGAAAATATAGGCTTCAAACAATTTGAACACTGGATTCGCCCAGTTGGTCCAGGTGATGATCACTCTAATTGGATTTTTTTCACTGCTAGTAAATAGAAAAGATTCACCACACTAAAATGATATAAATTTAATTTTAATTCAAGAATGAAAATCGTAGTTGTTATTCCATATTTGAAATCAATTGGTGGTGCTGGAAGATATGCTTGGGAGCTTTGTGAATATCTTGCCTCATGTGGTGATGATGTAATTGTTGCATCACTTTACACAGATAAAACATTATACAAACCAGAAAATAAAATAAGGGTAATTGATCTTGGTAACGAAAAAAGTCTTACACAGTCGATAAAATTTTGGCTGGATCTAAGAAAAACTTCTAGATTACTTCATAAATTAATTGATCAAGAACAACCTGACATTGTTTTCTTTAACCACTATCCATCAACAATGTGGGTTGAAAAATATGATAATATTCCAACAATTTGTTATCCTCAAGATATTAATCTACTTTATACTAATACATACATAAATAATCTTGAAGCAAAAATTAGAATTCCTTGGAGAATAATTAGACTATTTGTTAGATTTTATGATAAACACAAATGGAATTTTTTTGATCAAGTAATATGTCACAGTAAATTTACTGCAAAAAATATTAAAAAACATTATGGAGTTGATTCGGAAGTTATCTACTTAGGTACAAATACTAATGTTTTTTTCCCAATAGAAAATTGTGTGAAAAAGAATACAATACTCACTCTGGGTGATTCAAGAATACGTAGAGCAGATCTTTTAATTAAAGCTGCAAGTGAACTATTAGAAAAAAGAAAAGATTTTGAAATATGGATTGTAGGAAATTCTGGTGAATTAGGTGAAGAGCTTGAATTGTTAGCCAAAAATCTCAATGTTGAAAAAAATGTAAAATTCTTTGGAAAGATTAGTGATCAAGATCTGGCAAAACTATATTCAGAATCACTAGCAACTGTACACCTTGTGAAAGAAGCTCCATTTGGATTGATTGTAATTGAATCCATGTCTTGTGGCACTCCTGTCATATCTTGGAAACCAGGTGGTCCCGAAGAAACAATAGTTGATGGGGAAAGCGGATTCTTAATTCCTGAAAACAATCAAAGTGATCTAATTGAAAAAATAGAATTCTTTCTTGATAATCCCGAGTCTAGTTATAAAATGGGTCAAAATGGCATTCAAAGGGTTCAAACAAACTTTGACCTAGAAATACACCATAAATCAATGCGAAAAATTTTGCTTAATTGGATTAATCATTCGAAAAAACTCTAATTATATTTCTTCTAATACAATAGGCTTTAGAATTTCAAATATTCTTTTAGATACAATTTCATTGCCAAAATCTGACATATGTGCATTATCAAAGTAAATAAATTCTGAAGTATTGTCAAAAATATTTCTAAGATCCTGAACAGTATTACAATTATTATCCAAGTCTGTTAAGCCATTTGCAAATGTATCGTAAATCTTTGTATTATCCTCTCCACCCATGCCTAACAAGAAATCATTCTCATAGTCAGTTAATGGTTTACTGCCTGTTCCTAATACTGGTTGCAAAAGAATTACTGTCTTAAATCCATATTCATTCCCGAAACTACATGCATCTTCGATTCGATCATGCCAAAGTAATGATCTTTCAACCATGTTTTCAGATTTGTAATATGTATCATTCATAATATTGTCTGAATTAGTTGAACTATGTCCCATGATTCTATTAATAAGATAAATAGAATTAATTGGTGTTTTATATTCTGGTAAATTAGTTTGAAAGAAAACTAATATTTTCTTTTCGAGTGTTGTTTCAAAAGTTTTATGATTAGTATATCTATCCCAAGCAAGATGTGCATCATTTGTACCATGATAAATAACAACTATGTCAGGATCAAAATGAATTAAGTCATTCTTTATTCGATATACTTCTTCAACAGATGTACTACCTTCTATTCCAGCATTAATAACTTCAATTTTCTTGTTAATCTCAGAATCATCAAAAAATTGTTGTAAAAATCCAGGTATTGTTGTTGTATCGGATGTACTACCAGAACCATAAACGGTTGAACCACCTATTACAAAAATCCTAAATGTATCAACTGGTTTATTTTGTGTAATATCAGAACCTCTCATTCCAAAATTATTAATGTGAATCGTTGCATTTTCCTGATTAGGCTGTATGTGTCTGTCTATTCCTGCTAGATACGCTATATCACGATAATCATTACACATTTGTTTTTGTTTTCCATAATCTATTTCTGGATAAATATTACTTGTTATGAATATACATGGATTGTTATAATAATCATCAACCCTTAACAAACCCTCAACTGCAGATAATATTATTACTAAAATTACTATACCTAAGATCGATTGTTTCTTGTATGATACTTGAACTGACATTATAATCCATTATTAATTTTAGAAACCAAATAACTACCCATAACAATGTAATCCATATCTGTTTTTTTAATCATGTTATATGCCTGTTCTGGAGTATTTACAATAGGTTCGCCCATTACATTCATTGAAGTATTAATTATTACAGGAATGCCTGTTTTCTTATAGAATTCATTAATAAGATCATAATACAATGGATTTGATTGCTTTGATACAGTCTGCAATCTTCCTGTTCCATCAACATGAGTTACTGCAGGAATTTTGTCAGGCTGTTTTATTTTAGTTACCATAAGCATGTATGGACTTGGTATATCCAATTCAAAGTAATCTGCAGCATATTCTTCAAGTACACTAGGAGCAAATGGTCTAAATGATTCTCTATGCTTAATTTTTTCATTTAGTATATCTTTCATTTTTCCATCACGAGGATCGGCTAGTATACTTCTATTTCCTAATGCTCGTGGACCCCATTCCATTTTTCCTTGATACCAGCCCACTATCTTTCCTTCAGTGATTAAAGCTGCTGTCTGTTGTAACAATAATTCTCTATTAAATTGCTCATACTTGATTTTATTTGAATCAAGAAAATTCTTAATTTCTTCATCAGTAAAGTGTGGACCAACGTAAATATTTTCATGTATTACCTTTGCAGGATCTTCCTCAATTATTCTTGGTTTCTTTTTATGAATATAATACAAATATTGGGCACATCCAACTGCACTACCCGCATCTCCAGGAGATGGTGGAATGTGGATATTTTCAAAAGGTCCATCCTTAAGTATTCGGTAATTTGCTACACCATTCAGTGCTACACCACCACCAAGGCACAAATTTTTCATTTGGGTTTTTTTATGAATATAATTTATCATTTTTAACATTATATCTTCTAAAACTTTTTGTGCGCTAGCCCCAATATCAAAATGAATTTGCTCTGTTTTTTCATTTCTTTTTCTAGGTTGTATTCCAAATAGTTCTGAAAATTTTTCATTTGTCATTACTTTATCATATGTAAATGCAAAATATTTCATATTGAGGTGAATACTACCATCATCTTTTACATCAATTAATTCTTTCATAATAAGATCATAGTATTTGGGTTTTCCATATGATGATAATCCCATTAGTTTGTATTCTCCCTCATTTACTTTAAAACCAAGAAAATATGTAAATGCAGAATAAAACAGACCCAAAGAGTGTGGCCACCGTATATCATGTGTGAGATTAATTGAATTATTCGTTATCGTACCAAATGAAGTTGTGGTCCATTCACCAACTCCATCTATTGTTAAAACAGCACATTCTTCAAACTGAGATGTATAAAATGAATGTGCTGCATGTGACATGTGATGGTCAGGAAAAATTATTTCACCCTTGAATCCTTTCAAATGTTTTTTGATATCATCCTTTATCCATAATCTCTTATGAAGCCATTTTGGTATGACATCTAAAAAACTGTATAATCCACGTGGGGCAACTGCAATATAGTTGTCAAGAAGTCTTTCAAATTTTAAAATAGGTTTATCATAAAATGCCACTGAATCTATCTGTTCTTGTGATATTCCAACTTCTTTTAGACACCAATCTATAGCCATACCTGGGAATCCATCATCAAACTTTTGCCTTGAAAATCGTTCTTCTTCTACAGCTGCAATTACATGCCCATCTTTTAGAATGGCAGCTGCCGAATCATGATAATAGCAAGATATACCTAAATTGTACAATTTTAATACTGTTTTGAAATTTTATTAGATTTAAAATCGTTAGGATCTAGCCAATAGGTTTCTTTTTGTTTTTTTAGTCGTAGAAGATCGATTCTCAATAATCGAAAAACTATACCATAAATTGAAACCAAGAAAATAAATAAAATTCCTAGAAATACCTTCGTGTTAATTATTGCAATTGTATCAAGAACTTTGGATAACTTTATAGCAAATATTTGGGAAATAGCTACAATTCCCAAAATAAACGAAAACATTATCTCAAGAGAGAAAAATCCTGTTGCGCTGGTTATAACAAAAAACCAAAAAGATAGACCAGCAGAAACTGCTAATGCCTTGAATCTAGGAGAAGAAAGTTGCATTTTAAATTGGATAAATGAATGCGATTAATCCACTCTGTGATAGTGCTGTAACTCCAATAAGTGCAATTAATACAAGGATTATTGGAAACATATGGAATTTCCGTCTATGAATTAATATTTCAAATATTTCTTTAACTGTGCTAAATCGGCTCATTTTGATATTATTTATTTTCGACAAATGCTAATTATGTGTTTATATAAATTCATAGTAATCTATCGTTAAAAAAATTCTAAAATTATTTTAAATTTTTAATTACATCATGAAATATCTGGATTAGTTGGTCAGAAAGCTTATCCCAGTAATGATGCTCTTTAATATAAGAAAATCCATTTTGTCCTAATTCTGTTAACTTTGTTTTATCTTGCAGTAATTCTTCAATTGATGAAATAAAATCCTTAGACTCTGAGTAAACTATACCAAAAGTATCATTTGGTAATAATTCTATTGTTCCTTTTAATGGAGTAGACAAAACAGGTTTTCCACATGAAAGATATTCTAATATTTTTGTTGGAACTATACTATTCGTTAATTCATTAATTTCAAAAGGATTCAAACATAAATCTGAAAGTGCAATATACTGTGGAATTTCTTTTTGTTCTACAAAACCTGTGAAAATAACACTATCATTCAGCTTAAGTTCGTTAGATAATAATTTTATTCGATTAAAATCTGGTCCTCCTCCAACCACTATAAATTTAATTTGTTTTATTTTGCTTTGTAGTTTATGAAAATTTTTCAATATATCATCAAGTCCCGCAAATGGATATAGAGTTCCCATAAACAGAATAACATGGTCGTTAGACTGAATTTTTAACTCTTTGAGTAATTCAATATTTTTTTCCAAAGGTTTGAAATGTGTTGAGTTAATTCCTAAAGGAAAATATTTTGTAAGATTGGGGTTAGAGCCCATTTTTTGTGCATAATTAGAAAGCTGAGGCGTTGTGGTTAGCACAAAATCTGCATTAGAAAAGATAGTTTTTTCAAGATTTTTGGTGTAATTTTGTAAAAAAGGAATTCTAACTAATTTGTGGGCAATATCTAATGATCTAAAAATAATAGGTATTTTGAATTCTTTGGCAAGTTCAATACATTGAGTTCCATTGGTAGCTACACCGTATAAAAAAATCAGATCAATCTTTTTCTCTAGAATTATCTTTTTAATTATCTTCTTACACGACAAAAAATGAGAGACCCTGTTGAATCCTTTGATTAAAAGTGAGCTTGGTCGTATCAAAGTGATTGAAGCATTATCATAAAGTCTATGATAATTATTGATGATTGAAGTTGTAAAACCATTTTGAATTCTTGAAGTATCAGGTTCTGCACAATCTACTACGTAAACATCGTTATTCTTAGTAGAAAGAATTTCAGCCAGATGATGTGGTTCAAATGGAACTTTTTTAATCCAGTCTATTTCATGAACAATTAATATTTTCATTTTTATCATCACGCTTTTGTTTTAATTTCTTTTATTATTGATTGAACTAAACGCCGTGTATTACTATCAATTAGATAGGTTATCATTATATACATACCAACACCTAATGCTGCATACATTAACACTGTTGGTATAAAAGAAAAGATATCAGTAGAATAAGTTAGAAATTGATTTATCAAAATGTATGTAAAAGTAAATACTCCAATTGCAGTTAAAAGAAATTTAGTAATACTAGATACATTAAGTTTTATTGTTATGTTTTTCTTTAGTAAAAAGTAGAGTATACATACAAGTGGAATTTGTGTAATTAATGCTATACTAGCCCAAAATATTAACAATTCTTGATTTGAACTATCATAACCTACGAGTATTAGTAATCCTACTGTTAAAATCAAAACATAGATTGTTGTTTGAATGAGTCTGATTGTTTGTGGAACAAATAACTTACTTTTGAGATAATCTTTAAAGGTTGAATTTTCGTTCTTGTCTACTTTTTCAATGCCTGCTAATGATAGTAAAAATACATTTGTTAATACAGTAAGAAACATTTCAAATGCCATTATGATAACTACTGGTACACCTATTTCATAAATTGGATTTAATGCATATAGTCCAGGTCTTGCAAATGTAATTACTAAAGCTGTTAAAAGAATTCCAAAATAGAATAAGTGTGTTAAATTCTCGTTAACAAATTCCCTTGTTTTTTCTTCAAGTAACTTGGGATAAACAGCTCTTGATATTAATGCTGTATGTGAGATCATACTAGGAAGTACTACTGCTGCAGACCAAAAAGCTATACCAACTACAGAGCTAGTCACAATAGTAAAAATAGAGATATCAAATCCAGCAATCAGTATTGCTAATCCTGGGTAAAGTGGAAGCCATGATAGTCTAAGCCATTTTTTTAATACAGATTTTTTAAAATGATTTTTAATTTTTTCTTTTGCATAATATGATAAAACTGCAATACTGACCAAGTTTGCTATGACCAATGAAAGAATTATTCCAGTTATACCAAGATCTAAAAAATAGATAAAAAATAACGCTAAAGGTATCTGTGAAATTCCAAAAGATATTGTTCCATAACTAATTGCTTGAGGTTTCCAACCTAAATTTATCGCTGTTAGAATTCCATTTAGTGCCATTGGAGGTATCAAAATAGCAGCAAAAAGTAATGTATTCTGCTCTTCGCTGGTGTAAAAACCCATCAAATAGGAAATTATGATGTAAACCGATACTGAACATATAGATAACAACATGCTTGAAAGCACGGCGGTCTTACCAGATTCAATATTTCGTGCAGTGTCTCTTGTTGACCAATATGAAACTATGGGATTTATCATACAAACATAAAAAATTAGAGCATTAATGAGACCCCAAGTTCCATATTCTTCAGGAGTCAAAGTTCTGGTTATGATTAATGTAAAAATTACTCCAAAAATAATTGATAAAATTCCTCCAATGAATGAAATTAGCCCAGTGTAAGTAACACGTATACCCGACAAATTGAAATTTAGACATTTACCTACAATAAGAACATAAAGATTCTTTCATTTTGAATGGCTAGTAAATCATGGTGATTTTGAATTAGGCATGAACTTTTTCACTATAGTTTTATTAGATTCTTTTTTTTGGTTCCTATAGGTTGGTAGCACGGTGTTAAAGATTCTTGTTGTAAATGATGTAGTCCCACAGATTAAAAATAGAACAACCATTTTATTCAAAAATATTATACCTATTATCAAGAAAACGTTAGATGTTAAAATTTTTTGGGTAATCACGGATGATTATGGAGAACGAATTAAAGATACAGAACCAGACTATGAGATATTTTATTTATCAGATTTCAATAATGCACGCGAGGTGTTAGAAAGAATTAAACCTGATTTGAGTTATCATCTCATTGGAAATAGTATAATGGACTATGCCTTTATGGAGGCAGAAAGAACATTAAACATTCCTAATTTTGGATTTGCAGATGCACACTACATAATATCAGAAAATAAAGATGAAATGGTAATTGGTGATTATTTTAGGGATCAGACATCTAGAAAGAAAATATTTCTAGAAAATTCAAGGCAATTCTTTGAAAAAAAAAATATAGGATTTGAAAATGATACTGAGTCAATACGTGGAAAAAACTTTCTTAGAAAATGTTATTTTTTAATTAAAACACTTCGCTCGATAGGAAAATCACGTATGCAAGTAACCATGATATTATTTCAATTATTTAAATTACTTTATCTAACACCACCAACAAAATTTAATGAGAGATATAATTGTGATTTGATTTTCACAGAAAGCAAATCTGGAATAGATTATCTTGAATTATCTGGATTGAAAAGAGAAAATATTCGTGTTGTAGGAAATCCTGTATTTGATAATGCATTCGAAAAAAGAAATGAATCCAAGTTTAGTAGCAATGATGAACTAAAAGTTTTGTTTATAACAGCTAATCTTGGTAGTGGTCAAGGCAAAAGTGATTTTTCTAAATCAAGACGTGATCAAATGATAAATGAAACAATTTCGAGTTTACAAAAAATGGAAAAAAATTTGTCATTAATGATTAAAATTCATCCGACTGCTGAAAATTATGCAGAGTTCGAAAAATTTACTAAAAAATCCAAAAATATTCAGATTTCACAAGAAGATGACATAATTGAACTACTCAATAAGACAGATATTGTGATTACTCCAGTTACTAGTACTGCTGCACTTATTGCACTAATTATGAATAAACCTATTATTTTATGGAACTATTTTCATGTAGAAGAGGATTTACTACTCAGAAAAAATATTGCATTAGAATGTAAAAGCAATAAAGAAATTAGTAATTGTGTCGACTCGGCAAAATCATTTACAGAAAATAATTCTGAAAAGATCAGAGAATTCATTGATGAAAATTTTTCATATGGTAATTCATCTCAACGAATAGTTGATGAGATATTAACTTTTATTAAAAAACGTAATTCTTAAATTAATTATTATTTTGTGTTATTAGCTAAGTTTTTTATTGTCATAGTAAGTCCCTGTTTAATACTAACTTTTGGAGAAAATTTTAACAATCTTTGTGCTTTTGAAATATCTGCACAAATACATTTTTCATCCTGAGTTTCGTTATTTATTTTCAAATTGAGTTTTCTATTTGAAATATCTTGGATTAGTTTTATTATTTGAGTTGAACGATAACATTTTCCTGATGAAATGTTAAATGTATTATATTTTTTTAGTTTATTTGCAATTGCTGTATATGTATTTGCTTTACTTGATAAGCGAAAAATTGATTTTAAAGGGTTTATGACCTATAAGCAGGGTGTAATGGTAGGCATAACTATTACTATTTTTATTACGATTTTTAGTAAGTTAATGTAATATTTTTAAAACGAATGAGTGAAAAAACTTTAACCAGGGCAGATTTGACGGATTCTGTCCATGAACATCTTGGTCTTTCAAAGACCGATTCAGCGAATTTAGTAGAAGAGGTATTTAGACACATTACAAATTCTCTTTGTGGCGGTAGGAATGTTAAAATAACAACTTTTGGAACTTTTGTTTTAAGAAAAAAGCACGAAAGAGTAGGTAGGAACCCAAAAACAGGTGAGGAAGTAAAAATTTCCCCAAGGACGGTACTTTCTTTCCGACCTTCGCATATTTTAAAGAATGGTATTAATAAATCATTGATTTCGAAGAATCAATTAAGTTAAAAAATGTATAAATCTGAGAATGCATATAAAACAATCAGCGAAGTTTCGCAGATTCTGAATGTTCCTCAGCACGTTTTAAGATTTTGGGAAAGCAGGTTCAATCAAATAAAACCCCTTAAAAGAGGCGGTGGCAGAAGATATTATAAACCAGAGGACGTTGTTTTGCTTCAAGGTATTAAGTTTCTTCTGTACAACGATGGCTACACAATTAGAGGGGTACAGAGAGTTTTAAAGGAACAGGGATTGAAAAGCGTTTTAACGGTTGGTGTCAATGTTTCCTCTTCTGATAAAGAACCTGCGGATGACTCAAAAACTACTGAGTTTAGCTCCTTTACTCAATCTGAAAACCTCTCAGGCATTGCAGGCAATAATAAATCTTCATTTAGTGAAAAATTGAGTGACATTAAAGAGAATTTACTTACTATGAAAAAAACTTTAGATTCTTCTGATGATTAGATAGTATGGCAAAAAAAAGTACAGTAAAGGTTCGCCTTGTTCCAGAGAGTAAGCCAGATAGCAGATTTTTTTATTATGTAAAAAAGACTACAGTTGGAGAGAAGGCGAAAAATAAAATAAAATTGAAGAAGTATAATCCAGCAACCCGTAAGCACGAGTGGTTTATTGAAAAGAAGCTACCTAGCCATTCTAAATAAAAAATTAACTTATTTCTTT
>ENA-UPTF01000691-UPTF01000691.1-marine-metagenome-genome-assembly--contig:-NODE-691-length-22888-cov-3.860068_pt1 | contig 22888 bp, 21 predicted proteins | sample MGYA00238166_ERZ767019 | MGnify/ENA primary metagenome ERZ767019 (study PRJEB28930, sample SAMN06266391) | marine metagenome | isolation source: Sea water from 250 m depth | place: Atlantic Ocean | study... | reverse complement strand
AGGACCTGTTCGACGCCGAAGTGTGCTAGGCCGTAGGCGCTGTAGGCTTCGAACTCAGGATCGCAGAGAATGGGGCAGGAGATGTCGTACTTTTCGCGATATTCGGCAGCTCGCTCCGGCTCGCCTTGGCCGATGATGACTGGATTGATACCGGCATCTAGGTAGTCGGCGTATTCCTCATTGAGTCTTGATGCTCGATCAAGTCCACACCCGCAACCGAAGTGACGCCAGAACATCAACAGTGCTGGACCATCCGACCAGAACGATGACAGTTTGCGCGGGTTTCCGGTGTGATCCAGTAATTCGAGGTCTGGGGCGCTGGTGCCCGAATCAAGGAGTTTTGATCGCTTTTCTCCAGGTCCGGCCACCCATGTCTCGAGCCATTCTTTTTCGGCGGCTTCAGTAAGTCTCTTGCTGGCTTCCATGCCTATTCTAGGCCGAGTTGTATTCAATAAAGATTGGGCAGCGAAATTGCAACTTCCCTGATGGCCGAGATGGATTCCTCTGAGGTTATTGATTTACCACAGAGTTCTAGATGAACACTCTTTCTTTATTCAGCCTAGTTGCCAAAATGTAAGCATGGAAGGCAGAAGGTGCGCCCATCATTGCGTGTGCCAAGAATCCTGCAAATTCATCAACGGACGAAATAGCTATGAAAATCAAAAATAAAGCGGACCCAGTAAGATAATTCTTCAGGGAGAAAATATGCCCTAGTCCGGGAATTACTAGAGAGAGAAATGCGGCCAGTTCTGGATTATACTTCTTTGCCGAGTCTGCCTTAATCTCCTCGAGGAGATTATTCAATTCCGGTTTCGGCAATTGATTAATGTTATCAACTCTCAAAATCAAGAGTTCTGACGCTGAATCTCGAAGATACTCTGTCTGATAGCGTTCCCGTCTTTCTTGCCTAGGCCATTAATTACAATTGGCATGGAGCCTCCAGATGAGTCAATCCTGACCGTGGAAAAGAGAATTCCGGAGCGCACATTCACCGATGCAATATGTTGGTAATTCATCACTTCTTCATTCTTACCGAGTAAGCGAGCTTTGGTGAAATGTATTCCATCTGGTAGTATTTCCAGATAGTCTGGAAACCAAAAATTACCCCGGGTCCATCTGCTAGACCTATATGTTGCCATAAAAGTCTAGGGAGCGTGTACAATAATAACAATATCGACGAATTATAGGGAGCCGATTTCTAGTAATCTTGGCTCAGGCATTCCATTCATCGCCTCTTTTATTGCCTCTACTTCCATGTGAGCTCCTGCCATGGTGGTCACGAAAGGAATGTTGAGTTCAACTGCAAGTCTGCGCATCATGTTGCCATCGAGAACGGCCCCTCCAGTCGAACGTGGTGTGTTGATAATCAGATGGATTTTACCCTGTCGCATCAGGTCTAGCGCGTCTGGACTACGGCGCTCTGCAATCCTATAGCAGGTTTGCACATCAAGTCCTCCGACATCTCTCAAGACATGAGCTGTACCACGGGTCGCATATAGGGTGAAACCCATCTCCTGCAACCTGCGGGACTCGTCAATGATTGCTAACTTGTCTCCGTCCTTGACGGTGATGTAAACTCCTCCCTCAACAGGCACGGGTAACTCGGTTGCTAACCTTGCCTTCAGGTACGCTGCCGATGCTCTAACATGCGAACCCATCACCTCTCCTGTCGACTTCATCTCGGGACCTGGTGCGGGGTCGAGTCCTCTCAGTTTGATGAACGGGAACACCGGTGCCTTGACGCATACTGCGTCTGTCTGCGGTAGTGGGATATCTAGATCTGCTAACTTATCGCCCAGCGCGAGTCTGGCTGCAATTCTTGCCAGCGGAACTCCAGTGGCCTTAGCAACGAAGGGGAATGTGCGCGAGCCTCGAGGATTCACCTCTAGCACATACAGAGTCTCATCACGAATAGCATACTGGATGTTGAAGCAGCCTCTGATTCCCAACTCAATGCCAATACGCTTGGTCCAGTCCTCAACCTCTGTGAGAACATGCTCGGAGATATTCTGAGGCGGGATGAAGCAGGTCGAGTCGCCAGAGTGAATACCTGCCTCTTCGAGGTGTTCCATTATCGCGCCAACCAGTACTTCATCGCCATCACAAACTGCGTCGACATCTAGTTCGATGGCGTTCCCCAGATACTCGTCTATCAGCAGAGGTCGGTCAGGAGCCAGATACGCCTCCCCCATGTACGCATCGAGCTGCTTGTCTGTAGATAGGATCTCCATCCCACGGCCGCCGAGCACATAGGAGGGTCGAATCAGTACTGGATATCCAATCTCATGTACCGCCCTCCTGACTTCTTCAGGAGTAGTTGCTGTAGAGCCGCGTGGCATCCTCAACCCGTTGTGGGCAGCGAAAGCCTCGAACCTCTCTCTATCGCTAGCCTCGTCCACTGCATCGGGAGAAGTTCCCTCCATTACCAGATGCAGACCCATCGTTGAGAGATGTGCCATGTTTCCGGCTAGGGGCAGTGCGAGATTGATGGCTGTCTGTCCACCGAACTGTAGTAGGATTCCGTGTGCTCTCTCTCTGAGCAACACCTCAGAGACGGATTCGAGTGTTAGAGGATCAAAGTAGAGTCGATCACTGGTGTCGAAGTCAGTAGAAACTGTCTCAGGATTGTTGTTGATGATGATAGCCTCATGACCGAGGTCACGAATCGCACCCACAGCGTGCACGCAGCCATAGTCGAACTCAATTCCTTGTCCAATCCTAATAGGGCCAGAGCCGATTACCACAATTCTTTGCTTGAGTGATTCGTCCAGTCCGGGAACATAGTCTACACCAACAGGTGCAGAGCCGCCCTCGTAGGTGGCGTAGTAGTAGGGAGTGACTGCGGCAAACTCGGCCGCGCAGGAGTCAACCATTCGAAACACCGGGTGTACGCCCAACTCGTGTCGTCTGTGAGTGACAGAGAACTCGTCCGAACCCTCAGAAAGTAGTTTGTAGCCTGTCTCGGGGAATCCTGCCAGAGCATCAGCGATGTGCAGGTCAGTGAAGCCAGCACCCTTCCACAGCCTCATCTCAGAAGCAGGAATCTCCGATGGAGGAAGGCCGATTTCTCCCGCTGCCCTGATTTCAGTCTCAATCGCTGCCATGTTCTCAAATCGATGCAGGAACCACCTGGTGACACCTCCTGACATATCCCTCACATCCTCAATGGAATAGCCTCTACGGAAGGCCTCGAACAGAGCCGCCATGCGCCTGTCTGAGGGAATTCTGAGCCAATCCTCCAGCAGGGCTTCAGGAAGTGGTTCAAAGGCACGCTCATCCATCGACTCGCCCCCAGATGCGTCTGCCATTGTCAGAGGCCTAGGGTGGGGCTGGCCATACTCCAGGCTAGCCCATGCCTTGAGGAAGGCTTCCTCGAAGCAGCGCCCGATGGCCATCACCTCACCCGTAGATTTCATCGAAGTCCCGATAGTTCGGTCTGCAGTACGGAACTTGTCAAAGGGCCAGCGGGGAATCTTGACCACACAGTAGTCTAGAGTTGGTTCGAAAGCTGCAGTGGTGCCCTCTCCTGTGATTGGGTTGGGGAGCTCGTCGAGTGTATATCCGACTGCAATTAAGGCGGCCATTCTAGCAATCGGGTAGCCTGTCGCCTTTGAAGCGAGGGCTGAAGAGCGAGAGACTCGGGGATTGACCTCGATAACGCGGTACTCTCCAGTTGACTGTTCAACTGCGAACTGAACATTGCATCCTCCCTTGATGTTGAGTCTCCTGATTAGTTTGAGGGCAGCATCTCTAAGCATCTGGTGGTCGCGATCAGATAGGGTCTGCTGAGGTGCAACGACTACTGATTCTCCAGTGTGGACTCCCATTGGGTCTAGATTCTCCATTGTACACACGATGATTGAGTTGTCAGCGCTATCGCGCATGACTTCGTACTCGTGCTCCTGCCAGCCGAGAATGCTCTCCTCGATTAACACCTGTCCAATTGCAGAGTGCAGGATTCCTTGGCTTGCTATCTCGACGAGTTCGCCCGTGTTGTGAGCAGTCCCTCCGCCCAAGCCACCCAGGGTAAATGCCGGCCTAATAAGAAGGGGGAATCCCCCGAGTTTGTCGACCGAATCGAGGACTTGATCGATCGAGTCGCAAGCAATCGCCTTGCATACTGGCAGATCGATCTCCTCGCAGACCTTCTTGAACAGGTCTCTGTCTTCGGCCTCATCTATCGCTGCTAGATTGCAGCCAATCAGCTCAACTCCCAGTTCGTCGAGTGAGCCGTCGTGTGCTAAGGCTGCTGCGATATTTAGAGCGGTCTGGCCACCCATTCCTGCAAGCAGTGCATCTGGCTTCTCGAGTTCCATGATTCTCTTGACCACTTCGGGGAGCAGTGGCTCGATGTAGATGCGATCCGCCATCTCTGGATCGTTCTGTATGGTAGCTGGGTTGGAGTTGATGAGAACAACTTCGAAGCCATCGGCTCGCAGTGCCCTGCAGGCCTGAGAACCTGAAAAGTCGAACTCTGCTGCCTGACCTATTCTAATTGGGCCGCTGCCAAGAATCACGACCTTGTTGATGTCGTCCCTTCTAGGCATAACCATCACCCCTCCTAGCAACAGCACTTTGCCGCTCAACTAGATGCTCTGCAACCATTTCCGAGAAGCGATCGAATAATGGCGAGGCGTCATGTGGACCGGGGCAGGCCTCCGGATGGAACTGGATGGTGAAAGCAGGCTTACCCACGAGATCCAAACCCTCCACGGTGCGGTCGTTAGCGTTGATGTGTCGCACTGTGAAGTCGGCCTCCAGAGTATTGTCACCAGCCTGAGAGCATGCGCCGGTCGGATGTGGTGCGAGCATGCCCTTGTCGGGGTCCTCAACTGCGAAGCCGTGATTCTGGCTGGTGATGTGCACCCTGCCCGTCTCTAAATCTACAACTGGCTGATTCGCTCCTCTGTGTCCATATCGCAGTTTGTAGGTGCGCAGCCCTGCTGCCAATCCCATTAACTGGTGGCCGAGGCAGATTCCCATGACTGGCATATCTGCACGGACGGCTGCTGCAAGAGACTCGCGAGCAGCGGTTGCATCTCCAGGGTGAGCGGGATCACCGGGCCCGTTGGATGCGAATAGAGCGTCAGGCTCCCAATCTGAGATAATCTGATCGAAGGACAATGAAGCAGGGCACCAAACGACTTCGAAGCGTCGGCACAGCTCGCGCAGAATGTTGTACTTGATACCGCAGTCTAGGGCTGCAAGCCTAGGTAGTGGAATGCCCTCGCTGTCGCATGCACCTTGGTTGAGCAGGACAGCATCATTGCGCGATACAGATGCCACTAAGTCGTCCTCGTCTGGAGAGTTCATTTCAGAGAGGATACTGCGCATCTCGTCCGCCTTATCTTCAGGTCCGAATACACACAAAACAGTACCATGTTCCCTCACTCTGCGAGTCAGTGCTCTAGTATCTACGCCTTCGATTCCAGGCACCCCGTGTGCTGCTAGGAAATCATGCACGCCACCTACCGAATCTCGATGATCTGGATTCCTCATCAACTGCCTGCAGACAACACCTCTGGGGTGGACTCCTGCTGACTCTGAAATTCCAGGTAGGATACCGTAGTTCCCGAGTAGTGGCCATGTGAAGGTGAGCACCTGACCTGCGAAAGAAGGATCTGTTAGGCTCTCTTGATAGCCACACATTCCAGTCGTGAATACCAACTCGCCCTGGGCGATGTGCTCTGATCCGAACAGCCTTCCTTGGTAGCTGGTGCCGTCTGCCAATAGGAGTAATCCTGGTGAGCCGCTTGGTTGTTGATGCTCGGTGATTTCGAGCAGACAATCGGCCGCGTCGGTGAAGGAAGGAGCATCAAAGACTCCCGGAACGCCAGCGCCAGGGGTGAAGCCCCGGGGCGGTGTCGTACCCGACATCAGCAATCGTGTTTGAGTGCCCCTCTTAATCATTGAGAATGGCTTTAGAGAATATAGGTCTCAAATGAGTCAATCTTCTTCTCGGTTTACGACCTTCTTTCCGCGCTCGCTTGGTACTACTTCGATTTCTCCTCCAGCAAACTTGGTGGACTCCTCGATAGGTCCAATCCATGACTCCATGAAAACTCCTAAAGCGGCTACTTCGGAGTGGGGCTGGTTACCAATTGAGATGTTGTGATTGGCAATTGAAAAGACCTCTGCTGGGACCTTGGTACCTCCAACTACAATCACCGTGGGCTTGTCCTTCGGTATCTGACTGGTCACCTCTCTCCATGGCTCGCCGTACATCGTCAGATGAATCACGGTCCCGGAATCGGCGAATCGTCTCAACCAACTCATGGGTTTGGGCTCGAAGCGACACTCGAGGGCACCCCCGAATCGCTCAGAGACTGAGTTCCATGTCTCCAAGGCAGAATCGTCATCCTCGCCGGCTAGAATCACCTCATCGGCCCCGAATGCCCGCGCGGTCAGACCAAGGTGAGATGTAATTCGCTTGTCACGCTCTCGCCGATGCCCTAGTCTGAGAACTGAGACTCTGAAATCCCCGGTCATTGCCCTCATACGAGGGGCGGGGCCTCATCAGCCTGACCCTCGTTAGATGCTTCTTGCTCGGGAGTGACATCGATATCCATGCTCATCATCGAGCCGCGGACCCATTCAAGAAGGATGGAGTCAACCTGCATCTTAGTAGCTAGATGGATTAGTACTGCGAGGATTGCCAGTCTGCCCGAGGCGACCAAAGAATCGTCCATCTCGATATCGCCCATTAACAAGGCCCTGCCGACGGGCTCTAGGACAAAGAAGGTAGCTAGCACAGCTAGGACCCCTCCGGCATTGGAAGGTAGCGACTGGCCCTTCTCTCTGCCCATTGTAAGCAGAATAGTAGCAACCAGAGTCAAGGCAGGGACGACTAGGCTGAGGTGATAGAAGTTAAAGTCGCCAATCATTGAGTTAGGGAGGTTAGAATCTCCTAGGGTATCTCCTCCGTTATGGATTGCCAACCACCAGAACAGAATCGAGGCTATTCCCAGAGCTCCTGAGGTGCGCCCTCTCTCGGATATCATGTCTCTGATTTGATGGCGATCCTCAGGTTTGAGTCTCTGTACTATCGACTCCATCATCTCCATGTTGTAGGCCGAGGTGGCGTCGCCCGCCTCTGCTACGGTGGCTGCGTTATCTACAACCTGGACTTCCTCTGGAGAGTCTTCTCCCAGTACCATCGAGGGATTGCCTCTCCGTCACATCATAAAGCATGCGTCGAATGGGGTGACTGATATGGCCGACTGGCGACCTATGTTAATTCGCCGAAATGACGGTTTTCCACGAATAATGGGAGTTCTGAACCTCACTCCGGACTCTTTCCATGAGGCCTCTAGGGTCAATTCAACAGACTCTGCAGTCTCAAGAGCCGTTGCGATGGTCGAGGAAGGAGCTGATTGGATAGATATCGGAGGGGAATCGACTCGCCCGGGAGCCGCTTCGGTGGCTGCCGATGAGGAGTTGGCAAGAGTTGTCCCTGTTGTCAGTGCGGTCCGTGAAGCCCTGCCCGAAACCTGCATCTCGATTGATACTCGCAGAGCCGCTGTAGCTCTCAAGGCACTGGATGCGGGCGCTGACATGGTGAATGATGTATCTGCTCTGTCCGATCCGGAGATGTCCAGTCTGATTGCCGAGCAAGGATGTCCAGTCTGTTTGATGCATATGCAGGGCACTCCAGGTAACATGCAGGATGCTCCAAGCTACCGAGATGTGGTCGATGATGTGAGAAGTTCCCTAGGTGAGACGGTTTCAGCACTGGAAGACTTAGGAGTCGCTCCAAACAAAATTATTGGAGACCCGGGAATAGGCTTCGGTAAGACTCTCGAGCACAATCTATCTCTGCTATCTTCAGGGAGGGATGTGATTCCCGACGACAGGATGTCTCTGATGTGGGGAGTGAGTCGTAAGTCGATGTTTGCTCATCTACTGGGTCGCGAATCCACCGATGACAGGCTTGCGGGTACTCTTGGAGTAGCGGCTAAGGCCAAGGAAATGGGAGTCGATATCATCAGAGTGCATGATGTCGCAGAGCACGCAGACCTGTTCGCTGCTATGGGTGCTTTGAGGTGAATCATGTCTAATCCCAGTAAGAATGTCGTCGACATAGACGAGAATCTCAGACTCCTTGGAACTGCGCATATCAGTTCGGCCTCAGTCGAACTGGTGCGCAGACATATCGAGGAGTGGGCGCCCGATTTAGTCGCTGTAGAATTGTGTGAATCTCGTAAGGCCTCGTTGCTAGAACCGGATTCGCTTGACAATGAGGATTTACTGAAGATTCTCAATGAAGGTAAATCGCACATGATTCTGCTACAATCGGCTTTGGCCGCTGAGCAGCGAAGAATGGGCATTTCTTCTGGAGAGAAGCCCGGGGCTGAGTTATTGGCTGCTATAGAGGCTGCCGAGGAAGCCGGCATTCCTGTTGAGTTGATTGACAGGGATGTTCTCATCACTCTGAGAAGGGCTTGGTCAAAAATGGGTCTTTTTGAGAAGGCTCGGGTTTTGGACGCTCTGCTATGGCAGGAAGACGAAGAAGACGGGGCTTCTGTAGAAGAGCTTCTGGAAGACTCTGATTTGCTATCCAAACTGATGGAGGAGGCTAGAGAAGTAGCACCTGCTGCCGGCTCGGTATTAATCGATGAAAGAGATGCTTTCCTTGCCGGTAGAATCCAGCAGATTAGAGGGCGTGGGAAAATATTGGTGGTTGTAGGGGCGGGCCATCTGAATGGAATCCAGGAGAATCTCGCTGAGCCAGCGATGGAGACGGCTTCTCGAATCGCTGAGTTGAATATTGAGCCACGTAAGGCAATCTGGCCTAAGGCACTGATGATTGCCATTCCTCTATTACTATTTGGCGGAGTGGGATGGATGTGGTACAATGGTGAGATTGAGGCAGTAAAGCAAGCTGCTTTGGCTTGGCTAGCGATAAATGCTGGTCTGACTGGACTGGGAGTAATGCTAGCCCGGGGCCATCCACTCTCGGTTCTGGTCGGAGCGATGGCTTCGCCCATCACATCCCTCAACCCCTTCCTTGCAGCGGGTTGGTTCGCAGGCTACACGCAGCTGAAAGTCACTCCTCCGACGGGGGGCGATGCTCAAGCATTCCTACACTTGGATGATCTGTCCCTGTTCTGGAAGAATCGGGTCGGAAAGGTGCTAATGGTGACTTTTGCAGGCAACATTGGTTCAGTCGTTGGAACCTGGGTTGCCGCTGCAGGCATAGCAAGTCTTCTATTGTGAGTATGGCGAAGGCTCATTTGCCAAGATGGTCTGTCCGCCCTCATAGAGGGCGGAGTATGGTCAACTACGGCTTCGTGATAGACAATCGTAAATGCATAGGATGCCATGCCTGTACTGTCGCTTGCAAGTCCGAACACGATGTGCCAATAGGAGTCAACAGGACTCATGTGAAGTACATAGAGAAGGGAAATTATCCTGATGTCACTCGCGAGTTCAGCGTCCATCGCTGCAATCACTGCGAGGACTCTCCGTGCACCACCATCTGTCCCACAACAGCGCTCTTCACACGCTCAGATGGAATTGTCGACTTCGATGATGATCGCTGTATCGGCTGTAAGTCATGCATGCAGGCCTGTCCCTATGATGCTCTGTACATCGACCCGAACAAGGGAACTGCGGCTAAATGCAATTACTGCGCTCACCGAATCGAGCATTCTTACGAGCCTTCTTGCGTCATCGTCTGCCCTACTGAGGCAATAATATCGGGCGACCTCGATGATCCAAACTCCTCAATCTCTGGTTATCTCTCCGAACACGAGACCATTGTCCGAAAGCCCGAATCGGGTGCTAAGCCAAATGTGTTCTATGTCGAGACTAGCGAAGATAGTCTAGATCCTCATGCCACCGAGCGTTCGGGAGAGTACCTTTGGACTGACCAAGCAGCAGGAGTGGGCCACTTCGCCAAATATGCTGAGAGTAGAGCCGGTGCCGCCGATACCCAGTCGATGATAATCCAATTGGCACTTGAGAAGAAGGCCAGGGCTGCCGCGCCGAGGGATCGTGCCATCATCCGAGATGTGATGGAGAAATTAGATGATGAGCAGGAGAATGTCAAGCGCAGTTACGACCAGCCCTCGAAGGGAGTTTTGTGGGGCTGGGAAGTGTCTGCATATGTCTTCACCAAGGCCGTTGCATGTGGAGCATATCTCGTGGCCATGCTGATGATGCTGTCCGGCTACCTTGAGATGACTGACGGACTGTGGTGGAGGCTTCTGACAGTCAGCATCTCCTTTCTCGGAATCACCGGAATTCTTCTAGTTCTCGACCTAGATAGGCCAGAGAGATTTCTGTATGTGATGTTGCGGCCCAATTGGGATTCGTGGCTCGTCAAGGGAGCATATTTGCTAGGAGGTTTCGGAGGAGTACTGGGTTGCAGCTTCCTAGTCTTGCTACTGGACTTGGACCGCACTTACCTCGAGTACCTAGCCTATGCAGGAATTCCTCTGGCCTTGCTCACAGGTATCTACACTGCTTGGCTGCTCAAGCAAGCAAAGGGCAGGTCATGGTCGAATGATCGTGGCCTGACAGCAAAGATGACTGTCGAGGTTCTGATTGCAGGTGCAGCTTGCGTGTCCTTACTATCTCCAACCAATTTGTTGCTGTCTGCTCTTGCCATTCCCTGCCTTGTACTAGTCGCTTGGCATGGTCACAGGACTGTAATCGATCCACAACTGGAGACTCTGCACTGAGGCGAAATTATGGCGAGGACATTCATTGAGAAAATCGCCCAGAAGATGAGAATTATTCCTGACCTTGACCGTGAGCACTCTAAGGGCAGTACGGGAGAACTGCGGAAGTACCCGGACCCAGAGAACTGGAATGACCATGTTGAGTTGGATGCACAAGAATGGCCGAAGATAGTAGAGAAGAGGTACTCACTGGTGCCTACCACCTGCTTCAACTGCGAGTCAGCCTGCGGTATGCTTGCCTATGTCGACAAGGACAGTGGCGAGGTTTCCAAGTTCGAGGGTAATCCACATCACCCGGGCAGCAGGGGCAGGAACTGTGCCAAGGGTCCTGCCACAATCAACCAAATCAACGACACAGAAAGAATCCTCTACCCCCTCAAGCGAGTCGGTAAGCGGGGTGAAGGCAAGTGGCAGAGAATCTACTGGGATCAGGCACTGGATGAAATCTCGGCCAAAATCAGAGCCTCGCTTAAGACTGAGGCTAAGGACAGAGTAGTGTATCACGTCGGCAGACCTGGTAACGAGGGTTATGTCGAAAGAGTGCTGAAGGCGTGGGGAGTAGACGGACACAACAGCCACACCAATATCTGCTCTTCGGGAGCAAGGACGGGGTACAGCCTGTGGCACAAACACGACCGGCCATCTCCCGATCACGCCAATGCCAAAGTCATCCTTCTGACATCCTCTCACTTGGAGACAGGGCACTACTTCAATCCGCACGCACAGAGGATTCTGGAGGGCATGATTGACGGCGCAAAACTGATTGTGATTGATCCAAGACTCTCCAATACCGCTGCGATGGCAGATCACTGGTTGCCGACATGGCCTGGCTCCGAGACTGCTCTATTCCTCGCTTGGGCACGGATGATACTGGAGCGCGAACTCTACGACAGAGACTTCGTCGAAAACTGGGTCAACTGGGAAGACTGGTTGCAAGCCGACCACCCTGATGAGCCTAAGACCTTCGAGCGATTCATCGAGTTACTATTAGATGAGTATGCAGAATACACACCTGAGTTCGCAGCCTCTGAGTGTCGTATTCCTGTTGAGCAGGTCATCGAGGCAGGAGAGGCTGTAGCAAATGCTGGCAGTAGACTCAGCACTCATGTCTGGCGCTCGGCTGCGATAGGAAATCTGGGTGGCTGGCAGGTTGCTAGGGCTTTGCACCTGCTGAATGTTCTGACTGGAAGTGTCGGAACGGAAGGAGGTACTTCGCCAAACTCGTGGTCCAAATTCAGTCCTGAACTATTCGACGAGCCCGACGACCCAGACGGCTGGAACGAGCTTCACTTCCCTCCCGAATATACTCTAGCTCACTACGAGATGAGTCATATCCTGCCTCACCTAATCAGAGACGGAAGGGGAGAGATAGATGTCTACTTCACCCGAGTCTTCAACCCAGTCTGGACCTATCCGGATGGTTTCTCGTGGATGCGCATGCTAGAGGATGAGAAGGGTATTGGCTGCCATATAGCCCTCACTCCAACATGGAATGAGACGGCCTTCTTCGCCGACTATGTACTACCGATGGGTCACGCTTCGGAACGTCACGACATCAATTCCTATGCCACCTCGGCTGGTAAGTGGGTAGCGTTCCGCCAACCTGTCTTGCGTGAGTTCGCGAGAAGAGAGGGGAAGGATGTCAAGTTCACCAGTGAGGTTAATCCGGGCGAGGTCTGGGAGGAGGACGAGTTCTGGAATGAGTTGTCTTGGAGGATAGACGATGGTACCATGGGAATCCGGGAGCACTTCATGAGCCCATACAGAGAGGGGGAGAAAATTACCATTGATGAGTACTATCAGTATACCTTTGAGCGCGTCCCGGGACTTCCCGAGGCTGCTGCCAAGGAGGATTTGGACGCCCTAGGTTACATGCGCAAGCATGGCGCCTTCCTGATTGAGGAGGCGACATATTCCAAACATGAACAAGAGGGTTGGCCGACACCTAGCGGCAAACAGGAGTTTTATTCTTCCACAATGGTCGAGTACGGCTATCCCGAGCACGCAATCCCTCACTATCGCGTCCTCAGCCATGTCCATCCGGACAAACTGCAAGGTGAGGATGAGTATTGCCTGCTCCCTAACTTCCGACTTCCACAGCATATCCATTCGAGGTCGGCCAACGCAAAGTGGCTGGTCGAGATAGGTCATCGTAATCCAATCTGGATTCATCCAAAGGATGCCGATAAGTTAGGCGTTACAGAGGGTGATCTGCTCAAGATAGAGACCGAGATAGGGTGGTTCGTTGACAAAGTCTGGGTTACAGAGGGAATCAAGCCAGGAGTGATCGGGTGCTCGCATCATATCGGGCGCTGGAGGCGTTCGCAAGACCAAGGCAACAAATTCCTGAGCAACGAGGTGAGGATCGAAGACATCGGAGATGGCAAGCAGAGGATGAGGACGGTCTCAGGAATATCGCCTTGGGAGTCTGATGATCCAGATACAAACCGAATATGGTGGAGGGATGGTGGAGTTCACCAAAACATCACCCATGCAGTGCAACCGGATCCAATCAGTGGTGCGCACTGTTGGCTGCAAAAGGTCCGTCTGAGCCGTCCGACCGAAGATGAGAGATACGGAGATGTGGAGGTTGATACTCAGAAGTCATTCGAGTACTACAAGCGTTGGAACGAAGTAGCGAAGCAGCGCGAGACTCACCCCCGAGGGGAACGTAGACCGTTGTGGATGAAACGACCTTTGTCTCCGAAAAAGGAGCATTGGTACATCGAGGATTAGTCGGCTAGAACGCCCCAGGTTACGGCTTCCCAACCTCGCTCGTGCATGTAATAGAAGACCATCTTTAGAGATACATCTGCAGCGAGGAAAGTTCCGCCGTGCTCCATCTCCCCGGTCAACACAACGACAATAGCTGCACCAGTTAGAGATGCAATGGCCCTCCAAGTGGCCGCCTTAATCAAACTCCGCTTCCGCGTCTGCCCCATGTTAATTGGAGGGGGGGCCTAAACATCTGACAAATAATACCAACGGTCCTTGAAGTGAGCATCTGAGGTTTTCCAAAGTTAGATTGGTGTGCCATCAGTGCATAGGACTGACATCGGGGGCGTCAATATCCTCAAGACCCCAATCTGACCAGCTCCAAGCCCTCTCATGGAAGTAGTACAGGAACATCTTGGTGACTACCTCGATACTGGCTATGCCTAAACCTATTGTCCAGCTTCCAGTAATGACTCTGGCGATAATTATGGTGTCCGTAGTCGCGAGGGTTCTCCATGTCAAGGTCTTCACGAGACTGCGGGTTCTATTTGCGTGTCCAGTTCCGGGTATGTGTTCAGTCATGCATCTCGCTGAGCACCATCATGGATAACTCCTCCTACGGCGCTAATTGGCATTGGAGTCAGTATGATTCGATAATAACAGCGATTCCTTGCCCTCCGCCAATACAGGCTGTAGCGATCCCGTATCTGCCATCAGAACGTCTCAACTCATGGGCCAGAGTAAGAATCAATCTGGTACCTGTTGCAGCCAGTGGATGACCCAGCCCGACTGCACCTCCATTGACATTCACCTTATCCGCTTCTAGTCCTAGTTCCTGAATACAAGCAACCGCCTGGCCAGAGAATGCCTCGTTTATCTCCCACCTGTCGATGTCCTCAACTTCGAGGCCAGCCCTCTCCAAGGCGAGTTTGCTGCTGGGAACTGGCCCGTAGGCCATTATTGAAGGATCCAACCCAACTATGCCCCAGTCGACGATTCTTGCCAGTGGCTTGTCACCATCTTTAGCAGCTCTGTCTGCAGACTTCAAGACGACTGCTGCTGCTCCGTCTACAACTCCCGAAGCATTACCTGCAGTTACAAGTGAATTGGGGCCAAAGTGAGGTCTCAGGCCTGCAAGCGATTCGGCTGTAGTACCACGGACGAAGTGATCCTCGTGGGCTGCAGTGATGACTCCCTCAGGAGTATGAACATCGATTATTTCGGGCTCAAAGAGTCCCGAGTCTATACTTTGTTCAGTCCTAGAATGACTTAGTGCCGCAAACTCATCTGCCTGTTCTCTAGTGACTCCGACATTGTGACAGAGCCTGTCACTTGTCTGAGCCATGAATGAGTCGCAGGTATTGTCGATGAGATTAGTGAAGAAGTAGTCCTCCATGTCCTTGGGCAGGACATAACCCTCCTGGGGCGGTCTACCCAACTTGTATGATGTTCGCTCGCCTCGCAGCACATGCGGAGCCTGAGAAAGGTTCTCCATTCCTCCTGCGACCACCACTTCAGCCTCGCCGAGCATAATCATCTGTGAGCCGGAGACGATTGACTGAGCCCCGCTGCCACAAAGTCGGTTCAGTGTGAGCATCGGGACTTCCTGGGGAATCCCGGCATTGAGTCCCGCATGACGGGCCCCGTAGATTGCTTGGCCTGAGGTCTGGAGGGCGTGACCCATTACGACATGGTCGACTGAGTCAGGTTTCGTGTTTGACTTATCTAGGGCTCCTTGAATCGCAATCGTACCTAGGTCCTCGGTAGTCAGGGAAGAGAGTCTGCCTCCAGGCTCACCATCTCCGCGCTTGCCCCCTAACCACTCACAGAATGGAGTTCTAGCTCCTCCGACAAGAACCACTTCAGTTCGTGACATAGTTCATCCAAGCGAACCCTCCTCATGAGGGTGACTGTCCCAAGGGGACAGTCTACTCGCTGGCTTCTTCTTCATCCTCGGCCATCGAGCCGAGGTAGTCAGGGAGGTCGACTCCAGCCATCTTAGCCACATCGTGGATTGGTGGCAGGCTTTGCACTAGGCTGCTGACGAAGTTGCTGGTTGCGGACGATCCGTCAGCATTGTTGCCTCCGTCCCAAACGGTGACCTTGTCGATTTTGAGATTACGGATAGCCTCAACCTGAGCTGAAACCATACTCTCAATCTTCTCAACCATCAACAGAGTAGCTGCTGCTTTCGGGTCTCCAGCAGCGCTGTTAACTAGATTCTGGTAACCCTGCGCCTTAGCGTCAAGAACCTGCTGAATACCCTTAGCCTCAGCTTCGTAGACTGAAAGAATCGCATCAGCCTCACCACGTGCGACACGGCGTTGGCGTTCAGCCTCGGCTTCGGCGGCTATCTCAATCTGTTGTTTCTGGATGTTCTCTCGGACAATCTCACTTGCTTTCAGGCGCTCTTCCTCCTCGCCAGCAAAGGCACGCTGGATGGCAGCCTCGGACTGCGCCGTAGCGACATCCGCCCTCTGTTTGGCGCCGGCTTCCGCCTCCTTGAGATCGGCGTTTGCATTGGCTATCTCGGCCTGAGCTACATTCTCACCGGAGACTGCCAGAGCCTCCTGGTTCTCGACATAGACACGCTGGTCTGCCTCAGCTGCCTTACGGCCCTTAGCGGCCTCGGCCACATTCTCAGCGACCTGAATCTCACGGGTCTTGTCGGCCTGTGCAGCGCCGATGGCACCGTCGCGCTCGGCGTTGGCGACATCGACACGGGCGTTCTCGACTGCAGTCGCAGCGGCCTTCTTACCGATGCTCTCAATGTAATCCGAGTCGTCAGTGATGTCGACTATGTTCACGTTAATCAGGCGTAGGCCGACCTTCTCAAGCTCCTTTCCAACATTGTGGTTTATGAGATCTAGGAAGTTGTCCCTGTCCTGGTTAATCTGCTCGATAGTCAGAGAAGCGACAGTCAGACGCAGTTGACCAAGGATGATTTCCTCGGCCATCTGTTCGATATCCTCCATCTTCAGCCCTAGTAGCCTCTGGGCCGCGTTCTCCCTGATGTTGTTATCTATACTGACACCAATGGTAAAGGTGCTCGGGACATTGATTCTGATGTTCTGCTGAGAGAGCGCGTTTCTGAGGTCGATATTGATGGTAATCGGCGTCAGGGGTAGGTAAGCATAGTCCTGAATCAATGGCCAGACTAATGCTGCACCGCCGTGAATCGTCTTAGACGCACGGCCCTTATCTGTGCGCCCGTAGATGACCATTATCTTGTCAGGAGGACATCTCTTGTAGCGCTGTGCAAAGAAAATTGTCACCGCCACTAATACCAATACAGTTGCAAATATCATCGTCGTCAATAGTGCTCCGCCTTCTGCCATATGCTTCGCCTCTGCGCCTAAGGAGGGCGGGTGAGGTCATGAAGGCTTTCCCTGCGCACTATGAAATATTAAGGCGAAGGGGGCTATCTACTTCCGCTTTACAACGAGTACATCGCCCAAGATATCGACAACCTCGATGAATTCTCCATTACCAATCTCAGCATCGTCATGAGACTTGGCATCCATGGTCCTTAGGCTTCCTCCAAAATTAACTTGGACTTGTCCGGCACCCCCCTGAGGTATCCTCAGGTATACACTACCAGTCGAGCCAACCGCCTCTGAGATTCCCACGCTTCCATCAGACTGGAGGGTGATGAAGAGTTGGAACAGTTTTCCTGTACCATACATAGAGGCGAATCCTGCAATCCCTCCAACGGCTATTGCGAGAGTCGAGGTTTCTGTGGACTTCAAAGTGTACAGCCCGGCTAGGCCGAAGAACATCAGGAATGCCATCAGCCCTTGGAATGTCAATGCCTTGAACGAGGCGTCAGCACCGAGATCTCCGACACCCTCCATTCCAAGTAGTCCTTCGAAGATATCAGCTGCAACTCCTCCAATCATCATCAGTGCGAACCAAAGGAGGAATAGAATTCCGCCAACTAGAGCAGAAGCGGCGAATAACAACTCAAGTCCAGTAGCGTCCCCAAAGCCCAATAATTCGAAGATATCGAAGTCGTCTAGTATGCCCATTGTTCCTCCAACGTGGGCATCCCCACTTTACCCATTCGGCGGCACAACAGAGCGGAATTACTCATTTGTCTTGCCAACTCTCTGCGAAGTATCTCTCTAAGCCCAAAATGGGCCCTACTGACAGACCGGTGATTAAAGCAGAGAGAATTAGGGTCATATCATCGGAGATGAACTTTGAGAGGAGGTCATAGACCATCATGAATACGAGAATCAGAATAATTGGAATCGTCACTCTCCTCAGGAAGATATGGTAACCTCCGAACATGTCATACGCAGGATTGTCGATTACACGGTCGACCATTTGGTCAAGGCCCTGTTTGGGCTTATCCATGTCTCACCTGCTAGTTTGTCAACCATGCCATGGCGGCAATGAATGCCAAAATTCCTGGTATAATGACATTAGTCACTCTTTTTGAAATCGGCAATGGATCTACGCGTTGTAGCCTTCCGGAGTCTCCCCTAGCCATGGTGGCCTTCTCGAGTTTGTTGTATGACTCTGTGAACTCCTTGTGATGCCTAGCGACGACTATCAAAAGGTAGATTCCAACGAGTACCGAACTTCCGCCAGTAACCTCTAGGATAGTTCCGAGTATTGCTAGAGCGGGATCAATCGAAGCCAACTCAGAGCCAATCAGCAATTGCGTGAATCCAGCTAGGAAGAACAGGACAGAATCAGACCTCGCCATAGTAAACGCGATGATGCGGTAGTGGATTAATCTGTTCCCGGCGTGCCTTCGCTACGATTCTGGCTGCTTGGTCTTGTATCCCATATAGCCCAGGTCCCCTTGGCTGTCGCAACGACGGTGCCTTCGGAGGTCAATAGCCTACCTTCCAGGTGGGCTAGATTCCTTCCTCTACGAGCAACCTCTCCCGATGCGATTAACCTAGTACCAACTCCAACTGAATTGAGATATGAGATGTCGATTTGGGCTGTCGCGCACCATTCTTCCTTTGCTAGAGTAGAAACCAATGTTCCGCCCATAGCTGAATCCAGCAGTGTGGCGTGAATCCCTCCATGGGCTACTCCACCCATGTTCAGGTGATCCTCGCGCACAGTGCACTCTACAATACAGCTGCCCTCGGTGAATTCGGTGACCTCGAATCCGATTGTCTTGGCTAGGTCTGTAAGCCTAGGAAGTCCTCGCTCGTCACTCATTGGGAAACCTCTCCTGTCTGAACGGCCCAGAGTCTGGGATATAGTCCGTTGCCAGTGAGAAGCTCCTCATGAGTCCCTGTCTCGGAAATCGAGCCGTTACCTAGCACTGCGATGGTGTCTGCGTTCCTTACTGTGGAAAGCCTGTGAGCGATAATCAGAGTCGTCCGACCTACCGAAATCCGCTCAATCGAGCGCTTCAATGCCGCCTCAGTCTCATTATCGACATTGCTAGTAGCCTCATCCAGCACAAGTACCGGAGCGTCCTTGAGTACCGCCCTAGCAATCGCGATTCTCTGGCGTTGGCCTCCCGATAGCCTGTGGCCTCCTTCTCCGATATCGGTGTCCCACCCTTGAGGAAGGCTCTCGATGAACGGTAGTGCCTCCGCCACCCTAGCGGCCTCTACTACTGCATCCTCATCGGCTGCAGGGTCTCCGTACAGGATGTTGTCTCGTACACTTCCCGGGAAAAGGGTGGTCGTCTGACTGACCAGTGAAACAGATTCTCTGAGAGATTTCAGAGTTAGTTCCCTGACATCATGGCCATCGAGAGATACTGAGCCAGAGTCAGGATCGTGGAATCTTAGCAGGAGTCTGACCAGAGTAGTCTTGCCCGAGCCCGTCGAGCCAACAAGCCCCACTGTCTCTCCTGCAGGAATAGTCAGGTTCACGCCCTCGAGTACAGTCTCTCTATCAGGATAGGAAAATCCAAGGTCATTGAAACTGATTTCACCCTTGGCCAGCTCTAACTTGGTATCTCCCTCAACTATCCCAATCTTTGTGTCGAGCAGGTCTAGAACTCTAGAAGTCGAGGCCATGGCGCGCTGATACAGATCGAAAGTCTCGCCCAGCCTTGTGAGGGGCCATAGCAGCCTCTGAGTGATGAAAACGATGACTGAGTAGGCCCCGAGGCTGATGCGCCCATCTAGGGCGAACCATCCGCCTACCAGCATATTGGCTGTGAAGGCGAATAGTATGGCCATCCTGATGATTGGTACGAACGAGGCTGACAGACGAATTGCCTCTTTATTGGCCTCTCGGTATGATGTCGAGACTTCATCGACCCTGTCGACTTCACGCTTCTCTGCTGTGAATGACTTGATTGTCGTAATTCCGTGTAGATTGTTGTTCAGCAGTGCATTGAGGTCGGCTACCTTGCCCCTGACTTTGGTGTACCTGACTCCTATCCTGCGCTGGTAGATGAATGAGCCCGTGACAATGACTGGAATGGGCAAGATAGCAAGTAGGGCGACCTCAGGTGCTACTGAGATCATGATTGCCCCCACCACAATGATAGTAGTCGCCACATGCAGAAGGTCAGTGGCGCCTTGATCGAGGAAACGTTCGAGTTGATTCACATCATCATTCATTATCGCCATCAGGCTGCCTGTCGGTTGCTGTGAGAACCACTGCATCTCAAGTTCCTGGATGTGTGAATAAGCCGACATTCTGAGCTCATGCTGGGCTGTTTGGGCGAGATTTCTCCATAACACCGCGTAGAGGTACTGGAAAAGAGATTCTAGGACCCAAATCACTACCGTTATTCCAGTGAGGATATACAATTGGTCGTAGACATCAGTGTATCCGAACTGAGCTAGGAAGGAGTCCTCCTGAGCTGCAACAACATCAATTGCCATTCCTATGAGAATTGGAGGAGCGAGGTCCCACACCTTGTTGATGATGGAGCAGAAGGAGGCCAGAAGTACAGTAGCCCGGTACTCTTTGAGGTGATCTAGGAGCCTCATCAGAGGATGCGTGCTCCCATCCATGACTCAGCGTCATGCCGGGAGCGTTTGAAGATACTCATGTTCATTGGGCTAGCGGGCCGCCGGTCCACTGCTGGGCCCAAGAATCGTACAATGCAGCATCAATCTCGCCTGTAGAATTGGTACTGATAACATACCCGTCACCCGCAGAGAAGTAACCCCGTTGTGTATGAGAATAGTCAATCCACTGAAGATGCCACCAAGTGCCATCCTCTAGCGTAATATTGGTTGCTGCACCATTGCCAACTGTATGATCGACCCCTCCATCGAAACCGAGAAACATCACCGCCACTGAAGATGGTTCTCCGTCCTCAGTGAGAATACCGTGGAACTCGAGTTGTGCCGGATCAATCTCTGTGGACATTTCCATAGGGACATAGCCGTACCAAGTTGTAATGCCGTCTTGTTGTATTGGGTTTGAATCTATACTGAATCCTACGGGAGTGCGTGGAAGCCCTTCCTGCAATTGTATCGAGACCGATTCTCCAGTCGACACCCTGAGGATGAATGTCTCCTCATCGCCCGAGTAGGTTTCTATTCCCATAATCCTCGGTGGCGAGCCCATTAGCTCAATGATGATAGTATGCGTATCGTTGCTGGCTGATGCTATCTGTTGTGTCGAAGTCAAATCTCCAGAGATAGTCCATGCTAAGTCGGCGATTGATGTTGTGTCAAAGGCGAACGGGGGCCAGAATCCGCCGGGCTGCTGTGTCGCAAGTTGTGCTAATTCGTGGAATGGGTCGCGGTACTCCCATACCTCATCTCTTCCTTCGTACCAATCTCCATCATTCCTGATATTGGTCATATTCTGGCCCTCAATGAACTCGTTGTCTATGGTGGTGGAGCCTATGGTCGTCCTCATGGCAATCGAGCGCAATTGAGAGTGTTCGTCCTTGGCCACATCCCAGTGCACTTCAGTGAACTGCCCGCTGCTCTCAAGCGTAGTCGTTGTGACTATCCTCAATCTGTTATTGTCAACCGATAGAGCTAGTACATCGAAGGCTCCGGGATTTTCTAGAATTTCAGACAATGTATCCGAATCCAGAGGAAAACAATCGACGCCCTCACACTCCTCCACAGGTACATTGAGGCACCCAGAAATCGCAGTGCTGAGCAATAGCAGAGTGGTCAAGGCAGCGAGTCTCACGGGTACCGGGAGTAGTACATGTGTGATGAGCCTCACGCCCAGCCGTCATCTGAGTGGCTAGTTCTGCGTTGCGTCGTTGCTATATGGGACGGATGCGAGGGACATATGCGGAGGGTGAGCAATGGCTACCAAGGATGTCATAGTTGTCTTCAAGAAAAACTTCGAGAAGGTGCACGATGAGTCATTGCTCAAGGTCAAGGCTGAATTGGATCAATTAACCATTGAGGGAGAAGTGGTAGTCGAGTATAAGGTAAGAGAGACTGTTACCAGTGATGACTTCGCCAACAGGGATTTGGCAGTCATTCTCGGCGGTGATGGGACTCTGACATCGATTGCTCATTCGATTGGTAGCGGCATTCCAGTGATGGGAGTCAATAGTCACCCCCAGGATGACGATGAAGATGGGTCATACGGATTCTACATGGGGAGCGAGCCTGAGAAATTCGGAGAGGATGTCAGAACAGCCCTGAATGGCGAAGCGGTTGTCAATGTGCTACCTCGACTTCAGGCCGAGATAATCACGACCAGTGGCAAGAAGATTCTCTCCGACCCGGCACTGAATGACCTAATCATCGCGAACACTCACCAATACCAGCCCTCAAGGTACCGCCTTCAAAGGGGCTCGGGCGAAGATGCGATAGACATCATCCAGCGCTCTTCGGGATGCTTGTTCTCGACATTCCTAGGGCAAGGTGCTTGGTTCAGGCATGTTGTTGATATCGAGGGAACCAGATTCCCTGTAGAAGAGTTGAGTTCGAGGTATCTGTTTGCGGCCAGAGATCTTCCTAGAAGCGAGCGTTTCGATGACGGTTCATACTGGGAATGGACAGGTGAGCCGACCGTAATAACTAGCGATATGCATCGAGGATACATTGTCGGTGACGGTTGGGATGAGACTCACTTCACGAGAGGGGCCAAGGTGGCTGTATCGCTGAACGGTCCTGAACTAACTCTGCTAACCTTCCGTCGCACTATTCACGACGGAGTAGCGCACTGGGTAGACTACTAGAATCCGAGTTCGTCCAAGTCGACATCGCTGTTCATGTTGACTCTGACGGGGAAGGCGAGTGTCACCTTCTCCTCCTCGAACCGCCTGAGAATCTCTGTGACAAAGGATGACTTCGAAGACCTCATCTTGCGTGCGTTGTCGACATAGTAGCGAATCTCCATGATGACCTCCTGGTCGCCGAAGTCCCTCAGTACGACTCCCGGGGGCTTTGGCTTCTGGCTGATGTCAGTATGGTTGTTCGCAATGTCCCTCACAATCTCCTCCGCCTTGGTGACATTGCCCCATGTGGCTGTGAGTCCTAGGCGAATCCTGACTCTGAGTTCACTATGACTGAAGTTAGCCACCGCATCCTTGGTCAGCAACTTGTTCGGAATCGTCAGTAAGA
>ENA-UPTF01000689-UPTF01000689.1-marine-metagenome-genome-assembly--contig:-NODE-689-length-22949-cov-3.806619_pt1 | contig 22949 bp, 22 predicted proteins | sample MGYA00238166_ERZ767019 | MGnify/ENA primary metagenome ERZ767019 (study PRJEB28930, sample SAMN06266391) | marine metagenome | isolation source: Sea water from 250 m depth | place: Atlantic Ocean | study... | reverse complement strand
GTTATGCCTGATTTCAAATAATTCGCAATTTCTGTAACAGAGACCCCAACACATGATGATATTGTGTCAGGATAAAGTTGCGCTGCAAAAGTTAAACAGCTCACAATATGGGCGGGAAATCATTAGTAATCACGACATATCTGATAAATCTGCAAAAGCGTATAGTCTCTGACTACTCCATTACGAAAACACATTTCCCGGTGGTTGAGCTATCAAACTCTTGAAAGGCCTCTTCGGCCTGGTCGAGCGAATATCTGTGAGTTATAAGCTTACTTAACGGAGCTCTGGTCTCCACAAAAAATCTAGATATTTCAATCAATTCAGCTTTACTGAATGTCCAAGAACCGAATATCGTGATTACTTTGAATATGACATCACGATTAAAATCGATTTCCGCAGGGCCTCCAACACCTACGTAACAACATCTGCCGAACGGAGCAAGACATTGTAGTACTTGTTGACGGGCAGTAGGGTTCCCAGAAGTCTCTAACGAAGCTGATGCACCTAAACCGCCAGTCAGCTCTAAAATGGCCGCTACCGGATCATCATTACTAGCGTTGACCACATGATCAGCACCCAGTTCCTTGGATAATTCCAATCGTTCGGACACAACATCGACACCTATAACTCGGGCACCCATCGATTTTGCTGAAAGGGTTCCACTTAGCCCTACTGGGCCCTGCCCAAAAACCACAACGGTATCACGTCCGGATATGTTCATCTTCTGCAAACCATTCCATGCTGTCCCGGTTCCACATGAAATAGCAGCGCCTTCTTCAAAAGATAAAGAATCATGCAGATGAACTAAAGTCCGAGATGGAACTAAAATGTAGTCTGCATTAGCGCCATGACCTGTACCGCCTCCGTACGTGACATGACCTGTTGGACATAGTTGTTCATACCCCATAGAACAAATTTCACAAATGCCACAACCCGAGTAGTGGTGACACATCACTCTATCGCCCACTTTCAATGTTTCAGGAGACCCCGTACCCAACTCCGCTATGACCCCACATGGCTCGTGCCCTGTGATCATCGTTACCGGATCATCACCCCTGTAACGGTGCAAGTCTGTACCACACAGTCCCGATGCCTTAATTTGGATAACTGCTTCTCCGGGGCCTGCTTTCGGATCAGGGAATTCTCTGATCGATGCCTTTCTATTCCCTTCGAAAATCACTCCTCTCATAATTGATACTCCATGAAACTCAAATTACCCAGTTGGATCAAGCTTTCTGATCAGATATCCCATGATCTACCTTTATCACTTATCAACTTCTTATTCAAAACTGCATCAGAATAATCGCTATCAGGGAACCAGAATGCCCCCTTTTCTATCCGTTCCGGAGGTATTAAAACCTCCGAACGCCATGACGCTTCATAGACCGCATGTTCTAATCGGTAAGAGCCGGGAACCGCGGCCGTCACTTTTGCACTAGCTAACTGAGAAATCGGGCCAGACGGCGAGTGTAATGAAACCTTACCTTGATTTGATATGATATTCTCCGCAATCTGCTTCGCCTCATTAACTCCACCACAAAATTTCACATCAGGCATAACTATACTGACAGATCCACCACTTAAAAGATCGTTAAAAAACTTAATACCGTACCCCCGTTCTCCTCCGGCTAAGGGAGTACCAATCAGAGAAGCAATCCGGGCAAGTTCAACCTGCCCTGTAGCGGGAGGAAGAGGTTCCTCATACCAACTTATTTCAAAATCCGCTAGCTTGCGGGCAACTTCTATCGCACTTTCTTCATCAAAGCAACTATGACAATCTACCAACAGACCGATATTGGATCCTATAGCTGATCTAACGGATTTAACCCTTTCGATCCCTATCATGGCAGAATCTAATAAGTTCGCGGAAGACTGACCGCTAACAACATCGTCAAAAGGAGCACACTTGATCACTTCAAAACCATCACTGGCTGCTCGTTCTGCCGCTTTACCGAAATCCTCGGGGCTCCGCCGACTGCCAAGCAGGCAACGATTTATATTTGCATATAAAGGCACGTTAAGCCTAGATTCCCCGCCCAGATATTCGATCAATGACATGGATTTATCCCGTGCGGCTAACGTAGTTAATCCGGTACGTAAGGCACTCACAGCAACTGCCATTGGTTGGTTGCTTAGCAACTGATCAGGTGTCAAACCAATAGTCATCTCAACATCTGCTTCATCCGTAACCCCTTTTGACTTGACCAATTCAAATAACTCACTGAAAAGCTGAACCACTTTTTTGGTATCCGATCCGCTAGTGATCTCAACCGTACAACTATGATTCCCATTAGAAATCTCTATAAATGTCCATTCAGTACGCTCGGTCACGTATATTGAATGGAATGTAACGCTTTTCAACAACGATTGTTCTTTCAAAAATTGCATCTCCGATTACATATATCACAGAGACTACGATCGTCCCTAATAATCCGTTTATTGGTTAAAAGTTAGTAAGATCCCGCCAGCAACTAGCATTTTGCGGTGCACATCAGCCACGTCCCAGTAGTTGTTGCAACTCTCGCCCTCGTAGATATTGGGTCGGCCAACCAATCTCGTCATCTAGTTCCTCACGGGCATGAATCGGCCAGTAAGGGTTGCGCAACAATTCGCGTGCTAACAATACTGCATCTGCTTTTGAATCTAACAGGATGTTTTCAGCTTGTCTGGGTTCAGTTATTAAACCAACCGCCCCAGTCAACAAATTAGTTTGATTTTTAATCTGTTCAGAAAACCCAACCTGATATCCTGGATAGGGATGAAGTTGCTGCGCTGATGAATTACCTCCCGACGAGCAATCGATTAGATCTACGCCTTCGCTACCCATCCATTCGCAAAGCTGCACACATTCCTCCAAATCCCAACCGCCTTCCATATATTCTGTCGCTGATACCCGAACGAAGAGCGGCATACTATCAGGAATGGCTGACCTAACAGCTCGGGTAATTTCAAGACAAAATCTAGAACGGTTCTCCAAATTTCCTCCGTAACTATCCGATCTTTTGTTAGACAAAGGAGACATGAATGAACAACCGAGATATCCGTGAGCCATGTGCAATTCGATGACCTTCATCCCAGCGTTTACTGACCGCTTGGCCGCACCAGCAAAGTCCGATACTATGACACCTATCTGTTCGGTAGTAAGCTCTTCAGGGGCAGTACAGTCTTCGCTGAATGGGATAGGGCTAGCACCCACAGGCTGCCAACCTAATCGAGATGAATCGAGAAATCCCCCACCGTTCCATGGTCTATCATGAGACGCTTTTCGCCCTGCATGAGCCAACTGAATAGCCGGAATCGAGCCATTTGTAGAAATAGCTTCAGCAACCCTGCTAAGTGGCTCAATTTGCTCATCAGACCAAATACCTGTATCCCAAGGAGAAATGCGTCCTTCGGGTTGCACAGCCGTTGCCTCTGCCATAACCAACCCAGCTCCACCAACAGCTCGTGAACCCAAATGAACCACGTGCCACGCTGAGAATTTACCGTCCGTATCTTCACAAGAATATTGGCACATAGGAGAAACGAAGACCCGATTAGGCATCGTTTCACCCCGTATGGTTAAAGGAGAAAATAATCTACTCATATCAATCCCTCGTTCCTAGCTTAATACATCCCAACAACATTTAATATAACTAGATTATTAGCCAGACCGCAACAACTAAAAATACGTCCAGAATAGTGAACAAATCCATATTTATGACGCAGTTGCCTTGAACTCCTAGCAAATCGTCACAAAACTGCTAACACATGGATTGGATATTGGCATATCGGAAATCCTGAGTATAATCCGTGAATAGAATATCTTACCTAATCGGTCATTTGGCTCAGTGATACGTCCCCATGTGGCCTTGATCAAATCTGTTAAACAACTAAACCTAGGAAACGTACTATGCAGGATTACGATGTCTTATTTTCCCAAGTAGATTCGTTGAGAGAAGAAATAATTGATCTAGAAAGATCGATGGTTCAAATACCTACGGTTAACACAGGGGTGATGCCCACAGGAAACGAGACAGCACTATGCGAATACGTGAGAGATTGGCTCTCTCGAGATGGTATTACAGCTGAAATCATAGAATCAGCACCTGGTCGAGGGAATTTAATTGCCCGGATGGAAGGTGACACTACCGACGCAGGGCTAATGTTTATGTCACATTTAGATGTAGTTCCTGTAGAGGACGAGTCCAAATGGCAATTTTCGCCATTCAGCGCTACAATTTTCAATGATCGTATTTATGGACGAGGAGCCTCCGATTGTAAGGGTCTTTTAACCGCGCAATTAATGGCCCTACGCATCTTAAAGAGAAACGACATACAGTTATCCAAAAGTTTGATACTGGCATCAGGAGCAGACGAAGAGCATGGAGGGCGTTTCGGATTTGGGTGGCTCGCTGAACAGCACCCCGATAAGATAAAAGCGCCTTACGCGGTTAATGAAGGTGGTGGTACTCCAATTGATTCCCCAAGCGGGTTAACTTACGTTCTCGGGATAGGAGAAAAGGGTCGTCTACAAATAGAAATTGATGTAAAGGGCTCAAGTGCACATGCGTCGTTACCCTGGTTAGGAACAAACGCACTTTACAGCCTCAGTCAAGTTTTAACCCGTATAGAACAATATCAGGCAGAACGCGATACCTCCACAAGTATCTTCGAACACCTATCGGATTTCGCTATAGAACACAAAGCTTCTCCCGAAAATATTGACGATATAATTGCCGAAGTGGAACCGGATAACCCAAGGTTCGCGTCCATGCTTAAGGCGCTTTCACGGATGACCCTAACACCTACCATGGTGAGAGGCGGGATAAAATCTAACAGCGTTCCCGAATCCATAAGACTAACTTGTGATGTCCGAACTTTGCCACATCAAGACGACAGTTACGTAGAAAGTGAATTAGGCAAAGTATTACAGGGAATACCCGGTGTAGAATTTGACATAGACTACATGGCTGTACCAAACTCCTCTCCATCAGAATCCCAGCTAGCAGATAGTATTCGGAATGCCACATCACTGGCTCTTGGGCGCGATCAAATACAATGGGTACCAGCCATAAGCAATGGATTCACTGATTCCCGATTTACAAGGCCGCTGGGAACTACCACATATGGGTTCACAGGGTCACACCCAGATGACAATCCTGCGCTTAACAACGTACACGGCACCAATGAATCTATAGGAATAAAAAGCCTCCTCAGCAGTACAAAAATAATGCTTGCTATCGCAATAGATCTGCTAACTACCAAATGAGCAAAGTGCTGTAACTGAAAATTAAATCTTCGACTAGCCGCTTAGGAGCATTTGAAATATGTCAATATCGAAAGAAACTCTCAAAGCCATGATTAAGCAATACGACTGCCTGGACATCTCTGATTCAGAACTTGAACTCGTACTTCCTGAGATAGAGAACTATTTAATCGCGGCTAACTCAATGGCAGATCTGGATCTGTCCGAAGTTTTTTCAGGGAGATTATATAGACCTCAAGAAGGAGACATCAATGAGCCCATCTGATCTATTACAGTTATCAATAACAGAGATATCCCCTCGGATTAAAAACAAGGAAATATCCCCTGTCGAATTAACAGAGGCCGCCCTATCAGCTGCTGGGAAACTTCAACCCCAGCTGAATTCATTCATAACCATACTCGACCAACAGGCAATGGCCCAAGCTCGTATCGCCGAATCAAAAATTATGAATGGCGAATATTTAGGACCCTTGCATGGAATTCCAATTGGTATCAAAGACAACATCGAAACTCAGGGGATTCGGACCACCGTAGGGTCCAAGGTACTAGGAAAGCACATACCAACAAATGATGCCCATGTGGTAACCCTTTGCAAAAACGCGGGTGCAGTAATACTGGGAAAGGAAAATTTGGAAGAGTTCGCGGCGGGGGTTACATCTAATAATTTGCACTACGGCGCAGTTCATAATCCCTGGAACCTAGATCATATACCGGGTGGATCCAGCGGAGGAGGAGGTGCTAATGTAGCTGCAAGGATAACTTTTGCCTCATTGGGCACCGATCTTGGGGGGTCTGTCCGGCTGCCAGGAACTTTTTGCGGGGTAGTAGGACTTAAACAAACATTTGGAAGAGTGAGTCAGCGAGGACTGATGGTCACAAGCTATAACGGTGATCATATTGGCCCCATGACTCGGAGTGTTTCGGATAGTGCGTTAATGTTACAAATCCTAGCAGGACACGATCCTTTAGATCCGAGTACAGTCCCTGTGCCAGTACCAAATTATTCAGAAAATCTAAATCAGGGATTACGGGGATTAAAAATTGGTATCCCTACTAATTATTATTTTGATCTAATTAATCCCGAGGTAGAATCCGCAGTGCGTGACTCTGTTACTGCACTAGAGGAATTGGGCGCAGAAATCATCGAGGTTAGTTTGCCTAGCATGAAATATGCGGCTGCCATGAGAATAACAGGAATGGCCGACGGAATAGTAGCACACGAGCCTTACATTAAGAATCAACGTGACGATTACGGGCCCTCCGTATTATATAGGGCACTCGCGGGTCAATTTGTGTTAGGTAGAGATTATTCCAAGTCAATGAAAGTCCAACGAATTATAAAAGAAGAACATGCCTTGGTGTTCCAAGATATAGATTTATTAGCCACCCCCACAGCGCCTATACCCGCTCCTAGGATAGATGATGATAAGTTTGCTCTGGACGGAGATGAGTATCCGGTGAGAGGGCCAGGATCAGGCATGATCTCGAGGAACACGTCGCCAACAAATTCTACCGGGTTACCTGCTATCAGTATTCCCTGTGGACTCACATCCAATGGGCTGCCAATCGGATTACAGTTGATCGGACGACCCTTCGAGGAACAACTTATATTCCAAGCTGCCAAGGCATATGAAACGGTTTCCCCCAGTTTAAACTCGGCTCCACCAGTTACTAGCAACTAAAACCCTTGGGTGAAACTATTAACGAAACAATAATCCTAACATTAATCAGGAGCTGCAAATGTCACTACCCCCAAACAGGGTCGATTATATGCCCATAGTGGATCGCCCAATAATCAAATGGCCGGACAATGCACGGGTAGCTTTCTGGGTTTCTCCTAACGTCGAACATTACGAATATCTTCCTGAGAATCAGGGGGTACGCAATCCGTGGCCGCGAACCCCCTACCCAGATGTACAGCAGTATTCTTATAGAGACTATGGTAATAGAGTTGGATTCTGGAGAATGTTAGAGGTGCTAGACAAACATAACATAAAGTGTTGTGTCTCATTAAACCTCGCGGTATTAGAACATTTTCCAGAAATAGCCAAAGCAATGACCGAACGCGACTACGACTATATGAGCCACGGCATCTATAACACGAGATATCTGTATACCTATGATGAAACGGCTGAGAGGGAATTTTACAAAGATAATATCGAAACCTTGAAACTCCATACTGGCAAACAACTTAAGGGCATGCTTGGACCAGCTATCTCGGGCAGCATTAATACTCCCGATTTAATGGCTGAAGCTGGACTCATCTACCATACAGATTGGATGCACGACGATCAGCCAGTACCAATCAAGGTCAATAGCGGCAAGCTAATCTCGGTCCCATATTCAATAGAACTTAATGACTCATCTATGATGAGAGATCATCACTATGAAGGAGATTATTTCGCCCGTATATGTAAAGCCCAATTCGACCAGTTGTACAAAGAAGGGCAAGAAAGTGGTCGGGTAATGTGTATAGCACTACATCCGTTCTTGATCGGTCAACCCCATAGAATCAAGTACTTGGATGACATTTTGGGTTACATCATGTCTCATGAAGGGGTTTGGCAAACCACGGCTGACGAAATAGCGGAGTACTATCTAACCCACTACTATGATGCAGCTATAGCCCACGCCAATAACTTAAACCAGGTGACAAATATATCTTCTGATAGTTTATCAATTTAACTATTTCGCAGTTAGATTTACCAGTAGGAGGTCTTATCTATGCCCGCCCAAAGACGCTTCGGAATGGATCATGAACATTATGATTGGTCTCCTATCAGCACACGGGATATTTTGAGATGGCCCGAAGAGGCCCCATTGGCTTTAGTAGTAGTCGTTAATCTTGAACACATGGAATGGAACGCCCCCGATGGAAGTTATCAGGCCGCAAACCTCGCAGGTGGATCCACGGCGAGACCTTTCCCTGACTATGCTCGGATCTCTCACAGAGAATATGGTCACAGAGTGGGCATATTCCGGGTACTGAACGTTCTTCAGAAATACAACATTACGCCGACCCTGGCAGTAGATGCTCTAACAGCTCAACATTATCCGTATTTAATGAATTATTGCATGAACCGAAATGTAGAGTTTATGGCACACGGCATCTCAGTGAGCCAAATGATTACCAGCAATATGTCGGATGCTCAAGAGCTAGAATACATTCAAGAGACTATAGCAACCATAAAAATGGCCACCGGAACCGATCCTGCGGGGTGGCTAGGTCCAGAATACGGGGAGTCGGAGAGGACTCCCCAGTTATTAGCTAAATCTAATATCAAATACGTATGTGACTGGGCTAACGACGAGCAACCCTACCCGTTGAAATCACCTGAAGGGGAATTAACCGCGCTTCCAATCATGCTAGAACTCGATGACGTCATAGCAATGGCGCATCGCCGGGTAAATGTGGATCGTTATGCAAATATGTTGACGGAAAGTTGTGACGTCTTATATGAAAATGGGTCTGATAACGGGCGATTGCTGGTGCTTAATTTACACCCCTGGCTGATCGGACAGCCGTTTCGTATAAATTACCTAGATGAAGCACTCTCAACAATAATGAAAAAACCACTGATATGGACCGCAACAGGCTCTGAAGTAACAAACTGGTATCGGGCTCACAACAAGCAGTGAGTATGATCCCTTACACTAACCGGGGTTCAATTAATGCGTGTAAAACTACTAAGATATTCTGTCGCGTTAATTGCCCACCAGGACGTAGAACTAAACCTGCTAATCGGGTTTCATTTCCTAATATTGCCGCAGCTAGTCAAGCAGGATATAGATCTTGTCTAGTCTGTTTACCCTTAGACGGCCCTACTGGTCCATGGAAGCCCAAAAAGTTGAGACAGTGAACAAAAAAGGAAACTGGTTATAGCGGTAGTTAATTCCACAATTGACAATAGATTTCAGCTATCCCAAAATAAGAGTCATGGTGTATTGGGACAGAATCCTTTGATCCACATATAGGACCGCAACCTAGTTCGGAGGAAAATCTAGAATATTAATTGGAGGAATGCATATGGCAGGTCAAACTTTCGTTTATGTAGGCGCTGAGGCAGACGGGTTATACCGGAAAGAGCACAATGACTCACAATGGACCAAACTTTCGAAAGGCATGCCACCTTCACCACAGGTCAGGGCTATAGCTATAGACCCTAGAAATTCTTCCACTCTTTTCGTTGGCACCCAACGTGGAGTTTATCGTTCCAAAGACAGCGGAGATAATTTTGAACGGATGAATATGGACGAAGGTAGAATAGTCTGGTCAATCAAATTTCATCCTAACAACCCTGACATAATGTTTCTAGGAACTGAGGGCAGCGAAGTCTACCGAAGTGATGACGCAGGAGCAAACTGGGAGTATGTTTCAACAATCATCAATAAAGATTCCGTCCAGATGGCCTTCGCAACCCGAATCTTAGGTATCGGAATAGAACCTGATGAACCACAACAAATGTACGCTGCCTTGGAAGTAGGCGGTGCCGCTCATAGCTCAGACGGTGGCAAAACATGGGAAATCGTGAACAAAGAGTTTGACGGTGACGTAGATTTAATGGACCTACACGGAGTATCAGTCGGTGGACCCGGAGCAAAGTCAGTATACATTTCGAATAGAACCGGTGTTTGGAAAAGCACCGATCGAGGTCAAAATTGGCAAGACCTGAATTTTGAGAGCTTCTCAGATATCCGCTACTCTCGTGGGGTGGAAACATCCCCTAATGACCCCAATACTTTGTACGCTTGCGTCGGTCTTAATTTCGGGAGCGAACAAGGTGGTGTTATGCGAACTACCGATGGTGGGGATAGTTGGACTAGGTTTGATCAGGGAGTCAAAGCATTAAGTACAACTTTTGGCGTAGCAATCAACGAGCACTCACCTGATCAAGTGTACTTCTGCACTCGAAAGGGTCAGGTTTTTGGAACTCTTGATGGCGGCAACTCTTGGAAGGAGCATGTTCTTCCGGAACTAGCGGCAAACGTTAAAGCGATAGCCTGTACTTCTGGTTAATCAGAAAGAAATATTTCTCACACCCGATATAGTCGGAAACTAGAATTTAAATTAAACTCCGTTTCAATAATAGCTGGTATTCCGTGGTATTCGATTTAGGATTACCGGAATACCAGCTAGATCGTTTAATCCCAAATTAATCTTAGTCTCAATATCAACCTGTTAAGACCTAAAGAACCACGTTCCTAAAAGAATTTCACAATTATTATCTAAGTCTTAAATAAATATGATAACGGTATTAATAACAGGTGCCGCCAGCGGGATTGGCTCTGCTACAGCCTTGAGATTAGCAGCATCAGGCTGCAACTTGCTGTTACATTCACGCATCAATCAACATAATCTCGATCAAGTAGCGGACCGAGCTCGCGACCTAGGTGCCAACGTAGAGACAGCCCTCGGAGATTTAACGGATCCGGATATTGCTGATAACCTGGTCAATATATGCGTGTCAAGATTCTCTAGTCTAGACCAAATCGTAAGCAACGCTGGATTTGCCAATCGCGGCGAGTTCGGAGACACCGATGTCAAGACGTTAATAAATGCCCAAAAAGGTATGCCCGAAGCTTTTTTTCGAATAGCCTCGGCCGCAATACCTCACATCTCTCAATCCCATACTGGTAGAGTAGTAGTAGTAAGTTCATTCGTGTCCCACGTATTCACTGCAGAAGGAATATTCCCAGCTACAGCAGCCGCAAAAGCTTCTTTAGAAGCACTAGCTAAAAGCCTTGCAGTGCAGCTAGCACCTGCGGGTATTACAGTAAATTGCATTGCACCAGGTTATACCCGAAAAGATGAATCAGCACATTCGGCAATCCCTGAATCAGCATGGCTAGAAGCTATTAAAAGAATACCTTTAAATCGTATCGGGACTCCTGATGATTCCGCCGCTCTAATATCTTTCCTACTATCCCCAGACGCCGGATTTATCACTGGGCAAACCATTCATGTAGACGGGGGACTAACATTAGCCTAAAGGCATTTTACTCTCAAGATTAATAACAATAAGGGAGGTCAGTATGACCACACTAAATGAACGAGCACAGAAAGGAAGTGAAATCAGAGCTAAATTCGGTGGAGGGACCCCTAGCAACGGTTCTGTCCCTGGATCCAGATCCATGGCACCCGATTTGCATCGTATAGCAGACGAGGCATTGTTTGGCTCTATATGGCAACGGCCCGGCTTAAAAATCGAGCATAGGGAAATGATTGTCCTTACAGTTCTTACTGTGCTTCAGCGAGAAAATCAACTACATAGACACGTAGCAAACGCATTCAATCTGGGCCTCAGTAGCCAACAAATAATCGAGGTCATGATCCATGCATCGTTCTACGGGGGAGTGCCAGCAGCGTTTACTTCTATGGGCGTCGCAGAAGCGGTATTTAAAGCTAACAATATACCGTTCGAACCACTCCTAGTATATGATCCTAATGAAACTCCGGACGAGCTTTACCAAAAAGGCGTCTCCAAACGCGTGGAGTACATGGGAGACAGTGCAAACACAGGAAATGCGAACACTGGTCCTGTGACACAAGCTGAACGAGAATTTAACAGACTTACAACGGAATATTACTGGGGTTCAGTATGGACCAGGCCCCTACTTGATTTAACCAGCAGATCCATCTGCACCATGGCGGCGTTAACTGTATTAGGCCGTAGTGACCAACTCAGGAGCCACATAAATGGAGCTCTTAACCTCGGACTTAGTCAGGAAGAAATTGTAGAAGTTTTGATACAAACAACATTCTACGGAGGTCTCCCTTTTACAAGATCAGCTATAGATTTGGCCAATGAGATATTTAGATCTCGGACCGATTAGTCAAACGATTCCCATATAGCTAAATGTAAAGGGATGATGATATGTCCAGTGCAAGTAGTACATGTTATAACCGGCCAACCGTTTAATCGCACTGAACATACCAATATGCTACTTAGTTCGGTATAAGTGCTATATCGTCTTTCTAACGTAATGCGTTGTATTGACCACGGCCAAAAGCCTACCCGATTCGGCCGTTACATTGGTGGAAACAGTTGTTACGTTCCTGCCTAAATGGGTCACCTCGCTACAAGCATTGATGATACCGTCCATAACGTTGCCAATGAGTTGGCACGAAATATTTATAGCTAAGGGGAACGCTAAGGGATCTGACAAGTCAGCCTCGAGGGCTGCGATCGCTGTCCACGTAGCCGTGGAATCCGCTAGAGCGACTGTAGCGCCCCCATGTACATACCCCATAGGAGTTGTGACCTGCGGTTGGACTTCAAGTTTGGTTACAGATCCTTGAGCGCTAATCGAAACAGCTCGAATTCCTAGAGGACCCATCAGAGTCCCATCCAATCTAGCGTTAACCCACTGTGCCAGATCAACAGGCGATAAATTAAACGGCCAAGTAGCTAACAGATTCATGGTCGCTCCTATATTTTCCTCCAGCAGACACATACGTTTCTAAGGTTTGGAAATAACCAGTCAAGTATAATGACAAAATACCAGGTGACATGACAGCTAATCCTAATAATTGGGAGGTTATTTCGCCAACATTGCAAAGTGAATTTATAGGAGCTTAGGCTCCCTCGCTTCGTTCATTGTCGCCTAATGAGTAGGTTCTAAAAGCACTTACTGCCAATGCTCGGGCAAAGCCGGATCAGCTATACCCATTTGTCCCGCTATCCATCGTTCTGAAAATAAGCCATCTCTATAAGCCGAATGTTCTGTCGGATGAAATTCCAGTTTTTCTCCGAATTTATGAAGCAACGGCTGCATTATTTCCTGGTTTAGGAGATCATGACCAGATCCGCCTATCATCAAAGTCATCCCTTCTTCTGGCGGATCAAACCATCGAAGATCCATATAAGATAAAGTCTTGGCTACATCTTCGGACTTAGATGGATATCTCCGTGTGTAATCATTTATCTCCTCTAACGGATATAAATTAGTCCTAACGGATATATCAGAAGTAGCGTAGAAAAGCGCTGGCGTGGTTACAATGTGGGTTAAACCTCTCGTTAGCGACGCTGTTATAAATGCCAAATCATTGCCAATCCCCACCACTCGTTCGAGATCTACTTCAGGCCGGCCGAGAAGATATTCAAGCCCCCTACAGCAGTCTGCTACTATGCCTCTAAACACATATTCCAAAGGATCGTCTATACCTTCAGTTAACAAACCTGGAAAACTGGCAGCAAAGGGCTGATCTGATCCGCGTTGACCACGAGCTCCTAGAGAAAATGTGACATAATTCTCACGTTGAGAGTTAGCAGAACCTTGAGGGATCGGTTCAACCACACTTCCATATTTTGGCAAATAATATCTAGCGGGAAAGGGTCCTTCTCCCGTAGGTATGCTCAAATAACCAAAAATCCGGTACGGACCCAATGAAGTTAAATGTATTCTGTAAGTTTTACAGAAATCGGTAGACCTTAGTTGAACTTCGCTGGTTTCCTGCGATACCGGAGTTTCCGATAATTCATCGAGAGTCGCGTTCCAATAGCTCATGAAATCCGGGGGCTGATTATGCGTTAAGCTAACCATGGTAATAGTCCTTCATGGTCTTAAATGGTTTTGGAAGAATTGGTCTACTATAGCTGCATGTTTTACCCGACCGGCATCGTGGCCGTGCCCATCATACGGGTATAACTTCCTATCGCTGCTTTCGATACGGTTGTAAAGTGCATATCCTGTCTCAGGCGGACATACGTTATCTTGGAGTCCGATATTGACAACAATAGGGCAATTTATCTTATCAGCAAAATTGATACCATCAAAATACGCTAAATTCTCTTCCACCTTAGGTTTGGCTTCAGAATTAATCCTTAGATAGTCGTTAATTTCCTGGTATGGATAGGTAGTCGTTAATTCGATTGCATCAATAAAACCACACAGATACGGGGCTCCCGCCGCTGCTGCCGCAATTTCTTGCCGCATGGCAGCCGTGGTGATGGTTAGACCTCCACCTTGACTATTCCCATACACACCTATCCGGCGAGCATCGACTTCAGGTCTCCTTAACAGGAAGTCGACTGCTCTCCAGGTATCTACGTAGAAGCCTCTGTAAGAATAGGTGTTCCGATCAACAATATTATGCGTTAGTAAACCTGGGTAACCAGGATTAAATTGATTGTTACTTCTAAGTTTGCCTCGGGGAGCCACACTAAAAGCAGCGTACCCTTTTCTCGCCCAATTTTTGGGTATCGGTGGTTCCATCTGATAACCTGGCACCTCTAACATAGCCGGCACTTTATTCTTAATGTTCTTTGGCACACAGTACCATCCAGCGATACGTACATGGTCTACGCTATTAAAGAAAACCTCATATACATCTACATCTTCTGATGATCTAAGCTCGTCTAAATTAACCTCAGCTTCCATGGGCACAGCCGAAGCTTGAATTAGCACATCATTCCAATAATCGTCGAAATCCGTTGGTTTTCTAACCCGAGTTAGGAACTTATCTGGTGATGACCTAGCTGGCATGCTATCTCCCAGGATGAAAAATAAACGCAGATTCCGCTAAAATATATTATCCTGCTATTCGTAAGGTTGAAGCTGAATTTCTTTTAGAGCTGGAATGACTTCTTTCCCTAATAATTCAATAGACCTCATGGCTACTTCATGGGGCATAGGTCCCTCGTTCCCATATATAAGTAAGTAACCAGGATTCAAATTCTCCACTACGTAATTCAGTTTTTCTATAACTGTATCCGGAGTCCCGACTATGACGACATTAGCTTCTTGCTGTTGTTCATAAGACTGGGATTGCCCTGCGTTACCTGCAAAGACTCCGGTTGGCCTAGATCTTTTGATTTCCAATGCTTGACGCGACTGGTACCCTGGCGGATCGACATGTTCCCTAGGACCTCTCTGACGATGTCCTTCGGTCCATACAAAATGCCTCCCCATTTCTTGAGCTTTTTCTTCAGTATCAGCCACGAGGACTTTGAGCAAATATCCAAAATGCTCCGGACCAGGTTGAAATCCTGTCTCATGGGCAGTGTCAATGTAAATTTGCTTTAACCATTCAGTAGTCTCCATGACAGCTCCAAGATTCATGTATGGATGACCGTGTTGCGCTGCCCATACCACGCTTTCCGGACTACCAGTACCAGGAAACCATATATCCGGTCGTGGCTTCTGCATGGGCAAAACCCACGGATTCACAACCCGATGATGATAATATTTACCTTCGTAGCGAAATGGGCCAGGTTCTGTCCAACATTTCACAATCAGATCATGCGCTTCTTCAAACCTTTCTCTATTTTCCGTTGGATCGATTCCCCCCTGAAGGCTCTCTACTGCACCGCCTCTAACAAAACCAGATATAACTCTGCCGCCTGAATAGCAATCCAACATAGCTATTTCCTCGGCCATTCGTATCGGATCATTTATTGCTATCACGTTACCCAATATAGCTATCTTGGCTTTTTTAGTGATCTTAGCTATCACGGCAGCATCTAAATTAACTGCTGGTTTTCCACACCAATATGCAGAGTGGTGTTCGTTGGTCATAATTCCATCGAACCCGACCTCGTCCGCTAACGCATATTGATCATGATATTGGCCGTATAAGACATGCGCTTTATCAGGGTCAAAATGAGAGTTTGGGAAACCTAACCTACCAGACTCAAATTGTTTTAATTCACCATCCGTTACGTAGCCTTGAGCCTGCTCAGAAAACCAATAGACTTCGACTTGATCTTTAGGTCTAGCTAACTGCTCAGCCATGTTGACCTCCCAAAACTATCTAGCTCCACTATACTATATTTGTCTAGGTGATATGGCAAATTTACAGGAGTAATAATACTCCTTTAGATTACCAAATTTAAACTACAAGATAAGTGCAACACTGTTATACTTTCGCTCATAACCCTAGAGTTAATATAAGGGGACTACAGTTGGCCAAATTATCAAACCTTACAACCGTCCTAATGTTAGTCGCGATAGTGCTGATTCTTGTCGCCTGCAAAGGACAGGCAACAGATTTAAAGGGGCTAGCAGCCGAAAAACTAGCGGAGGTAGCTGAGCAAATGGCTGATGTTACTCCTGGGGCATTGCCCGACAGAAATAACACCATAATGCCCCATGTATTCGTAGGTAGTGTGACTATTAAAGGATCGGCCGCAATCGACGGAACAGAAATAACTGTTTGGTTACCTGAATATGATGCTCCTATAGGTAATGGAACAGTTGCAAACGGTAAGTACAATCTGATGGCACACACTCACGGAACCGGATCGTTCGACGGTAAAACCTTGATCTTCAAGATAGCTGGCGAATTAACCGGTGACACCGCTGAATGGGAATCAGGTCAGGCTAGCATATTAGATTTATCGATAAATTGATGCTATCCCCGCTATATCGGGTTAAGTTAGAAATACCACGAATCCTTTCTTAAGAATTTACAAAGAACTTGGACCAAGGGCGTATACGTCTCTAATGCAGATAACCGGTAAACCACTACGATGGTAATGGAGATTAAAATTGTCAAATATCTCTTATGGACGGAATAAGCCTTCCCATATCAGGTTGCCGTTCCACTACAGCTGGATAATCATCAGCATATTGGCAACCGTACAGATTTTCGGAAGCTCTATAAGTATGGCAGCAGGGATAATGGTCCCACCGTTAAATGACCCTAAGGGTGACTTTGGGTGGGGAGTAGGAACTATCGGCGTAGTCATATCGTCTTACTACCTCTTCGGTGCCATATACTCCCCAATAACAGGGTGGCTAGGTGATAGGTATGGCACTCGTTCTATGCTCATAGCTGCGGCTCTGATGTATTTGATAAGTATGAACCTGCTAGCTCGGGTTACCGAAATATGGCAATTCTTTATCTTTTTTGGCATGCTATTATCCCTAACCCAATCATTGGCAATGGTACCTTTGATGGCAGCCGTTGGCGGTTGGTTCCGAAGACGTTTAGGTCTGGGGGTAGGCATATTATGGGCCGCAGGTGGCATAGGAACCGCTATTATGGCCCCATCCATAGGCTACTTCATTGATAAAGTAGGGTGGCCTACGACTTTTATGGGGATAGGGATCATAGGCTTTTTGGCTATGATCATTTTATTACCGTTAATGCGAAACAAGCCTGCAGATATCGGCATATTGCCGTACGGAGCCTCTCAAGACGATCCTCCTCCTATTCTTTGGGAGAAACCAGTTGAAAGAATGCGCCAAAAGGTCTTCATTCGTCATACCCGCAAAACCCGCCCATTCTGGAATCTACCAGTTGTCCATGCGTTAGGTTGTGCAGGGCATGGGGTAATATTGATCTACATTATCCCGTTGGCTTTTCAGCGCGGCGTTTTTTCTTCGTTAAGTTCGGCGGGTTTAATCCTTACCATAATAGCTCTAGTCAGTGTAATAAGTAGATTTATCACTCCTATACTTGCTGAAAAATACGGAACCAGGAAGATGATGGCGGCAAGTCTGAGTATACAAGGAGCCACCGTCTTCATGTTATTCTTCGCACAAGATCCCTGGGTATTCTACTTATTCGCTACTCTCTTTGGGCTAGGGTTTGGTGGTGAATGGACCGGATATTTGGTTATCAACCGTCAATACTATGGAGAAGGTCCGATGGGGACCATATACGGCGTGCAACAAACGGGAGCCTTGATAGGCCACGCAGTAGCAACATCGTGGGCCGGATTAATCATATACACGACAGGATCGTTCACTACGGTGTTAATATTGGCCATTGCCTTCAACATCGGAGGGTTAATATTTATCGCTATGCTAAACGACACCTCACATGTATTGATACCGGATTGGGAGGAGTCATTACCTCCGGACGCACAGATTGCAAAATTACAATCCCGATAAATATGTGTTAGCCTATCTTAAATTATTGGGGAATCTATTCCCTATTCGGTCACACTCAAAACCTTACAAGGAATTAAGCTGAAAATGGCAGACCTAATAACCACGGATTCAGGATTACAATATCAAGATATTCAAATTGGGACAGGAGAATCAGCTGTGCCTGGGAAAACCGCCTCTGTTCACTACACAGGCTGGCTCTTGGACGGAACCAAATTCGACAGCTCCGTAGATAGGGGACAGCCGCTCGAATTTACGATTGGTAGTGGGATGGTGATATCCGGATGGGATGAGGGAGTAGCTTCGATGAACGTCGGGGGCAAAAGAGAACTTATCATACCACCAGACCTGGCCTATGGAAGCCGTGGTGCTGGAGGAGTCATACCTCCTGACGCCACTCTTCGTTTTGAGGTGGAATTACTAGGGCTCACTTAATCTAGAGGGAGCCATCATACAATAGCTCACCATCAGACCAGACTCGGTTATATCTGTATTGTTTCAAAAGAGCGTCACAGCCATATGTCACCATCTGAGGACTCCTAATATTCTTGTTTGTCTAAACCTATATCTCAACTGGTAAGATTTTGCCCCAGCATGTTCCAGTAAGGTAAGGCAACACAAAATACTGTGGCGATTGAGACTAATGTCATAATTATACCCAGCCGAAATACCTCAGGTGATCGGATTTCTGCTCGGATATATATAAAAACACTAGCAGTGCCACCCGCCGGATAGAAAACTACTGAATCCCCGACAATCACTACCGCCAAACCACATATAATTGGATTCATACCCATAACTGCAGCTGTTGACATAGCTATGGGTATAACCAAGGCCAAATAGGCGGCTATGTTAGGCATAAGCAACCTAGCTATAGCGGCTGAAACAGACATTACTAACAAGACAGATAGAGGTGAGTCCTCTAAACCCTTAACGCTGCCGACCAATAATTCTGCGAACCATCCTGCGGCGCCACTGGTGACTAAAGCGTTGGCAAGAGATAAAGAGGTAGCGATTACAAAAAAATTGGTCCATCCCAAATTTTGTTCAAAATACCTCCAATCTAACAGCCCGACTTTTGGCATTAGAATTACTACCATGGCTATGAGTGCCGGAACTGCAGGCGGCAGACCATGGAAGGCATCCGTAAACCACAGTAAGGCGGTGCCAATTAATATAATACTAACCCTTATCTCTTGTTTGGATATAGGATTATTGACTAGGTTTGGAACAAGTGCATCATTCCTTTGTTTAAAGCCAGAGTTATAAATAATAAATACCAGGAATCCTCCAACCAATAACATCACATAAAATGGTAAAGCCATTAAAATGAACCATCCGGTCCAGGAAAAATCATTTATATTCCCGTATTGGACGATTAATGCAGCCGCGACCACCGGAGTGATTCCACCAGCTAGCAAGGCAGTGGAGCCCAATCTGTTGAGAGACGCCATGGCTATCATTAAAGCTTTGTATAATCTATCTGATTTATCTACTCCCCAACTTTCGAGGACTTGTTCATATACGTGGACTAAAATTGCTCCCCTCGTGCTAGCTGAAGGTAACGCAAAAGTTAGAACTGCAAATGAAACAAGCATCTGGAAATAAAGTCGTTTGGGACTCCCTCCGGACATTCGGATAAGTGATATAGCCATGCGTTCTGCAAGGCCGGAGTTATGAACAGCCAGACCCAAAGTGAGTATGCCTAACAAAAAATAGCAGACAGGTTGAGAGAAACCATGTAAAGCTCCCCCGATATCTGCAACACCCTGAAATAGGACTAGCAACACCAGGCTGATAAGTCCTGTCACAGCAATATGTAAAGCCTCCGTGGACCAAAGCACAACGGCCAGAACCATGATAGCTAGGGCTCTTTGCCCCTCTTCAGTAAGTCCGTTCGGAGTCGGCATGAGCATTAGTGCTCCGAAGATGCCAATAGGCAAGCCTATGCGCATCAGCAAGAGACCGGTTTGAAACGACCCTATCTGTTTGTTTTTAATATAATTCAAAATATATTTTCAGGGACATCAGCCGATATTATTTAATCTGACCGTTGAGATTCATACGATTATCTCAGGTTACGTTGTCGGACGTCCGTATTACGATTGGTGAATGCAACTCAGTAATGTTTCACAACAAACCTTGGTCCTGTAGTTGATCAAGAGTATACTACGTAAAACTCCGGACTAAACGCAACAAAAAGGGCAAGAAAGATGAATATTAAATATAACCATCTCCATTTCCGTAGCTCGGACCCCGACGATGCAGCCAAATGGTATTGTGATAATTTTGGAGCTAAAATCACTTCCGAACGTCCACTTTCTACTACTAAGTCGATCCAGCTCGAGTTAAATGGAAATCACCTCATGACTATTTCTGGAAGGGCAGAAGGCGAGGATCCTATGCCAGGATCGACAGATCCCAGGTATGGACTGGACCACTTTGGATTTGAGACTGATAACCTCGAACAATTATCCGACCATTTAAAAAGCAACGGTGTGAAATTCAATTGCGAACCATGGACGATGCCATCTGGATCTATGGTCGCATTCGTCGTAGCACCAGACGAAGTATCAATTGAACTGATACAAAGGCCTGAAGGATATCAACCATAATTACCCATACTGGCAGACCGCCATTAAATAATGGTTGAAAAAGCCTTCTGGAAAAGGTGTTTCGTAGCGACAATACAGGTTATGAACAATCTAAGTACATTAGGCTTGTTCAACTACGATCAAGCTAAGCCCACCGCCCCAATGGAACCGAATACAAACACTAGTGACAATCCGTGAAGCCATTTAAAAAATCATCTCTTCTGAAGGGTCTAACCCCAAAGCAACCAGGCCTATAAATTCATATGCTTTATTCGCCGCAAAGGGTTGCATTAGAGGTCCTGCCCTGACATCTCGATACAGACGAGATATGACATTGCTTTCTAAATACCCAGCTCCACCGGACAAAGCCATACATCGATCGACCACATCAACGGCTTTTTTATTGACCACTAGTTTAGTACTCTGAGTATCTTTTAACTGCAGCAAGGCTATATCGTTGGTGGGTGCGGCCGCACTGAACTCCCGATAAAACTCATCAACATTTCGCCCGCTATAATCGAGCATAGCTATACATGTGGCCAGGTCCACCTCATTCTCAGCGACACGAAACTGACTCATAGGGTGCCTAGCATGACCTTTATTTTTTATTGAATCCACAATGGTCCGATGTGCGAATTCCGCAATCCCTAAAAAGATCGCGGCAAGTCCTAAATTACTCCCGCTCGCGACAGAAAGCATTGGGGCATTGAACCGTCCGTATTCACCTATATCATCTAACTCTTCATCTTTTACAAAATAATCGGCCAAAACCACATCGTGACTTCCAGACCCTCTCATGCCCATTCCATTCCAATTACCCTTAATATCCATACCATCACGATCAGTTGGGACAATAGCGGCCCCCATCCTATCCTCACCAGAATCATTGGTATATTTGAACCTAATCGATAATGCTCCTGCGGCCGGACTTCCTGTTGCGAACGTTTTCCGACCGTTCAGAATCCATCCTCCTGCTGTTTTTTTTGCCTCAGTACTTGATGTACGAATGTCAGCGCCGGGTTCTGCATTAGCCACAGCTATTATCAGGTCTCCCGACGTTATTCTTTTTAGCAACTCTGCAGAACGAATTTCTCGTGCTTCGTTACCAGTCACCCGACTGGCCTGCCATGCTCTAGTAAGACCTAATGTCCTGTTCATATGCATATTAAAAGCCAACGCTGTAGATCCATCACCTCTACCCAATCGATTCATACAAACCATCCAATCGTGCATGGACGACATCCCTGCTCCACCTAATTCGACAGGAGCGGCACATCCTGAGAGCCCGCTGGTTTTTATGGCTTCAAAGTTCTCGAAAGCAACAGTTCTATCTTGATCATGTTGACCCGCTCTTAATACGAAATCTTCTGCATGAGCTTCAGCCAAAGAAACCATGTTCCGACCTGAGTCAGTCATGGCCTGTAGTTCAAACGTCACTGGGTGCCTCCTACAACGAGCCGTTTAGTTATTTAATGGCGCTTTCGCTTCCCCATTAAGATTATACTGAACCAATCTCAATGGGTAGTCCTAATTAAAATTATAAAGCCGCGTTAACAATGCGGTTTTAATACCCACCCCAGGATACAGTTGCAAGTAATCCGACTAATTACGATAATTGCACGTATATCACGTTACTCAGATTCATAATGAAAGGATTGAAAATGAATTATTTCCCCTTGACCCAACAGCAACAAGATTGGCAACAACTTGCCGCCGATATTGCCGCCAGAGAATTGAGTCCAAGGGCAGAGGAAACCGATCGAACCGGAAGATATCCTAAAGAATCACTGGATGCGTTAAGAAGAGAAGGGCTGTGGGGCTTGAGAGTATCAAGAGAACATGGAGGACTCGGAGCTGACATGCTTACGACATGCCTGATCGTAGAAGAACTTTCCAAGAAGTGTCCGTCCACCGCCATGTGTTACAAGATGCACCTGGAAGCTGCGGAAATCATATGCCGTATCCCTACCACATACCAGATAGAACATTTTGTAGAACCGATGGCGAAAGGCGAAGTGTTCTCTACCATCGCAGGTGGAGAGTCTCAAGGTGAAGGTGACAATTGGAACTCAGCACAAACCGCCTCACACGTTGATAAAGTTCCAGGTGGTTACCAGATTAATAACGTTCGTAAATCATATGTAACGTCAGCAGGAGAAGCAACTCATTATCAGTTCGCCTGCAGGGTAGGTGCGGATACACCTCAGGCTGACAGGAGTGCATTGTTTGTAGAACGCGATAAAATTGAGTGGGAGATCGTAGAACCCTGG
>ENA-UPTF01000688-UPTF01000688.1-marine-metagenome-genome-assembly--contig:-NODE-688-length-22968-cov-11.720807_pt1 | contig 22968 bp, 17 predicted proteins | sample MGYA00238166_ERZ767019 | MGnify/ENA primary metagenome ERZ767019 (study PRJEB28930, sample SAMN06266391) | marine metagenome | isolation source: Sea water from 250 m depth | place: Atlantic Ocean... | reverse complement strand
TGTCTTATATACTGGTGGACTTGCATCCTTTTTTTTAGCTGGTTTCATATGGCTGATTGATATTCGTGGGTATAAAAAATTGTCTTGGCCATTCATGATTTTTGGAACCAATTCTATTTTTGTTTTTATTGGTTCTGGCCTATGGGTTAAGACTATTTTAAAGGTCAAGTTCGATTATAATGGAGATATCATTTCAGGGTACAGTTATCTTTATAAGACTGTTTTTCAGCCATTGGCAGGTAACATAAATGGCTCATTCCTATTTGCATTAGCCCATGTACTTACCTGGTGGTTGATTCTATTTTGGCTTTATCGAAAAAAGATATTTATTAAAATCTAGATTAATTATGAACAAGAAAATTATTATTTCTGGAGCCAGCAGGCCAAAAAACGTTAAACCAACTGAAGTCAAAAAACTTGGAGTTCTGGGATCTGGATTGATGGGACACGGGATCACATATGTATCAGCACTTTCAGGATTGAATTTAGTCATGACCGATACTACTCAAGAAAATGCAGATAAAGGATTATCTCGAATTAAGGTTATTTTAAATGAAGAACTTAAACAGGGCCGTACAACAAAGGGGAAGATGGATGAAATACTAAGTCGCATCACAGCAACTGCTGACTATAACAAGCTAAGAAATTGTGACTTAATAATAGAGGCAGTATTTGAAGACCGTGATTTGAAAGGAAAAGTTACAGCAGAGGCCGAAAAAATCATGGATTCAAACGGAGTATTCGCCTCGAATACTTCTACTCTGCCAATTACAGGTCTTGCAGAAAAATCTATTCGTCCAGAAAAGTTCATTGGAATACACTTCTTTTCTCCAGTACATAAAATGAAACTGGTGGAAATTATAAAAGGAGACAAAACTAACGATGAAACTATAGCAAAAGCCTTTGATTATGTATTAAAGATTAAAAAGATACCAATTGTTGTTAATGATAGTCGTGGATTTTACACTTCTCGTGTCTTCAGCACTTATCCGAATGAAGGATTAGCTTTACTCGCCGAAGGAAATTCCCCACAAGAGATAGAGTCTGCTGGTAAGAAAGCAGGTATGCCTGTTGGTCCTTTAGCTGTAATTGATGAAGTAAACATTGGTTTAGTAGCCGGGATTAGAAATCAAACCAGGAAAGATCTAGCCGCAGAAGGAAAGAAACTACCGCCAGGACCAGCCGATCCAGTAATTGATTTGATGACTGAAAAACTAAATCGTTTAGGCAGAGCCAATGGAAGAGGTTTTTATGAATATCCAGATAACGGAAAAAAATACCTATGGCCAGAATTAAAAAAGCACTTCCCCCCTACCAAAAATCCTTTAAGCCAGAATAAAATGATGGAAAGAATGTTATTTGTACAGGTAATTGAAACTATTCGCTGTTACGAAGAAAATGTTGTCACCTCAGTCGAAGATGCAAATATTGGCAGCATATTTGGATGGGGATTTGCGCCATTAAAAGGAGGCACACTACAGTTTGTAAATGATTATGGAATCCAAGAATTTGAAAAACAAGCTCAGAAACTGGCCAAAAAATATGGAGAGCGTTTTGCGCCGCCCGAACTGCTAATTGAAATGGCTGCAAATAACCAAACATTCTAATGGAAAAAAATAAAATAGTAAAAATTGGCTGCGCTTCCGCTTTTTGGGGCGATACCAGTAGTGCTGCACCACAATTAGTATATAGTGGCAACATAGACTATCTTGTATTTGATTATCTTGCAGAGGTCACTATGTCAATTCTAGCTGGTGCAAAAATGAAGAATCCTGACTTAGGGTATGCTACAGACTATATTAAACATATTGGCCCTCTTTTAACTGATATAAAGAAACAGGGTATTAAAGTAATTAGTAATGCAGGTGGGATGAATCTCAAATCATGCCGAAACGCTGTTTTAGAAGAAGCAAAAAAGGCAGGAATAGAATTAAATATCGCAATTGTTGAAGGAGACAATCTAATTAATCAAGAGAATATGTTAAGAGAACTACCAGTTAAAGAATTAGAAACAGATAAATTTATGCCAAAAGGAATAGTCAGTATCAATGCATATCTAGGCGCTGGTGGTGTCACGCAAGCGCTTGAACAAGGCGCAGATATGGTTATCACAGGTAGATGTGTTGACAGTGCAGTTGTTTTAGGTCCATTAATGTATGAATTTGGTTGGACAGCTCAGGACTATGACCTGCTGGCTGCTGGTAGTTTAGCAGGTCATATCATTGAATGTGGAGCACAATGTACTGGAGGAAATTTCACCGATTGGCACTTAGTGGAAAATTTTGACGATATGGGGTTTCCCATTGTGGAAGTTGAGTCAAACGGCAATTTTATTGTAACCAAGCCTAACGGCACAGGTGGTATTGTTTCATTCGGTTCTGTAGCAGAACAATTCCTTTATGAAATTGGAGATCCTAGAGCCTATATCCTGCCTGACGTGATTTGCAATTTTACTAATGTTACAATTGAAGAATTAGAATCAAATCGTGTATTAGTTCGCGGCGCTAAGGGACTTCCGCCAACAGATACATATAAGGTATCTGCAACGTACTTAAAGGGCTATAGAATAAGCATAGCTGTTATTATAGTTGGAATTAATGCTACAAAAAAAGCTAAGGTTAGTGCTGAAGCAATTATAAAAAAAACTGAGCGTATGTTTTCCGATAATGATTGGTCCAACTATACGGATACGAAAATATCGATTATTGGAACTGAGGCAACTTATGGCGATAATGCTAGGCACACTCAACCCCGTGAAGTATTGTTACGGATCATGGCTACCCATGAACAAAAAGAGGCCTTGATTTTACTTTCCCGCGAAATAGCGCAAGCTTTAACCGGCATGACACCCGGGTTCACAAATATGCTTGGCGGAAGACCTTCTGTGTCACCATCTATACGTTTATTTTGTTTTTTATTACCGAAAGAAAATATCCGCACTACTGTAGAATTCAATGAAAAACAGTTTGAATTGGAAATTTGGAAAACAAAATCAAATAATGTTAATTCTAAAAATACTATATTCGAATTATCTGATAATATTGATACTCCGGATACAGAGGTATCTTTGATCAATCTAGCTTATGCACGAAGTGGGGATAAAGGTGATCATGCCAATATTGGTGTAATTGCAAGAAAACCTGAATATCTACCATACATTAGAAATTTTCTTACTCCAAAAAGAGTGGCTAAATATTTTTCCCATGTTGTAAAAGGAGAAGTAGAACGCTGGGATGTTCCAGGGATAGGTGCGTTAAATTTTTTACTTAAGAATTCCTTGGGTGGTGGTGGCATGGCCAGTTTAAATATAGACCCCCAAGGGAAAGCGTATGCTCAACAGCTTTTAGATATAATGATACCAGTTACACATAAAATTGCTGAGGAAACAAAGAAATAATTATGGATAATAAGAAGGATAAATAGTTATGAATAATCTACCGCATACAAAAAATCTAGAATTAGACATTTCAAATGGTTGGCTCACTATTTGGTTGAATCGTCCCAATAGACGCAATGCTCTTACCAATGAAATGATTGAAGATTTCAATAATGTTTTTAAATCAATTCATGATGACCGTTCGGTAAGGGGAATTACTTTCCGGGGTAAAGAAGGAGTATTCTGCGCTGGCGCTGATTTAAAAGCAATAAAATCCAAATTTGATGGAAAACCAAAAAAAGAAGATGTTATTCGATTTAGTATTGCAGCTGGAAATTTCTTTGAATCTATAAATACTTTGCCACAGGTAACCGTGATGGTGATTGAAGGAGCCGCCATGGCTGGGGGTCTTGGTCTGGCTTGTAGTGGAGATTTTATTATTACACATAAGGATACTCGATTTTCTTTAACAGAAACGATGATTGGGTTGACACCGGCACAGATTTCACCCTTCGTCATACAAAGATTGGGTTTTGCAAAAGGAAAACAACTAATGCTAACAGCTGCACAAATCAATGGAGAAGAAGCTGTAACTATCGGTCTTGCTGATTTTGTTGGTAATCAAGATTCTGAGCTTGAAGAGCTTGAACAAAAAATTAAAACTCAGGTATTAAAATGCGCACCAGGCGCTGTGGCGGAAACAAAACGGTTGATTGGACTAATAGCAAATATACCAAGGGAAGAAATGGTATCCAAAGCAGGTGAAAGTTTTGCTGAACGGGTACTGAGTGATGAAGGCCGTGAAGGAATTGCTTCATTTCTTGAAAAGCGGAAACCGGGATGGGCAGTGTGAATGAAAGTAATCATTTGAGTAGACAAAGCCTTATTTATAACAGTTCAGGAATTTGTTGAAAATGAAATCAAGCTTTACTTGGATGAATGGGAATACGCTTGATTTTGAAAGTACACAGATCATGCGGGATTTGGCCAACCGCCAGATGGGACTGTAAAGAAAGGGAAAATAATGAGTACATTAAAAAATAAAACAGTATTTATCACTGGCGCCAGCCGTGGAATTGGAAAAGCTATAGGATTGAGACTCGCTAGCGAAGGCGCGAACATAGTAATTGCTGCAAAAACAACTGAACCTCATCCAAAATTACCCGGTACAATTTATACTGCTGCGGAAGAAATGGATGCAGCTGGCGGAAAGGGACTTCCCATTTGTACGGACATACGCTTTGAAGAACAAGTGCAGTCCGCTGTGGATAAAACTATAGAAACCTTTGGCGGAATTGACATTTTGGTAAATAATGCTAGTGCTATTCAGCTCACCGGAACAGTGGCAACTGAAATGAAAAGATACGACCTTATGCACCAGATTAATGTCCGTGGTACCTACATGACATCAAAGCTTTGTATTCCACATTTAGAGCAAGCAGATAACCCTCACATTCTCAATTTATCTCCACCACTTAATATGGAAACGAAATGGTTCGCTCCTCATGTAGCTTATACCATGTCCAAATTTGGAATGAGTTTGTGTGTCTTAGGAATGGCCGGTGAACTAAAAAATCAAGGTATCGCTGTTAATGCTCTATGGCCCAAGACAGTAATTCAAACAGCTGCAGTACAAAATCTTCTTGGGGGCGATGAAGTAATGCAAAAAGCACGTTCGCCAGAAATTATGGGTGATGCCGCTTATACCATATTATGTAAAGACAGTGGAACTTGTACGGGAAATTACTTTGTTGATGAAGATTTATTGCAATCAGAGGGAATCACTGACTTTAGCAAGTACGCACAAGTGCCGGACAATGAATTAATGCCGGATTTCTTTTTATAGGATGATTTAAGCATACATTTCCTTTATCAGATCCTGATAATGCTCAATAACAACCTTCCGTTTCACTTTTAAAGTCGGGGTTACTTCATCCTTATCCTGATCTAATTCTTCCTCAAGGATACGGAATTTTTTAACAGTTTCATAACTGGCTAAATCGCGATTTAAACCAGATATTTCATGATGCAATAGATCCAGTACTTCCTGTTTCTTCGAAAGGTCAGCTAAATCTTGGTACATTATTTTCTTATCCCGAGCGAACTTGGCAATCTCATCTTCATCTAGAGTTACCAGTGCAGTAAGATATGGTTTTTTATCACCGTAGACCATTGCCAGACTTATGTAAGGACTTGTCTTAAGTAAATTTTCAATATTTTGCGGGGCAACATTTTTTCCACCTGCTGTAATGATAATATCTTTTTTTCTATCAGTTATAAATAAATAGCCTTCTTCATCTAAATACCCGATATCCCCCGTGTGCAACCATATATCGCCCTTTTCATCAGGTATTAATAATTCATTAGTTGCTTCTTCGTTATTATAATATCCTGAAATGTTCTGTGGACATCGGGTACATATTTCTCCATCTTCGGCAATTCTTATTTCAGTATCAGCTAAGGCTTGTCCAACAGAACCTATTTTTGCTTTTCCCATTTTATTTCCTGTCACTATTCCGGTTGTTTCAGTCATTCCATACCCTTCGTAAATATCAAGTCCAATCCAATGGAAATATCGAATAATATTCGGCGAAATTGGCGCAGCGCCTGATAACAAGAACCGTATGTTACCACCAAACATATCCTTTATTTTTCTAAATACAAGAAAATGTGCTAATATTCTATTTAGTTTAAGCCAGGGGTTGGGTTTTCTACCTTGATCTTTCAATTCCGTATAATTTTTCCCAACACTCAATGCCCAGTTATATATTGTCTTTTGAAATAATGATGCATCTTTTATTGCTATAGAAATTCTAGCATAAAATTTTTCAAATACTCTAGGAGTTCCAAACATAATAGTTGGACCGCTTTGTCTAAGGTTATAAGGCATGTCTTCTAAACTATCCGCGAAAACTGTGACATAACCTGAATACAGTTTTATAAAATGGCCCAGCAGCCTTTCTGCTATATGCGATAGTGGTAAATAGGAAATTCCCAAATCTGTCCTATAAGTAGGTAGCATATCGGGTAAATTCTTTGCCACAGTAATGACGTTTTGACTATTAAACATACCCGCTTTAGGATTACCCGTGGTTCCTGATGTATAAGTAAAGCTAATGATGTCGTTGGGTTTGACCAATTTTAACCTTTCTTCAAATTTTCCTGTATTTTCACCACGGTGCGATTGACCCAAATCACGATAGCCATCTAGTGAAATTACATTTGGTAAATTCCGCGGATAATATTTGTCAATAACTACAATTTTCTTTACCATTGGTAAATCTTTCCAGATTACCAGCATCTTATCTAATTGTTCTTGATCTTCAGCAAATACAACTTTGCTTTCACTATGTTTCACAATGTATTTTACCTGTTCTTCTGTATTCGAAGGATATACAGGTGCTGTAATACAACCGATACCCATTATTGCCATATCCAATACGACCCATTCCATTCGCGTCTCACTTAGGATGGATATTTTATCGCCCGGCTTTAAACCTTCTGCAATTAAAGCGTGGCCTATATCTCGTGACCAGTTACCATAATCACCCCAAGTATGAGATTCCCATACGCCTCTTTGCTTACGCCACATGGTAATATCATCGCGATAATTTTCGACATTATGCCAAAAAAGTTTTGGTACCGTGTTTATGTTGCTTATATCCGGTATTGCCATTATCATCCCCAAAGCTTATCTCTTCTCGTGTATTTACCTTCTCCTAAATATTGTTCACGAACTTTTTCTTCATCAAGAAGATCCTCATATGTACCACTTAAAAATATTTTTCCGGTAGTAATTACATAGCCATAGTCTGCTATTTTTAAGGCATGGTTAACGTTTTGCTCTACCAATAATATTGTCACGCCTGACTTATGCAATTCTTTGATAGTCGAAAATATATCCTGAACTAACAATGGTGAGAGACCCAATGAAGGTTCATCCAACAATAATAGCTTTGGTTGAATCATTAATGCACGGGATATAGCTAACATTTGCTGTTCCCCACCACTAAGGGTCCCGGCACGTTGTTCTTGACGATTACGGAGGACAGGAAAATGCAAATACGCTTCTTCCATTCTGGCATGTAACAAATCCCTTTCCTTTATTAGAAATCCACCCATAAGAAGATTTTCATATACAGTAAGTTCAGGGAATATTCGGCGCCATTCAGGTACATGGCTTATACCCATTGCTACAATATCTTCAGGATCTTTCCGATCAATACGAATATCATTAAAATGAATGGTGCCATTTTCTGGTTCAACCAACCCGCTTATGGTTTTTAAGATCGTTGATTTACCAGCTCCATTCGCGCCAAGTATAGTGACTAGTTGCCCTTCCTTTACATCTAGAGAAACACCATGCAAAGCTTTTACTTTTCCATAAAATGTTTCTACTCCGACCATTTTAAGCATCGGCCGTTTCTCCCAGATAAGTCTCGATTACTTTTGGGTGATTTTTTATCTCTTCAGGTTCACCAAGAGCTATTATCTCTCCCGAATCTAGGACACAAATTCGATCCGATATGCTCATAACCAAATTCATATCATGTTCTACCAGTAAAACTGTGATTCCGAGATCTTCTTTAATTTCTCTAATAATATTGGCTATTTCTCTAGTTTCTTGATCGTTCATACCAGCCGCAGGTTCATCCAAAAGTATTAATTTTGGTTTCGAGACCAATGCCCTTGCTATTTCAGCAAGCTTCTGAATTCCAAAAGGTTGGCCAAGCATATATTTTTGTTCATAATTAGCAATACCCAAGAAATCCATTATGTCCAATACCATTGATTCTTCAATTTCCCTTTGATCCTGAGAAAGCAATCGTCGTACAGTTGCCTTAGTATCTATACGACTATGTGCTCCCAGGAGAATATTGTCCAAAACAGTCATGAAGGGAATATTTTGAACATTTTGAAATGTCCTTGAAATTCCCGAATCAATAATATTATGGGGTCGTCTATCTAAAAGGTTATTTCCATTAAAATATATTTGTCCAGCCTGTGGTTTGTTGAAACCATTTATACAGTTAAACAGTGTTGTTTTTCCAGATCCATTGGGACCGATCAGAGAAAATATTTCACCGTTTTTCACTGAAAAGGATACCTCATCTAACGCAACAACACCAGCAAACCGCATGGTTAGGTTTTCAATGATCAGGTCAGCCATAAACAAAAAGGGCTCCGATAATAATCGGAGCCCTATGTATTAATTTAGCTTTATTCAAGCCAATCAGAAATTACCACCTGTTTACCATTTTGCATTTGAACAAGTTGCACTTTATCAACACCAGCATGGTCATTACGGCCATAGGTAATAGGTGGAAATGATCCATTAGGTCCAGTCCAATCCTTTAATGTTTCTAATCCTCTCACCAAGCTCTTCCTGGTGGGATTTCTTCCTGCACGCTCTAAGCCTTCTACCAAAAGTTGGGCAGTTGCAAATCCATAGTAGTGATATAACCCTATGTACGGTTCAGGTATATCATACTTTTCACATAGTTCGCGGTATAATTTTGGTCCAGGTGCATCGGCATTCCACATATGGGCCCAATATGTAGAAGTAAATCCTTCTCCAGCAGAACCAGCCAATTTACCAACGCGTGCATCTACAGTTGGACCAGTGCCAAAGAAATTTGGCTTATAGTTCATAGCTTCTGCAGTTTTCATGACAGTAACTGGTTCGCGAACAATTCCGGCAATTATCACATCTGTGCATCCACCCTTCAACAAGTTCATTGTTTGACCTTTAAAATCAATAGCACCACGCTGATAGGATTCTTTTTGCACTGTAATTTCATGTTCTGATTCAGCTCTGGCAATACCTTCCAGAACATTCTCACCATAATCATCGTCTTGATAAATTACACCAATTTTGGCATCTGAGTTTTGGTTTAATATGTAGTCCACAAGTATTTCAGCTTGTCTATCATATCCTGTATCGGTATGAAAAATTAGATCCCCAGCTTGACGGGATAGATCTGACATAGTACCTGAATTCGTTGCCGGCGCAATCAGTGGCGTGCCTGTTTCTGATAGTATGGGACGAATTGCTTCACATGGAGATGTACCGATTACCTGATAGAGACAAAAAACCTGGTCCTTTTCCACCAGTTTTTTTGTAGCAGCCACCGCTTTTTGCGGATTGTATTGGTGGTCCTCGATCAGCATTTTGATACTACGACCGTGTACACCACCTTGATCATTAATGTATTGAAAATACATGTTTGAACCGTTGGGTATGACTGCGCCCAGTTCCTTCATTGGACCACTAAGATCCTGTACATTTCCAATAAGTATTTCCGTATCAGTTACACCTGGTGATGGTGCCCGCTTGGAACAACCTACGGCCAAGAGACCGATTATAATTAGAGTACCCATTACTCTTTTCATAATAATTCCTCCTCCCTATTTATTATTATGTAAAACGTTGCCTCGGATTAAAGGGGAATAACTTCCAATATATGCGCATTTTCAGCCACATACCGTATAATCCCATAGGCTGGAATATAATAAACAAAAACATAATAAGTCCGAAAATGAGTGATTGAATATCTCCTGTCTGTGTATTGAACCAAAAGTGAATTTGGTCTTCAAGTAAAGGCACAAATAGATTATCCAATAGGACAATAAATAATGTCCCCAATACAGCACCATAAATGGAACTGGCACCACCTACTAATACCATGATTATAAAATATATCGATAACAAAATATCAAAATGGTCCGTTGAAATAAATGCGCTTGTGTGGGCAAATAGAACACCAGCAAATCCAGCGAAAACACCTGAGATAAAAAAAGCCAGCATTTTGTATTTGGCCAAATTGATTCCCGCAGCCTCTGCAGCTTGTTCTGAATCACGTATGGCCATGAAGGCCCGGCCTATTTTTGATTTAGCAATTCGGCGACCCACTACTACCGCGATTACAACAAATATGTAAATTAAAAAGTAATTATCCCAATCAGATTTAATAGTGTATCCGAATAGCATAGGGGATGATACGTCCAATCCTCCAGAACCATGTGTCCATTCGCGAAAAGCAATAATCATTCGCTTAACAATGAAACCAAATCCCATAGTTGTGAGCCCTAAGTACATTCCTGTAATACGCAATGCAGGAAAACCAATAACAAAACCAAAGAACCCAGCAATCAGCGGCGATATTATTAATGACAACACAAATGGTACGCCAAATTGATCCACCAGTATAGCAGATGTATAGGCACCAACAGCAAGAAACCCAGCGTGCCCTAAAGATACCAATCCAGTAAACCCACTTAAAAGGTCTAATCCGACATTAAGGATGATGTAAATACCAGCCATATTCAGCACGAACAGGTAATATTTATAACTGAAGGATAACCCTTTTAAGATAAAGGGTAGTAAAAACACAAATATAATTAGTACTGGGATCCAGTATAGATTTTCATCTTCGTAGCGACCCTTCATTAGACCTTTTTCACTTTCTCAACACCAAAAAGACCATTAGGCTTAATCATTAAAACAGCTATAAGTACGATCCAGGGAATAATGTCATTGATCTCTTTAATCCATTGAAAGTGAAACGACAGTGTCCCCATGCTAACTGTCTCGATTACTCCTAATATAACGCCACCAACTATGGCTCCAGGAATAGAGCCAAAACCACCTAAAACAGCTGCTGGAAATGCTTTTAGACCTAGGAATCCCATGGTTGTATCTAGTAACGCAATTCTTGGTGCCAGTAGGATACCGCTGAGGGTAGCAACTATAGCGGAGAAAATCCAAACCAATGCATAGACGCGCTTAATCGGGATACCCATCAACTGTGCCGCTACCGGATCTTCCGAAGTAGCCTGCATGGCTATTCCCCACCGTGTATATTGAAAGATATAGTAAAAAATGATGACCAGTCCAATAGCGCTACCAATAATAAATAGATCAAGAACGGATACAACAATGTTGCCGAACGATATTGCGCTGTCTCCAAATGGAGAAAAGGGCATTAGACTTATGGGCCCAGCAATTATTGCCACCACCGCGCGAATAATTATTGCCAAACTAAGTGTAGCCATAATTATTGAAAATATTGGTTCATCTTTTAGTGGCCTATTAATGATAAAATCCAATATATAGCCAAATAATACGGAAAATATCATACTACCACCTAAGGCCACCAGGAATGTCCAGGCAGTAGGTGTTCCCGCAGCAGATAAAAATGTAGTCACAAAGAAAAAATTCACATAGGCCCCCACCATCATAAGTTCACCCTGAGCAAAGTTGACGACTTCGGTGGCCTTGAAGATCATGGTAAAACCCAAAGCTATAAGCGCATAGATAGAGCCCAACGCAATACCACTAATTATTTCTTGGGTTAATCCTGAAAAAAGATCGGTCATTTCAGTGTTGCTTTTCCTTTAAGCACCCTACCATCATTTTTATTTTTCACAATTACAGAAACCTCAGGTCCTTTGGTAACACTATCAAAGACTAGCTCATCTTCTGGTAAGACGGGATTCAAAAAACGCACTTTAATAGAACGTAATTGCGCAGGATTTCCATTATCAATAAGATGTTTAGCGGTTAATGCCATGGTACACATGCCTTGCAGTATTATTCCTGGGAGCCCATTGGCTTTGGCATAATCCTGATCAATATGGATAAGATTAAAATCCAAGCTGGCACCAGCATAATAGTAGGGCATATATTTTCCAATTATTGTATTTGATTGCTTTTTATTAACCATCATTCCCCTCTGATTAATAACGTGTATAGACCGGTACAAACCAGTTTATTATCCTGATTGCTTGAGGTGGTCTTGATCTCGAAAATTTGATGGACTGTGCCGGCCTGGTTAGTTTTGGTATAATGTTTATCTATGACTGCATTTGTATGAATTATATCTCCTGCACGGACGGGTTCATGAAAATGATATTCCTGTTCGCCATGAACTAAACGGGGTACCAATTTTGAGAATTCAGGGTCAAAATAAAGATGTTCCAGCGCTGGCTGACAATAAATCGCAGCAAATGTAGGGGGTGCAAATGGATGCCCGCCATCAAGGGATTTTACAAATTCACGATCTGTATAATAGGGATTATTATCATCCAATACACGCACATATTCTTTAACTTTTTCATAACTGACCTCATAGTCAGATTCATATTCACGTCTTATTATATTATCTCCCGACATATGCTAATCTATAAATAAGGATTAATTTACAAATCTATTCTCATTAATTGAATTATCAGCTGCGAAAGTTAAACAGTGGTTCTACAAGCTAATTATACTTATTTCAATGAGATAATTTCTCCGTAGCTTGAGCCATACTAACACAAGCTGTAGTGACACCCCCCATATCATGCGAAGTAAAAGAAACAGATACTGTGCACCAGCCAACTTGGATCTCTGGATGATGATTAACTTCTTCAGCTTTTTCTGCTAACCGGATTACAAATCCTATGCCATCCATATATGTATCAAAACTGTAGGTTTTGGTAATCACATCATCTTTAAACACCCAGCCATTTAATTCAATTAGTTCATCGTTTATTTGTTCATTACTTAAAAGACTCATATCGGTATCCTCTCCATTTTGGGTAAATTTCTCATTGCTGTTATAAGCCAGTAACAAGCAATAATAAATGCTACTCCAGTTGAAATCATCATCGCATACCAGACCCATTCAACAGGTTTATTCATTTGAAAGACAAATAATAAAGCAAGGGGCGCTGAAACACCAAGTACACGAATGATGGTGATTACTAATACGGGTAATCCTTTACCCAAACCCTGCAGGACACGGCCTGTGGAAATACCGACCGCAATCAAAGGGTAAACAAATGCAAATAACCTTAAAAAGGTAACGGCTACAGATATAATTACCTCTTCATTAGTGAAAAAGCCAATAACATTAGGGGCAAACAAATAAAGCAGTACTGATAAAATAACGGTTATTCCAAATGCTGAGGAAATACCATATCGAACTGTATAGCGCAGCACATCGTATTCCTTTGCACCAAAAAACATTCCCACGAGAGTCGTAAGGGCTGCAGCAATTGAAAATATTGGTAAAAATACGAGCATATCTATTCGTCCAGCCACTTGGTATGCCGCAACAGTGTCAGCTGAAAAATGGATTAATATTTTATTAAAGACAGCTTGGCCAACCGCCATTACAACCATTGATAGTGATGCTGGAAAACCTACTTTAATAATATCCTGTAAAATAAATCGTGATGGTGAAAAATCTTTTAAGTGGAATGTTATGTACGCATGTTCTTTAATAAATAACATATATATGAATACACAAAAAACTATACTCTGACTAATAACAGTCGCTAAAGCCGCTCCCTTAACACCCATTCCAAAACCGATACCACCATAATTATCTAGATTGAATATAAAGATCGGATCTAGTATAATATTTAGTATTGTGCCAAGACCTGCCACTATCATTGGTAATTTCATATCGCCCTCACCTGCCAATATGGAACGAAAAAATCCAGAGAATATCATAAAAGGCATACCTATACACATTACCCGAAGATAATCCCAACCGAGTAAAAGGATTTCTCCTTGGGCACCAAATGAAGATAAGATATGTTTACCAAATACTAAACCTAGCGAAGATAACAATAAGCTAAAAAATAAAGCCATAGCCACAGCATGTTCCGCACAATTATCTGCGCCAGCTTTATTATCCTTACCAATAAACCTGGCAATCGATGCTGTTACACCAGTTCCTAAGCCCATTGTAAGACCCAGAACGAGAAAAAACAGGGGCATGTTAAAAGCTATTCCTGCGATGGCTTCGCCACCTAAACGACCGATGAATATCATATCTACAATGTTATACAATGTCTGTATACCCATACCAGCCATGATAGGGATAGCCAATGTCCACAATGCTTTGGATGGATTGTTTAGAAATTTATTGAGACGGGAACCTTCTTTTTGCCCAGAATCCATGAACACTAATTTAGGCTTTTTGTTCAAATGATAGATTAAAAAGGATTGCGAATTAACTAGGGTAAAGGCGTAAATGGCCACAGCATAGGTATGAGAATCACTGCCATTACCCATAAAGTAATTGACAATGGTAGTCCAACGCGGATGTAGTCAGAAAATTTGTAACCTCCAGGACCATAAACCATCAAATTTGTTTGGTAACCAATGGGTGTAATGAAGGATGCAGATGCTGCAAAACATATTGCAAAAATAAATGGACGCGGATCTAGGCCAAGCTTTGCTGAAGCTGCCAGTGCGATCGGGGTCATGATGATGGCCGTAGCCGCATTAGAAGAAACTTCTGTAAGAATCATTGCAACTAAATATATCATTGCTAGAAGAAAGATCGCTTGCTGATATTCAGGTACAAACTGTAAAAGATTGACCATCGTATTTCCAATCAATATTGCTGTACCACTGGACTGAATCGCAATACCTAGCGGAATCAGACATCCAATTAGAACTATGATTTGCCAATTAATAGCATTATATGCTTCCAATGGTGTAATTACTCGGGCAACAAGTAAAATGGCCAAACCAATTATTACACCTTTTAATATTGGTACAAGGGATAACGCTGCTAACAAGACAGCACCAATTATGACAATGATGCTCAACCACCAAAAACGGTGTTTTCGTAATGATCTTTCTAGTTCTGTAAGTACAATAAACCCGCCGGAATCACGCATCTCTCTTATTTTTTCTCTTGATCCGTATACAAGAAGCGTATCAAAAGCACGAAGGATAACATGGGCTATTTTCTTGCGTAAAATATCTCCCTCTCGCCTAATTGCCAGGACAAAACTGCCAAAACGACGACGAAAATTTGCTTCTTTTAATGATTGACCCACTAGTTCTGATTGATTAGTTAGCAGGCACTCCACTAACAAATTTTCTTCTTTTGTTAATTCTTCCTGATTCAATTTTTCATCTGTGAGCATGTATACTTGTTCAACTTCTTTCATGCGGAAGAAATTTTCCACAGAACCGCGGACCAAAAGAATGTCCCCTTTCTCCAATGGAGTTTCTCTTAAATTTGTGGATAGGAGCTTTTTATTTCTCTGAATACCTAATATAGTAACATCATAATTTTGGCTTATCTGGCGATCTAGGGTAGTGCCACCCAACAACGGTGAATCATCACCGATTTTTAATTCAGTTAAATAACCACCCATGTGATAACTCTTTGTTAAACTTGAGGTCACTGTCCGAGATGGCAAGATACGGTAAGCGATTAACACAACATATGTAAGACCAACAACCAAAAGGAAAATACCATATCTTGAAAATTCAAACATACCCAATGGCGTATATGGTCCGCTTTTAACAAAGATGGAATTCACCAGCAAATTTGTTGATGTTCCAATCAATGTGAGCGTACCACCCAATATGGCAGCATAACTTAACGGCATTAAAACTTTGGATGGACTGATATGGTATTTTTCTGCCATTCGAATCGTTACCGGCATGAAAATAGCGACGATGGCAGTATTGTTAACTAAAGCGGATGCCAAGGCAATGGATACCAAATAAACTGCCAATCCAATAACAAGAGATCTACTTACAAGCTGGTTTATTTTTATCACAAGGTATTCCAGCACCCCTGTTTTTTGCAGAGCATGGCTTAATACAAAGAGAATAGCAATAGTAATTACAGCTGGATTGGAGAAACCAGAAATACCTTCGGCGGGAGTGAGTTGACCAGTAATAAGTAGCATACTAAGTACCGTTAAGGCAACTACATCCATCGGCAATGTTTCACTTACAAAAAGTACAAAGGCCAATAAAATGATGAATAATACAATAATAATATCGATACTCATGGTTTTTTACCTAGGGTATAACTAAGTAGAAAGCAGTACAAATACTATAATTCCACTTCATCAATTTGTTCTGGATCTAAAAATTCTTCTGCGTATTTCAGATATATTTTTTCCTTAACAAATACTTCGAATAATTCCGTATCGATGTGGGCGTCATTTTTCATGAAACCAAGTATTCGCATTGCTTGACTCAAAGTTTTCCCTTTTTTATATGGTCTATCGCGGGCAGTAAGTGCTTCAAAAATATCAGCAATGGCCATAATTTTCGCTTGAACTGACATTTCAGAATGGTTCAACCCTTTTGGATACCCTGTACCATCTAGCTTTTCATGATGACCACCTGCGAATTCAGGTACATTTCGGAGATGCTTTGGATAAGGAAGTTGTTCTAGCATATCAATAGTGACAACTATATGATCATTAATAATCTTTCTTTCTTCTGGCGTAAGCGTTCCTCTACTAATACAAAGATTATATACTTCATCTTCAGTAAAAAATGGTTTTGAGCTGCCATTGTCCCTCCAACGATAAGAGGCTATTTTTTTGACTCTATCTTTACGATCCTTTGACATGAATTCACCACCAACATTTGATTCCTCGATAAACGCCTTGTCATCAGCCTGTTGCTTGATTCTTTTCAAATAAAGTGATCGTGCTTTTTTCAATGCATCTTTTTTATCATCTTCTGACAATGAATTATCTTTTTGAATCTTGAGTTGCTTTTTGAGAAATTTTATTTCCTCATCACGCTTTAGTACTTCAAATCGTGTTGCTACAGTATGTATCCGATCATAGATCGTTTCCAGTTTCGTTCCCTTATCAACCACGGCCTCTGGTGTTGCAACTTTACCACAATCATGAAGCCAGGCAGCAATTTTGAGTTCATACATTTCCTTATCTGTAAATTGGATACCGGAAAAAGGACCTTCATTTATATCGTTTACTGATTCTGCAAGCATCATGGTTATTTCAGGAACCCTGGAACAATGGCCACCAGTATAGGGCGATTTTGCATCAATGGCTGACGCAATTAACTTGATGAAAGACTCGAACAATACTTCAAGATCCTTAATTAAATTTTTATTGGTGATTGCTACTGCAGCCTGACTGGAAAGTGCTTCTACACTTTTTTGAACACCCTCTGAAAAAGGTATTACTTTTTTTGTTTTAATATCCTGAGCGTTTAATAACTGCAATACTCCAATAATTTCATCTTCGTGATTCTTTAGAGGTACAGTTAAAAATGACTTTGATCGATAACCGGTTTTTTCATCAAAAGCCTTTGTACCTGAAAAATCAAATCCCTTTGCCTTATAAGCATCAGGTATATTTATTGTATCTCCTGTTAAACCAGCATTTGCAGCAATCATGGACTTATTTGGTTGGCCATCATCCATATACAATTTTACTGGGTAAAAAGGAATTTCTTTCCCGGATGTACCGCCCATATGGATATTGAGCGAATTAGTAATCATAATGGAAAATTTTAATCGCTGATGATCAGTCATCATGTATAAGGTACCTCCATCAGCATTAGAAATACGTTTTGCTTCAAGCAAAATCATCTCAAGCAGTTTATCCATATCCTTTTCTTTCGAAAGGGCAAGCCCAATGGCGGACATATTGGATATCTGATTTTGTAAACTATTAATATAGGCACGTAGATTGGACGGCACTGACTCAAGCAGTTTACTAATCTCCGCTTGTGAGAATAGAACTGATTGTTGTTTCCCTGTTCCATTATTATTACTCATAGAATTCTCTCCAAAATAATTTCTTGTTAAACTTACGTCAAGAGTGTCATTTCCTCAATGTGAATGTTTAATAAATCTGTGTAGCTTTCCGTAGATATATTTATCAAATATTTATTCAAATTATTATAAAGAGCTAAAGAAAAAACCACTATGAGTGATATATTAGATTTGAGGGTCCTAAAGCAAGTTGATAGATTAACATATACAATCGGGCTTTAGTATTTCTGTATTATTCTAAAAAGGCCTTCAATTAGAAGGCCTTTTTTTTTGATTTGAAAAACATATTAATATACACTAGATGAATAGCCCACAATCAGCCCATTCTCAATACCTTAAATCCTTATTTGATACTCATCCTACAGCTGATGATCTTTTTGAAAAAGCGAATCAGATAAAAAATTCAAACCCTAATCAGAAGGAACTACACGATTTTTTAGAATTAGGACATTTAACGATTGTAAATAAAACTATTTCCGAAGCAAATAAAATTGAAGAATGGTTTGATATAATTCACGAATTGATACTTGAATCTAAATTAACTGTTGGCCATTTGATTAATCAGCGAGCAAGATATTATGGGAATAGAACATGTTTCCAGGAAATTGATGGAAATCAAATTCGCAAATTCACCTACCAAGATATATGGGACCAAATCATTCAAATTGGTCAGGCACTTTGTGCTATTAAAGCAGTATCAGATAAAAATATAACGATTGGCATATTTACAGAGAATTCGATCCGTGGTGCACTGATAGATTTAGCTTGCCTTTCATTTCATATAACGATAGTGCCAATTCCGATTACAACCACTCCAGATCATTTGGCATTCATTATTGAGAATTCAACCATCACTCAATTATTTATTGGTGGAACATCGGTGCAAACTATTCTAAGAGAATCAAAGGTTGAACAAGAATTGTTGGATATCTATCACCTAGATGACCCTGACGAAGCAATTATCTTTGCCAAACCCTGGGAAAGTTTTATTTCACAAGCGGTTGATTTTGATGGTATAAATGTGCTAAAGCGTATCAACCAGTGTTCTATGCATGATCTTGCCACAGTAATGTATACCTCTGGTACAACTGATGAACCAAAAGGTATTGTTTTTAACCAAGAAAACATTGTTACCAAACGTTTTGCCCGCGCCTTGGCTCTTCCCGATTTTTCATGTGACGATATATTCCTTTGCTTTCTACCATTATACCATACATTTGGCAGATACTTTGAATTATTGGGGTCTATTTTTTGGGGCGCAACCTACACATTCGCTGAATCTCCATATTTTAAATCACTATTAAAGGACTTCCATCTGATCAAACCTTCCGTTTTTATCAGTGTACCAAAAAGATGGATACAATTGATGGAACACACAGATTCAATTAAACCTGTTGGTGATGGAGATAATCAAGAAATCAATAATATTGTAAAACAAATAACGGGGGGAAACTTGAAATATGGACTTTCAGCTGCTGGTTATTTGGATCCTGATGTATTTCGTTTTTTTCAGGGTAATGGAATTAACCTCTTGAGTGGCTATGGTATGACCGAAGCAACCGGAGGCATTACCATGACGCCCACAGATGATTACCAGCATGATTCAGTAGGTATACCATTACCCGGTATACAACTTACTTTAGCTGATGACAACGAATTACTTATCAATGGGCCCTATGTATCTTCATCATATTTTGGAAAACACAACGGCTCTACTCTAGTCGATGGTTGGTTTCATACAGGTGATATATTTAAAGAAAAACATGATCATTATTACATAATTGACCGTAAAAAAGAAATTTATAAAAATAGTCGCGGTCAGACTATCTCACCCCAAAAAATTGAAAACATGTTTCAAGATTTTGATGGAATAAAATCAGCATTTCTTGTGGGAGATGGTTTAGAATTTAATACTTTACTTATTTATTCAGAGCCAGATAGTCTGCCTATGGATATTTCCAATGCAAGCTTAGTTACAATTCGTGAATACTATAGTTCTCTAGTTCAATCAGTGAACAGTTTCCTTGCGCCATTTGAACGCGTAATCAATTTTGCAATTATTAAACGTGATTTTAATTCAGATGACGAATTGACACAAAAGGGAACGTATAAACGAAAACAGATTTTGAAGAATTTCGGCGAAATAATTAATCCCATGTATGAGAAAAATCATATCACCTTATCATATAATAATTATCAGATCTATATCCCAAATTGGATCCTACGGGAAAAAGGCGTTAGCAGAACTGATGTCAAATGGAATGGCTCAAAAATATCCATTAAAAATAATAGGATCAGTCTAAAGTTATCGTGGGATAATTCTAAACTGGTAATTGGTGATTTTACTTACCATACAATGGAAGATAGTCTTGATCTCCAAGAATTACTCCTGAGTCCGGAATTATGGTTAGGTAATAATGCGTTCGCAAAATTTATCGGCAAGAGTGCGTTTCGATTAACAAAATTTGAACCAGTAAAAAATTTGCAGCTGGATTTACCAACAATGAGTGATCATACTGATAAAGTTAGTAAAGATATAGCATATTCAGTCAGTTTGCCAGATCTTGGCGATCTGCATAAAGCAACCAGACAACTATATTCTGGACATTTAAATGGTTTTATCCCATATAACTATCTACTGGCATCCAACCATGGTGACCTGACTCGAATTGCATTCAACATTTTATTAAGCTTCAGATATTGCACTGATTCATCTTTTCGAATGAAAGCTATGGAAGCAATGATGCCAGAATTATCGGGAATACTATTTTTTGAATTATTATCTGGAACTCATCAACAATATTATGAAGAAAAATCAAAAAATGGGTTCACAGTAAACGTAGAATTATTAAAGGATAATCATTTTGATGCAATTTTGTCAAAACTTGGTCAATTCAGAAAAAATATTAAAAGCATTACAAAAGAGCAATTGTCGTTTATACAGATATTATTGCCTATTGTTGCTGACTATGGCATTTACCATCCGACAAAATATATCTGGGCACGGTCAGAATTATATTGGTGGCAAATTACAGATTGCCCAAAAAGAATAATTTCATACGCTCAAAAGGCACAATATAATCTGGTAAATGGTTTTCGATCCTGGATTGGACCAAACCGGAAGTTGGCCATCAACCGAAGTAATAGTACTGAATATAGTTGGAAAGATGTAATCGTATTTGATGAACTAGTAAAACCTGAACTACGAGAATTATTAATATCAGCGATAATCAATACAGCTGTTATCAGAGAATCGATATTTCTTTTCTATGATCATCGTTTAATAGAATTGGATGATATTCAACCGGATGGTGTATGGATTACCTTTTTAGGTAAAAACCATGGAAAAAGCGTATTACGTATTTTGGTTCAAACCAAAGATGATGAAGCATACAACTTTGCCATTAATATAAATGAAAAACATGAAAAAATATTCATGGAAGAAGAGATTAAATGGCTGGTAATAATGGGATCATCTATTCATGGACAAAAATTTGTTGAAGAATTTGGTAGTTATTGGCCCGAATATAATCTATACACAGAAGAATATATTCCTGGCGAAACTCTCCACCAATATCTCGAACGAAATAGAAGTGAAATTGAGGAAAATTTAGCTCCAGATCGTTGGCAAATGCGTTGGCTTCATTTTATATGGAGTGGTGCAGCTGCTTACATCAATTTCTGGTGGCGTTCTGATAAAAAGGTTAGAATTGGTGATCCTTCTCCAAAAAACTTGATTATTCCTGAACACGATTACGCATCCGGAACGAGATTGATTTCGATTTCTAATCGAGAAAATACAACTGGAATTTCAAAACTACTTTTCAGCGTCTATGGAGAATTTATTGAAGATACAGAAAATCATTACCCCGGTTTAAAAAGAATGGCTGATTGGGAATTGATCTTCTCAGTGATATTGCAAGTGGCAAAAGTAAAATATGGGATACCTATAATTGCACAATTTAAAAAAGAATTAATCAAAGACAAGACTAAACTCAAGAAAGCCAAACAATATGATTTAACTATAGATCGAATTGATGATTTTGTCGATGAAGTTAATAGTGATGGAGTAATGACTAAACGGATGGTTTTCGCCGCATTGCGATACGAGCGTTGGCTTGATCTAAACCAAAATGCAACATTACAAGCACGAACATCTATATTGCAAGAATTGTACGAGGATTATAACCTTGGTGACCTATTATCAGAATATCCTGAAACTCGGGTAAGGTTTTTTCTTATGACATGTTTGAAGGATTCACGCGAGGAATTAAAGAATTTATTATGGGAATTACTGCGCGACTTGCGAGCTAGAAAAGTAACGGAAGATGATTTACAAAATAGACTTCATCACATTCATGAAAATTTAGAAGTGACTGATGAAGAACAACATTTTCTTACTCACTTGGTTTTTAAGCATCTGGCGGCTGCAGATTTTATTGAGCTAGTAACAATGGATGAAGGGGAACGTGGTCGTATTGATCTTGTTATGTTGTGCGAAGATAATGATGGAAATGGTTATAGAATAAGACCACCTTTTCATCCCAAGGAGATCGCTCGCTTCCATTCCTTATTAATTAAATCAAACCTTGAGCCTGTCTTTCAGGGAAATCATGAATTTCTGCTGATATTTGATATGAAAGATCGACTAGTTGGAGGCGTATATTGGAAAGAATCAGAAAAAACTAATATTGTTCATTTTGAGTGGATCGTTATTCGATCAAAATATAGAAAAAAACATTTAAGTAACCAGCTTATGGATGAACTGATTAACAGGTTAAGGAACAAAGGTGTTCAATACGTTATAGTTGGTTTCTTCCAAGAAGAATTTTTCTATAAACATGGTTTCATAATTGATAAAAATTTCGGCGGCTTGGTTAAAGATATTCAATTGGATATTCAAGCAACATCATCAGTATAACATAAAATAAATTAATACACCAGTAACAGAAACATAAAGCCATAGGGGTAAAGTGATCCTGGCAATTTTTCTATGTTTACCCAGATGAGAATTCCACCCACGAT
>ENA-UPTF01000686-UPTF01000686.1-marine-metagenome-genome-assembly--contig:-NODE-686-length-22982-cov-12.421043_pt1 | contig 22982 bp, 17 predicted proteins | sample MGYA00238166_ERZ767019 | MGnify/ENA primary metagenome ERZ767019 (study PRJEB28930, sample SAMN06266391) | marine metagenome | isolation source: Sea water from 250 m depth | place: Atlantic Ocean... | reverse complement strand
CAGACGGTAGAGCAGAGGACTGAAAATCCTTGTGTCGGCGGTTCGATTCCGTCCCGAGCCACAAAAAAAGCCCCAATATTGGGGCTTTTATATTTGTTACATAAGCAACATTAGTAACTCATATCCATACCGCCGCCGCCAAATCCTTCTCGATCCCTATTAAACCGTCTTTTCTGTTCCATTTTCCCAAAACTATAACTTAAAGATAATGATACAGATCTTTTATCCCTTCGTCGATCAGCGTCCATTATTCGAGTATATGATTCTAAACTAACCAGATCATATAATACTTCTTCCGTTTCAATAGAAAAATTACTGTTATCTAATAAATCACGTACTTTAAATGTCATCGTTAGTTTATTATCCATAAACTTACGTTGAAATGATAAATCCAGGTTAAGAGAAGGATTGATTTTCCCGGTTGTTATTTTCATGGGGCCTCTGTATCTGCCTGACAAGTCCAATCTGCCTATCATAGGTATTGTTATCATGGTGCTTCCCCATGCAAAATACCCTTTTGAATTTCCATTGAGATCAGATTCTCCAGAATCATATGTCCTGGAGTTCCATGTGTTTAAACTCATCATAAACATTATTAATGGCATAGGTCTATAATTAACAAAAAATTCTATACCATTTCTTTCTGATTGTCCTGCATTATCAGAACCCATTACTTCATAAGTCGTATCCTGAAAAACAACATAATCTCTGTCCCACCAACTAATATTATCTGTCAAGTGAGAATAGTAAACACCTGTATTAAATGTTAGTTTTCTCGAATTACTGGAAAAATTTAAATCTACAACATCACTATATTCCGGTTTGAGATATGGATTTCCTCTACGAATAAATGAAGTATTATTTGTGCTTTGAGGAAAAGGTGTTAACGTTCTTCTCCGGGGACGATTCACCCTCTTACTAAAACCAAACTGAATCCTTTGTGTAGGATTCAAATTATATAACATATTTACACTTGGATAAATTTGGAAATAATCATTTTTAAACGGGGACTGATCCAACGCTTGTTCCATAACATATAAGAAGATATTCGTAGTATCCTCATGTTCTTCTTCCTCTTCATGCTGCTCTTGTTCTTTGAGGATAGCACTAGTAAAGGCCTGTTCCGCACGTGCTCCTAATTGAACACCAAGCTTATCGGTAAAATTATATAATAATGTACCGTATAATGCATGTACATCTTCATTATAATCAGAATCGAATATTGATTCTAAATAATACTGATCTGTCTTGAACTGTTTTATTGTACTTTTAAATCCTGCTTCAAATTTTGATGACTGACCAAATGGATGGGTATAGTCTGACTTAATAATTATGTTATTATTATTTTCTTTATGATAAGGATCATCTTCACTATGAACATGATCATCCGTATAGGTATTTGAAGAAGCTAAGTTAGAAAATGCATGTTCATATCCTTCATCCTGATTAATTGTGGTACTAGCTTCAAAAACAAGTTTTCTATCTTTTTGGGCGAAATCTTTATAATACCCAAATTCAAAATCCAAATCAGTTCCCATATCAAATTCCTCTGATTCAAATATATAATTTGGATTAAAATAATAAACCTTTTCTTCGTTTTCTTTATCATATTTTTTATACGTCATCGCTAAAGTAAACATAGTTTTTTTGTCATAATAATAGTCTGTTCCGAATTTTATATTATTTGAAATTGGTTCCCTAGATCCTTCTGTACGTTGTCTATTTTCATTAGTAACTGTTGGATAAACGTATTGAAATAATCTATTCCCTCCACCGGAACTATTCCATAATCGATAACTTCCATTGGTAAAAATATTAAACTTGTCCCTGCGATAATTAAACATTCCTGAAAGGTTATAGCGACTGTATTCACCTGCAGTGATAGTTGCAGATCCATTTATTCCTTCAAATCGCCCCCTTTTTAAAATAATATTAATTATGCCCGCCATTCCGTCTGGGTCATATTTTGCTGATGGATTGGTAATGACTTCAATACGATCAATCATATCTGCAGGAAGGTCCTCTACCATCGATCTTCTATCACCACGCATAGGCCGTCCATCTAAAAGAATAGTCACGTTTCCATCGCCTCGTAAAGTAACATTGCCATCAAGATCAACATCAACAGAAGGAATCTTTTTTAAGGCATCAGATCCTGTTCCACCAACAAGCGTCATATCCTTCTTTGCATCAAAAATTCTCTTATCAACAGTATAAATCATATTCGGAATTTCACCATAGACATCAACTTCTTCCATTTGTACAGCAGATAGTTTCATTGCTATTTTACCAATGTCTTGCTCCACACCTCCACCATCACCTGGAAAAAGATTGATCGGGCCAATATTGACTTTTTCATAGCCAATAAACTCAATAATAGCCTGATATCTGCCCATGGGAATTTCACGAATAAAAAAAGTACCAGTTTCATTTGTTATTCCTCCCGTAACAATTTCGTTGCTGCGCATATTCACAATAGAAACCGATACATATGGCATTGGATTTGTTGTTGTAGAATCCACTACTATGCCTTGCAAAACGCCAATTTTTGGCATGTTAGCAGGATTAAACCCTCTGCCACCACGTTGGGCAATAATAATCGTGGAAAATATTAGTATGAAATAAATGATGGTTTTATATCCTGAATTCATTTATATCCTTTTTTTTAAATTTGACTAAACTTTAATTAATTAGTTAAAATAAGCGCTGAAACTCTGATATATCTTTATCAAAAGAAAACAATTTAATTTACAAACTGTTTCATCAAATTTCTTTTCAGAATCGATGAAGAAGTAATTACGCCAGACATCAGCGCTGCGGAAACACCTGCTGTAACAATATCCTGGCCGGTTAGATATAAATTTTTAATTGGTGTCTGTGGCTTTAGCCATTTTTGACTGAAGCGCACTGGTGTATGGTTAATACCATACAGTTCACCCTCTTTATAATTAGCCAGGTCCCGACTGGTCAAAGGAGTGGATAATTCATAATAATCCACATGTCCATTTGTTTCAGGGGATTTCTGGTAAAGAACATCTAGCAAATTTTGTGAGACACTTTCTTTAAATCCTTCATATTCATCACCGCGATTCTTCCATTCTTTATTTTCCCATTTTTTATGTTTAGAAAATTCAGCAATTGTAATCACCTCGATCGTTGAAGTATTGGGATGGTTCTTATCCCAGGATGGATCTTTAGCCGAGGGGAATGAAATAAATACAACAGGATAAGGCTGATCATTATCATCTAAATAATTTTTCAGATTCAAATCATGGTCATAGTCAGGGTAAATCCAGAGATTGGCATTGTTGAGCCCCATATCTGCTGCAGATTTATCCAAACCAATATGCAAACAATAATATCCAGACGATGGCTGCACCTGATCTAATGTAACATTGTCATTTGATCCTACCTTTTTATCCTTAAGTAATACTTCGAAGGTATTTTTAACACCAGCACTGCTTATAACAATATTGGCTTTGATTTCATCCCCATTTTCAAGAAGGACACCAACTGCTTTGCCTTTGTGCGTTAATATTTCTTTAACACCAGTACTCAATACTACCTTTCCCCCGCGAGATTGAATGCCAGGTATGATTGTTTCTGCAATCATACGTGAGCCGCCTACTGGATAATTACCGCCTTCCCTATAGTGACGGGCAACCATCGCTTGTACCCCAAAACTGCTCTGGTTTGGTGGCAATCCATAATCACCCCACTGTCCAGTCAAAACACCAATTAATTCTGTACTACAGCCTAGACCAGTCAGAACCTCTTTTGTGGATAGTGCTGCATATTTTAAAAAAGGTTTGCTCATAAATGGATATGCTAAAGAGCCTAATAAGCCAGGGATTGCTTTGTTCGCATAATAGGATAGACTTTTTTTAGAAACCTGATCAACTAAATCTATATAATTTCGAATGGCTTTTTCTTCTTTAGGAAAATATGAAATCATTGTTTCCAAAAACGCACTTTTGCCAGTTATAAAATTATAGGTCTTATCAGGGAATACCATGCGATCATATATATCATCCATTCTGGCCCAGTGCAAATTACCGTTTGAAACGTAGTCAAATAGACGCCGTAAGAATGAATTTTGTTTATGAAGATTGCCGCCGATATAGTGAATGCCCACATCCCATTCATAGTTATCACGTTTAAACGTGTGGGTGTATCCACCAAATTTGAAATGTTTTTCCAAGACTAATACTTGTTTCCCAGCATCTGCCAGGAGTCTTGCTGTAGCAAGACCACTGATTCCTGAGCCTATAATAACTGCATCCCAGTTTTCTGCAGCTATTGTTGATTTATACCGATCACCAATCGGCATGAATAACTTCTCGTACTATATAATTAATCATCTTCCCTTTTAGATGGATTATCAGAAAATACAAAGAAAGCGGTTCAGTAATTGAGAAAATAAATTTGGGGCATAGCCCTGCAAGCTTATCCTCTTGTTCCTTGCAAGAAAGGGGTTTCTCTTTTGCAGGGCTATTCCCTGCTTAGAAACTATAATAAAATTTATATGCCAGACAGTGACTGGGCTCACATAACAATCTAAGGTTGAAAAACCGGCCAAAAACGAAAGTTATTATTTGGTTGTATTTCATTATCGGAAAGAACAATGTTATGGCGCTCCGATAAGCGAGAAAAATCTTGTCCGTTCGGGCGTACCCATTCAATAAAACTTTCAGCACCCCATTTACCCATTCTATGAATATAAACAATATGACTTCCAGAAGGAGAATATTGACCATGATAGGCTAAATGCCCAGATGGAAAATCAGTTAAACGCACTTGCTCTGAACCATCAATATTCATGGTCCAAAGGTTATGACCTCGTTGGTACAAAACCTTTTCACCATTTGGAGATATTCTAGGGCGGTCATCTGCTTCGAGGGTACATACTGTTAAAAATTGATCACTAGAACCGTCAAAATTAATGGACCAGATTTCAAACTGATTTTTTATAGTCTGGGAAGGCATGACATACAATATGCTAGGTCCAAGCGTAGTTATGCCCACTGGCACAACCGCATCTGCCGGATCATTGAATGATGTTACTTTTTTGTAATCTGAGCCATCTGGTTGAATAGTATAAAGATTCTTGCTACCAAACATGTCACGGGCAGTGTAAACCACCAAAGAACCATCCACTGAGAATACCGGATTTCTGGGATCCGTTTCATAGGATAGCCTTATGGCCGCAGCACCACTATCTAACGGAAGACTAAAAATTGCCGTGCCATGACCGATCTTTTTAACAAAAACAAGCGTGTCTCCTGAAGGGTGCATATCAAACCAAAGATCGGTGAAAATTTCAGATAATATAGTGACATCACCGCTATCCATATCCATCATGACAAGGCTAGGGTCTCCTAACTCATTATCTGTAAAAAACAGGGTTTTACCATCAGGGCTAAAGTGCATGGGATATCCCAATCTTGAGGATGGGCTACCATCTGTTTTATTCAATACATCATGGTATTTTTTTGCCATATCAAATTTGAGAGAATTCGTTGTATCAAATGGATTCGCAGCTAATGACTCAATCCACATAACAGCAGGGTCTAAAATGCCAGTATCAACTGTTCTCTGGCGACGTATCGGATTATCCATAAGGTATAATGCTTTTTCTTCCAGCATTAGTCGAAATATAGAGCCCGTGGATTCACGCTGGTAATACGTTTCTTCCTTATAGGTTAAATCTAGACTAAAGATATCCAGTTGATCGCTTAAACCATGCCTATCGCCAAAAAACAAAACTTGTGTTATTGCAGCGCCGCTAATTGAATCTGCGGATTCCAACCCCCAATAATCTCTTGTTACAAGTGTATAAATACGATGTGTGCCCCACGATATATTTTCCTCAATAAATGTGGTATCATTTACGTCATTACTTACCCATAATTCTGTTCTGCCTGTAGTATCATCGAGAGAATTACCATACAGAACATATTGGGCAAAATCTCTTTCTTGATTGCGGGTCCAAATTAAGTGAAATGATTGATCCTCATGTTTAATGTACAAAAATCTTGATGGTATGGGTGGCGCATCTAAAACTTTTGTCAGTTGCCCAGCAGCAGAAAAACCAAACGTATCTACCACCGTAACCCAATACCAACGTGGATTGGCAGGATTAAATTCATTAATATTTACAAAAGGCGTATCAATCGTTGTTACTTTGCTAATATCGATTGTGTCTCCTCCTATAGAATCAACTGCTGATAATAAATAATGGCGGAAATCATTTATATGCGATTGCTGCCAGTTTATCTGCATTACTATTGAATCATATTCAATAGTAGTTATTTCCACCAAGGGCGGATAACCACGTGACTGATCAAAGTATACCACTACTGTATCACTGCTGGCAGTATTACCAATTGTATCAAAAGCAGTAACAAAAATGAGGTGTTCATTGGTATCAGCAAACTGTGTCGTATTCAAAGTAAAGTCATAAAATCCAGCAGTAACCTGTTTTTTAACTAAAAAGGAATCCAGATGCAAAATAACTGAATCAATGCCTCCATCATCAACGGCCAAACCGGCCACTGGATGCAATTTGGTTAATGTATCGTTATTCTCAGGATAGGTAAGCCAAAGGAATGGAGGTATCGAATCCAATAATACGGGCGGTTCATAAATTGTTGTATCAATAACATAGCCGGATATCCAAGGATCAGGAATAAAGGGAATCCTATCAAATATTTTTGGGAGTCTTAGTTTCGGGAGTTTTGGTATTGATGGAATGGATGGCAGCCGCACTGCACATCCCGGTATTATCACTAAAATAAGGAGAAAAGGAAGAATACGGTTTTTCATTTCATTCGTTCATAAATAATATAATCAATATGATATTGATTATTCTATTTAAGGAAATAGAGAGATGGTTAGTAGTAAAAGCTGCTGGGATAACAGTTCTTAATTGCTGGTACGAATTCATAGTTGGTATGTAGAACCCAGATAGAATACAGGAAAAATAACTAAATAAAAAAGAATAAAATTAATTGTTTGGATGTAATACAAGATAAAATCAATTTCTTTCAATACGATTATTTGTTAGCACCGAGGTAAATTCAGAATAAAATTAGTACAATAACAAAAATGAAGAAAAATTTCGTTATAAATAGTATTGAATTTGGCGGTACGGATCTGCCAATAATAGCTGGACCATGTGTGATTGAAAGCCGGGACCATGTGTTGCGCATGGCAGAAAAGATAAAGAAATGCACAACCACTATAGGTTTACCGATGGTCTTTAAATCATCTTTTGACAAGGGTAACCGTTCATCGCATACTTCCTACAGAGGGCCAGGTCTTGACGAAGGTCTGCGTATTCTTGAAGAGGTAAAAAAATCATTTGATGTTTCCCTAACGACTGATATTCATGATGCGGCACAAGCAAAGCCTGTAGCAGATATAATTGATATTATTCAAATTCCTGCCTTTCTGTGCAGACAGGGCGATCTTCTTGAAGCTGCGGTAGCTACAGGCAAAACAGTAAATGTGAAAAAGGGGCAGTTTATGTCCCCTTGGGATATGCAAAATATTATTGAAAGAGTTAAGCATTGCCGTGGTGAACAATTATTGCTTACAGAGAGGGGCACGTCATTTGGTTATAATAACTTGGTCTCCGATATGCGTTCAATTCCCATTATGAAAGATCTTGGTGTGCCTGTTGTTTTTGATGCCACTCATAGTGCACAGCAACCAGGAGGGTTGGGGAAAGTGACCGGCGGAACCCGGGAATTAATTCCTACACTAGCTAAAGCGGCAGTAGCAGCAGGATGCGATGCCGTTTTTATGGAAGTGCATGATGATCCAGAAAATGCACTTTCTGATGCAGCAACTCAATGGCCACTGGATATGCTTGATTCAATATTGAAAAGTATAATTAAAATTCTACATGCAAGAGACAAATAGATAACCTGTAAAATGAGATTATTTAGCTACATCATAATCTTCTTTTTATTAACAGTAACATACGCAAGTGAATGGACTAATTCCGCGACGCTATCATTTGCTAATAAAGTAGGCAATACCAATATAAATTCATTTTCTGGCAACTTAGCTAGTAGCAATAAGGGTGATTTCAAACTTTTTGGTAAACTATTAACTGATTCAGAATTCAGCTTTTCCGCAAACCACTCACAGAGCACACAAAATGACACCAGTTTACTCGAGAATAATAGTGCAATCATCTTAATATTTGATTATCACGCCAACAAAATTTTTTCACCATTTATTTTTACAGGATGGGAATATGACTCTCTTGCTGGCGTTGATAGCAGGATTAATTTAGGTGTTGGAGCAAAATACAGATTTAATAATTATGCATCGTTTAGTGCTGCATTGTTAATAGAAAATCAAACTTACACTGGTGAAACTGCCGAATTATTAAATCGAATCTCTTTAAGACCAAAATATAAACGGTCATTTGCGAATGGTAGTAATATTATTTGGATGATTTTTTATCAACCTTCAACCCAGGATTTTGATGATTATCTAATAAAATCAGAATTAAGCGCATCACTCCAAACAAGTGTTAAATGGCTTGCATTTACTTGCACTGGAGTATATGATTATAATTCAAAACCCCCTGCTGATGTAAAACATGCTGACCTAGATTTAACAATTGGAATAACAATTTCCTTTTAATATTTATATTAGCATTACAATTTCCTATTCGTATTTGAGGAGGTTGTTATGTTCTATATTCTTAGGCAAACTTTATTAATTTATCTGGTTATTTTTTCTATCTGTATAGCGCAATCAATGCGGACAGAATCTGAGCCCGGTTTGGGTAATTATGTAATCCCATTTTACGCAGCAAATACATACCGCTTAAATATTCAACCACCAGATGAATATTTAGGATTTAAGCTTGGCTCAAGACCTGTACACCACGATGAAGTTTTAGATTACTATCAATATTTAGATGAACTATTGGACAATGTTACCCTAACTGAATATGGAAAAACATATGAAGGGAAACCACTTGTCTATCTTATGATCTCAAGCAAAAAGAATATGGTTAACTTGCAATCCATTAAAAATTCCATATCTACTTTAGCAGATCCAAGATTAATAAAAACTGTTACCGCGGCTAAAAAGATTATTGTTAACACCCCAGCTATTGCATGGATGGCTTATGGTATTCATGGTGATGAGATATCCAGCACTGATGCTGCAGTACAATTGGCCTATCAACTAGCAGCTGGATCGGATCCCACTACCAAAAAAATTCTCCAAGAATTGGTTGTAAGCATCGATCCAATAGAAAATCCGGATGGCCGTGAACGCTATCTCCAGCAACTGAAACAATGGCGTGGTGCAGTAGTTAATTCCGATGCCAGTAGCTTGGATCATTCTGGATTCTGGCCGTACGGTCGTGGTAATCATTATTTATTCGATCTCAATCGCGATTGGTTTGCTACCGTTCATCCAGAAACAAGAGGGAAAGTTTCCGCAATTTTAGAATGGAAACCACAATTCTTAGTAGATGCTCATGAAATGGGTGCTTATGATACATATTTGTTTAATCCACCAAGAGCACCATTTAATCCCTTCCTTCCCAAAGCCATATATAAGTGGTGGGACAATATTGCTAAAGACCAGGCAGCAGCTTTTGATGAATATGGTTGGAGTTATTATACCAGGGACTGGAATGAAGAATTTTACCCAGGGTATGGCAGTTCGTGGGGTATTTATATTGGAGTAGTCGGTATTTTATATGAGCAATCTGGTGCAGATGGATCCATTGTAAAAAAGGAAGACGGAACGATAACCACGTATAGAGAAACTGTGCACCATCAGTTTATTAGTTCCATGGCAAACTTGACTACTATCGCAAATCACAGAGAAGAATTACTACAGGATTTTTTTGATAGTCGCAAAAAAGCTGTTTCAGCAAAAAATACTGGAAAAGCATTCGTGTTTGCATCTCAATCAAATACCAGTCGTTTGGATGCTCTTGCGGAAACATTAAACCGGCAAACCATTGAAATTTTTAAAAATAAAAAAGAATTTAAATTGCCAAAAGCTACCACTAGCACAGGTAATCAAGTGACACGTCAAAATATACCTGCGGGATCATTAATCGTTCCGATGAACCAGCCGTTGAATCTATTAATAAATAACATCCTATCATTTGATATTCGTTTAGATACAAAAAGTATGGAAAAAGAACGCCAGAAGGTCATGAAAGACCAAGGTTCAACACTTTATGATGTCACAGCCTGGTCTCTTTCACATGCGTATGGGACCGAGAGCTATTACACCGAAGCAATGCCGAAAATTCCAATGATGCCCTATAAATCCAAAAGGAAAGAGGGAAAACTAATTGGTAAAAACCCAAAATATGGGTGGGCAATCAAGAGTAATGATGATCAGTTTTATCATATTCTTGCCCGATTATTAGAAAATGATGTAAAAATATGGTGTGCGGAAGAAACGTTCACTGTAGAAGACGAATTTTTTCCGAGAGGTAGTATCATTATCCGTAAAAACGCTAATCAAGAACTCAACAAAGGGTTTTTGAAAAAACTGGCCTTTGATTATGGATTGGATATCTTTGCTGTTAATACAGCGTTAGTGTCCAGCGGACCAGATTTGGGTAGTAGCGATTTTACAATGTTAATTAATCCGCGTATAGCAATCGCGGCTGGTCAACCAATTAGTACTTATAGCTTTGGCGCCACATGGCATTTGCTGGATTCCAGAATGAAAAGTCGTACATCACTTGTTGATGTCATGGACCTTGGATGGCAAGACCTTAGTAAATACAATGTTCTTATTCTTCCCAGCGGCCATAACCTGAAACGTATACTAGATGACAGTGGAATTAATAAATTAAAAGATTGGATAAAAGATGGTGGAACATTAATCAGCTACAGTAATAATGCGGCATTTCTAGCTGATTCATCTGTAAGTATTAGCTCCGTAAGACTGCGCCGCCAAATATTAAATAAATTGGATTCTTACGATCGAGATCTAGCCTTTGTTAAACAAGCAGAAAATGTTTCTATAGATAGCGTGGCCCTATGGGAAGGCGAATCTTCAGAGAAAATTCCAACCAAAGAAAAAAATAATGAAGCGCCGGATAACATAAAAGAAATGGATAAGATCGGAAGAAAATTTCGTCCACAAGGGACAATTCTAAAAGTAAATATGGATCCTGAACATTGGCTTTCATTCGGATGTGGAGATTACGTACCGGTACTTTATAATACAGGCAATGTATTTATGGCAAAAAAACCAGTAAAAATTGCTGGAAGACTAGCTGATGAATCAAAACTACGTTTGGGGGGATTGTTATGGCCAGAAGCAAAATCACGAATTGCAGAATCTGCCTGGGTGACACAGGAGTCTTTTGGAAAAGGACAAATAATTATTTTTGCGACTGAACCCCATTTCAGAGGCTATTTTAGAGCCAGTGAGAGGGTGTTGTTAAATGCTGTTTACCTAGGACCTGGAATGGGTACTAGGCATTCAGTCAGCTGGTAAAATAAAACAGGAATTAATCCAAGATTTAAGACCTGAAATAGTATTAAAAACATTTACTTCCCTTTTATCCAACCGCTCAGCGCTTGTATGTCCCCAGGATAATAAAGCGCAGTGGGTACCAACTGCATTTGCAACATCCAGATCATGCTCTGTATCCCCAATAAATAATATATTTTTTGGAGCAATACCTAATTTATTTACCAGCATTTTCCCAGTCTCTATTTTTCCGTATGCATAATGATTATCCTGGCCCAAAACAGCTTTAAAATAATGACTAATACTGTGGTACTCAGCTAATTTATCTAAGATTTTTTGGCTGCTGGCCGATAAAATTGAATGTGAGATGTCATTTTCGTTTAGTTCAGTAATCAAATCAATTATTCCATCATGTAACTGTGGTTCGAAAGCTCGGGCATTGTATTCATTGATAAATTCTGTCCCCGATACAGAGAATGGTTCCTTTTCAAAGTCGAATCCTAAGCGTCGATAATACTCTATTACTGGAAAAGTGAAAAGCTGTAAGTACCTATCTTCTGTTAATTCATCCATATTTCGTCTAGCTAATACACTATTCATAGCGGCAATTGTCAGCCAACGATCATCAAGTATTGTACCGTTCCAATCCCAAATGATATGTTTCAATGCTATCATTAAATTCCAAACATGGGGTATAAAAAAATAAAAAGCGATAACTTTTAATGATGGATTTTCAACATTTTATTACACAACTTGAAATCACGATCACCAATTATCTCCCTGGCGAAGAATCACAACAAAAAATGCGAGTGAATTATGATCAGTCTATAGAATTACCTTTTTCAAAAAATAATTCTACAGCATCAGCTGTACTCATCCTATTATACCTAGAAGATAATGAAATACATTTTTTTTTAACCAAACGATCTAATGAACTGGAACATCATAAAGGCCAAATATCGTTGCCTGGAGGAACACAAGAAGAAAATGAAGAATTAACACATACAGCCTTGAGAGAAACACAGGAAGAAATTGGTATAAATAAAACTTCCATATCAATTATCGGTTCAATGACCCCTCTATTTGTTCCAGTTACAGGATTTATGATACACCCATTCATTGGATACTCTTCAAATAAGCTAGAGCCCACGCCAGACCCGTCAGAAGTTGAAGCAATATTTTCAGTTAATATTTCAGATCTTCTTAATGAAACTAATCAAACCATCGAAAAAAGGAATATACGCGGATATGATGTAGAGGTACCATATTTCAAGCTTAACAACTATGAAGTCTGGGGCGCAACTTCAATGATCCTTTCCGAATTTAGAGATTTAATAAAATCCATAAACGAGGAATGAAATGAACCGAATTGGTATTGATCTTGGCGGAACAAAAATTGAAGCCATTTTATTATCTTCGGCAAATAAAGTGGTAGAGCGCATGCGGATACCTACAAACCAAAAGGACGGATATGAAGCTATCATTGAACGAATAATCAATTTAACGAAAAAAGTTAGAGCTAAAACAAAGCATGAATGCAGTATTGGTATTTGTACTCCCGGTTCTTTGGATATGGAAACAGGTGTCTTAAAAAATAGTAATACTGTTTGCTTAATAGGGAAACCAATAAAATCCGATCTTGAAAATGCATTGAATTGCCCCATAGAGATTGATAATGATGCAAACTGTTTCGCCATGGCAGAGGCAATTCTTGGAGCTGGAAAAAACTATGCGGTTGTATTTGGTGTAATAATTGGAACCGGGGTTGGTGGTGGTATAATATTAAACCGCCATATACACCATGGTCGGTTATTTATTGCTGGAGAATGGGGGCATCAAATACTACACCCCAATGGCAAAATGTGTTATTGCGGGAAAATGGGTTGTGTGGAAACTTATTTGAGTGGTCCATCATTGGAAAATTATTGGGTCGAACTGGGTGGTAAACCACTTTCTCTAGGAGAAATAATTAAATCATTTGAACATAACCAAAATGCAAAATATTTAAAATGGAAAAAAGAGTATTTAGCTAACTTTGGTATGGCTCTTTCCAATGTGATAAATATTATTGATCCTGATGCAGTAATTCTAGGAGGTGGTGTATCAAATATATCTTTTCTTTACGATGAAGGCATTACCGCTGTAAAAGAAAACATATTCAGTTTAAAGAAAGACACGCCAATACTACAAAATAAATTAGGTGATTCTGCCGGTGTTTTTGGTGCTGCTTTATTAGGGAAAGATTGATGGAATTTGGACAATGGCTAAACTCGCTGACTTGGCTTGACCATATTATTATACTATTAATATTCATTATTGCCAGTTATCTGGCCCTATTATCAATTGCAGGGTTCAAACAAATTATGCAATCTGCTCAAAAAAAGAATCCTTACCTCGGTCAAATACGAACTACACCATTTCTATTTTTTGGTTTTGCAATTCCATATACAATACTGCTGTACAAACTATTGGGTAATATTATCACCCAATATATAATAACTATTTTTTAGAACGCTTACGCAGCTTTTGCATCGTTTTCCAAAGCGCTTTTGGTAATTTATCGAGCTCATTGAATTGTCCGGCACCTTTTAACCATTCGCCGCCATCAATGGTAACCACTTCACCATTTATGTAGCCGGCCTGATCACTTATTAAATAGGAAGCAAGGTTTGCTAACTCTATGTGCTCGCCAAATCGTTTCAATGGTACTCGTTTTTTCATTTTTTTTTCAATATTTAAACCTGGTGGGACTAATCGTTTCCATGCTCCTTCTGTTGGAAATGGCCCGGGAGCAATGGCATTTGAGCGGATATTGTATTTTGCCCACTCTACAGCCAAGGAACGTGTCATTGCCAGCACTCCTGCTTTTGCAGATGCAGAGGGAATAACATAACCGGACCCCGTCCAAGCATAGGTAGTAACTATATTTAATATATTTCCATTTTTTCGTTTAATCATTTCTTTACCAACTGCAAGTGTACAATTAAATGTGCCGACAAGTACGATATCTACAACTGCCTTGAATCCCCCCGCTGACAGCATTTCCGTTGGAGATATAAAATTGCCAGCTGCATTATTTAATAATATATCAATTTGCCCAAATTTATCTAGTGCAGCGCTAACCATATCATTTACTTGATCCATTTGGCGAACATCACATTTTACGCCTAATACTTCAACACCAGTTTGCTCTAATTCCTGTGCTGCATTTGTGATGACATCTGCTCTTCTACTACCTATAACCAAATTAGCGCCTAGTTCACCAAAGCGGGTTGCCATAGATTTACCAAGGCCTGTGCCTCCACCAGTCACAAGTATAACTTTATTTTTTAGTAGATCTTCTTTAAACATGAATAACGTTTTGCGAAATCAAGTTTTACATCATTTTATTATTTTGATCAAACTGTTCAGGCATTAATAAATGCTTAAGATCATCCATAATGCTAAATGTAGCAATTGGCAACGTTACCGCCAATGCCTTTACGCCCTATTTTATTTAATTAATGTATATATCCTAATTCTATTCTTAAAACTTATGATTTATTGTTTGTTTATAGTGTGACCGTTCAATCAAGTTCAAGTAAATTACTATATTATTAATCTTGATAATTTATCCATTCGTTTGTTTTTACCTGTACGATTGACATAATAATGCCCAAGAAAAATCTCGCTAAACTATTTGTCTTGGATACTAATGTAATTCTGCACGATTCCAGCTGTATAACTCATTTCGAAGAAAATGATATTGCCATACCAATTACAGTGCTGGAAGAGTTAGATAATTTCAAGCGCGGTAACGAACAAATTCATTTCAATGCCCGCGATTTCCTAAGAATCCTAGACGAATTAACTGGAGATCAATTGTTTGAAGATGGCGTATCAATTGGCAAAAACAAGGGGAAAATCCGTGTAATAGTTGGTAAAGATTGGCATCCTGATCTAGGGTTCCTGTCAACTGAAGATACGCCTGATCACCGCATTCTGAATGTCGCGATGTGGCTAAAAGAAGATAATAAAAAAAGTACAGATTTGATTATTGTATCAAAAGACACCAATCTGCGAATGAAGGCAAAATCCCTTGGCATACCTGCACAAGATTACACCACAGATAAAGTTGAAAGTGTAGAAAAAATTTACACTGGAGTAAGAATGATAGAAGGTATGGAAACAGAATTCATAGATGCCTTGTATAATTCAAACAATGGTGTTGCGTTGGATGATACTATTGGTATAAATGGTGCCAATCCAAATGAGAATTTCATTTTAAGAAATAACCACAAATCAGCGCTAGCTACTTATGAAAGTAAAGAAAAACAACTATTGCGTGTCAGCAAGCAGCAAGTATTTGGGATAATGCCAAGAAATGCGGAACAGTCCTTTGCTGTAAACGCATTAATTAACCAGAATTTACAATTAATCACACTTTCGGGTAAGGCAGGTACTGGAAAAACACTACTGGCTCTTGCAGCTGCATTAGAAATAAGAAAAGAATACAGACAGATTTATCTAGCTAGGCCCATAGTCCCCTTGAGCGACCGTGATATTGGATACTTGCCAGGTGATATAAAATCAAAACTTGATCCATATATGCAGCCATTATTTGATAATCTTTCAGTAATTCGACACCAATTTTCAGAAAAAGATAGTCGAACCCGCATGTTAACAAAGATGCTGGAAAAAGAAAAATTAGTTATTACTCCATTAGCCTATATAAGAGGACGTAGTTTTCAAAAAGTGTTTTTTATTATTGATGAGGCACAAAATCTCACGCCCCATGAGGTAAAAACTATAATCACTCGTGCTGGAGAGGGTACCAAAATTGTTTTTACAGGTGATATTCACCAGATAGATCATCCTTACCTCGATACACTGTCTAATGGATTGAGTTTTTTGATAAACCGCATGGTTGGACAATCAATGTACGCTCATATCACCTTAAAAAAAGGTGAACGATCTGCTCTTGCAGAACTGGCAAGCGACCTATTATAATTCCTTATTAAATAAACCAATTTTCCATTGCTAAAAAAATTATTTAATATAAAACCCGGCGAAGGAGTGCCAACTCTCATTCTGTTCATTTATTTTTTCGCATTTGTAGCACTTGGTATAACAGGAAGCGCTGCACGAGATGCATATTTTCTTAACATGGTGGACCGGGATTACTTACCGCTCATGTTTTTGGCTGTGGCTATTGTACTTACACTGACTATTGCAATATATAACCGTTTGTCAAAAAACAGAGATTTAATACAGACAACCACTGTATCCTGCCTAGTCTTTGCTCTATCTCTTATATTGATACAAATTAATCTTAAAGGATGGGTTATATACTTTCTGTACGTATGGATTGAAGTTATAATCTTAATTATTATAACACAATTCTGGATACTAGCAGCCGATGTATTTAATCCACGTCAGGCAAAACGATTGTTCAGTTTACTAGGAGCCGGTGGTGCGCTTGGTTCCATAATTATAGGTTCCAGTATTAACTCTTTTGTGTCCCTTTTTGGTTCAGAAAATCTATTGTTTGTAACAATAGGGTTTCTGGGCGTTGTTATTCTAATGGCAAACTTAATCCGCCCCTACCGAAACATAAATGAACTAAAAAATCAATCCACAAAAAAGGATGAAAAACAACAATCAAATAAGCTGTTTTCACCATATTTGAAGTCACTTTCAGTGATAATTGGTTTAGCAGCGATTGCTTCGGTTATTATTGATTATCAATTTAAAATGACAGCTGTAGCTGTATTCCCTATCCAAGATGACCTCGTCAGTTTTTTTGGTAAGTACTATGCTATTACCGGTATTGCTAGAATAATCATCGATTTATATATCACAAGTAGGGTTTTGTCACGATTTGGTATTCTTATCGCTATATTGATATTACCTATATCGCTTATGATTGGATCTGTTGGATTTCTTCTCAGCCCAATACTTGCTACAGTTTTCCTATCCAAATTTTCTGATCAGGTTTTCAAATTCACATTTCACAATGCATCAATTCAATTATTCTGGATTCCGGTTAAAAGGGCCATAAAAACCAAATTAAAGCCAATTATAGAAGGTTCCATCCGTGCTGGCTTACAAGGTTTAACTGGAGTATTGATATTTATTGCTGTCACCATTTTTAATATCCCAATTCATTATCTGAGTTTACCGATCGTACTAATTATTATTTTCTGGATAATTAAATCTTTTCCATTGAAAAAACTTTATGTCGAAGCATTACAATCCGCCATTGAAAAACGACAATTAAATTTTGAAGAGCTCACCTTGGACATTCAGGATCCAACAATGGTGAAAACTATTGAAACAGCCTTAAATAATGCCGATGAAAATCAACAGATTTTTGCGCTAGATATCATAAAAGACATCCCGCTCTCACCCTGGAAGCGATCATTGAACAGGTTATTAGATGAGGGGAATGTCACAGTAAAAAAAGAGATCCTTAATATATCTTTTAACGACAAAAATATTATCGATGACCAGCAGATAATAGATTTAATTGAGACTGATAAAGAGCTAGATATTGATGCTATTGCAATAGCAGGTAAAAGGGGATTAAAAAATGCAGAGTCAGCTATAAATAAACACTTGCAAGATTCTGAAATAGAAAAGCAGATTATTGCAGCTGCGGTATTGAATACTATAGATCCCGATTCATCAAAGGTTGCAAAAAAGTTATTAATCGATGCGCTTCAATCAACAGATGAAAAATTAATCTCACTTGCAATCAATCAATTGAGTTTTGACAACAAAATCTTATCAAATGATACACTAATACATTATTTGAATGATTCATCATTCGTGATTCGTAACGCTGCTTTATTTGTGGCAGAAACTCGACGAGCACCAAAATTTTTACCAGAAATAATATATAGCCTTGCTGATGCCCGATCAGCAATTCCTGCTCGTACAGCATTGACAGCTTATAACGAAGAGGATGTTATTAATATCCTAATTAAATATGCACAGGATAGCACTGCACGAAAATCACTTGTGATTGGTATTATACGCACATTAAAAAACTATCCAACTGAACAGTCTATTGGAATCATATTATCAAAAGTCAATCCGAAAACTCCATCAATTCAAACAGAAGCAGTTGATGCATTAATACACATTGCTAGAAAAGCACCCTTAAAAGAGAAAGACATTATTATCACCAAAGGTGAATTAATTAATACTGCAAGATATGTTTATGAAATAATAATTGCCTTATCCCAAATAGAGGATTCTAATAATAATAAACTGCTTCGATATTTTCTACAAAATGAGGTTCAAAAATTAATCCCTGTAATCATGAAACTTGGTATTATGGATAAACCTGAGACACAAATTGAAACCTATATACAATATGTTCAAAACAATGAATCTGATAAATTATCGTATGTGATTGAGTTTTTTGAAAATATCTTTTCAAAATACGAACGGGAAATCGTTAACTCCTTAATTGATTCCATATCAATCGAAGAAAAATGCCTTATTGCTAGAAAACATTTTGATAAACTCATGACAGACTTAAATCAATTCCTTGGATATTACATCACGTCAAGCCAAGAATTAAAAGTAGCCCTAACCCTGGATTACGCTTTACGGTCAAATAATCAGGAAATTCTAAATAATATTACCTGGGAAACTCTGCCTGAAAGCTTCGTAATTAAAGAAATAATCACACGGCATGCACAAAAACATTCCGATTTTTTGAATACATTGCCAATAAATCAATATTTACTAGATTCAAAGCAGTTATCCATGTATTCTACACTTGAAAAAGCTTTAATTCTTAAAAGCATTGATCTTTTTGAAACTATCCCTAGCGAGGAATTGATCAGAGTTGCCCAAATCGCTGATGAAGAACAATTTGAAACAGATAGTTTACTATTTGAAGAAGGTGATTATGGTGATTCCATGTATATAGTAGCTAATGGAAAAGTGCGGGTTCATAAAGGTGAACGTACAATTGTAGAACTAGAAAAAGGTGCGTGTGTAGGCGAAATGGCACTATTAGATCAAGAGCCGCGATCAGCCGATGTAACTGTAAATGCTGATACTACACTATTAAAAATAACTCAGGATGGGTTTTACGAGCTAATGGGTAGTAATATGGAAATTATGCACGGAATTGTAAAACTAATCACCAATCGCTTACGGCAAGCAACCAACTAATATTCCTTTAATAAATTATCAATTGCCTGATTCTTTTTTTTCTTAATAGTCTTATCTAGAGATTCTTTCCCTTCATTGATAATTTTAGCTGCTTTTTCTCCAGCAGCATTTATTTGTTCAGGATCAAATTCTCTCCCACTAAATACCAAAAACGCAATATAGATTATAAACACCGCTGCAATCACTAGGCCCAGCTTCAGCAGCTTTTTAACAAAACTAAACAGGATAATAAATGCGAGAACCAAAGCTGCCGCGAGATGCACAGAATTTGCTGAGAAATATTCAATGATCTGTTCCATGCAAAGCCTTTAGTTTTTTACGGTTGATCATTCCAGATGTGTCTTCGTAATACTTGATTAACTCCATCACTCTGCTATGATCAGGCATCTCTTGGGTCATAGCCACGGTGGAAATTGATCGATCATCTATCTTTTTATATTTACTGAGTTTTAATTCAATCACACCAACGTAATAACCCTCTCTACCGGCTTGGCTAATAAGTATATTATTTACAACTATTGGTTCTTCGGGCACTGTCTGGCTGTGAGCCCCAACTATAACATCCACCCCCTCAAGCTCTTGTGCTAGTCGCAGATCTTGATCATGCCCTTGGTGAGTAAGCAAAACTATGATATCGGTTCGCGAACTTATTTTACCCAATACATCATTGATAGCGGTGATTGGATCCGAAAACTTAATTGAATCACGGATTGCCTGCGGATAATATTTCATTGAATTATCACCTACGATACCAAGAATACCTATATTTAACCCACCGCGCTTAACAATCTTATATTTACGTACACGGTGTAAGGACGGTTTTTCCAAATTTGTGATCACAATAGATGCTTCAGTTTTGGGTAGAACATTTTTCAGAAATTCTGTATTCCGGGTCAATTCCTGGTCTCCCAAAAGAAGTGCATCATATGGAATTGTCGCATAGGCTTCACAAACCAAACTGTCTTTAAGCAATTTTTTGGACATTGTAAAAAAGTCACCCGCATCCACTACTATAGTACGGGGATGAGATTTGATAAAGTCTTGCACATATAACGCCCTTTTTTCAATTGAACCCAGTGGATGATCCGGGCAATAACAATTTTCTAATGCTCCATTAGTGTTATTTGAATGCAATATGTATAAGCTACGATCTTGACTGTAAACAACTGTCACAAAAATTGATAAAAATAAACAAATAAATTTGTCTAACATGATAAATGTAAATTGACTGTATTGAAGATATAATTCAAGTTAATTTTATCTAATTTGGGTACCATATTAATGATCCGTTATTAGGAATAATGTAACAATTATGCCAAAGATATTAATACATATTTTCCTAATCACTGGTTTAGGGTATGCGCAGCAAAATTATCCTGCAGATACTGTATTAGTATCCCCCCAAGCTAATATTCTTGAGAAGTTAGCTATTTTACCAATTGTTGCTTGGCAACGCGTATCTTATAATTCGGAACTATTAGCTTGTCAATTCTATCCAAGCTGTAGCAATTATGGTGCTTTAGCTGTTAGAAATTATGGCCCCATTATTGGTACTGCTATAACAGCAGATCGTATCGTGCGTTGTAACCCATTCGCATTAAACTATCACTATGAAATGCATGGTGAATTCCACTACCCTGATTACCGTTTAGTGGATTCATTAGAATTTAGTCAGACGAGATATCTCTCAAATAAATCTCCCATATTTGCTGCGAGCTTATCTACTATATTGCCTGGAACAGGTCGAGTGTATGCGGGTAGATTTCTTGACGGTTTAATGGGACTATGGATGGTCTTACTTCCCGGAACAGCTGCCTACGGTTCTTTACAACAAGGTCAAGCCATGAAAGGAAACTTTTTTACAGGAATAACACTTATTTTCTGGCTAGGCGAAATATATGGCGCTTACAGAACAGCAAAATATTACCAAGGACCAAAAAGACGGGTAAAATCAATAGGGATTTGAATTGAATAGAACAGAGTTGTATTTTTGACCGAAGTGTCATTGCTACCATAGCTCAGCTGGTAGAGCAGCTCATTCGTAATGTCCTAATATAATAAAATCTCTATTGTGAAGGACTTGGAACTATTGGTTCAGTAGAAGTTCAGTAAATCGAAGAATGGTGAGAATAGGAATGACATAGATATGGAGTTTTTGAATTTGATAATATTAGATAAAGAATATGGCTTTTGATATTCTCATAACTATATTTTTTACTGCTATAGTACAGTCTATTTTTGGGACTGGAGTATTGTTATTTGGGACTCCAATACTTTTAATACTTGGTTATAATTTTCAATATGCACTTATAATTTTATTGCCAACATCAATCTTAATTAATTTTTTCCAACTGAAAAATAATTTCAATAAAATAGATATTCAGTTTTACAAAAGATTATTTTTATTCAGTATACCACTTATAATTCTTTTTCTTTACTTCACCAATTCGAATTCAATTAGAATAAATCTTTTTGTTGGGATTTTTTTAGTTATCATTGCCCTTAAAGAAAATATTTTATCAATTAATAGATTAATGAAACTACTTATTAAATATGAACATTTATATTTGATGATAATGGGTATAATCCACGGTATAACTAATCTAGGGGGTGCACTACTTTCTGGTATAGTATTTAGTAAAGATTTATCCAAAGAAAGTAAAAGAGCAACAATTGCTATTTGTTATTTAACATTCGCAATATTTCAGATAACGACTCTAATTATAATATTTAATAACAATAATTTTTTAAATAAATTAAATTTTATTTATTGGATTTTAGGACCAGTAATATTCTTTATAGTAGAAAAATATATTTATTTTAGAATTAATGAAAAAAATTATATCGATTACTCAAACTTTTTTCTTTTTGTTATGGGATTAATACTAATAATAAAAAACTAACATTAAATACTAGATAGCTATTTTAATAAATAATAAAACTTGGTTTCGGACTATCTAAAGAGCCGGGTATGGGATTCGAACCCACCTACTACTGATTACGAATCAGTCGCTTGAACCAACTCAGCTAACCCGGCATTAAATCATCTGATAAATTTATTAATTACTATAATAACCTTTATATCTCTATATTACTGTATTTACATGAACATAGCATTGTAAATAAAATATATCTTTCGTAATGAGCGGGTCGGAGGTTCAAGTCCTCTTGGTGGCTCTATTCTACTTCCAATAATTCTACTTCAAAAATGAGTGTAGAATTGGGCGGAATCACACCCAAATCCTGAGAACCATAACCTAGCTCAGGAGGAATTTTTAACTTCCGTTGACCGCCTACTTTCATCCCGATTACACCTTGGTCCCAAC
>ENA-UPTF01000683-UPTF01000683.1-marine-metagenome-genome-assembly--contig:-NODE-683-length-23045-cov-3.071317_pt1 | contig 23045 bp, 22 predicted proteins | sample MGYA00238166_ERZ767019 | MGnify/ENA primary metagenome ERZ767019 (study PRJEB28930, sample SAMN06266391) | marine metagenome | isolation source: Sea water from 250 m depth | place: Atlantic Ocean | study... | reverse complement strand
CTTTGTGGAGCATGCGTAGAACTTTAAGTGCTGAAAGTGAGATATTGCGTATGACTGAATCTGGGGGTTTGCACTGTAAACACAGTGTTCCTCCGTAATCTGAAGAAAATCGGTGGCATTCCGGTGAAAGCTCCTCGCGGCACTCGACGCAGTGATATATCTCGGGCATTAATCCCGATAAACGAAGTATATGGAGTTCAAAATACATCAAAGGTAGCCTCGCTTGGGAATGTGAGGCAAGTTTTTTCAAAACATTGTGGGTAAGTATGTATAAATCATTATTTGAATGTGATTCTGGGGCGAAGCCATCTAAGAGTTCATTGATGTAAACTCCCTGGGCCATTCCAATCAAATTAGATTTAAGGTGGTCGAAATCTTCGATGGTTTCGGCTTGATTAATGATGTCCAGATTCGTAGATTTAGTGATAGATATATTGTTGATTGTTAGCGGTTCGAAGTGGCCGACTAATTTGCTTGTAGATTTTCGTGCTCCTTTAGCTACAGCTCGGAGTTTCCCAATATCTTTGCAATATAAAGTTACCAGAAGGTCAGATTCTCCAAGGGGCATATTTTTTAGAGTTAACGCTTCGGTTCTGTAATACTTAGCTGATGACATGCTAAAATTGCTGTCGTCCTTGGAAGGCTCTACTAAGCGTTAGTGAATCAGAATATTCTAGGGAACCACCAATTGGTATGCCTCTCGCTAAATGTGTAATCTTGATGTTAGTAGATCCTAGAAATCTAGAGATGTACATGGATGTGGCTTCGCCTTCCAGTGTAGGGTTAGTCGCTAATATTAATTCGGTTATATCTCGGGACGATAACCGACCGAAAAGTTCTTTAATTTTCAGTTGATCTGGCCCTATACCGCTCATAGGAGAGATTGCACCATGGAGGACATGATACAAGCCGTTATAGCAACGAGTTTTCTCTAAAGCTAGTATGTCGAGAGGATCTTCCACAGCACAAATCAGGTTGCGTTGGCGCTGAGGGTTAGAGCATATGTTGCAGGGGCTTTTATCAGTAAGATTCTGGCATTCGTCACAAAAAACTATTTTCTGTTGGACCATTTGAATAGCTTCAGACAGATCGTATGCCTCATTAGCAGGGAGCCGTATTATATGGTACGCCAATCTCTGTGCACTTTTCGGCCCAATTCCGGGCAGTTTGTTAAGTTCTTGGATCAGTCGTGCTAAAGATGGAGCGGCGGACGGTATGTCATCTAGTGTCATTAGGTTGTTCCATCAATAATTTGCCAGAGCTTAAAAATGGACATCGCTGGTGGTTATTTATCGGTCATGTGAGGCCAGGTATATTAAGACCGCCTGTGACAGCGTTCATCTTTTGGCTCGCTATTTCTTGGGTTTTATTGAATGCGTCGTTCACGGCTGCTGCTATCAAATCTTGTAACATGTCTAGTTCTTCGGCCGCTTCGGGCTCTATAGTTACTGATTCTACGGTCTGTTTACCGGACATGACTACTTTGACTACCCCACCTCCAGAACTCCCCTCTACCGTTAGTGATTCCAGTTCTTCTTGAACTTTTTGCATGTCGTTTTGTAGTTTTTGTGCTTGTCGTTGTGCTTGCCTCATCATGTTGCGATTCATCAGGTTATTTCCTCCACTATTCTTGCACCCATTCCTATAGCTGCTCTAACTAAAGGACTATTTTGGGCGGCTTTTTGGCCATCTTCACCTGCTCCCTTATCTTCGCTCAACGACAGTTCAAATTCCTGTGTATTACTGAAGTTAAGAGACACTGCTTCGAGTACGATCTTATAGGTTTGGGAGTCTTGCAGCTCTTCTTGCATCCGTTCCAGATTAGTGCGGTTACTGAAAGGCATGATTAATTTTGTCGTGTCTTTATATACTGCTTCTACCTTGCAATCTCTTAGGAGGGCGCCTAGATTATACTTTTTCCCCTGACAACGTCTCAAAGCTTTTACCATATTTACCCAATGGGCTTGAATAGAATCTTCAGGATATTGAACGAAAGATGTGTTTTTCGCGTTGTCATCGCTATTGGGCCCAACATTTACGGGCGTTTTAGGTTTCGGCGGGTCGCTTGATACTTTGGTAAGGCTTGACGATATTTGAGGTGTCTGCTCTAGGCTTCTTACCGGGTCTTCAAGTGTCATCGGCTGATCTTTAGGCTTCGGGGCTTTTTTAATGTCCGTTGATACATGCGGGTATTCTGGCTCATCATCGCAAATTGCAACGGTAGCGAGTTCTAGTGGAAGTAGTGTCGAGGCGTCATGCCGCAGGTCTATGTTTTGCCATGTTTTGATGGCTTTAGACAGGCGGTTTGTTGGTATTTGTCCTAGCAGTTCTTTAAGATGGTGGGTTATGTGTTCTGGTAGGTTAAGAGTTGTATCGGCGCCCCACTTTAGCAACATCAAGGCTCGGAGTAGCTCCATAACCTGATTTTGTATCTGTTTAATGTCGGCGCCTTCCCATACTGCTTGATTCAGAACCGTTAATGACGCTGAAGTATTGCCAACCATCAGATAATCTACAAGTTCTAACCATCTCTCACGGTTTGATATTCCGAGTAAATCTTCTACTTGACTTAAGGTAATTCCTTTGTCGAATGAAACGCTTATTTGGTCAAGTAAATTCTCAGCATCCCGCAAGCTTCCTGATGCAAATCTTGCTATAGCAGTAATGGCTTGATTGTCTATATCTAGGTGCTCAGCTTGTATAATTTCCGAAAGGCGGTAACAGATATCGTCAGTAGATAAGAGTTTAAAATCGAATCTCTGACATCGAGATATTATAGTTGGTGCAATTTTGTCCATCTCTGTAGTGCAAAGAATGAACATTACGTGCTTGGGAGGTTCCTCGAGCGTCTTGAGAAAAGCATTTTCAGCTTGTTGAGACAGCATATGAACTTCGTCAAGAATGTAAACTTTCCGGCGTCCTTGTACTGGTGAGAAATTGATCCTTTCCCTAATTTCTCTTATATCTTCAACACTGTTGTTACTGGCAGCGTCTATTTCGATTAGATCTAAGAATGTCCCGTCATTGAAGGATACGCAGGGATCGCAATGGTTGCAGGGATCGCCTGAATCGATATTCAGACAGTTAACGGCTTTGGCCAAGATCCTTGCGGTAGAGGTTTTGCCAGTTCCTCTAGGCCCGCAAAAAAGATAGGAATGTGCGATTCTATCCTTTGTAATCGCGTTTTGGATAGTGGTTCGTATATGTTTCTGCCCTGCCAAATTGGCGAAGTTGTTGGGTCTCCACTTACGGTAATAAACTTGTGAAGTCATACCACATCCAATCTGTTGGGGAACAAATTATTTAAAGCCTGTTGCTCCTTATATTTCATTAAGGCTGTCTCATCAGGTTCGCCGTGGTCATGCCCAACTAGATGCAGGGTCCCATGAACTATGAGTAACGATAATTCTTGATCCAATCCAGACTTTTTTTCGATAGCCTGCCGCTCTGCCTGAGGTAAAGATATAACGATTTCTCCTAGATCAGGAGCATTGTTATCGGATTCTGGAAAACTGAAAGGGTCTATGTTGGTTGGTTCCACTGGTAACGTATCAGGAGGAGGGTTGGAGTCTGATTGCCAGTGACCTGAGTGGGTGGTTGAAAAAGATAAAACATCTGTGATTTCATCCAGTCCCCTAAACCTTCCATTTAACTCCCGTACGGTGGAATCATCTACGAGGGCTATACTGACATGCCCCGACTCGTCATCCTTTAATGCTACGTTCATCGCCTCGTATGCAACCGCTGATAACCAATCTTGAGAGATTGTAACATCGGAATCTATGAATACGGATATGTCCGCTTTTCGTTGAAGCTTTTTTGTGGTTGGCAGCTTGACTACCTGCCTTTATTTAAGTTACGTAGTCGATATTGACATAATAGCATTTGAATAGGTCGGCTTCAAGGAAGTCAGTACGCGAATGGGGACATAAAACCTGAATTTCATATCCTTCAATTTCCATGATAATTAGTGGTTGGTAATTAGTAGTTTTTGTCCGAAAGAGCATAGGTTTTTGACCCATGCTAGAATATCAGATAAGTTTTGTCTTAGATGGTCTGGGTAAGATATCTAACGCGAGCTGTACTATTCTGAAGGAGACTTCCTTACATGACTGAGGATAATATGGAATCTCAGCAGAACGAATTCGGAAATTTGGTGTTGCCTGAAAATGGAGTGACAGATTTAACTGACAAATTGACCGAATATATGACAGAAATTGAGCTCGGGGGAGTTCCAGATATTTTAGGACAGGTCTTGGATGATTTTATTGATCAGGCAGGTGGAATGCCCGAGGATTTGCGAGATGAAATATCGTTTGACCAAATCACCTCTAATCAATTGGCAGTTACGTTGGCTTATCAGCTTGGCCGATTAGAAGGTCGATCTCCCCAGATAGTTCGACAATTGATAGAGCAAGCTATACAAAAATGGGAAGCACGTCCTGTGACAGAATCTCCTGATATTTCTGAAGGAGATATCAGGAGGCCGAAAGAATTAGTTTATCCTCGTCTTCGCCGGATGGAGTACGCCAATGTAGACGATGAAGACGAATTGTATGACTAAAACCTATAGTTAGTGGGTTAGCAATTAAGAGATGTTGTCTATATAAATTGTAAACTCCTGAATTCTATTATGGATCCCATAGTTTTAGTGAAGGTGGCAGCAGAGACATGACCGTTGAAACTAAATACGATTTGGTGCTAAAAAACGGCAATCTTATTGATCCTGGTCAGAATATAAATGCCAAAATGGATATCGGATTTAAAGATGGTGACGTAATAAGCGTAGAGGATCGGATTGATCCAGTTTTGGCGAGCAGCGTAGTTGATATAGCAGGTAAAGTGCTTACACCTGGGTTAATTGATATCCATGGTCATTTTTATCATGGTGGAACGGGCAGCTCGGTACATGCTGATCAAAATTGTCTTGGCTCAGGTGTTACTACGGCGGTTGATGCAGGGAGTTCTGGATTTTTAAATTATGATGCGATGAGAGATTACGTTTTCCCTGCGCATCAAACCAGGTTGTTAGCTTTACTTCACATAGGTGCGGTAGGACTTGCTGCGAACAGAATTCTGGGTGGTGGTCTCCATGACATGCGGATTATAGATGTAGATCGTACAGCCGAAACTATCAAAGAGAATCAGGGAAAGCTACTTGGCGTGAAAGTTAGGATGCATATGGATGCCGTAGCATATTGGAATGCTCCAATCGCTATGAAATTGGCCCGGGAAGCAGCTGACCAATCGGGTGGATTACTAATGGTCCATGTCAGTGGAACACCTATCCCTTTGCCACAGATATTGGACCATCTTAAACCAGGTGATATATCTACTCACGCTTTCAATGGAAATCCAGAATCTATACTTGATAATGCAGGAAAAATTAGAAAAGAAGTTCAGGCAGCTGTTGACAGGGGCGTCATTATGGATGTGGGTCACGCCGGAGTACATTGTGATGTGGAAGTTGTTAGGGCAGCTTTAGAACAGGGAATGGCACCTGACACGATAAGCACAGATATTCATCTAGCGCCGCCAGGAAGGGCAGTATATTTGATGAATGACTTGATAAGTAAATTTCATGCATTGGGTATGTCTTTACAGGATGCCATTAAAGCCAGCACATGGCGGCCAGCTCAAGTGTTGGGGCTTGAATGTAATATCGGCTCACTTGTTCCTGGGATGGCTGGAGATGCCGCGGTTTTTGATCTTAGAGAAGGAAGATTCGTTTGGCATGATATGGCTGGTCATAATGTTGAAGGTAAAGTTCGATTGGATCCGTTTTTAACTATCAAAGGAGGAAGGATAGTTTGGCAGGAAGGTAGGTTGTCTCAAATGGGAGAATGCTAGAAGTCTTCTTGGTAGTGTTTTTAGATTAATGAACTACGAGTCCTAATTGATTACCCAGTTTTAGTGATGGGCAAATCTATGATCTGGTTTCTCAGCTTGGTAAGGCGGGTGAGTTGAATTATCAAATTGGCTAATTTATTTTAACAATTAGGAGAGGAGTAGGGCCGTAAGCTTAAATTCAATTATGGTTGGTTGAATATTAATGGGCCCGCCTGCAAAGCAAGTATATGAAAATAGGACATTTTGAGTTTAATGAGCCAATTCCAAATATTAAGGAATCTCATGTTATAGCTGTGCTTAGACCGTGGATTGATGTAGGTGGGGTGGGGACTTTAACTCTGAGTAGATTGGAACGGCATTTGAGAGCTACAGAGATAGGACGCCTTGCATCTCCAGGTAGGTTTTATGACTTTACTCGTTACCGCCCTAGGTCTTTGATGAATGAGGGTAAAAGAGAGTTTAATGTACCGAATACCATTATCAGGCACGCCGAGATGACAGAAGGACCAGATCTCTTGTTAGTGCATCTACTGGAGCCGCACTTGTACGGTGAAGAATACGTGGAGACTATGCTTGAGGTATTTGAGCATCTAGGGGTGAAAAAGTATTCACTAATCGGTGCGATGTACGATATGGTCCCACATACTAGACCATTGATAGTTTCGGGGGTAGGTGTTGGATTAGGTGCGGATGAAGAAAATTCGAATATGAATGTCAAATCTAGTAATTATGAGGGACCGACAACGATCACATATTTGATTGGTCAGGGTGTTGCCAAAAAGGGTATAGATACGCGGATCTATGTTGTACATTTACCTCAGTATTTCCAAGTGGAGGAAGATTTGTCTGGAACGTCTCGACTAATGGAAATAATGTGTAGGTTATATAGTCTTCCAGATAGGTTAATTGAGTCTGATCGAGGTAGAGATCAGTATGAGTCGCTTCAGAAGATGTTCGAAGAAGAGTCGGAAGTTTCCAGCCTGCTTCTAAGATTGGAAGAAAAATATGATAAAGATAATCAAGAATCAGATATCTCTTTGGGTCCCTTATCTCAAGATATCGAGGAATTTTTAAGAGGGTTCGATGATGGTCCATCGTAATACATTTCGAATTGCCTTGAGAAATCTATAATCTCAAAGTTTGTCATTTGTCAGTGGAGGCCTTTGAGGAAAGGGTTGGTTAATATTAATTAGGTCAGATGCTTTCCTGTATAGTTTAGTTAGAATGATGCGGTAATAGAAATTAGAGCGAGATTATAATAATACTCATAGACGTCCTATTTCTTCGGTAGCGTTTAAGCAGTTACTCATTCGGTGTTTTCGGATTGACGGTAATATGCCCATATGATAAATTTATTGAACCTTTAAATACAAAATGGAGCTAAGTTATTAAACATCTGGAGGTAACGACATAGCTAGGCAATATAAAGTTAACGAACAGATTCGCTCCTCTCAGGTACGTGTTATAGGTGAGAATGGTGAACAGCTAGGAGTGATGAGTCTGGATCAGGCGCTTCAATTGGCCCGACAAAGCGAAGTTGATTTAGTTGAAGTAGCACCTAATGCGGATCCACCTGTGGCACGTTTACTTGATTATGGAAAGCTCCGTTACCTGTATTCCAAGAAAGAAAGAGAATCTAAAAAGAGCCAGAAGAATACAGAACTCAAAGAAATAAGGTTTCGCCCTAATATTGGTGATCATGATCTGTATGCGAAACTACGAAAAGTCAAAGAGTTCATCGGTGATGGTTCAAAAGTCAAAATAACATGTAGATTCAGAGGGCGCGAAGCGGTGCATCAGCAACTTGGTCTTTCAATTTTGAAGAGAGTCGCAGATGAACTGAAAGAGGATGTCAGATTGGAGAAGGCTCCTTCAATGGAAGGTCGAGCTCTTTACATGATATTAATGCCCAGTAATGGGAGAGTAGAAAAACAGGATGAAAAGGCGGATGATTTAGCCGATGCCAAAACTTAAAACTCACAAAGGTGCTAAGGCGCGTTTTCATGTTACAGGGTCAGGTAAACTGATGCGCATGAAACGTATGAGCAGCCATTTACGCAGGAAAAAACCTAAAAAAGTAACTCGAAAATATGCGGACAGGATATTGGTAGATCCTAAAGATATAAAAAGGTTCAGCCGCTTGTTACCGTATTCATAGCGGATATTATCAATAAGTGACGGAGAATTGTTGTGCCCAGAGTAAAACGAGGGGTAACCAAACATAAACGGCATAAGAAAGTAATGTTGGCAGCCAGGGGGTTTCATGGGTCCTCCCACAGGAATTACAAGTGGGCTAAAGAAGCTCTCACACACGCTTGGAGCCACGCTTATCGGAACCGGAGAGAACGCAAGGGAGAATTCAGAAGGCTGTGGATTGTCCGTATAGGGGCTGCTTGCCGGCAAGAGAATGTTACTTACAGTCAGTTTATAAATGGCCTGAAAAAAGCAGGAATAGAAGTAGATAGGAAGATGTTAGCTGACTTGGCGGTAAACGACTCGGTAGCGTTCAGCAAGCTGGTCTCCTTAGCATCGGAGTCGCTCGTAATCTCCTCCTAGGTTGTGTGCCTCTTACATTCGTGAACAGTTTGGGAATCTTCTAATTGGTAACGAGACGAATTATGGGCTGAACCCGTAGTAGTCGTCCGCCATTAATATTCGCCTAAGCCCTGCTAATGAGATGTTGATCGGGCGGGTTGGATTAGCCCATGTTTCTGTCAAATCCGAGTGTAAGTCTTCAAGGGATGTTGGTTTATTATTACGAAGTAGCAGTATCCGGAAAATCATCTCCTGAATAGGCATATCGTTTCGAATGTATCCCGGCTCATCAGCACAGTATTTGGCTATTTCAGCCATTATCTTTGTAGGGTCCAATGAATCTTGGTTAGATTCAAGTAACGACGGACAAGATGGACCACGACGAGCCGCGATTATGGCGATAGGTGATCGATTCAATTGTTTGATGCGATCGATGTTGACGTGATAATACTGTGATTGTTCGATTTGAGATTCATGTAAGTTCATAATTCTACCTCCTCATTCCAGTCCAGCATAATTATATTAACCTTGTCTCCAGCACTTCGGGTTGGTTCATCATCGGGACATATCGCTAACCCATTCGCCTTTGACATGGATGTCAGAATGTTTGAGCCCTGCGGTCCTGTGGGTGATGCATAATAAGTTCCGTTATTTTTTGTTACTTCTACGCGTGCGTATACTCTACGTTGATCGGAGTTAAATATCGGATTAGTTAAGATTCCTTCGACAACTGGTCTTTCCAAAGTAGTTAAACCGAGCATTTGTCGGATAGCTGGTCTAGCAAACATTTCAAACGCGACTAAAGCGCTTACCGGATTGCCTGGTAGACCGAGCATTGGGATGAACACGTCTTCATAATTGAGATGTCCAAATGCTAGTGGTTTAGCCGGACGCATGCGAACGGACCAGAAGTTTATGTTCCCCTTGTCGTTTAAAACGTCTTTGACGACGTCGTAATCCCCTTTGGATACTCCAGCTGATGTGATCACCAAGTCCGAACCCTTGATGCCTTCTAATTTGTGGTTAAGACTTTCAACGGTGTCTTGGGCTATCCCAAGGATCCTGGGGATCCCTCCCGCAGACAATATTGATGCTGCTATCCCTGCGCTGTTACTGTCATAGATCTTACCAGGTATCAGATTTCCATCTACTTGTACCAACTCATCGCCGGTAGCTAGAATTGAAACTAATGGACGTCGTATGACTTTGACGGTTGGTAGTCCCAAAGAGGCTAGCACACTAATCTCTGAAGGACGAATCAGTGTTCCTGATTTTAATACCAATTCATTTTGTTTAACATCTTCGCCAGCTGGTCTTATGTTACTACCCTTAGGAAGATTTGTATTTATATTGATATCGTCTAATCCATGGCCTGAATTTCTACGTTCGACCTCGTCGGTTTCTTCAAATGGTATGACGGTGTCGGCACCGTTAGGTACGGGTGCTCCGGTCATAATTCTAATAGCCGACCCTGGGGTTACGGTTTGACTAGAAACTTGTCCTGCAGGGACAATACCAATAACATCCAATCGTGTGGGATTTTGATGAGATGAATGAGCGATGTCGTCCCATATTACAGCATAGCCGTCCATCCCTGAATTCGAAAGCGGAGGCAAATCCAGTGGAGATGTAACATCTTCAGCTAGAATTTGCCCTAAACACTCTAAAATAGATTTCTCTTCGGGCTCGAGAGTTGCAAAACAAGATATTATTTGGGTCAGAGCTTCCTCGACGCTTAGCATGTCTTCGTGTATGTGGCCATGGCCGTGGTGGTGCATGCTATTTTCAGTCATATCAGTTGTTCATACGTTCCTTATAATTATTCTGGGAGATCACCGGTGCTATTGATGTTATTAAACTTGGTTTAAGCCTAAACCCTCAAGGAACCTCCCACTTCAGCGTCAAGGATCCGCAGAATTCCTTGCACAGTGCGATCAACCTCTTTAGTAGTTAGAGTATGGTCCATGGACTGGAAATATATGTGGAATGCTAGAGACCGTGTGCCTTTGGGAATGTTATCCCCAGAGTAGGTGTCGAATAGTTCAATACGTTGGACTAATCTGGACCTACTAATAATACTTTTGACTACCTCAGCTGTGATATCAGCTGGAACTATTATTGCTAAATCTCGGGTTGCCTGTGGGTAACGGGAGAAAGGTTGGAAGTTGGTGGTTAATTTCTCGGATATCTCCGATATAGTCTCTACGTATAGTTCGAACAATATTGTAGGTATAGGTTTAAGATTTAATTTCGCACCGACCTGCTGGTTTACTTCCCCTATCAAACCTATTGCCAGCCCGTGGGATGTTAGCTTTGCACAGCGACCCATTTGAAAACCGCTATCATTCCAGGGTTCAAAACTTGTGTCTATTTTGAGGGACTGAAGAGCCGACACTATAAGGCTCTTAGTATCAAAAAAATCTAGAGATCCCTGATCACCCAACCATGATGGATCAAACCTGGGTCCAGCTAAAACGCCTGCCGCTTCTTCTCGTTCGTATGGTTGTCCGTCATCGGATGTCAGAAATACTCTGCTGCACTCAAACAACTTTATGGGTCCGTCATAGTGGCCTTGATTGTACGCTAAAGTGGATAATAGACCACCTCTAAGGGTAGGCCTAAGATACTCGAGATCACTGCTCATTGGGTTAGCTAATTTTAAAGGAGGTGTCCTAGATATTGGGATCTCTAAGTCTTGTAGGGCGACTAGGTTAGATAGAGGGTAACTGATAACTTCCTGCATTCCTAACGATGCTAAGATATCCTTTAGCTGGTCTTTAGTTTCAGTGATGGGATTGGGCCGATGATATGGTATTGAACTTGCAATCATAGTACTAGGAACGACATCATATCCTATGATTCTTATTATTTCCTCTATTAAGTCTTCTTCTATGTTTACGTCGTTACGCCAGTACGGGACTTCCGCTTCTATTACATTAACGTGATCGGTGGATGTTTTAAATCCGAGGCTGTTTAACGCTTCTTCGATCTTATCAACTGATATTTCCATTCCTAAAACTTGCTTCAACCGTTCCAGCCGCAAAGTGACTTTAAATGGTTCGCTTTGCTGACGATTTGGGTAGATATCTATGATTCCCTTTGCGACTTCTCCACCACATAGTTCTTGGATTAATTGTGTTGCCCTATTCAGTGCTATAGGAGCTAATTCAGGTCGTAGGCCTTTTTCAAACCGAAGTGTGGCTTCAGTATGTAATTTCAGATGGGTAGCGGTTCTCCGATTATTGGCGGAACTGAACGTGGCTGATTCAAGTACTATGTTTTGGGTCATCTCTTTGATTTCGCTGTTTAGGCCACCGATTACTCCAGCCAACCCAACAGGTTGTATTGAATCAGCTATGACCAACATTTCTGGCTCTAACTCCCGTGATATTCCATCCAAGGTCTCAATATATTCGTCTTTATTAGCCCTGCGGACGATTATTTTGTTACCTTTTAACGCATCAAGATCAAATGCGTGCAGTGGTTGATTAAACTCCAGCATGACGTAATTCGTAATGTCGACTATATTGTTTATGGGTCTCAGTCCTGACCTATGTAACCTATCTTGTATCCATTTGGGTGAGTCTGTTACCTGAACTCCGGATATAACGCTCGCGGTGTACCTAGGGCATAATTCCGTATCAATTACTGATACGGAGAGCAAGTTATCTATAGGAGTTTCAGATTCTGAATAACGCTCTTGAGGTTCCCTTACGATTTGTTTAGTATGTGCTGCGATTTCATGAGCAACACCCAATATTGAGAAACAATCTAGCCTATTAGGTGTTAATTCGATGTCTAATATAGTATCGCCTAAATATTCGTCTAAGTTCATTCCCAGTGGGGCATTATCTGGCAAAACTACTATACCATCATGACTGTTACCAAGCCCAAGTTCTACTTCGGAGCAAATCATTCCCTCTGATACTATTCCGCGTATTCGGGATGATTTTAGGTGTTCATGTTTTCCAGAATGTGTATTGTATAGATAGCTACCTACGAGCGCTAAACAGACCTTTTGCCCTGCAGAAACATTTGGCGCTCCGCACACTACTTCTATTTCATTATTCCCTGCCGAAACTTTACATAACTTTAAGTTGTCTGCGTTCGGGTGGGAATTCACTTCCGATACCAATCCGACTAGACAATTCCCCCAATTCCCCAGAGTTATAATTTCACCGACTTCTAACCCACCCATAGTTAATTTGTGAGCGAGTTGGTCTATTGGGTATTCGATTTTTATATATTCTTTGAGCCAGCTTATGGGTACTCGCATAAAAATTCACGTGATGAAAACTTATATGGTATTTAGATCCAGATGGTCTTCGGCTAAGAGCCTGATATCTGGGGACAGGGTTTCAAAATTGTCTGAGAAACCGGAGGTCATTAGTGTAAAAATGGCGTATATCATCGATTCCATGTTTTAACATGGCTATTCGTTCGGGACCCAGGCCAAAAGCGAATCCTGTGTATTTTTCAGTGTCATAGCCAACTCCTTTTAATACCTCCGGATGTACCATGCCTGCCCCCATGATTTCGATCCATCCGCTATCGCGACAAATTCTGCATCCTTGGCTAGACCCATCGCAGGCAAAACAGTCGATTGACATATCAACGCCTGGTTCTACAAATGGGAAGTAATCACAACGGAAACGGATTTTACGTTCTTCCCCGAATAATCGTCTGGCAAACTCATAAAGAGTTCCTTTCAAGTCAGCGAAAGTTATCCCCTCATCTACAGCTAATCCCTCAACTTGGTGGAAATGCCATTCGTGCGTTGCATCTGTGGCTTCGTACCTATAGCATTTGCCGGGTATAACCACTCTGATTGGAGGTTGAGAGGTTTCCATTACTCGCGCTTGCATAGGGGAAGTATGGGTCCTCAATAACATGGGGAGCTCACCAACTTCATTTTTATAATCAATCCACAAAGTGTTCCACATGTCTCTTGCTGGATGTCCTTGAGGGATATTAAGCATTTCAAAATTGTATTTATCCCACTCAACTTCCGGACCTTCGATTATACTGAATCCTAAAGCCCTAAATGTTCTAGTAATTTCTCGTAGCACCTGAGTAGTTGGATGCAATTTACCCGTAGGGATCAGCCGGCCAGGCAACGTGACGTCGAGTTGATCAAGTGCAACGTTGTTAGATAATATTAGGTTTTCAATGGCGGATTTTTTGGCTGAAAACTGTTCTTCTAAAAATTGCTTTAAACTATTCCCTGCGGAACCCTTTTCACGGCGAAGTTCGATTGGGACGTTTGATAGATCTTTCAGGAAATTGGTGATATAACCTCTTCTGCCTAAATATTCGACACGCCACTCTTCAAGGGAATGCAAATCGTTCAGGTTTGATAGGCTTGTTATAGCTGACTGCTTTAACTCGTCAATGGAATCAGGGGCAGGTGTTTGGGTCAATTCTTAAGGACCTCGGTACTTGAACGGGTTTTTATTAAGTTTATCAAGGTTTCCATTATAGAATTGGCAACGTTGACGGTCAAGGAAATCAATCCCCAGTCGACAGGTTACAATATTTCGTTAGGACAGATTTGATTAATAGAGGATCTATGGAATATGAACATCGTAGGTAAAATGAAGCGCAAAGCACACTACGGATGGGCTATTTTCGGTCTAACCTTTACAAATCTGACTGTAGAAGGCGGAATCAAAAATAGCGAAGCAGTCTTTTTCGTGGCTTTGCGGGACCATTTTGTTGGTGGAGCTACCGCGACCGCAGCTATTTTTTCTGTAGCCGGATTAGTAGGCGGTTTTTCTGCTCCCTTTTTAGGCAGGTTTTTAGATGTAGTTGGTCCGAGAATTATGTTTCCATTGGCTGGCTTGTTTCTTTTGATTGGTTGGATAGCTAGTAGCTTTGTTACAGACTTGTGGCAGTTATTTTTACTTTACAGTGTAATAGAAGCGATTGGGCAGACATCTATTTCATCTTTTTCTAATACTGCTGTGTTAGCACCGTGGTTTCCTGAAACCACCGGAAGAGCGTTGGGCCTGGCGGACTCTGGCAATCCGACAGGACAATTGATATTTACTCCATTAGCTTCGGTATTAGTTGCCAGTATAGGTTGGAGGGCATCTTATCAAATTTTCGGAATAATATTTTTCCTATTGGTATCTCCGGCCAATTTCTTGTTTCAAAAACCCCATAGATCCGGCAATCCGCTTCAAGATAGTCATTTAACCGCCGAGACAAAGCTTAAGGGATCTGGTACGCCTTTCGAAATTGATGCGTATAATCCGACGCAATCCCGGCCGTTACCTATGATGGATATTCTTCGAGTCAGGGCAGTATGGATGCTGGTGGTCACTCGTATCCTTGGCGCTGTCGGAAACCAGATGATTCGTTTACATCTAATTGCCTTTTTCTTGCTAGCAGGGTATAGCCCATTACAATCTGGTAGCGTGATAGGCATAGCCGGATTTTTAAACATCGTGGGTAGGCCAATCACAGGTGCCTTGTCAGATAAACTAGGGAGAGAACTGGGTTATACGATTACCATGGGATTATACATACTGTCGATTCTATTGGTATTGTTGTTTGGTGATGAAGGTCGGTTATGGCCCTTGATCTTGTATATAGGGTTGGCTGGCTTGAGCGAGGGAGTCAGTGGATTAGTAGTTGGTGCTAAGGCTACGGACATAATTCCATCCGGCACGTTAGGATCTGTGATGGGATTGGTTGATGTTGGAAGAGGGGTGGGTATCGCAGTTGGACCGATACTCGGTGGTTTCTTGTTCGACACGACGGGTGATTATACAATCGCCTTTACTATCTCTATTATTCTCACTTTTATGTCAATTATATCTATATGGTTTATCGGTAGCGAGTCTAATTTAAAAAACCAAGAGGTTAACATCTAAGTTCGTATGCCTTCGATTTATTTAGACTTTAATCTTGTGGCTCCAATTTTATAAATAATAAATAATTAAGTCTAATGTGTATAATGGTTTAAGCAGTAAAACGATATTTAAACAAAATCTGAAACCGTCTTAAATCCTTAGATTTTTTGGAGAGGAGGTTCTATGCCGATTATTCAACGCCCATATGTGCCGCCCGAGGATCAGGTTCCCCAAGAAGATAGTTACGTTAATCCAGGTGATACCCAGTCTATGCAAAGTCAACCGAGTGAATTAACCGGTGAACCCATAACTTTTTACGCCGATTCTCTTCATATTTTCAGTAGTTTGTATTCAGCAGTGTTGTTCTTCGGAGAACAGATGGAGGAACGCGAACCTATACTCAGAGCTAGGATCAAGATTAGTCCTCAAATGCTTAAAGCTATGGCTTTGCTTACCAACAAGCATTTGAAGGAATACGAGGAGGCCGTAGGGCCTATAACCCTGCCGCCACAGGTTTATACCGCATGGGAATTGGACCCTGATGAAAAGGCACATACGGAATGAATAGTAGAGAGGAGGGAGACCTCATATCTGAAGACATCTCTTCTCCCGTTGAAATTCAACCTGGTGTAGACGTTTCGACTCCTGAAGATTGGGAATGGAGGCGAATAAGCACCAGCCAACCTAACTCTGCGACCTTCCATATCAGTCATAGTGACGTAACACGCGTAATGGTGGATAGGCTAGGACCTTCTGATTCCCCTGATGGTGCACAATTTGCTCTTAAGGCCGAGATCCCGATCATAGTTATTGATAGTTTAGACAAGTATTGGGCAGGTGAGTCAACTACTAAATTGCCTTTGCAAGGATTGCGTGTGCCGGTTGAAGGCGATACTTTAGAAGAAGCGAAGAAGAATTTAGCGGGAGATCTGGCAGCTCAAATGCGGCTATTGTTGTTATTATCTACATCGCATGAGGGAGATATTGCTCCCCAGTTACAAGCGAATCTCCAATACTTGCTAACGGTATTTACAACACCAGGCCGGTAGAAATATAGGCAGGGAGTATTTCTGGCCTGGGATCCAATAGATGGTTAGCAAATCTGAATATCCGGGGATACTCGGTAGCGACCCTAATATTTTCAACTGTTTAAAACAGTTTTTATATGGGAGACTAGAGAGTCTAGCGGGATCAAATGGGATTCAGAATCTTGCCTATATTTGATTTCAACCACTTCGTTATCGAGATTTCTTGGGCTTACTATAACCCTGATTGGAATTCCTAATAAGTCTGCGTCGTTCAGTTTTACACCTGCCGCTGCGTCTGTTCTATCATCAAAAAGAGTTTCAATGTTTTCCGACCAGAGACTTTTGTAAATTTGATTGGCTTTATCAGATACGTTCTCAGATGATAAATTTAGTCCGACCAAATGGAGTTGGTACGGGGCTATGGATGTCGGGAAAATAATTCCCCTATCATCGTGATTCTCTTCTATGATAGCCGCTAAAAGTCGGCCTACCCCAATACCGTAGCATCCCATGATAATAGGATATTGTTGTCCTTCTTGTGATAAAAATAGCGCTCCTAGTGTTTCAGAAAAAAAAGTCCCTAACTTAAATATATGTCCAACTTCTACCCCCTTTGTTGCTTCTAAAACGCTATTGCAATGGCAACAAAGATCTCCTTCTTGTGCTAGAGCAATATCTGACATGTAATCAGCTTCAAAATCCCTGGGGTAATTGGCATTTCTAAAATGCTTGTCAGGTACGTTTGCACCGACTACGAAATTAGCGCCCGAGCAGATCGAATTGTCAGCTACTATTTTTATGTTTTTCACTCCGATTGGAGACGCGTAACCGGGGATAAGGCCAGCGCTAGTTATTTCATCATCTGACGCTAGTCTCAACTCGGCGCATTGCAAGGTATTTTTTAGTTTCACTTCGTTTACTTCAATATCCCCTCGTATTGTGACGAAGACCAAATCATCGTCCGCACGATAAAAAACCGATTTCAATGTGTTAAAGTTTTGGATTTTTAAAAATTCCGTTAGTGCTGATATGGTTTTGATTCCTGGTGTGACTACTTCAGCCAATTGTAACGGAGCCTCTATATTGATACTTGGGTAAGTGCTAATAGCCTTTTCAGAATTTGCTGTGTATTTGCAGCCAGGGCAGGTAATCACTGTATCTTCCCCTGTTTCAGTAGGAAGAATAAATTCGTGAGAATCCTTTCCACCGATGGCTCCGCTATCTGCCTCTGCCATTAATACAGGGAGATTACAACGCTTGTAGATATTATGATAGGCTTGAGCCATTGATTGGTAACTTCTATCAAGGCTTTCTTCGTCAGCGTTGAAACTATAGGCGTCTTTCATAGCGAATTCCCTAACTCTAACCAAACCTGCTCTGGGCCGGGGTTCGTCACGAAATTTGGTCTGGATTTGGTAAAGAATTACTGGTAAATCTCGATAACTTTGAATATTAGCCTTGGCTATGTTAGTGATTAATTCTTCATGAGTTGGAGCCAATACTAGCGTTCTATTACGTCTATCAGATAGGGCAAATAGGTTATCTCCAAATGTAGACCTACGATTCGTCTGTTGCCACAACTCTTCTGGCTGGAGTGTAGGCATTAAAAGCTCTTGCGCTCCTGCAGATTCCATTTCTTCTCTAATGAGATCTTCAATTTTACGGATGGATCTGTAGGCCAGGGGTAAAAAAGCATATATACCTGATGCGACTTGGTAAATCATACCGGACTTAAGTAATAGTCGGTGACTAGCTGTTTCTGCTTCTACGGGGTCTTCTCTTAAGGTTCTTGATACTAGTTGGCTTATCCGCAATGTCACCTCTCCTGATTGGGTTCCTTGAGTTAACTAGTGGTCTCTGGAATCTGGGTGTTGTCGATTTCTTCCATTAGAGCAGATAACATTTCATTCTCCGGAACTACCCTGACCTTTTCTCCCTTGCGAAATATTATCGCTCGCCCAGCTCCGGCTGCTATCCCCACATCTGCATCTTTGGCTTCGCCGGGTCCATTTACTTCACATCCCATTACGGCCACTTTGACGTTTTTGTTACTTTGTTTGATCAGTGAATCAACGTCATTTGCTAGTTTAACTACATCTACATCAGCCCTTCCGCAACTGGGGCAGGCAACTAAGGTAGCTCCTTTTTGTCGCAGATTTAATGATTTGAGAATTTCGTAACCAGCAAAGACTTCTTCTTTTGAGTCACCACTAAGCGAAACCCGTATAGTGTCACCAATCCCTTCATATAACAGATAGCCAAGCCCGACTGCGGTTCTGATAGACCCTGCTTGTACAGTGCCGGCCTCAGTTATTCCTAAGTGTAATGGGTATGGTACCATCGCAGATAATTTTTGATATGCATCGATAGTAGTCGGGACATCAAAAGCTTTCATTGATATCTTGATTTGATCGAAATTCTGATCCTCTAAGAGGCTAATTTCCCAGAGCGCGGTGGCAATCATATGGTCAACTACGCTGTATTCTCCGGCCGAGATTTCTCCGGATTTGGGCAATTTATTTACCATGTCCATGTGTCGAGAAAACCCTCTGGTCCGGCCAATCCCACCTACCGGAGGTAAGCTACCAAAATTAACTCCTATCCGTATTGGTATATCTCTTGACTGAGCTTCCCGTACTACCTCTCGAACTTGATCTTCGTTACGTAAGTTTCCCGGATTTAATCTGAGGCAGTCTACACCTCCTTTAGCGCATTCGAGTGCCAGCTGATAATGAAAATGTATGTCGGCGATCAGCGGGATCTTTATTTGTTGTTTGATCTCCCTCATTGCCTTTGCTGCTTCCATGTCAGGCACTGCGCAGCGTATGATTTCGCAACCGACTTCTTCTAATTCTTTGATTTGGCGGACAGTTGCTTTTACATCCCTGGTATCGGTTTTAGTCATTGACTGTACAGTTATATCGGACCCACCACCGACTTTGACATCTCCTACATATACTGGTTTTGTCGCTCTTCTCTTATTCAAATCAAATCCTTAATTGTGGATAGTTTTTCGGTTACTGGAACCATCGACCTTATCCGATCATAATAGGATATCATCCACCTAATAAGCTATTACCCTGTAACAGCCTGATAATGTCATTCGCGCTAATTAATATAATTAGGCCAATCAATAGGGCAAACCCCACTAGATGAACGATATTCTCCTTTTCTGGAGGGATACGTTTACCCCTGCGTATCCATTCTATGACTACGAAAAGTAGCCTGCCTCCATCGAGCATAGGAATGGGCAAAATATTTAGGATAGCCAGGTTGATACTAAAAAGTATGGCTAGAATCAACCATCCCCTATATCCGCCCTCTTGGGTGACTTCACCTGTAATTTGCGCTATCCCAATGGGACCTGAAAGTTCAGGTGCTTTAGCGCCGATCACCCAAGAGTAAATTTCTCGCTTTAATAAAACTAACAGCTCCCAAGTGTTATTGACGCCAAGGTACATAGCAGTCCAAGGCGGGTGCCAAACTTGCTTTGTTTCTGGGTTGACTATATCAATAGATATGCCAGTTGGGCCTTGCCCAGTCGGCGGCGTTATGCGAGGAATAACATCAATAGGGATTTGTCTGCCAGATCTTTCTATAATCCATCGGATCTCTGAACCAGCATCAAAATTAATCTGCCTTACCAAGTCTTGCAGGTTATCTACTTCCTTCCCGTCGGATCGCAAAATAATGTCTCCGGATTTAATGCCAGCTAATTCGGCTGGAGACTTCGGGGATACCTGTGTCACCAGGATATTCCCAGTAATTTTGTCTTGTGGGATCATAAACAAGATAGTGAAAATTATGATCGGAAGTATGGCGTTCATGAATGACCCCGCTGCCAACACTATAGCTCTTGCGGCGACTCCCTTACTTGCTAAACTTCGTGGTACCTCAGGGTTATTTTCCCCCGCTAATCGAACGAATCCTCCTAGGGGGGTCCAATTTAGTGAATACAACATATCCGCAACGACGAATCCATTGGGATCGATTTCTTTTACTTTACCGGTATGGTTTAGAAGTTGGCCAGGTGATGATTCTTGAGATCTGTTTTCGTTATTAGAGTGGGATTGATTTTGGGGAGCTTCGACAATACCGCCGACCAAGTTACCGCTTTCATCTTCCAAAGAACTTATCTTGACAATCATTCCTCTTTGGAGTTCTTTTAACCCAGCTATATTGATGAATACTGTTTTTTCATTAGTCAAAACTTTGGTTTCTCCCCTGTAAAATCCGAAGGCTTTAGGGGGATATCCAATGCCAAACTCCAGTACTTTCACTCCGAACCATTTAGCTGTCACGAAATGTCCCAATTCGTGCACTACTACTAGAAAAACCAGCATTGGTATAAATGAAACTAGAGAGACAATAAGTGGGGTCCAGTTAAAACCAGACAGCGATTCAATCAATAATATTCCTCGAGTATTTGCAAGGCTCGGTTAGTGGCCCATGTATCGGCATCAATGATTTCTGAAATCTCGGTTCCACTGTTCGGTTTGTGCTCATTAATAACGCGCTCAATTAAACTAGGTATTTGAGTAAAGCTTAATTTACCTTTTAAAAAGGCGTTAACGGCGACTTCATCCGCTGAACTCAATATGGTAGGGAACGTCCCGCCGTATTTTGCAGTAGTGAGAGCCAGTTCAAAACAAGGATAACGATCACGGTTCAATGGTTTGAGATCAAAACAGTAGGTATTATTTGTGTCTAGTTTGGGTATTAAATCATTAGATAATCTGTTGGGATAAAATAATGCATATTGTATAGGGAGTTTCATATCAGGGGGACCGAGTTGGGCTTTAACTGATCCATCTTGAAACTCTACCATGGAATGGATTGTACTTTGTGGGTGAATCATAACCTCGATGGAATCCCATTCGACATTAAACAACCAGTGGGATTCAATCACTTCAAAGGCCTTATTCATTAATGTGGAGGAGTCTATGGTGATTTTTTCGCCCATCTGCCACGTCGGATGGTTAAGTGCTTGAGATGGGGTAACTGAATCTAATTCATTTATATTCCAATCCCTAAAAGGGCCACCCGACGCAGTAATTATTAACCGTCTTATTTTGGTATCTTCTCCTTGAAGACACTGCCAAATCGCGCTCGGCTCGCTGTCTACAGGGAGTATATGGCCTCCATACATAGCCTCATAGGCTTTTATTAGATGTCCTGCCATAACTATTGGCTCTTTGTTCGATAGAGCAACTGATTTACCCTCTTTTAGGGCCTTCAGGGTAGGAATCAACCCTGCCGATCCGGTAGTAGCAACTATTACCATATCAACTTCAGGGAGCGAGGCCATTTCAGATAGAGAAGTAAACGTTACCCCTGATACTGGTAGATTTGTGGCTGCTAGAGAGTAGATATGTTTAGGTTTAAATTCGTGGACCTGTTGTCTTAGCAACTCAGTATTGTTTCCCGCGGCTAAACCTATCACTTTGAACTCTTTAGGAAATGATCTAACTATGTCAAGAGTTTGCCGGCCGATAGATCCAGTTGATCCTAGTATAACTAGATTTTTCATCGATATGTCTTAATAACTTTCTATAGTTGTTGCGAAGTAATATACAAATGGTATAGATAATAATATGCTGTCTAAGCGATCTAGCATACCCCCGTGCCCGGGAAGAATGGCTCCGGTATCTTTCATTCCATAAATACGTTTCAGTTTAGATTCAAATAAATCACCTATAGGGGCTACTAACCCTACTGTAGCACCGATAAGGAGCACTTGCCAGTAAACTATTTCTGGAAAAAGTATTCTATTCATGGAAAGAGCCGCAACCAATACAAGGATGAATCCAGCAATGGTGCCTTCCCAAGTTTTGTTGGGGCTAAACGTAGGTGCGATAGGATGTTTGCCCAGAGTTCGTCCTATAATATAAGCACCAGTATCGCTGGTGAAAATTAAAATTATAGCGAATAAGATCCAATTTCGGCCTAGATCATCATATAAGCCTAAATTCCTTAGTGCCAATGCATGTGCCAAACAAAACCCAATATATAAGGGTCCCAAAGTTGCTATAATCCACGTGCGATAAATGGCTTGTCGGCCGCTAAAAATGATAACCCATAAGGCGTTAAAAAAGGCTCCTACTATTAGGATCACCAGTGACCAAGAAAGAAACGTAGAAATCTCTTTGGAATATTGGCCTATTACCAGAAATGAAATAGTCCAAACTATGCTTAATAACCAAGGAGTACTCTGATTATTTGTAGAGGTCATTTTTAAGAATTCGATGATTGCTATTGTGCTGCAAATGGCTAAGACGGCTAGAAACCAAAAGCCACCTTGAAATATAGCTGCAACAAGTAGTGGAAGGCATACCAGCCCCGTCAAAAGGCGCTGATATATCATTAGCTCTCGGAGTTCACTGTGCCAAACCTTCTATTACGGGATTTATAAGACTCTAACGCGAGTTCTATTTCTGCATAATCTAGATCTGGCCAGTATGTAGAGGTGTGGTAGTACTCACTGTACGCTGACTGCCATAGTAGAAAGTTACTTATCCGAAGTTCTCCGCCAGTCCGTATGACTAAGTCAGGATCGGGGCAGTTATGTGTGTACATATGACTGCTGAATAACGTCTCATCTATTTTATCGGGGTCTATTTGTTCTCTTATCAGACTGCGGACGGCCTCTAGTATCTCATCGCGACCGCCGTAATCGAACGCGATGTTCAAAGTTACTCCCGTATTGGATTTAGTTAAATCTTGTGCATTTTGCAATGCAATTTGCATGCTTTCATTTAATCTATCTACCTTTACT
>ENA-UPTF01000682-UPTF01000682.1-marine-metagenome-genome-assembly--contig:-NODE-682-length-23068-cov-7.478709_pt1 | contig 23068 bp, 20 predicted proteins | sample MGYA00238166_ERZ767019 | MGnify/ENA primary metagenome ERZ767019 (study PRJEB28930, sample SAMN06266391) | marine metagenome | isolation source: Sea water from 250 m depth | place: Atlantic Ocean | study... | reverse complement strand
TATATTATTTGGATATTTCTAAGAAAAAAATGAAAGATTTTCTTTAGTGTTAATCTTGTTATTTACTCGATAGTCACGATTTATGTACTGCACCATTGATTTATTCCCGGATGAGGCCCTTATCATTGTGGAATCAAATCTCAGTCAGGTTCGGCCGCAACCACTGTGTTCCTTCCTCTCTCTTTTCCCTCATATAAACAGTCATCAGCCTTTTTCAAGAGTAGTTCCCTTGAATCTGCATCTTCCGGAAATGTTGCAATCCCAAATGTACAAGTGAGATTACCCAGCGGTTGCTGTTCCTGATTTGGAAATTTTTCATCAGCAATTGCCGTGTGCAGTTTTTCACCAATCAAAAGTGCATTCATTTTTCCACATTTTGGTAAAATGACTACAAATTCATCACCTCCAAAACGTGCAGCCAAGTCACCTCTCCGGACCCTGTTTTTGAAGATTGTGGCAACTGAGGCAAGGACAACGTCGCCCATTTGATGACCATGTGTATCATTATAATGTTTAAAGTGATCCACATCAGCGATTATAAACGAGAATGGTTGTTGTTCTCCCGGGTAAAGGGTTACCATTGCCTCCAGAAACTCATCCATCCTGCGGCGGTTGGCTAATCCGGTAAGTCTGTCTGTGTCAGCAGTAATCTCTACCTGTTCCAACTCTTTATGAAGATAATGATCTTTTCGGATTTTGGCAATTATGTGCTTCAAGTCAAAATCTGAAAATGGTTTACTTAAAAAATCTGTCACGCTGAGTCCCGCAAGAAAGCGCCGGTTTTCTTCTTTATTACAATATTTACTAACAACCAGGATGGGCGAAAAATGAGAGCAGCATATTTCAATCAAGATATGAATAGAATCTTTTCGAGAAAACCCGCCTGTAAAATTTTCAGGATCAATTATTAGAAAATCGAAATTATTCTTTTGCTGATTTTCAATAAATTTTTTGTATGATCCAAATTCAACTACTCGGGCCTTGTCCCATTCATTTGCAAGTATGGTTTTGATTGAAGTACGATATTCTTTGTCCGGATCAAGAATGCCGATTATCGGGAGTGTTCCTTCTTGTGTCCGGACATTTTTATTCAACAAGAACTGTGCGGTTGTTTGTTTCAGTTTTTCTGCAAGAATATGTGAAAACATCAAATATGCAACAGAGACTTTTGTGTCATTCCCTTTAACTTTGAAGAGATGATTTGGGAAAATCACCACTTTAGAATTTTCTTCTGCAATAACATCGGCGAATGGATTAGGATCGTCGTTGATGATTGACATTTCGCCGACAACATCTCCGGGAAGATCAAGACGCATGATGAAAAGACTTTGTGAAGTTACCGCCAGAGAACCTTCCAGAAGGACTATTAACTCGGGTGGTTTGGGATGATCTTCTCGAATCAGGTACTCGTCAGCATTCAAGGAAACTAATTCACCTTGACGCAGCATTTCTTTAAGGTAAGATAGGCTGATCTCATTGAAATAGCGTCCGGACTTGATGATTTCTGTAACAAGATTCAGTTCTTTCTCGTTCTTGGGTGATGAGAGTGATTTTCGCTGCATTGGAGTTTTTCTTTACATTCTTGCTACATGCTGCAGGCTCCCTCCAGTCAACATGTAAGATATTTTTTACAGTTTCTACGGAAACTATGCCACGAACAAAAAGCAATTACAACACTTAGAAAAAGTTAGTATGCTGCCCATTATCGGAATTGTCCTGGTTCCGGGGATTCTCTGGGGCTGGGTATTTTATCATGCACAGCGCTACAAAAAAGTTTACCTGCCCTTACTGCTCGTCCTTTTTCTAGGAGGAATGGCATGTGGGATGCTGGCTCTAGTCTTAAATCATGCGGTTGAAAAATATACACTATTTTGGCCGGAAGCACCATTACCACAGATTATTGTACTTGGTAAGTCGATACCCCTGCTTAGTTCAGGCTTCTGGTTTCTAGTTGGTATAAATGAGGAGTTTGCAAAGTTGCTTGTATTGCTGGCAGTAGTTTTTCCAAGCCGCCATCTGGAGGACCCTTTTGATGGAATTCTCTATGCTGCAGTAGTTTCAGTTGGGTTTGCAACAATGGAAAACTTTTATTATCTGGATCAGTTTGGAGTGGCAGTTGTTGTTACAAGAACGGTCATTACCATTCCTGCACATGCTTTTATGAGTGTACCAATGGGATATTATGCGGCAAAATCACGCATAGCGCTTGATTCCTCCAAAGAAATAAAATTCAGATATTTCCTGCCGATGGCCACAATATTTCAAGGATGGCTCATTTCTGCATTTCTGCACGGCCTGTATGATTTTTTTCTGTCTTTGAAGATGGAGAGAGAAGCATATTTACTGATCATCATAATGGGATGCATCAGTGTGTGGCTTGGAAAAATTGCTCTGAGGGTGAGCAGGAGGAAGGTTGAAAGATGAAGGAAGAGAGGATTATGTTATTGGTTTTAGTTTGAATTTAAAATCTAAACAATAATTGCCTGCCTGGTATAAATTTAACTTTTGAATAGTTTTTGAAGGACACTTCAACTGCAATATAAACCGGTTATCACATCATTTCCAATTTGAGGTTTCCAATAATTCTGAAAACTTCAGGTCTAACTTCTGAATGTTTGTACAACTGCTCAAAATCAGTCAACAAATAATTAAGGGCTTTTTGCTGTAATGCCAGATCTTTATTGGTAGAAACAACGCTTCCAAGCAGATAGATTAAATCCCTGGTATGTCTGGTTGAAGTAGACTGATCAAGCCCGGTATAAATAAGATCCACGCTCTCAAAAATTAGTTTTGAGTCTGCTAATTCATATGCAATATCTATGATTTCCTGGACCAGCACAAAACGATCTTGACCGGAAGCATTCAGAAACTGTTTGTTCAGCAGGGCAAGATTCACCAGCTTCAGATATCGCCTGGATTCTGCATAATCTGGAGAGTGAAGTGGAATCCTGGACAATTCAAAAATTGCAATTTGGTACTGTTTCTGTTCAAAAGCTGCTACTCCTTTTTTGAAAGGCACTTTCTGAATCATCCAGATTGCCTGCGGATAGAATGGAGAATCCGGACTGATTTCACGAAAGTAAGACTTGGCTATTTCGTAATTACCTTCTTCTAGAGCTTTTTTACCGGCCTCATAAGATTCGTTCACTGGTTCTGTAGAATCGCTAAACCAACTGCAACCTGTTACCAGGACTGCAAATATAATCAAAACCAGATGTTTAAGCTGCAATTTGTATTTTATCATTATCTCGACAGGTTCAATTATTTTCGGCAGCCTCATTTTTCCGACGCTTTGCCAGCCACTGTAGCGTTCCGCTAATTAGCAAAATTAAACCACCCAGGATAATTGAAAAAATGCTCCATGAAAACTCATTCTTAAATACCACAATAAAAACGATACTGACCAGGAGCAGCGTTGGGATTTCATTAAAAAAACGAAATTGTTTTGCGCTCCAGTTGCACCTATCATTCAGCAGTTGTTTGCGAAGATGTCCGCACCACAAATGATACCCGACCAATATTGCCGCGAGTGCTAATTTAGAGTGCAGCCAATTTTGTAAACCAATTTCAAAAATTAAGGCAGTTCCAAAGACTATCGAGATGCACAGGCCGGGCCAAGTAATTCCGTAATAAAGGCGTCTTTCCATCTGCGAAAACTGCAATTTCATTAATGTCCGTAACGGTTCAGAACGTTGGTTTGTCTCCTGGTGATAAACAAAAAGCCGCCCCAGATAAAAGAGTCCTGCAAACCACACAATAACGCCAATGATGTGAAGTGCTTTAATATAAAGAAAATACATGATTAAAATTAATTGAGTTATATTAACGAGAGTGAGGGTGACGGTATATCCCTGAAAAACTTTAAATTAATTTGTAGTTCTCAGGCCAAATTTTGCAAGTTTATTTTGGATTTCTGTTTCTTGCAGCGAACTTAAAAACAGAGCTACTTCAGGTCGTTCCAGGCGGTTTTTCGGTAAAATAAAATCATATTCTTCATCCTGTATTGGATAAAACCCCAGTCCCAAATCTTCGGCAACAGAACGAATTGCTATCCCCCAATCAGCACGATTTTGAGATATTGCCGCAGCCACAGAATTGTGTGATTTTGCTTCCTGAAAAAAACCTGCGGGACGTTTATCTGCTAACAAACGGTCTAGTAAAATCCGAGTGCCGCTTCCCCTGTTTCGATTAATCATTCGCACTTCAGCATTATTGATAATTTGCTGAATTGTATTTTCAAAATCTGATTTAAAGTTTGTAAAATTGGAATCGTCTTTACGAAACAGCAAGCCCTGGCTGCGTCGGTATCCCTTCTGCAGATGCAGTTCAGGAGTAAGTAAATGGCTGTTGTATTCTCCTGTATTTTCATCCAGCAAATGGGTACCGGCCAAATCGCATTCACCCCTTTCAGCAGCTAAAACTCCTCCCATACTTCCAACTGCCAGAAATTTACATGAAACTCCGCGTTTTTGCATTTCTCCGATTATATAATCCAACCCGACACATTGACTTCCGATGATCATCAAATCGGGAGGATGTGCTGATTTCCCAAGTAATTGGATTCTAACTTCTTCGTCAACTTCAACCATTTCGGTATTGCGGGGAATTTCCATGAAGCCGTCTGCACGCGCAAATCCGGTGATTGAACCGGAACCCTTTCCTGTCGAATATGCGCTGAAACCTGAATCATTTCTAACAAGGTGGACAAGATTAAATTCTGTACGTCCTTTATCAGAATTCAAACGAACCGGAACATTTGCTTTAACGTGAGTAGTGGGTTCCGGAAGCCGTCCGGCCATGGCCCGCAGGACTGGAGCAATAAATTTGCTGAAAGTGAAAGTGGTAGATGTGGGAAATCCGGGAAGAATGGCCGCTGGAGTTCCAGCAAGAATTGCAAGACAAAGAGGTTTTCCCGGTTTTAGTGCTACTCCGTGTACCAAAATTCCAGGATTATTGTATTTTTCAAAAACCCGATAATTCAGGTCTCCCTCCCCTTTTGATGTGCCTCCGGATATCAGTACAAAATCCAGTTCAAGTCCTTCCTGGAGAACTGTCTCAATGCTTGATTCTTCATCCGGAACAATTCCAAAATGCACAGGTTCGCAACCCAGTTCTTCAACAGCATGGCCCAGAACGGTTGCATTTGAATCGAAAACCTTTCCCAGTTCCATCTGCCCTCCGGGTGCAACCAACTCATCTCCAGTCGAAATGATTCCAACTTTTGGACGACGCCAAACCCAGACCTTTGCTTCTCCCAGTGCTGCCAGTGTACCAGTTTCCCGATAACCCAGCAGGTCGCCGATTCGCAAAACTACCTCCCCAGCCCCAATATCTGAGCCTGCAAGTGACACTCCACCTGACGGAACAACAGCTTTGAGGATTTTAATTCCTGCCTCTCCGGATTTATCAGATTCAATCGGCAAAGTGTTTTCAATCATCACCACAGCGTCTGCACCACGCGGCATAACTCCGCCAGTAGCAATTGTTGTCGCAGTACCCTGAGTGACTGACTTTTCCGGAACAACTCCGCAGGCCAGGACTTCCGGATTCAATTTCAGGGAAACCGGAGCAGTTTCCTGTGCGTCAAAAGTGTCTTCCGCACGTACCGCAAAGCCGTCGAAATTACTTCTATCAAAATAGGGTACGTTGTGTTTGGCAATCACAATTCGCGACAAAATTCTTTCGCGTGCGTGTTCGATGGGAATCAGTTCTTCTCCAAGTGGTACAGGTTGAACTGCCTGCCAAAAACGCTCCTCTGCTTCTTCTGCTGAAGCTAAATTTAAAAATTGCTGCTGTTTCATTATGGAATATTGTTTTGACGATCATGAATTTTGCTGTTTGACATGAGACAGTACTTGAATGGAAGGGGAAGAAACTCAGACTAACATGTATTAAAAATTTATTGCTTCACTACCGGAAGACAATTATTATTTTTCAGTTAATTCATTTCATGAATCGGAGTGCGCAGCATGTAACGCTTCAGCAAGCTCAACAAATCCAGCGGCTGTTCGTTTTTTTGTCATCCAGCAAGGTTGTTGTTCCATCACTTCAGCATAATCCAAAACATTGGCCACGCCAACTGAATTTTTGAAAAAACTAAACATTGGTGTGTCATTTGGTGAATCTCCGCAAAAGACAATTTGCTCCTGAGCCTGATCAATGTCCGTCTGAAAAACTTCATCCAGTAAAATTCTGCTCATGCTAAGTTTGTCATAGTTTCCAAACCAGCCGTTGACGTGAATCGAGCTTACTTTAGCAACTGCGCCTGCCTTTTCAAACAAGCTCACAATTTGTTCGACTGATGATTTGTGTAATGCAGGAACATCCTCACAAAAATCAATTGCAAGGTCTGCTTCACGGTAGGACTGATCGGAAGCAACGTCACAGCCTTTAACTTTAGCCAAAATATGCTTCCGGAGTTGTCCAAGTTTTTTGCGGTCTGCCGCTCTTTCGTTTTCAGTTTTCCAGAAGCGCCGTTTCATTTTACGTTTTCCTCTTTCATAAACGAAATAGAAAGCACCGTTCTCTCCAACAATTCCGTCCACTGGCCACATGCGTGCAATATGGTCACACCATCCTGCAGGTCGCCCGGTAATGGGAATCACTTTCAGTCCTGCTTGATGGAGCTTTTCCATGGCTAGATAGCTTACAGCAGGTAATCGGCCATTTGCTGTGATTGTATCGTCAATATCGGTCAGGACAAACCGAATTTTACGGAGATCATTTTGAGGGAAATCACTGAGAGGCTGCATGTCAAAATGTTCCTCAAATAATGGCGTGACGTACTTTGGCGGAGATCCATTCGCTGAAGATGACAGTTATGATTATCGCAATAAGGATGAGGGAAACTTTGCTCCATGCGAGTTCCATGATGGAGGCATTCAATTGCAACCCAATGCCGCCGGCCCCCACAAGTCCTAAGACAGTGGACTCTCGAATGTTAATGTCCCAGCGATAAACGGATATTCCTGCGAAAGCAGGTAAAATTTGTGGAACAATTCCGTAAGCCAAAACCTGTAACTGCCCAGCGCCTGTAGCTTGGATTGCTTCTACCTGGTTATGGTCAATTTCTTCAATGGCTTCGTAAAGAAGTTTGGCCACAAAACCTATTGATCTCAGTCCAATTGCAATGATTCCTGCAAACAATCCTGGGCCAACGATGGCAACCAATAACAAGGCCCAAATGATTGAGTTGATCGAGCGTGAAGATACAATAACAAGCAAAGCGAAAGGGCGCATAAATATCACGCTTGGAGAAGTATTTCTTGCAGCTAGGAATGCCGTTGGAAAAGCAATAAAAATGGCCAAGACCGTTCCAAGTGTTGCAATATTTATCGTGTCCCACAAAGGTTCCCATATTTTGTCGAAATAGCCCCATGTCGGAGGAATCATGCGGTATGCTAAATCTCCGACTTGATTAGGCGAATCCCAGACAAACATCCAGAATGTTTTTTCTGAAATCAACTGAAAACAATAGACAAAAATTGCTGTCCCTGTAAACCATCCTGCCCAGTGGAGCCTTTGTTTTTTCTTATCAAAACGTTGCCAGACTTTTTTTTCTCCTTGTTGATCTACAGCCATTACTGCACCTGTTTTCTAACTATTCCAGAGGTATATTCAACAAAAAAAACAATAGCAATGATCACAATCAGAATCGCTGCCGCCGAATCAAACTCATAACGGTCAAAGGCCGTATTCAAGGTGGCTCCGATGCCTCCCCCACCAACCACTCCTACGATTGCAGATTCGCGAAAATTTATATCAAATCTATACAGACCCAACCCAATCATACGTGGCATGACTTGAGGTTGGATCCCGTAGTTGATCCATTGCCACCAGTTTGCCCCTGTAGCTTGAATAGCCTCGGATTGACTAACGCTAGTGTCTTCAATGTCTTCAGTTAGTAATTTTGCAAAGAAACCAATGGTTGCAAAACTAAGCGTAACGAATCCCGCAAAAGGGCCGAAACCAAAAAATTTAACGAAAAAGATAGCAAGCAAAATTTCGTGAAAACTTCGCGAAATTGCAATAATACCCCTGCAAAAATAATAAACAGAAGGATGTGCAATGTTTCTGGCAGCGCCTAGAGCGACTGGAATGGAAATAAAAATACCAACGACTGTTGAAGCAACGGTCATCCATAGACTTTCCAAAACTCCATCAACAATTTCTTCCCAACGGGAAATAAAGTCTGGAGGTGCAAATCCTGCCAAAAACTTTTGTCCTCGCGGCAAGCCTTCCCAAACCCGGATCCAATTGATTTCCAACGTATTAAATGACAAAAACAAATAAAGAATTACTCCAGCGCAAATACTGTAACGAACAGTCTGATTCTCAATGAAAGACTTACGTTTCCATGTCCGTGGTGCGAGGCTAAGGTTGGTCATATTGGTGTCAACTTGCCGTTGCTGCTGGTTCCTCAGTATCTTCTTCATCCCATGAAGATTCCTGCTGGGCAGCTTTAGGAGCGTATTTGTTTATGTGCCAGTCTTCTTCTCCATAAATCTCAGTCAGTACATCATCATTAAGCCCCTCCGGAGTGCCGTCATACACGATCTCTCCCAATCGTAATCCAACAACTCTTTGAGCAAACATTTTAGCTAGAGGTACATCATGAATATTGATCACGCAAGCAAGGTTTCTCTCATGAGCAAGCTCACAAATCAGACGCATGATCTGACGTGAAGTTTTAGGGTCCAGGCTGGCAGTCGGTTCATCAACTAGTAACAATTGCGGATCTTGTATCAGTGCCCGCGCAATTCCTACACGTTGCCGTTGCCCTCCCGATAACTCATCCGCGCGTTTATCCACCATATGGTCCAAGCCGATGCGTTTAAGCAGTCGGAAGGCTTTGTCGATATCGGTTTGTGGAAATTTACGGAGAAAGCTGCGCCAGAAACCTACATAGCCTAAGCGTCCGGATAGTACATTTTCCATAACGCTTAAGCGTTCAACCAGTGCAAATTCCTGAAAAATCATCCCCATTTGTCGGCGCATTTTTAGCAGTTTGCGACTGCTTAAACGAGTCACATCCTCGTTGTTAAAAAAAATACGGCCTCCAGTTGGAGGAACCAGACGGTTAACGCACCGAATAAGAGTGCTTTTTCCAGCTCCGGAGGGACCGATTAATGCCATTACCTGGCCTTTAATGACTTCCAGGTCTACTCCTGTCAAAGCTACTTCACCAGTGGCATAGCGCTTATGCAGTGCTTCCAGACGCAGCATTATATCTCCTCACAAACAAAATCCTACTAACGGCAACTGTAACTGACACCATTCGCTTTGTCGATTTTGCGTATAATATCCCAATCAGATTTGTGATGGATGGAGATAAACCGATCTTCTTTCTTGAATTCCTTTTTCAGATCAGAACCTTCCCATTGGAAAGAGAAGAATGCTTGTTTTATTTTTGCAACCAACGTCGGGTCCAAGTTGTGGGCATGTCCATAGCCGGTTGTAGGAAAAGTTTGAGAACGGTAAATAGTTCGTATTTTAGATTTGTCCACTACACCTCGGTCAATCATTCGAGTGAGAACAGAGTTCGCTATAGACGCTGCTTCATAATCCTTGTTTGCCACACCCATTATAGAGTTGTCGTGTTTACCAGAATAAGCGGCCTTGAAATCCCTATCGGGTAGCATTCCAAACTCAGATTTCAGAATGGCAGAAGGTGCCTTGAATCCGGAATTGGAAGTAGGAGAGGTAAAAGCCATGCTCCGTCCCTTAATGTCAGCAACAGATTTGATGTCACTGTCAGCCGGGACAATAATTTCCATTTCATATCCAAATGAACCGTCCGCCGAAGCCATCATGGCAAAGGGAACAAAACCGGCGCAGCTAACTGCGATAGGATTCCCCCCGGTATTCACCCCTGCGATATGCAAACGACCAGAACGCATAGCTTCGTATTGAGCTGCATAGGCCTGCACCGGGAAAAACACTGCTTTTTTACCGGTGACTTTACTCAAGTGCTGTACGAATCCATCCCAGACTTTGGCATAAACCGCGGGGTCTTCTACTGGTGTGTAAGAAAAAATAATTGTACTTGGATTCTGCCACTGGCTAGAATCCAACGGTAAGTCAGCAACTAAATCTCTATCTATGTCACAGTATCTTTTATCGAGGGTTCCCCTGTGACATTCTTCAGCTACCGCGGCAAATGGTAGGACCATCATTCCAATCAAGGAAGTGCTCAGGAATAGTTTTTTTAATAGTGTTTTCATAGTGTTTCATCCTTATTATTAGTTAAAAAAACGGCATTTCGACAGAATTGACAGAAAACGCCTGACTTGAAAAAGTCTGTAGATTAAACTGATTAGAAACAATCGTCAACACTTTTGTTAATGGAAACAAAATTTCTGTATGAAAAAATTTTCACGAGAGAAAAATGACTTGACATTATTACTGAAAAGATTCAGTATCCACTTTTTTAATAAAACAGTTAAGGAAACTAGCTGAAACTAATGACTGAAGCGGCAGCAACTGAAAAATTAAGCCAAGTTCTTGACACAATTCCAAAGTTGTTGTTGGATCATGCAAAGAAAAGAGCTGACAGGCCCGCAAACCGCCTTAAGGATTTAGGCATCTGGCAGACATGGACGTGGTCTGAAGTGGCTGATGAAGTTCGGAATCTGGCCTGCGGACTTGCAAAAATTGGTTTTCAAAGAGGGGACAAACTAGCGGTGATTGGTGACAATCGTCCCCGCCTTTACTGGTCGATGGTTGCAGTGCAGGCACTAGGCGGAATCCCAGTTCCGCTTTATCAGGACTCTGTTGCAGGGGAGATGGTATATGTGCTTGAGAATGCAGACGTTAAGTATGCAATTGTGCAGAACCAGGAACAGACTGATAAGCTTCTTGAAATAAAAGACCGGCTTCCAATCCTCGAGCATATATGCTATGAGGAGCCTCGTGGAATGCGGGATTACACTCAGGAATTTATTCACTACTACAAAGATATACAGGAAAAGGGAAGCATCTTTCACAGTGAAAACCCTGATTTTTATCTTCATGAAATTGAGCAGGGACATGGTAGTGATATTGCTATTTTTCTCTACACGTCCGGAACCACAGGCAAACCCAAAGGCGTTGTCCTCACTCAAGATAATCTCCTGATTACTTCACTAAACTGTTTGGCTTTTGATAACATTACAGGTGAAGAAGAAGTACTGGCCTATTTGCCGATGGCTTGGGTTGGTGACAACCTCTTCTCATTTGCACAGGCCTATGTAGCCGGTTTCTGTGTGAATTGTCCAGAGGGACCGGAAACAGTGATGACAGATTTAAGGGAAATTGGTCCAACCTATTATTTTGCTCCACCTGCCGTCTATGAATCAGTGCTCACAAAAGTAATGATTCGTATGGAAGATGCCGGCAAAATAAAGCGGTCCATGTTCATTTATTTTATGGATCTGGCAAAATCTGTTGGTATACGTATTCTTGACGGAAAGTCCGTTTCTATAGCAGAAAAAGTTCTTTACGGTCTTGGAAATTTGTTAGTTTACGGTCCACTGAGAAACAATTTGGGGCTGAGCCGTACACGCCTGGCTTATACTGCAGGAGAAGCGATAGGTCCGGAAATTTTTAGTTTTTTTCGATCACTGGGAATTAATATTAAACAGCTATACGGACAAACAGAAGCTACTGTTTTCATCTGTGCTCAGCCGGATGGTGAAGTTAAATCAGATACGGTAGGAAAAATTTTTCCGGGGGTAGAGTTGCGTCTTTCAGACAACAATGAAGTTTTTTACCGCAGTCCGGGCGTATTTCATTCTTACTATAAAAATCCTGAATCTACTGCTGAAACAAAAGATGCTGAAGGTTGGGTAGCTACTGGAGACGCCGGATTTATTGATGACGACGGGCACCTGAAGATTATTGACCGGGCCAAGGATGTAGGACTCATGAACGATGACTCAATGTTTGCGCCAAAATATATTGAAAATAAACTCAAATTTTTCCCATTTATTAAGGAAGCGGTTGCATTCGGTCACAAAAAAGATTACGTCTCAGCATTTTTATGTATCGACATTGAAGCTGTTGGAAACTGGGCAGAACGTCAAAATTTAGCTTATTCAGGATATACGGATCTTTCTGCAAGATCAGAAGTTTATAATTTGCTGCAGGAATGTGTTGAAACTGTAAATTCGGATTTGGCTCGTGATGAAAAACTCAGCGGATCACAAATTAAAAGATTTCTGCTTTTACACAAAGAACTTGATGCAGATGACGGTGAGCTCACGCGAACCCGTAAAGTTCGCAGGAGAATTATTGCAGAAAAATATGACGTTTTGATTGATGCCCTGGATGATCCCAAGCAAACTCACTGTGAAATAGAGTCAGAAATGACTTTTGAAGACGGCCGTACAGGAATCGTAAGCGCAGATTTGCAAATCCGGGAAGCTGAACGTCACAAAACCCAACTCCACACACGTGCGGCATAATCAGTAAACGATAAAAATAGTTTTCATGGAAAAGAAAATCGGTGAAGTTCTGTTGAGTGTTGATCATATCAGTTTGGCCTTTGGAGGAGTGAAGGCACTTACTGATATTTGTTTTGATATCAGGGAAAAAGAAGTTTTTGCCATCATTGGTCCAAACGGTGCGGGCAAGACATCCATGCTGAATGTGATTAACGGCTTCTATCATCCACAGGAAGGTGAAATTACATACAAAGGTGTGCATCGAAAGCAAATGAAATCGCATGATGCAGCTGTCCAGGGAATCGCACGAACTTTCCAGAATGTCGCTCTTTTTAAGGGCATGTCAACACTCGATAATATCATGACAGGCCGTATAATTCACATGAAACGAAACATGTTTTGGCAGGCATGCTATCTCGGACCGGCACGAAAAGAGGAGATGGAAAATAGGGAATATGTAGAAGACATTATTGAATTTCTTGAAATTCAATCCATCCGCCGCACTCCAGTAGGACGGTTACCATACGGATTGCAGAAGCGGGTCGAGCTGGGGAGGGCACTGGCAATGGAACCAGATTTACTGCTGCTGGATGAGCCAATGGCAGGAATGAACATTGAAGAAAAACAGGATATGTGCCGTTTCGTTTTGGACGTGAATGATCAATATGGAACTACCATCGCTTTAATTGAACATGACATGGGTGTTGTCATGGATATTTCAGATAAAGTTGTCGTGCTGGATTATGGTAAAAAACTGGCAGAGGGTACTCCGGATGAAGTCCGCGGCAATCAAACAGTGATTGACGCATATTTAGGCGTACCACATAATTAGACAAATTTTATATTAACATATGATGCAGGCATTTATATTTGATCCTTTCATGATGATGTATGACTCTCCGCTTTTTTTCGTGGAAGTGCTTGTCAGCGGTTTGATGTCAGGAGTGATGTATGCACTGGTTGCGCTGGGTTTTGTGCTGATCTTCAAAGCCTCCGGGGTATTTAATTTTGCCCAGGGTGCAATGGTTTTATTTGCAGCTTTGACTTTTGTAGGACTCTGGGAACTTGGAGTTAATCCATGGCTGGCTTTAATTCTTTCTGCAGTGACAATGATTGGGGTAGCCTTTTGTGTAGAACGTATCGTTTTGCGTCCCCTGGTAAATCAGGATCCAATTATTTTTTTCATGGCAACAATAGGCATTACTTATTTTCTGGATGGTTTCGGCCAGACTATTTGGGGCAGTGAGGTTCGTCCATTGGACATTGGTATTCCTAACGAACCTTTTATGGATTTTGCAGAATGGTCTGGACTTTATATCAATAAATTTGATGTATTTGCAACAGTAGTCTGCAGTGTTCTTGTAGCATTATTAGCAGGTTTTTTCACTAAAACGAAAATTGGACGTGCTTTACGTGCAGTTGCAGATGATCATCAGGCTGCCCTTTCGGTAGGAATTCCGCTGAAAACTATTTGGACAATTGTCTGGTCAGTGGCCGGAATAGTTGGTTTAGCTGCAGGAATTCTTTGGGGTTCCAAACTGGGGGTCCAGTTTACTTTGGCGTTAATTGCTTTTAAAGCTCTGCCAGTTCTGATTCTTGGTGGATTCACTTCTATTCCAGGTGCTATTATCGGCGGACTGATCATTGGATCCGGCGAAAAAATAGCAGAAGTTTACTGGGGTGATGCATTCGGAGGTGCCATTGAAGACTGGTTTGCCTATGTGGTGGCTTTGATTTTTCTGTTATTCCGCCCACAGGGTTTGTTTGGCGAAAAAATTATTGAACGGGTCTAAACCAAAAAAATCCAGAAATAAATATTTTTATGATCTATAGAGAAGCAGGACAATTCAAAACTTCTTACAATTCCGACCAGGCGCTGTTGCCAATAGCCCAGGATCGTTTTTTTGTGATAGGCCTTTTGGTGGTGGCCTACTTTGTGATTCCGTTTGTAGCAAATGATTATTGGCTAGATTCTATATTTTTGCAGTTTTTTATTTATGCACTTGCCGCCATAGGACTTAATATTTTAACAGGTTATGCAGGACAGCTTAGTTTAGGTACTGGTGGCTTTATGGCCTGCGGAGCATTTTCTGCGTACAAACTGGCTACGTCGTTTCCTGATATGCATATCATCATAGTATTGTTTCTAGCTGGATTAATTACGGCACTGGTAGGAATGCTTTTCGGAATTCCTAGTTTGCGTATCAAGGGGTTTTATCTTGCTGTGTCTACGCTTGCAGCACAGTTCTTTTTGTTATGGCTTTTCAATCGGGTTCCCTGGTTTACTAACTACTCCAGTTCCGGAGTGATTTCGCCCCCACCAATAAAACTGATAGGGGATTATTATATTACCGGACCTCAAGCTACTAATCTTACACAGTACTTTTTTACTTTGACTCTTGTTGTAGTGATGGCTTTTGGAGCAAGAAATATTATCAGGGGGCACATCGGCCGTTCCTGGATGGCTATGAGGGATATGGATATTGCTGCTGAAATCATTGGAATATCACCACTGAGAGCAAAACTGTCTGCGTTTGCTGTAAGTTCTTTTTATTGCGGAATTGCAGGCGCGTTGTGGGCTTTTCTTTACACTGAGACAGTACAACCGCTGGCTTTTGAAATTAACCAGTCATTTTTAATTCTATTCATGATTATAATTGGTGGTTTGGGTTCAATTCTGGGTTCATTTTTTGGAGCAGCTTTTATTTTAGTTTTGCCAATTTTTCTCAATTCTGCACCAGCCTTGTTGGGCTTACAGTTGTCAGGTTCATTGGTTACTCATATTGAATTTATGGTTTTTGGCGTGTTGATTGTGTTTTTCCTGATTGTGGAACCACACGGTTTGGCACGTTTGTGGGGAATTGCTAAAGAAAAATTACGACTTTGGCCATTTCCGTATTGACCGTGTTGATCACTTGGATTAACATCCATATGGTTAATCACGTCCGGTGCTTACGGATTCATCGGTTGGTGAGTTCAGTAACTCCGGATATTTAATTGCTGGATTTAATGTAAAATCCGGCTCATTTCTCAAACATAAATAAAGGGAGAGAAAATGAATACTCTAGTAAAAAAAATCACGATAGTCATGCTTTTCGGCGTCGTGTTCAGTCTGACAGGACTGGCTCAAGCAGCGGAAAAAATTTATGTTCCGATGCTGACATACACTACCGGACCCTATGCTCCAGGTGGACTTCCCATTGATCAAGGTTTCCGGGATTACTTCAAGTATGTCAACGCCACTGGCGGCGTGAATGGTGTTATGCTTGACTGGGAAACCTGCGAGTATGGTTATAACACTGGCCGTGGAGTGGAGTGTTACGACAGGATAAAAAGCAAAAACGGAAAAATGGGTGTTGCCGTTTTCCCACTCTCTACAGGAGTGACATATGCCTTGATTCCTAAAACACAGGCTGATGGAATGGTTTTACATTCGATGGGATATGGTCGGACTGATGCGTCAGATGGACGGGTTTTTAGTCATGTTTTCACCGCACCCATGACATATTGGAGTCAAGTGACTGCAATAACCAAATATATTGGCGAACAGATGGGCGGTATGAATAATCTGAAAGGCAAAAAAATAGCACTGGTATATCACAACAGTGCCTATGGTAAAGAGCCGATCAAAACTCTGGAGGCACTATCCAAAAAATATGGGTTTAAGTTTCTGGGGTATCCGGTCAACCATCCTGGACTGGAGCAAAAATCAACCTGGCTAAAAATCGGTCGTCAGACAAAGCCTGACTTTGCCATTATATTTGGATGGGGTGTGATGACCCAAACTTCCATCAAGGAAGCAAAAGCCATCGGCTATCCGGTTTCCAAAATTATCGGCAACTGGTGGTCTGCTTCTGAAAACGATACTCGTCCGGCAGGTGCTGCATCAGTCGGCTACAAAGCTGCTGGTTTTCATACGATTGGAAAAAATTACCAATTACATAAAGATATTCTCGCAAAAGTCTATGGAGCAGGAAATGGTTCCGGTAAGAAAAGTGTAGTTGGTGAAGTGTTATACAACCGTGCGCTTGTTCAAGGTGTAATTTTTACCGAAGCAATTCGTGCCGCGCAAAAGAAGTACGGCAACATTGCTATCAACGGCAAACAATTAGCTTGGGGTTATGAACATGTAAATTTAACCAGTTCCCGCTTGAATGAGTTGGGATTGGGCAGTTTCATGAAACCTCTCAAAATTACATGTGCCAACCACGAAGGAGCCAACAGTTTGCTCATTCATGAGTGGGACGGGAATAATTGGGTTAATCCTTCCAAATGGTATACTCCAATGTATGACGTAACTCGTCCGATGATTGAATCATCAGCCGCCGCTTACGCCAAGGAAAAAGGTATTACACCTCGTTCCAATTGTAATTAAAATAATAAGGCGGATTAAGCAAAGCTGATCCGCCTTTTTCTTATTTTCTGCAGCACTATTTCCAGCTAAACCAAGCATGCTCCAGGTTAACAACATAGAAGTTATCTATGATCATGTAATCCTAGTGCTGAAAGGAGTATCCCTGGAAGTCCCCGAAGGAAAAATAGTTGCCATTCTTGGTGCAAACGGGGCAGGCAAATCAACGACCCTCAAAGCTATTTCCAATCTACTCCAGGCAGAACGCGGAGAAGTAACCAAAGGCAGTATTCAGTTTGATGATTTTGAAGTTCATGATCTTTCCCCCAACGAATTAGTGACACGCGGTTGTATTCAGGTGATGGAGGGAAGGCATGTTTTTGAACATCTGACTGTCGAAGAAAACCTGCTAACCGGAGCCTATACCAGAAAGGAAGGACGAGCTGCAATCTCAGAAGATCTGGAAAAAACCTATTCCTATTTTCCACGTTTGAAAGAGCGCCGAACCAGTCAGGCAGGATACACGTCCGGAGGTGAACAGCAAATGCTCTCTCTTGGCCGTGCACTGATGTCCAAACCGAAAATGATTTTGCTTGATGAACCATCAATGGGACTTGCGCCGCAACTTGTTGAAGAAATTTTTGAAATTGTTAAAGACCTCAATCAGCGTGAAGGCGTCAGTTTTCTGCTGGCTGAACAAAATACAAATATTGCTCTGCGTTATGCCGATTATGGCTATATTCTGGAAAATGGAAGAGTCGTGATGGATGGCGAAGGAGCAGAATTACGTGAAAATGAGGATGTCAAGGAGTTCTATTTAGGCATGGGCGGTGAGGGCCGCAAGAGCTTCCGTGATGGTAAAAACTACCGCCGTCGTAAACGCTGGCTCTAAATCGTAGAATTTCAGCTGCTTTAAATCATGACCAAAGGTGATACAAAAATAGGCATCGTAGCTGGTGCTGGTCCGTATGCAGGATTGGATTTAGCACAAAAAATATTACAGCAAACCAGTGCAAAAATTGATCAGGATTATCTCCCAACCATCTCAATTTCCACTCCTGCCGATATTGCAGACCGTACCCGTTTTCTTTTGGGGCAAACCACTAAGAATCCCGCCCACGCTATTTTCCGTAATTTAACTGAATTAGAAGATCTCGGTGCAACAGTTGCGGGTATTCCCTGCAACACGGCACATGCATCTGCTATCCAGGATGTATTCATGGAAGAGCTCAAACAATCCGGAAGCCGCCTTAAGGTACTGGATATGATCGCCGAAACAGTTGACTTTTTAAGGAAAACATGTCCGGAAGTTAAAATCGTCGGTGTGCTTTCCACAATCGGAACCTGGAAAGCCGGGTTTTACCCGAAATTGCTCGGTGAAGCAGGTTACGAAGTCAGAATACTTGAGGAGCCGCAACAGCAGCGTTTACACGACGAAGCCCTGTATCATCCGGATTATGGAATAAAAGTGCAGGCACATCCTGTAAGCAAAGCAGCCAGAAAAGTGCTGCTGGAGGGAGTTCATGAATTGGAAAAACAAGATGTACAAGCTGTTGTTTTAGGCTGCACAGAAATTCCCCTGGGAATTCCAGAACGTAAACTTGGATCAACATATTTAATTGATCCGGGTTTGATTTTAGCACGTGCTCTGATTCGTGAATTTTGTACGGAAAAACTTCTACCCTGGTCCTGGAAAACATAAAGTGGATGAAAAGAAAACACTCGCATTAACACCAATTGAAACCCTGAAAACGGTGATGGCCCGTTTGCGGCATCCGGAAGAGGGTTGTCCGTGGGACAGGGAACAAACTTTTGCCAGTGTTGCACCTTACACTATTGAAGAGGCTTACGAAGTTTCTGAGGCAATTGACAGCAAAGATATGTCTTCGCTGAAAGAAGAACTGGGTGACTTGCTTTTGCAAATAGTTTTTCATTCACGAATGGCGGAAGAATCCGGAGACTTTAATTTTGACGACGTTGCCCAAACCGTAAGCGAAAAAATGATCTGTAGACATCCACATGTTTTTGGGAAGGAGTCTGGATGTTCAAAAGAGTTTCATAGTGGAGAATGGGAAGAGCAAAAAAGACGTGAACGAATGGAAAAAGCTCAGCGTCTTGGTAAAACCGCCTCGGTGAGTGTTCTCGATGATGTCGCTTTGGCGCTTCCGGCTTTGATGCGAGCAGAAAAACTGGGAAAACGGGTTGCAAAAGTTGGATTCGAATGGCCGGAAATAGATTCGGTTTTTGAAAAAATAAACGAAGAAATTCAGGAGTTACAGTCTGAACTGGAGGCAAATGAAATTTCCGAAGAGTCTATCGAAGAAGAACTCGGTGACATTTTGCTGACCGTAGCCACTCTTGCTCGTCATGTTCATGTTGATCCTGAATTAGCTTTACGCCGCGCCAATGCTAAATTTGAACGACGTTTCCGTTTTGTTGAAGAAAGTCTGGCTGAAGATGGTAAATCTCCAGAAACGGTCAGTCTTCAAAAACTGGAAAAACTCTGGCAGGAGGCCAAACAAAGAAAACTTACAAAGGGAGAAACCTGAGTTTATTGCTTCACTTAATTTATTCTTCTAATTTTCCTCTCTTTTTCAAAAAAACATTTTATTTTGAAAAACATGCTCACACGCAGAAATTTATTTAAATTAGGTGCGGTCAGCGGAGTAACCCTGTTGGCGATTGAAACTTTTCATGCGTCTCTGGAAATTCCACCTGCACTTGACGGATTGGGTCATTCCTTTGAATTTTTAACTCCGGTTGATCGTGGAATCTTGTCAAAGTTTACCCCTGTTATTCTTGCAGAAGCACTACCCGAGTCTAATGAAGAAAGGGTATTGGCGATCAAGGAAGTAATTGTCGGCTGGGATATTGCCGTTAGCGGATTGCCACCGTTGACTCAACAGGAAATCCGAAAGCTATTTTTAGTGATGGACTCAAATCTTATATTCTCTTTAACTCCACGTTTACTTACAGGAGTTCCTGGAGCTTGGGACGATCCCAGTGAAATAGATGATTGTTTAAATAATTGGCGCCTCAGTGATCCGGAAAGTTTGATCACAGGAAATGAGCTTCGAGTCGGCTACATGGGGATGGTAGAATTAACCATGGCATCCTGGTATGCCAACCCACGTTCCTGGGACTTTTGCAGTTATGCGGGTCCCCCGGTTTTGTTTTAAGTACAATAATTATTGATGAACTCGTAACAAATCTAAAAGTTATCCTTGTTTGTCATTTTGAGCGAAGCGAAAAATCTTGTATGGGCTACTAAACTAATATTATTTAGATTTATCTCTACCGTAGAAATGACCGTACATAGACAGCCTCTGGATTATTCTATTTTTTCATTTCCAGATTGCTGATTAAGGTACTGGGTGGATTTCAGAATTTTTAACAGACAGTCAAAGATGAGTGATTCAAAAAATATGATCCTTGATTTTGTGGCAGAGGGTTTCCAGCAGGGATGGAAACATATTGACGCGTCTCGGTTGGCTACGGATCAAAGCCTTGAGGCAGATGTCGTGATTATCGGTTCCGGAGCAGGAGGAGGAAATTCCGCAGAAATTCTGGCTCAATCTGGATTGAACGTCATCATCGTGGAAGAAGGGCCGCTTCAGACTTCCCGTGATTTTCACATGAAAGAAAATGAAGCCTATTCCAATCTTTATCAAGAGTCAGCCGGAAGACAAACCAAAGATCGCGGCATCAAAATATTTCAGGGAAGAATGGTTGGCGGTGGTACAGGAATCAACTGGACAACAAGCTTTCGCACACCTGCTGAAACACTAAAATATTGGGCTGAGGAAATGGGGGTTCTTGGATTTTCGGAGGATGAAATGCTTCCCTGGTTTGAATGGTCTGAGAAACGCTACAATATTCAGGATTGGAAGGTTCCTCCCAACGCCAATAATAGTGCGCTGGAAACAGGTTGCGAAAAACTCGGAGTTAGTTGGGGGAAGATCAGGAGAAATGTTACGGGATGTCTTAATTTGGGATATTGCGGAACAGGATGCCTGGTCAACGCAAATCAGTCCACTTTGGTTACGACTATTCCGGGTGCATTAAAAGAGGGAGCGACTCTCATTTCAAAAGCCAGAGCGGAAACTATTGAAATCAAAAACGGAAAAATTACTGAACTGAAATGCAAAGCGATGACTCCGCGCGGCAATGCCCCAGCCGTACAAACCATAAAAATTAAAGCCAGACATTATGTACTGGCTGCAGGATCAATTGGAAGTCCAGCCATCATGTTACGTTCTGAAAACAAAATATTAAACCCTTATGGTTTAGTTGGAACACGGACATTTCTTCATCCTGTCAATATTTCCGGAGCCATTATGCCGTTTCCGGTCAATGGAGAATACGGTGCACCGCAAACAAGTTACTCAGACCATTACATTGAGACGCGCCTCGACAATCAAAAGTCCGGTTTCAAGCTGGAATGTCCGCCATTGCAGCCGATGTTGGTCGCAACTGCTTTGGAGGGACATGGTAAAGTCCATGCAGAAATCATGAGGCAGCGACCTTTTCTGCAGGTCTTGGTTGCACTTCAGCGAGACGGATTTCATCCAGAAAGCATTGGTGGAAAAGTTTACCTGAAAAGTGACGGAACTCCCGGTTTGGATTATCCTGTTTCAGGATACGTATGGGAAGGAATCAGAGATGCTTTTATAGCAATGTCGGAAATCCAATTTGCTTCCGGCGCCAAAACTGTTGCTCCTGTTCACAGGGACGCCGGGCTATACCACAGCCTCGATAAAGTTAAAAAAGCGATTGCATCTTTACCAATGGAAACTTTGAAAGCCCGTTTGTTTTCAGCGCATGTTATGGGAGGCTGTCCTATGGGTGAAAACGCATCTAAATCGGTGGTTAATTCAAAAGGGCGTCATCATGAAGTGGAGAATCTTTCAATATTTGATGGTTCTGTGTTTCCAACATCGATTGCTGCAAATCCGATGGAATCTATTTTTGCTGTGACTGCTAAATTCGCCACGGAACTTGCGAAAGTTTTGGTTATGTAAAATCAAAACGGGATTGCGCTCAGTACAGAGTATTTAGTATCACATCCTAGTCTATGCCTCAGTCTGATAAACAAGCCTTTTCTACTCTTACGGTTTAATCCGGAAAATTTCTGGTAGAATGTGATAAATGGCGACTTCTTGGTGATTTAACACAATTATGCTTGAAGGGTTTAGCAATATAGCTTAAACTGATATTTTGCATCTTTCTTGTTGAGGTTTATTACAGAGTATGAAATCTTTTGGCGATGAGAGTCTCACAGCAGTAAAGAAGGACACCCACCTTAATTCACTTTGGGTTAGGAAATGAAATCATACATTTTTCAAAAAAATAGTTATTAACGGAAAATTAATGAGCGATGCAGAACAAATGAGCCGCAAAGAGCTGCTGCAGCCAAATCGTCTGGAAAAAAAGTTATATGCATTTGTCGATCATGCATACCGGAAGAAACGCTTGTATATCAGTGCCGCAGTTGTAGTTGTTGTATTGATTCTGGCAATTTGGGGAGGTTGGAAGTATGTGCAAAATGAACGTATTAACCAGGCCAATCAATATCATATTGCACGGGCAATGCTTACCAATCCAGCTCTTTCTGAAGATGAAAGGTTAACTCAGGGAATATCTGCTTTACGGGATTTTGCAAAGTCTGAATCAGGCACTACACTGAGCGTACTGGCATTGATGGAATCCGGAGAGGCATATGCACGTCAGACACAAATTGATGAGTCAATTGCAGTTTTTCAGGATGTAATAAAACATCCGGAAGCTACAACTTTTATGCGAAATGCAGCCCGGCTAAGTTTGGCGGCCTTGTTTGAACAGCAGCAACGGTGGGACGAAGCAGAGATGATGCTGGATTCAATTAACATAGCATCTTGGGAGGACGTACGTTGGCGGGCAATGGCCAGGATAGCAATCGCTAAAGGAGAAACTGAAAAGGCAAAAAATTTGCTTGAGAAGTTACTGGAAAAAGCTCCTGATTCCGTCTTTCGGCAGGAAACTGAGATTTTACTTTTGTCACTTTAACCAGTTTGGGAGTTATTAAATCTCGTAAGGTCCTGATAATACTGAATGCAGCATGTTATCTCGACCGAGGGGAGAGATCTGAAAAAGTGCTGATATTTTATAACAACCCTCACATACGTTCGGGATGACACGATAAAACTCGTGACTGTCGAGCTAACCAATTATTAAAAACAAAAAAATGAAAGAAAGTTATCTGAATTTGATGGAAGAACACAAACAGGATGAAAAGGTCAACTTGTTTGAAAAAGTT
>ENA-UPTF01000681-UPTF01000681.1-marine-metagenome-genome-assembly--contig:-NODE-681-length-23075-cov-2.560831_pt1 | contig 23075 bp, 19 predicted proteins | sample MGYA00238166_ERZ767019 | MGnify/ENA primary metagenome ERZ767019 (study PRJEB28930, sample SAMN06266391) | marine metagenome | isolation source: Sea water from 250 m depth | place: Atlantic Ocean | study... | reverse complement strand
AAAGGCAACCAAGCGCCAAATAATTATGTCAAAGCTTTTATTCAAAATGCGTTATGTGCCTGAAGATGAAGCCCAAGAAGTACGTGAGCTTCTGGAAGAAAATGATATTGCATATTTCGAAACCCATGCTGGCTATTGGGGAATTTCAGTTCCTGCTATCTGGGCAAAAAGAGAAGATCAATTTGATCGGGCTAGAGAGTTGATCGATGAATACCAAGCACAAAGAACCAAACGCCTTCGAGAAGAGTTTGAAATTAGTAAACAGCGAGGGGAAACTAAGACAATTTGGCACAGTTTCTTGGAAGGTCCCATTCACTTCGTTATTTACATTGGGATGATTGTTCTAGTCCTGTACTTTTCTTTACGATTTTTTTTATCATTCTAGTTATACACGAACGTGGAATTCTTCATTCTCTTTAAGAAACTTTACTCTTATTCAGGACTGTTATATAAATCTCACAGACTAGTGTTAGCGGTTCTTATCAGGGGGGGCCTCCTAACATCCTTTGCGACCCTGGCAATCAAAGGAGGTGATCCCATCAATAGTCAATCTATTAAGGGAGCCTCCGGTTATTTCAGCTAGTACATAGTTGAAAAACTGGAGAGGAATAGTTAACACTGTTAGCATTTCTTAGCTCCCATACGGTAGAAAGCCCCGTTGTTGTTTCGGCAACAACGGGATTTTTGTTTCTGGGAGTTTGATTACTACCGTGAGCCTACCAGGCCAATTTGAGGACAATAAATGGACCATGACACGTCCTAATTGAAGAATATGTCCATTGACAGAGGCTATCGGCGCCGCTAATTTTAAAGACTATTAGTAGAGAAATACTTTTGAACGAATTAGAGAATCACAGCCTTCCCAAACGCATAAGGGGTTATATGCAGGTCTTCTGGAAAGAAAACCGGCAGTTCTTCGCGTTGTTGTTCTGCATCGTTTTCTTCAAGAGCGCTATCGCAGATCTGAGTTCAATTTCAGGTGCGTCCATGCTGCCAACACTTTTGGATGGCGACAAAGTTTGGGTTAACAAACTTGCCTACGATGTGAAGATTCCTTTCACCGAAATTTCTCTAGCTGAAGTTTCTGATCCAAAACACGGCGATATAGTTATCATCGATTCCAAAGTCGCAGATAAGCGTTTGGTAAAGCGCATTGTTGGCATTCCGGGAGATACCATCTACATGCAAAACAATGCGCTTATCATAAATGGCGTTGCAGCAGATTATGAAGTGCTCTCCCGAGAAGGAAGTTCGATCATTATCGAAGAGCACCTGCCGGAAAAAACTCATCAGGCCAGACTTGCCAGAGGATTTCTAAATCGGCGCGGCCGCAGCTACGGTCCAAGTGTTGTTCCGGACGATCAATATTTCGTGCTCGGGGATAATCGCGATAATAGTGCAGACAGTAGAACCTATAGCTTTGTGCCTCGAGAAGAAATCATAGGACGTTCTTCTTCAGTTGTATTCTCCCTCGACAGCGATAATAGCTATCTCCCTCGCGGTGAGCGCTTCCTGTCCGGACTTAACTAATTTCCCGCTCTCACCGATATTCGGCTATCGCAAATCTAATTTCTTTGTAATAAATTACCCATTAGTCGGGCTTCATTATTTGCGGCGCTTATTCATGAATCTACGTTACTACAAAAAATATTTTAAGAGGAAAAACTATGCATTTGTTCCATCAACGAATTACGCTTTTGAGTAAGACGTTTATTGCATTGATCTTTGCTAGTGCATTTCATTTTGCGAACTCACAGGATTATGTTTGGGCTCCAGAGTTCCCTGTTGGTTCTTCATTTATTGAAATCTCTGCACAAGATCAGAACGGTACAGTTCAAACCTTTAAAGACCTTGTTGGAGAAAAGGGCATGCTCTTTATGTTGAGCCGATCTTTTGACTGGTGACCATTCTGCAAAGATCAGCTCGTGCAGCTGACCGAAATTAGTGCACAGTTTGAAGATATGGGCGTAAACATCACTGCCATGACTTACGATTCTGTGGAAATGTTAAAGTCAGTAGAAGAAGATGAAGGAATTGAATTCACTCTTCTAAGAGATGCTGACATTACTCATGTAAATGCCCTGGGGATATTGAATGAAGATTATGAACCAGGATCCCGTGCATACGGAGTTCCGCACCCAGGTATCTTCATCATTACCCCGGACGGAGTAATTCGCGCCAAGTTTGCGGAACAAGGTTTTCGAGCCAGACCGGACTTCGATAGCGTGTTGGAAGCGACCACCAATCTCTAACCAAAAGATGTATTCTTAGTATTCTTAGTAAAAGAAACAAGAAGCGACTCCTGCTTCCAGTTTTTTGTGCCTCCCTAACGAACACACTCGGGAAGAAACCCTGGATGAATCGGAAGACAGCATCTTCTGAGCTGGACCCAAACTTTGTAAATGCTGTCAAAAGCGGGAGCGAATAGGTAGTATTACGCTCTCGCTAATTCTCTATTTCTTAGTAGGCATCGTTGGGACAGCAAACCTCTCTCTATCAAAAACATCTCGATGCTGGCGCCAAAATCGTCGACTTTGCCGGTTGGGATATGCCCATCAACTACGGCTCCCTGATCGAAGAACATAATCAGGTTCGTACTGCCGCTGGCGTGTTCGACGTTTCCCATATGACCGTTGTAGATGTTGGCGGAACGGACGCGGAAAAATACTTGCGCTATTTACTAGCCAACGATGTCGCCAAACTGGATGAGGTAGGTCGGGCACTTTACAGCGCAATGCTCAATCATGATGGCTACGTTCTCGACGATTTAATCGTTTATCGCATGAGCTTTGGTTATCGCTTAGTAGTCAACTGCGCTACCCGTGCCAAAGATCTGCGCTGGATGATCCAGAACACTGACGGTTACGCTGTATCGATTCAGGAAAGACCGCGACTAGCAATTCTCGCGGTGCATGGACCAGAATCTATCAACAAGGTTTGTGAAGTTGTTGAAGAAGATCAAGCCAATCAGATTAGAGGGCTGAAGAATTTTCGTGGTGTGGAACTGGAACGGTTTTTCATTGCAAGAACTGGTTACACCGGCGAGAAGGGCGTGGAGTGTATTTTTCCGGACAGCGATGCCTCTGAGTTGTGGGATAAACTGCTGGAGGCAGGGGTTAAACCTATCGGTATAGGTGCTCGGGATACTCTGAGGCTGGAAGCAGGTATGAATCTCTATGGTCACGATATGGATGAAACCACCTCACCCCTCGCTGCCAACATGGAATTTACTATCGCTTATGAACCAGAGGACCGCGAATTCATTGGCAAGCCAGCTCTCATAGCTCACAAACAATTGCGGGACGCAGGCAAATTACCTGAGTTAGTTGGACTGGTCCTGGAGAGTCGTGGCGTCTTAAGAGAAGGTCAAAAATTAGTCACCGATAAGGGTGAAGGAATCATTACCAGTGGCTCTTTTTCACCTACATTGAAGCATTCAATTGCATTAGCTAGAATCCCAATTAACAGTCAATCCTGCGAAGTTGATCTGCGTGGCACACTAACGAGGGTACGAATTGTTAATCCCAATTTCGTGCGTTTCGGTAAGAAAGTATTCGAATAAAAAAGACGAGCAACGCATGCTCAGCCTGAGAAGGGATAAAATAAGGGGGTCATTGCGTGAGTGATATTCCTGACGATCTAAGATATGCATCAACGCACGAGTGGATTCGTATAAATGATGATGGCACTGCAAGTGTCGGGATCAGCGACCACGCACAAGATGCCTTAGGCGATATTGTATTCGTCGAACTGCCAGAACCTGGTTCCTCAGTGAATGCAAAAGACGAAGTTGCGGTTGTGGAATCGGTAAAAGCCGCGTCGGATATTTATAGCCCGGTTTCAGGAGAAATAACTGCAGTAAACGAAGCCCTGGTAGATGCTCCAGAAACTGTGAATTCGTCTCCCTATGAAAATGGTTGGTTCTTCAAAATGAAAATAGGCGATGAAACCAAGCTGCACGAACTAATGGATGCGCATGCCTATTCCAAACATTGCGACGACGAATAAAGTAGAAACTGACACCAATACTCATAGTTGATCACCGGAATGTTTCAGGCACTCCGGTACTAGTTTTTGAATTACAGTATTAGTAAGGTTGAAAGGATCTATGCAGACGCCAGCTAAAACCTCATCCATGCCCACCAATTCAGCGCAAAATGATTCAGCACCTACTCTGGATACATTGCAGTACCAGGATGCATTTATCGATCGTCATATCGGCCCGGGAGATGGACAAATTGCAGAAATGCTGGAAGCTCTTGGACTGGAATCCCTGGAACAACTAATCGAGAAAACAGTTCCAACTTCAATCCTTTCAGAGCGTCCGATGTCGGTCGGTGATCCAATGACCGAGAATGATGCGCTGGCAAAACTAAAAGTTATCGCAGGCAAGAATAAACAATCCCGTTCCTTTATAGGACTAGGCTATTACGATACTCACACACCCAATGTAATCTTGCGTAATGTCCTGGAAAATCCAGGCTGGTACACCGCCTATACCCCTTACCAACCTGAAATTTCCCAGGGACGATTGGAATGTTTGCTTAATTTCCAGCAACTAACCCTGGACCTCACTGCCATGGGTCTGGCTAATGCTTCGTTATTGGATGAAGCAACCGCGGCCGCCGAAGCTATGGCACTGGCGAAGCGAGTCAGCAAGAATCGCAATGCCAACAAGTTCTTCGTGCACGAACATTGCTTTCCACAAACCATCGATGTGATTAAAACTCGTGCCGAGTGTTTTGGCTGGGAACTGGTAATCGGTGGTGTCGATGTAATCAACAGTGCGGAATTATTCGGAGCGATATTCCAATATCCTTCTATGCTTGGTGATGCCAGTGATTTGACCGATGTCATTACAGAACTGCACGAGCACAAGGCCATTGCAATCGTCGCAGCAGATTTGATGAGCCTGGCATTACTTAAACCGCCAGGGGAAATGGGCGCCGACGTAGTTACCGGAACCACACAGCGCTTTGGAGTTCCCATGGGTTATGGCGGACCACATGCCGCCTATTTTGCTACTAAAGATGAATACAAGCGGGCGGTACCGGGACGCATAATCGGCGTATCGGTAGATTCCCGCGAGAAGCAAGCATTTCGCATGGCATTGCAAACGAGAGAACAACATATTCGTCGGGAAAAGGCGAACAGTAATATTTGCACGGCCCAGGTATTGCTGGCAAACATTGCCGCACTCTATGCCATGTATCATGGCCCGCGAGGAATTAAGAAAATTGCTTCCCGGATACATCGCTTAGCAACAATTCTTGCACAAGGTCTTGAGCAAAGTGGTCTGATCATAGCAAACGAAAATTACTTCGACACGATTACTGTGAATATTCCTGCTGATAAAGTACAAGCACTAACTGAACGCTGCACATTATCTGGTGTAAATCTTCGCATGGACAGACTTAAAGAGCATGGCACCGCAAGCATCAGCCTCGATGAATGCACCAGCGAAAAAGATATCGATAGATTGTGGCAGGTATTATTAGCTAACGACAGTGCGAAACTTTCCGTATCGACTATAGATGCAGCCATAACGCAAGGCGAAATAGCGCCAGTTATCCCAGATAAGCTCATACGCCAGAGTGATTATCTTCAACATCCTATTTTCAGTCGCTATCATAGCGAAACTGAAATGATGCGCTACATAAAGCGCTTGGAAAACAAAGATATTTCTCTGACCCATGCAATGATTCCTCTGGGTTCTTGTACCATGAAACTCAATGCGGCAGCGGAAATGATTCCAATCAGCTGGCCAGAATTCTCCAAACCGCATCCGTTTACGCCACTGGAACAAATGATTGGTTATCAGCAAATTATTTCCGAACTAGAAGACATGTTAGCGGAAATCACCGGTTACGATGCTATTAGTATGCAACCTAATTCTGGTGCACAGGGTGAATACGCTGGACTGCTGGCAATTAAAAAGTATCTGGCAGCCCAGGGCGAAGAAAATCGCAATGTCTGTTTGATTCCAAGTTCAGCCCATGGAACCAATCCTGCCAGTGCGCAGATGATTGGTATGAAAGTCTTATTGGTAGCTTGCGATGAAAACGGCAACATTGATATAGCCGACCTGAAAGCAAAAGCCGAAACACACAAAGATGATCTCGCAGCATTAATGATTACCTACCCTTCCACCCATGGTGTCTACGAGGTAGCGGTAAAAGAAATCTGTCAAATTATTCATGACAATGGCGGCCAGGTTTATATGGATGGAGCCAACCTAAATGCGCAAGTCGGAGTATCCAATCCAGCGGAAATCGGCGCTGACGTTTCCCATGTAAATCTGCATAAAACATTCTGTATTCCTCACGGTGGTGGTGGGCCTGGCATGGGTCCCATCGGCGTACAGAAACATCTAGCTCCTTATCTCGCCAATCACTCCGTAGTCGGAATTCAGGGCCCAGAAGAAAACAACAGTGCTGTTTCCGCCGCGCCCTGGGGTAGCTGCGGCATTCTGCCAATCTCCTGGATGTACATCGCCATGATGGGAGGCTCAGGTTTATTGAAGGCAACTCATGTTGCGATTCTGAATGCTAATTACATCGCTGTTAAATTAGCTCCTCATTATCCGGTACTGTACACGGGTTCTAGCGGCATGGTTGCCCACGAATGCATTATCGATATGCGACCACTAAAACAGGCTTCAGGAATTAGTGAAGAAGATATTGCAAAACGCTTAATGGATTTCGGATTTCATGCGCCGACCATGTCATTTCCAGTGGCAGGCACATTAATGATCGAACCTACTGAGAGTGAATCAAAAGAAGAACTGGATCGATTTGTCGATGCCATGATTCAGATCCGTCTGGAAATTGCTCAGGTGGAAGCTGGCGAGATCGAAGCGGAAAATAGCCCCCTAAGAAATGCTCCTCACACGATGCATGACATGGTGGACGAACAATGGAATCGACCCTACAGTAAAAAACAAGCAGCCTTTCCTATGGGAGGCACTATGGACAGCAAGTATTGGCCTGCTGTAAATCGTATCGACAATGTGTATGGCGATAGAAATCTATTCTGTGCCTGCCCGGCGATTGAAAATTATGAAGAGTAGAAAAGAATAAGTAAGACTTAAGACTTTTTATTCTTTCTCTAATGTATTAGTAGTATTGAATACAATTGATAGTCTTATTCAGAAATTGCAGCAACGATTGATATCCACATTACAAGCACGGTTAAGTTGCTGACACCGAATGCGACAACCCGATGCAAAACGTTATTATAAGTTAGATGGGTTACACTATGAACGACTCGTGCCGCTACGAATATCCAGGCTAATGTAACAGTTGATGTGCTACTGATATCGAGACTTAAGTAGAGCACCCCTGCCACCTAAAACAACACAGGTACTTCAAACAAGTTTACTACTTGTCGAGTAGTTTTAGTAACAATATCGGGAACTTCGCTACCGCCCATCAATGAATGGTAGTTTAGTGCCGCCTCTCCTTTCAGCACTGACCTTACATGCGCCCGCAAGGTGAGTAATAAAACTGGAAAGGTGAGCAACATCAAAGAAAACGTTGGATAAATCATCAGTTTCCCCCTATTTGAATGTCACAATTCAGCAGTATAATTTGCTGACGCAAGCTATAAGAGATAAGAGTCAGTTTTGAATCAGGTAATCTTTCAACAACATATCGATGTGCTGGTAGACAACTATTCCAAAGCACTATCTGCTCATCGCGAGCAAGGTGGACAATTGGAGGCATTGTTGATCCACAGCGGCAGTGAGTCATTCTATTTTGCTGATGATCGCAGGATTCCTTTTCAGGCCTACGGACACTACCTACATTGGATTCCGGTAAACCGGCCGGATCAGTTTGCCTATGTCTGCCCGGGGCAGAAGCCGATTTATTTTCAGGTCGTGCCGGATGATTATTGGCACGACCAAAGTATTGCTAACGCTGATTGGTGGGGTAATAGTTTTCAGATTACCCGCCTTGGCAGTTTAGACGAAATTCCTAGACATCTAACCGATGCCAAGCTGGGCTATCTCGGTCCGAATGCTGAGCTTGCGCAAAAACTTGGCGTTGATCAGCCGGGCATTAATCCTACTGACCTTAATTATTACCTGAATTACCAACGAGCGTACAAAACTGCGTACGAAGTAGCACAGTTGAAGGCGGCAAATAAATTGGCTGTTACCGGGCATAACGCTGCAAGAGACAGTTTTCTCAATGGCGGCAACGAGTACCAGATACACATGGCATACCTCGAGGCCTGCGGCATGCTGGAGGACGAAAGCCCTTATACCAATATAGTCGCCCTCGATAAGAATTCAGCGATTCTGCATTACCAATATAAAAACAAAACCAATAGTGAAGGTAGCCAAGTCTTGCTAATCGATGCGGGTTGTCGTGTTAACGGTTATGGATCAGATGTAACACGCACTAGTGTGAAGGAAAACGTTAACAGTACCTTTAAAGATTTGCTGCAAGGAATGGTAAATGTTGAGCTGGAATTGGTGGGCATGGTGAAACCTGGTGTTACCTACCCAGAAATACATCTTGCTGCTCTATTCAAAATTGGTCAGTTGTTAATTGACCTGGATATTTGTCATGGTTCCGCAGAAGAGATGATGGAAAAAGAACTGTCTCATTTGTTCATGCCGCATGGAGTTGGCCACCTACTTGGTATACAGGTTCACGATGTAGGCGGGCATCAAAAGGACATCCGTGGCAATACACGAGCGCCGCCGGGGCACTCTCCAGCATTACGCAACACTCGCGAGCTGAGTGAAGGCATGGTGTTCACCATTGAACCGGGCTGTTACTTCATTCCTTTATTACTGGAAGCGGAGCGGAACCAGGAACGAGGCAAGTCAATTAACTGGAACCTGGTAGATGAGCTCTATCCTTGTGGTGGGATTCGAGTTGAGGATAATATCCTGGTTACCCCCAGCGGTGTTGAAAACCTCACCAGACAATTTGAATAGCTTGTTCAGTTACTGATTAAGCTATTAATGACTTTCATCAAGTTGGGTAGCGCTTTCTGATTGGAGTCGATAACCCCGCGGGCAAATTGACCCATCTCCTTTCGCACCCTTCCATTTTTTACAAGCTCAGTCAGAACACTCGCCAATTCACTTTCGTTTGCGACCGTGCGCAAGCCGCCAGCGTTTTCTAATTGTTTGCAAATCTGGGAAAAGTTAAATTGGGAAGGACCAACAATAACTGGGATAGATAGCGCGGCAGGCTCCAACACATTTTGACAACCAGTATCGACCAAGCTGCCACCGACAAAGGCAATATCGGAAACTGCATAATAGGCGCCCATTTCACCCATACTGTCGCCGATAATAAGTTGGATATCTGCAGTTGGAACAGTTTGCTCAGAACGCAGAACGCTACTGAATCCTTTTTGTAGTGCCAGATCGGCAATCTCATTAAAGCGTTCGGGGTGTCTAGGAACAAGTATAAACAAAACCTCTGGAATGTTTTTAAGTATTCGTTGAAATGCAGATAAAACTTTTAGTTCCTCGCCTTCTCTGGTGCTAGCGGCGATAATAACTGTACGGCCTGACTTTTTTATTGCTGATAAATAGGTATCTTTGGAAACCGATGGATGTTCGACATTGAACTTTAAATTGCCGGTAACCGTAATCGAATCTGAATATGCGCCCAATTTTTCTAAACGATTGGCGTCTTCATTTGATTGAGCCGCAATTGCGTTGAGAGATTGCAACATCGATCGAGTGGTGCCTGAAAAGCGCCAATAACCCGCTGCTGACTTTGCAGATAGCCGCGCGTTAGCCAGCAATGTTTTTACGCCTCGTTGTTTACATTGATGAATCAGGTTTGGCCAGAGCTCAGTTTCCATAATGATGAGAAGATCAGGATTGACGCTATTCAGAAAGCGATTAACAGCCGTCGGCAAGTCGTAAGGTAAATAAGAATGAAACACAGAATTACCAAACAGCGACTCTACCCTTTCCGCACCAGTTGGCGTCATGGAAGTAATTAAGATCTGCACCTCTGGAAGAAGTTTTTTAATGGCTTTCACCAGGGGTTCAGCGGCAACAGTCTCTCCCACAGACACAGCGTGAATCCAAATTATTGTTTGCGAGTTATCGAAATCTTGCGCCGGATAGAAATGACCAAAGCGTTCGGAAATACGTTGCCGATAACCGGGCAAACGCATTCCGCGCAAGTAAAGTCGCATGAGAATAAACGGCACAGCAAGATATAAAAGTAGACTGTAGAGAAGTCGAATCATTACTGGACTATATTGTTTTCGCCATTAGTGCTGTTGGGAAATTAGGATTGATGTCGATATACTCTAGGCACTTTCATTTACTTAACACATGCAACCAGCAAAGCACCAAGCAGACTCGTAAAGGTAACCAATGACATTACGCTATTCAACAGACATCGTCATTTTTGGCGGTGGCGTAGCAGGTCTGTGGTTACTCAATCGTCTGCATTCTGAAGGTTATCAACCCCTACTCATAGAAACTAAAGCATTAGGTAGCGGTCAAACACTCGCCTCGCAGGGAATAATTCATGGCGGCTTGAAATATGCGCTCAGCGGTTCGCTGACCGGAGCGGCAAATGTCATTGCTGGCATGCCACGGCGATGGCGACACTGTTTAACTGGGGATGGAGATGTCGACCTACAGGGTGTACCAGTTCTAAGTAACTACTATTACATGTGGTCAGACGGAAGCCTGCGCTCCAAACTTAAAACGTTTCTCGGCAGTAAGGGCCTGGTAGGTCGAGTTGAAGCGGTCGAACGTGATGACTATCCGGATTTTTTTAGTGATATAAATATCGATGGTAGTTTGTATAGATTGCCTGATTTCGTTGTCGATACTGCAGCTCTGTTGGAAAAACTAGTTGAGCCAGTACGGTCGAGAATTTTCCAAATCGATGAGAACAATATTGATTTTAGTAAGAATAACTCATCAAACTATTCTGTATGCATTCAATTAGATGAATCTCGAATAGATATTAGTGCAGCGCAAATAATCTTTTGTGCGGGTGAAGGCAACGCAGCATTAATAGAACAAACGGGAATTCAAACTATTGCCACTCAAGTGCGACCATTACACATGGTCTATATGAAAAACCAAAACTTGCCACGAATGTTTGTCCATTATGTTGGTGACGATTTCAGTCTCACTCCAAAACTAACAATCACTTCTCACCAGGACGAACAAGAACAAACTGTCTGGTACATGGGAGGCGGCCTAGCAGAAGAAGGTGTTGGTAAGCCTAAGGAAGAACAAATAGAAATCGTACAAGAACTAGTCCGAGAATTATTCCCATGGATTGAAACCTCTAATGGAGAATGGAATAGCTTTGTAATAAATCGCGCCGAAGCCAACATCAATAGCAACTATCGCCCTGATGATGCCTTTATTGCCACCGAGTCAAACATCATGGTGGCTTGGCCAACGAAACTAACTCTCACTCCTTCACTGGCCGATAAAGTACTTGATACTTTGCAAAGTAAATCGGTTTCCGCTGCTGATAGCGGCGAAGCTCAATCTATGTTTGCTGATGTAGCGAAAGTAGCAGAAACAGCAAACGCTTACTGGGATTAAGCTCCAATGTATTTACAACAACGCGCGCTTGGCCAAACTGGTTTTAACGTTTCTTGCCTGGGGCTAGGGACTGTTAAATTTGGCCGCAATCAGTTAGTGAAATACCCACGAGAATTTTCTCTGCCCTCAGACGATGAAGTTTCAGCTCTGTTAGAACTTGCCAACGGGCTGGGTATTAACCTGTTGGACACCGCTCCAGCATACGGAAGCAGCGAACAACGACTGGGTCGCTTACTACGAAATCGTGAAGACTGGATAATCTGTACCAAGGTTGGAGAAGAATTCGTTACCGGCAAATCGTTTTTCGATTTTTCGAGAGAACACACGCGCAAGAGCATAGAACGAAGTTTGCTGAAACTGAATACTGATTATCTTGACTTGGTGTTAGTTCATTCCGATGGCAATGATATGACAATTATTAATTCCACCGATTGTTTAGCAATGTTAACGGAGCTCAAAGAGAAAGGTATGATTCGCGCCATTGGTATGTCTACAAAAAGTATAGAAGGCGGCTTGAAAGCAGTGGATCTCACCGATGTAGTGATGGTGACTTACAATCCAAGTAGCACCGATGACGAAGCAGTTATCGATCATGCCCTAGCAAACAATAAGGGAGTTTTAATCAAAAAAGTACTTAATAGTGGTAATGACTGCACTGATAGACTGGCAAATAATTTTGATTTCGTGCTGAATAAAGCAGGTGTGTCCAGCATTATAGTAGGAACGATTAATCTATCTCACTTGGAAGCAAATGTAGGTCACGCGATCAAAGCGTTGGATTAATTAAATGTTTTGAACAGAGCGAAGTTTGGCTTGCCGAGAGTTATTCTCCGACTTCCTTCATCTTTTCAACAATTGCAGAGGTAGAGCAGTCATCTAAAAACTCTAAAGCTTTTACTTCACCACCATAGGATTTGACGTACTCGCCTCCGACAACTTGGTCGAGAGTGTAATCGCCACCCTTCACCAAGACTTCTGGTTGTAACTGTTGCAAAAGTTGTTCTGGTGTGTCTTCTGAAAAACTAACAACCCAATCTACTGCTTCCAATCCAGCTAATACCGCCATGCGTCTTTCAACCGGATTAATTGGGCGACCCAATCCTTTAATTCTGCGTACAGAATCATCATCGTTGATCGCAACAATCAGCCGATCACCTTGTTCTTTTGCTTCAGCAAGATAACCAACATGGCCTGCATGAATAATGTCGAAGCAACCATTGGTAAAAACAATTTTTTCACCATGGGCTTTGGCATCCTGTACAGCGAAAATAAGTTGCTCCGAGGTCATCACTCCACGGCCGGAATCTTGCTCTGCTAAAATTGCACGACGTAATTCCGGTCCACTGATTGCTGCGGTACCGAGTTTTCCAACTACTAATCCGGCGGCCAAGTTCGCGAGGGCGGTTGCATCTGCGATATTGTCACCGGCAGCCATCGCGGCTGCTAATACACTAATTACCGTGTCCCCGGCACCGGTTACATCAAACACTTCCTGGGCACGAGCTGGTAAATGTAGCTCTGGTGAATCGGGTCGAATCAAGGTCATGCCATTTTCACCACGAGTGATAAGAATAGCTTCGAGATTTAAATCGCTAACGAGTTTCAATCCTTTGTTTACTAATTCTTCTTCATTCTGACTTATACCCACAACTTCTTCGAACTCCGACAAGTTCGGAGTAATTAATGTGGCGCCCCGATATTTTTCAAAGTCACTACCTTTAGGGTCAGCAACGATCGGAATATTCTGGCTTCTTCCCAGTTTGATAAGTTGCTCGATTCCCTGCAATGCACCTTTGGCATAGTCAGAAAGAACGAGAATCTGAGTATCATCGATTAATGCCTTCGCTTTTTCGAACAAGCCATTTATGTCTGGTTTGGCGAAAGGTTGCTCGAAATCGAGCCGAATCAATTGTTGGTGTTGGCTGATGACACGAAGTTTTGCAATAGTAGGTTTTTCATTCGACTGGAGAAAGTCACAATAAACACCGGCCGCACTCAGACGTGAATTCAGTTCCAAGCCAGTTGCATCATTGCCGACAATGCCAATCAATCGGGCCGATGAACCGAGTGCAGCAATGTTCAAAGCAACGTTGCCAGCACCGCCAGGTCGATTCTCTTCATTACCCACTCGCACCACCGGCACTGGCGCTTCCGGTGATACCCGGGAAGCAGCTCCATGCCAATAGCGATCCAGCATGACATCTCCGATAACCAATAGCCGTGCATCTTGGAATGCCGGCATCTCTAACTTCATGACTATTCTCCAAAATGGCCAGATGGCCCCGAATCATGGCGGCTGATCATATCACAGCGATTAACACAGTAGATTAGCGAAGATTTTTCAGAATTCGGATCAATTTATGAAAAAGTGGGGATTTTTATACATATATACCCAAATAAATGAAATAAGTGGGGTCGTTTGAGGTTTTTTTCGGACATTTCGCCTGAAAATTCCAAAAATGTTAAGCACATGACCATCTGCTACAATTCGCGCCTGTCTGAATTGGATCCAATGCTTAGAGGCTCTAGCAGATAACAGCGATGCACCAGCCCGACCCTACCCCGGAATACCGATCTTTACGCGGCTTTCTTGCACCGCGTTACTGGCCGACCTGGATTGCCCTGGGATTGATGAAAGCAGTGGCCCATATGCCCTACCCGATACAAATTAAAATCGGCGAACTTCTTGGCATAATGTCATATCACCTAGCGCGGCAACGCCGACATATCTGTGAAGTAAATATTCGCCTCTGCTTTCCAGAACTCAATGACGCAGAACGTAAGCAGCTGGTCCGAAAAACATTTATCTCCAATGCCATTGGATTGATCGAAGTTGCCATTGCCTGGCACCGCGATCCGGAAGAATTCAGAGATCGAGTAACTACCGAAGGTCTCGAAAATCTCGATGCTGCATTGGCTCAAGGTAAAGGTGTTCTCCTACTTTGTGCGCATTTCACAACGCTGGAGTTTGGGGGATTTCTTTTTAATCTTTTTTATAAGATGGATGTGACTTATCGCAGTAACAAAAATCCGTTATTTGATGCAGCGATGTTTAATGGAAGAGTGCGTCACTACCCAGCTGTGCATGATCGAAAAGATATTCGTAGTGTTATGCGCAGTCTTAAGCAGGGGCATATTCTCTGGTATGCGCCTGACCAGGACTATGGTGCAAAACATTCTGTATTCGTTCCTTTCTTTGGCAATCAGGCTGCCACGATAACTGCGACCAGTCGCTTTGCCAGTATTAATAACTCTGCAGTTGTTTTCTACAGCCATTATCGCAATGAAGACAACTCAGGTTATCATCTACACTTCAGTCCTGCCCTGGAGAACTATCCAACTGGAGACCAGAAGCAAGACGCTATAACCATAAACCAAATAGTGGAAGAAGCCATTCGCAAGCAGCCGGATCAATATCTATGGTTGCATAAACGCTTTAAAACTCAAGCCACCGGTAAATCAGCACGACCTTATTAGTGTTATAAGAGAACTAACGAGACTTAAGCGTGAGTAAACCTAACTGGTCATTAATCGACACCCGATTTCTTGCAGTCTTTGCCAGTCTCGTAGTTTCTTTTTTTATTCTGTTTATTGAAGACGCGCCAAACGACGATGCATACGCTTACATACGTACTGCGGAGATCGCTCTAACAGATGGAATCGGTGTGGCTATTCAACACTATGCGTGGGTGAGTTATTCACTATTAATTGCTCTGGTAAGTCAGTTTGGTACCGATTTACTCACCGCTGCTTACATTATAAATTCTCTCTTCTATGCTCTATTAATTTATTCTTTTGTAAGCATAGTTCGAATGATCGACGACTCTAATTTAGTAGTAATCCTGGCAGCACTCTGCATACTATTGTATCCACAGCTTAATGAATTTCGCTTTGATGTAATTAGAGACGTTGGTTACTGGGCGTTATCTCTGTTTGCTTTATGGCAATTCCTGATCTTTTTCAAAACTCATCAGAACAAGAATCTAATTACTTTCGGGCTGGCTCTATTGTTTGCAGCAAGCTTTAGGCCGGAAGCGATCGTATATCTCATTACTACGCCTTTCGCGTTGTTAATGGATAAGTCCGTCGAAGTAAACGAACGCCGCCGCTACTTTGCCAAAGCTACGGGCCTGATGCTTGGCATAATTTTGTTTTCTTTTGTTGTGCTGGCAGTAATGGGATTTAGTGTTACGGCATTGCTTACCGACTTTGTATCAGTCTATGAACCGTTTATCAGCAGCACCTTCAATCCAAGCGAAGCAGATAGGTCCGCCCTCAGCACCGCGATATTTGGTGAGTATGCCGCCTCTTACTCCGGTCCCTACATTAGTTTGTTCCTGTTTATCGGTTTGCTTGCAGTTCTAATCGTCAAACTTTTTTCAGGAATCGGTGGCCCTTTCTTCTGGTTGCTGATTTATGGTGGTTACAAGCGAAGTGTGAAAGTTGAACCCAATACGTATTTGCCAATTGTGTTTTTCTTAGTTACCAATGTTGTCATCGTATTTATGTTTATCTTGATCACGCGCTACATGTCTAGTCGCTATGCCATGTTGTTTTGCTTGTTGCTGGTACTATTTGTCCCAATAGTCATCGCAAAAATTATTCAACAACTAAATCAATCGGCCATAAGAAATATTGGCATGCGCGTGATAATTTTGTTCTTTGGTTATTGCGCTTTTGATTCGTTTATTAGTTTTGGTCAATCAAAAACTTTTGTTTTTGATTCTGTGGACTGGATAGCTGCGCAATCAGCTTCGAATTCCGATTTACTAACCAACAATCATGCTGTTGCCTATTACAGTGGAAAAGTTGAAGACTATGATCAGGTAATCAGATTTCTAACCGAAAGCGAAATTCAAAATTCAACTCCAAACGATCTGATCGCCATTGAAATGCATTTTGAAATGTCGGAATTGGTGGAAAGCGCTTCGATTAAGCCTTTGTTGGAGTTTCAAACCGCATTTCCGAGCATCGATGATCAACAACTCGCGATCTATAAGCGAGTGAATCCATAACTTAAATCTTCACTATTTAATTCGGTATCAGTTACCAGGTGCTTGACTCTTTGCGTTTGGTAACTAATAAGTTTTCTAGGATCATATAATTCAAGTCGGTACCCATAAACATATTTACTGCATCTTCTGGAGTACAGACTAAAGCTTCACCTGGACGACAAAGAGTAGCGTTGATGAGTAAGCCGTGGCCAGTGCAGTCCTGAAATTCTTTTAATAAGCGATAAAAGTCTGGATTGTTTTCCTCTTTAACTACTTGCGCCCTGGTAGTGCCATCTTTATGCACCACGACCGGATAACGTTCCTGCCAGCGTGAACTCACTTGTGAACTAAGACACATGAATTCATCCTGGTGTTCTTTGGGTAAGAAATCTTTGGCTACGGAATCAATTATGCTGGGAGAGAAAGGACGCCAATGTTCGCGAAACTTAACTTGATGATTAATAGCATCGATAATTCCAATTTGGTTGGGATTCGCCAGAATGCTGCGATTGCCCAGGGCCCGTGTGCCAAATTCCATGCGCCCTCGAAACCATGCTACGGGCTGACCATGAGCTAATAATTCGGCAGCTTTCTCATGGGGAAATGGCAGAATTTCCCATTCAGGTTTATCCCGATGGACTAAACAAGCATCGATACACTCCTCATTAGTAAAACTTGGGCCTAGAAACATATTTTTTAGCGGTTCGATTTTCTTGCCCATATTTCGAACTGCGTAAGCTGCTGCGCCAATCGCGGTGCCAGCATCGGAACAGGCGGGATGCACGATATACTCTTTCACCTGCGGCAATCCACTGAGGCGATTATTAAGACGAATGTTCATCGCGCCAGTGCCAGCAATAGCGAGACGACCGGTTTCTTCGAGCACATCACCAAGGTAATGATTTACCAATCCGACCGCGATGTCCTCGTAGAGCTTTTGAACAGCAGCTGCGTAATGGACATAGGGATCTTCCATCAGATTGCCCGCACGGCGGGGACCTAGCATTTCAACAAGTTTCTTACTGAAGTAATGTCCTTTGGATTTTGCCCTGTAGCGGCGTAATCCAATAGTGCTAATCAATTTGTTATTTACTTTAAAGTTCTTTCCGTTGAATTCAGCAAGTGAAGAAAGATCGCATTTGCTGGGGTCCCCAAAAGGGGCAATACCCATTACCTTAAATTCACCATCAAGAATTTCGAAGCCGAGATAGTCGGTAAGTGCGGCATACATGCCACAAAGAGAATCAGGATTGTAGAATTCCTTTATTTTTTCGATCTTACCTTTATGCCCAACACCCAGAAATATATTGGAATATTCACCTTTGGAATCAACGCAAAAGATTGCCGTTTTTTCTTCGCTCTCATTGAGATGATAACAACTACTAGCATGGGCTATTTGATGTTCAACAGGTACCAGTTTGGTTTGAGTATTAGAGATATGAAGCCTTTCGGCCAGTTCCCGCAGCTCGCGCAAATAACGACGATAGCGTCGATTGCCATTAAACAAACCATCGATACTACGATCTGGCGCATACCAATGACGAAAGGCATAGTGCCAACGGGCTTTGCTAAAGAGGGAAATAGGCGCATAGGGAATCGCTATATGAGTCACATCTGCGCCGCGAAGACCAGCAATTTGTAAACATTGTCTGGCTGAGTGATATGGTAGCTCGCCCTTGGCGTGCTTGCGTCTGATGAGACGTTCCTCTTCTACAGCTGCAACTAGTTTATTATCGACGAACAAAGCCGCGGCTGGATCATGCCCAACGGCACCCGCTAATCCTAAAGTAACAACGCTCATTTATATTGCCCACTAATCATTAAGCTGTATGTTTACAACCATTGCTGCAAACTGCGATTCGATACTACTGCCATGCCAGTTCATCATGAACCGCTTTAGATCTTTCTGAAATACTTTGTTAAATGACCTTCTACTTTTATGTCGTTGCATCGCATCAAGATCTAATACGTAAAGTCGCTCCCGCAGATAGACAAAATTGCTCGCTTTCATATCGCCGTGAGTTATTAGATAAGTATTCATGGTTTCGAATAATTGTTTAAAGGCCAATACAAGAGTTTCAATCGGTAAAGCATCTGCACCAGACTTTTCGAATTTTTCAAGTAAATTACTTTCATCCAGATCTTCGCTGAGAAAGAAAGCCCTTCTGCGCAACAACCAGAACGCACGTTCTTCATAAATTAAGTAGGGATGGGGCGTGTTAATGCCCAACATTTCCAATTTCGAAGCACTGAGCCAACTGCGATGAGCTCGACTGTTTTTGAACAAATACTTAAAACCATGCCAAAGCGACTTTAAATTGTAACGCTTGAGTACGAAATTGCGGTTGGCAAAAGCGACTCGCGCAACGCTAGAAGTATTCCCAGCTTTTAGCAAACTCTCGTCATTAATATAGCTGCTGGGATTGTCTATAAAACTTTCTAATTCGTCTGAGTGAATCTGCCTGTCATAGACAACAAATCGATTGGAGTTATGTATGCTGCGATACGCCGTGGTAGAACGAAACAATTTCTTCTCGAAACGATCCAACCGCTTAATTCTTTGCGCGATCACTCGTTCAGCAAATGCGTTCAGATCTGAGTCCTCTAGATTACGGCTCTGGGACTGATAATGCTCAAGTAAGGCAGGGATATTTATGTCCATGTCCACCGGAAATTGAGCAAAGAAGAGTGACAGATTCTCTGAAGCCTGTTGCCAGTCTATTTCTGTGTCAACTGCGTTTATGTCTCCTCCATCCAATACATAAACCCGGTCATCAACCAGCATAAAGTTATCAAGATGGATATCATTCTGCCAGAGCCCTTTGTCATGGCACTTGGCAATAGTTGCCACAGTCAAGTTTATAAGGGCGAGCTTGCGATCTTCGCTGCTAGCTTCATTCACTAGTTCGTGAAGACTCTTACCCTGTTTCAAATAATCAATGAATAGTACTGCACCTTTGCCATCAAAAGTTGCAGTCTCATGCAAAATCTTGGGGGTGAGAATATGACGCTGGCGTAATAAATTCATACCACGAACATCACTTAACAGATTTCGCCTCCAATGGCCCGGACCAAAAAACAGTTTTACAATAACTGATTGATTGCGCCAGTAAGATATTCCAGTCAAACGCTTACCAGGCACGATGCGCAATACGCTTTCTATTTTTATCACTTCTTCTTTTTGTTCTTTGTCGAGGGAAAGATAGAACGGCGTTGGGATATGCCTGCCCATTTCTATTAAGTGTTCGCAATTGAAATTATTCATAGCTTCAAGTCGCAGGCCCCAGCTTTTCAAAAATACTATCTGCACGCTGCTTTACTTCTTGCCAGAATCCACTTTGTACTGTGATAACAGAACGCAAATCTTTTGCGTCATAGTGACGCATAAAACGCAGCAAATCTCGCTTACTCAATCCGATCATCTTTGCAGAATAGAGGAGACCGGCGATATCTTTAATTATCCATCTTCGTGCCAGGTTTTTTCGTACTAAAGCACGATGTAAATCAATTAAAGATAACTTAGGGAAGGGTTCCGCTCCTTGATGCAGTAAAAAATGACAGAGATAGAAATCACGATGACATATACCATTTTGATGGAGCATACGTGCTATGCCTGCGACATTCTCTATGAGCTCTCGTTTAGTTCGAAAATCTGGCGGATTGTCTGTCCATTGTTTGCAATAGTCTTCAAGGCTAATGGTGTCGGTAAGTTCCTCAGTGATGATGAACGACTCTCGACTTGCAGGATTCCAGCCTCTCTCTCCATAGGCAACTGCATTCATGGTGGCAATATCTAATTCCTGTAAACGATGAATTGCTTCCCATTCATTGCGTGCACTAATGATGGGTAACTTAAGAGTCAATAAGTTTTTTAAAATCTCAAGCCAACCAACGCCGGAATGAAGTTTGGCAAAATAACCTTTGCCATTGAGACTAAACTGAAAGGTTTTACGAGTTTTTACCTGACGATAGATGTTTCCTTCCATCCCCTGCAGCATCTTGTAAGGATCTGTCGCCTGGAAGCTTTCGGTAAATTCTTCGTTTAGATAAAACATGTTTCGGTTAACCTGCACGCGCAAAGCGTTCGATCAAGTCTGCTGCAGCTTGAGGCATAGAGAACAAATCAGCTTGCTTGCCATAATCCAGTCCATTTGCAGACCAGCTCTCATACCCCAGTAATTCGAGCATCATAGCCAGATTCTGATTTAACTCCGACTGCTGAAAAGGGTTAGAGCACACGCGCCCTGATTGGGCTTGCTCTATATGAAAGGAATAGCCACAGGTTGCTGTGGTGAGTACCGGTAGTCCAGCAATAGTAGCCTCCAATAATACGTATCCCGCACTCTCCATATAGGCCGGGTGAATGAGTAGATCCGCCCCAGCGAAAAATCTCGGTATGTCATCGCGCCCGGGAAATATACTCAATTGCTCGGCGAGTCCCAAGCGCTTGGCCAAGCTATCCACACCTGCCGATTTATCCTGTCCCACTAACATAAACTTAGTCCGACTACGTAACTGTTCAGGCAGTGATGCTAACGCCTGTAGGGACCGATCAACGCCTTTTACTTTGAAGCCTGATCCGACTTGAAGCAGCAACAATTCATCATTGCCAACTCCAAACTCAGTTCTGAATTTCTCTCTTGCTGCTTGATCCCGCTGATCGACTTTGCGATCCAGAGAAATTCCTGGTGGCAGTTCATGCAAACGATTGCCGCAGCCCGGGTAATGCTCTTCAAAAGATTCTCTTTGTTGCAGTGAAAGAATAAGTGTTTGTGTGGAAGAATTCTGGCCAAACACCGCGTCTTCATAACCGCGAAAATGTCGATAACGTGAGGAAAATTTGTAGTAGAATCGCCGTTGGGTATCCGCTTTCTCCACAAAACAGGGATCTGCAGCAAAATAGATATCCAACAAAGGCATTTTATTAAAGCCAACTACAGCCGAGTGAGCTGTATCCTTCAAAGCATTTTCAACCCAAGCGGTGTAGCGTTTATAAAGTTGAACCCGCGTTCTACCTTTTACCGGCACTTTAATTAGATTTAGTTTTTCTGGAATGTCACCTTGCCAACGAATTGCGTAGACATCGACTTCGTGTCCGCGCTGAATACACTCGTTAGCAATCCGAAGAAAATCTCTCTGTTGACCACCATAAGGAAAGTAGGAATAGATCAGAAAGCTCAGCTTCATAAGTCTAGCTATTCCTGAACTAAATTCTCAAAGCGTTGCCATACCTGTTCAGGTTTATGAGCCGAAAAACAAGGAGGCATTACGGCAAATGGTTGGCCCTCAAATTCCTCAGTTATGCCTGGCCCAATATAGGTACAAACTTTTTTCACACAGGGCGCACAATTAAAATTTGAATTTAAGTGAAGTTGATTCTCACCAAATGTTCCAGACAAGCCTGGATTCGTTGATCCATAAAGCGAAACAGTGGGTTTGGCAAGAGCGGCAGCAAGATGGCCTAATCCAGTATCGACTGCAATTACACCTTTAGAATTATTAATGTGTTGGGCAAGCCCTGACAAAGTTTGTTTTTCTAACACAATGACAGAAACATTATCTTTCGCGATAAATTCTGCTCGTTGCTTTTCTTTTAGGTCGCCCCAAGGTAATAACACTTCATAACCGGAATCAGCCGCTATGTGTGCGAGGTGGCGCCAGTAATATTCCGGCCAATGTTTAGTTGCCCAGGTTGTGCCATGCAGAAATAAAACTTGCTTTGCGCCTTTCGCTTCGCTGTTGCATTCAATACGATCAATATCAATGCCGTAGTCAATAAATTCTCTATCGTAGCGGTACTTTAAAGCTCGGGAAAAAAGTTGCCTTATACGATCAACGGCATGTTCCGTCCAAGGCACGGAATACACTTTATTGTAAAACAGAGTTGCTAAAGGTTCCCGGATGGTTCGATTACTTAGCCCGATTGTTAATCCTCTGGATAAGCGGCTGATAAACCCGCTCTTAATTAGTCCTTGCGCATCAATCACGAGATCGTAATGTACGCCTTGTAAGGCGCGCTTAAAAACGCGGAATTCATGATTCAAATAAGTTTGAACTAGGTTTCTCCGCCACCGACGCATCGCAACTGGAATTACTTTTTCAACGGCTGGGTGCCAGGACGGAACTTCCACAAAGTTTTCTTCCACAACCCAGTCAAAAGTGAGATTGGCGTAGGCGTTATGCGCATCGGTTACCGCTGGAAGCGTATGAACAATATCGCCCAGTGAAGAAATTTTAACAATCAGTACTCGCAACGAATAATCTCTCTATTTATTCTTTTGCCGAAAAAGATTCCACCGATGCCATAGCCAGTTCGGGTTTTAACTCTGTTAAACAACGCAGATGCCCATAGGGGCATTCCCTTTTAAAACAAGGTCTACATTCGATATCTGTGGCCAGCAATTTTACCTTCTCCGCTAATGGCGGTGTAAAATCAGGCGATGTAGATCCATAGATTGCCACCACTGGCTTCATCAGCGCCGCGGCTACATGCATTAGTCCCGAATCGTTGGAAATTACTG
>ENA-UPTF01000680-UPTF01000680.1-marine-metagenome-genome-assembly--contig:-NODE-680-length-23085-cov-6.634475_pt1 | contig 23085 bp, 21 predicted proteins | sample MGYA00238166_ERZ767019 | MGnify/ENA primary metagenome ERZ767019 (study PRJEB28930, sample SAMN06266391) | marine metagenome | isolation source: Sea water from 250 m depth | place: Atlantic Ocean | study... | reverse complement strand
AAAAGAAATAATAAAAATATGAAACCAAAGATGGTTACGGAAAAGATTCATATAGTCTTTACTCTGCTAATGTTAAAAATCGAACGGAATTTTCTTCATCAGTAGGTTGTTTTTCCAGCCATTCCAGTGCCACATAATCTGTTTTATAGGGGCTGATTTTTTTCCCTTTACTGTCAACCAGACCTCTCACTCCAACTACTGCAGAAAAAGTACGTAAGCGTACCCTCCGTCCTGAAGAGGAAGTCAGTCGAATTTTTTGTCCTAAAACTAATTTTTTAATTTTAACAGGAATATTTGTTATCTGCCCCCGTAAAAGCCAGCCTTGAATTTCTTCAGCTTCAACTTTATGCCAAATACCTTTTGCCTCTAATGCCAGAACTTTTGTGCCGCGAGAAAGTTTTGTGAGTTTTTTACTCAGAATTGACGGTTGTTCCCGCAGGACTGCTCCCAGTCCTTTGACATATCGTATTTCTTCCTTTGCAAAGATTCCGGAAACAATAAAATTAGAGGATAAAAAAAGTGCAGAAAAGATCAGCACGAATTTTATTTTACTAAGCAAAAATGAATTAAGCTGAGTTTGATGAAGTGCTTCCATTTTTCGAAAACAAAAGTGGAACAATGAAAAAAATTACACCGAGACTGATGAAGCAATCCGCAAGGTTATTGACAAAAAAACTGGTTCCATACCAGTGAAAATGCAAAAAATCAGTGACGTAGCCAAAAATTGCACGATCAATCAAGTTCCCTGTCGCACCCGGTAATACCAAGACTAATCCTGACCGTGTGAAAAAATCAAGTTCGCTCCAGTAGCGTGTTTGATAATACAGCATTGCTGCTACAGCCAGCAATGACACTCCAACCAGGAGAGGGACTCGAAAAGAATCAGAAAAGTCTGCCAAAAAACCAAAGCTTACTCCGCGATTCTGCACGTGGGTCAAGTCTAATATATTTGCCAGTAGCTCGGTTGTTTCATACAGAGATACGTTTAACCTGATCCATATTTTTGAACTAAGATCCAAGCCCAAAAAGATGATCATTATAATCCAGTTGGTCCTGAAAGAAGTTGAAAATACTGATTCTGAAATAGCCAAAATTTTCACTCCCCAGAAGAAAGTAGATCGGTTATTTTAATTGGCTTCTGTTCATGAAGCCGCAAATCCCGGATTACCACCTTGTTTTCAGATAACTCATCCGGAAAGAGAAGGATCGCTTTTGCTGCTCCGGACTCACCAGCCTGCTGCAAAGTTTTTTTCATTTTTTTCATGCTAAAGTTACAGTCGACAGTTGAACCCTGCTGCCGCAGTATTGCTGCAATATTGAGAGCAGTACCCACATGTTCTCTGGCAAATGGAATAATAGTATAATCAAGTTTCCGTGGTAATTCAGGAAAGCGCTCCAAATCTTTAAGTACGTCTAAAACCACCACGTCTCCAAACCCAAATCCGACTGCAGGTACAATTTCACCGCCATATGTTGAGAGCAGGGAATCGTAGCGTCCGCCGCCGCAAATAGCCCGGTGTTGTTTTGCTGGACTGTTAACCTCAAAGACTGCACCTGTGTAATAAGATAAACCCCTGACGATGGAAATATCAAATTGCAGATAATCACTGAATCCTGCTGTTTCCATCATATCCATCAAGTTTTGCAATTCGTCAATACCCTGAGTGTCATTCAGGTCTTTTTTCAATTCAATCAAGTCTGATTTTAATAAATATTCATTTAACTGGTCCACCTGTGTTGTGGACATTCCAATATCCTGCAGCATTTTTGACAGAGCTTCTTTGGGAATTTTATCTCGCTTATCCATTATGACAAGTACTTCACTGTGCATTTCCTGAGGTACACTGATTTGACTTAGAATCGAGTTCAGAATCCGGCGGTCATTGATAAACACACGGATTTCTTTTGCTGAAAGTCCCATTAATTCGCATGCAGAAATCAACAGCATCAGAATTTCTGCTTCAGCCACAATCTCAGCTTGTCCAATGATGTCTGCATTCCACTGAAAATGCTCGCGCCTCCGCCCTTTTGTCATGCGCTCATAGCGGAAACATTGCGGCATTGAAAACCACTTTATTGGAAAGGACAATGATTTTTTGTGCTGAAGCACCAGACGGGCCAATGAAGGGGTCATTTCGGGACGCAAACTTAAACGCCGTCCACCCTTGTCTTCAAAGCTGTAAAGCTGCTTGCTGATTTCGTCTCCGGCCTTGCGAATATAAAGCTCTTCATGTTCCAGCACACAAGTATCATATTCTTCGAAACCTGCCTGAACAGAGACATTGCGCCACACTTCAAATAGCCAGTTGCGTAAACGCATTTCGTCCGGAAAGAAGTCCCTCGTACCCTTGACAGGCTGCAAATCAATCATTATAAATGTTTATCTGTGGACTGTTGTTGAAAATTGAATATCTGCTGTTTGAACCGCATCACGAATGAAAAGCCAGTTCTGGTATTTTCTTAAAATCCTCCCATGCCAGAGGCATTGCAGAACGGTTTCGCAAGAGGTAAGAAGGATGAAAGGTGGGCAGCACGGTCCAATTTTCATATTGCATAATTCTACCACGTACCTTGGTGATTCCGGGTAAATCCGGAATCAGTGATTTAGTTGGAATATTCCCAAGAGTGACGATTAATTTTGGATTCAATAATTCAAGTTGCTGTTTGATAATTGGGAGACAGCATGAAATTTCAGCAGGAGTAGGATTCCTGTTTTCCGGAGGGCGGCATTTGACAATATTTGTAATATAAACATCATCGCGTTCAATTCCTATTGTATTGATCATTTTGGTCAGCAGCCTGCCGGCACGTCCTACAAAGGGCTGACCTTGAGCGTCTTCGTCTGCACCGGGGCCTTCTCCTAGAAAAATCACCCTGGAATTAATCGAACCATTACCAAATACCAGATTTGTTCTGGTTTTACCCAATGGACAACGTTGACAGGACTTATACTTATCTGCCAACTCTGAAAGAGAACTTACTTTTATTTCTGCTTCCGGTTCAGGTATTAATTGTTTGAAAGCCTCTAAGACAGTTTGTTGCTTTGCCGCTGACAATTTTTCTTGAAGATCGGTTATGCCTGTTGACGGAGGAAATATTTTGGAATCAGCATTTTCGTGCTTAATTTTGACTGCAGGCTGAGTTGCTGCTGAAACCGGAAAGTTGTATTTGGACCGTTTGTCTACATCTTCAGTTGGAGAATCCAGTATCTCGCCCAAACCGTCAAGCAGACGCCTGAGTCCAACCTTGGGCATAGCTTCAATGTTCATGTAATGGAAACCTTTTTTATGAAGAGACTGCAACTGATTTTCTAATTGCAGCAGCAAAGTAGGATAGTCCAAAGTTTTTCCTCTATAAGTTACAACATTTTAGGAATTTATTTTATAAAATATAACGACTCAAATCCTGATTTTTCAACAAGTTTGAGAGTCGGCTCTGAATATATTCCGGAGTAACAGATATTTTCTGTCCATTTAAATCCGGGGCAGTAAAACTGACTTCTTCAAGTAATTGTTCCATTACAGTATGCAGCCGGCGTGCACCGATATTTTCCGAATCTTCGTTGATTTGGCAGGCAATTTCCGCAATAGTATCAATGGCGGCTTTTGTAAATTCCAATTCAACACCTTCTGTTTTCATCAAGGCAGTATACTGAACAATCAGCGCGTTTTTTGGTTCTGTTAGAATCTTGACAAAATCGTCTTTACTGAGTGACTGCAGTTCAACACGAATTGGAAAACGACCCTGTAGTTCCGGAATCATGTCAGACGGTTTAGTTAGATGAAATGCACCTGCGGCAATGAACAGAATGTGATCGGTTTGAACAGGTCCGTGTTTGGTGTTTACGGTCGAACCTTCAACAATCGGCAGTAAGTCCCGCTGTACTCCTTCTCTGGAAACATCCGGTCCATGAGAGTGACTTCGGCGTGAAGCAACTTTGTCAACCTCATCCAAAAAAACAATTCCACTCTGTTCAACTCTTGTTACCGCTTCCCGGATGACTTCATCCATGTCGATGAGTTTGCTGACCTCTTCCTGCTGCAATATTTTTCTTGCATCCTCAATGTTGACCCGCCGACGCTTTGATTGTTTGGGCATCATATTTGAGAGCATATCACGGATATTCATATCCATATTGTCATTCATGGAAACAGGCATAAACTCCATAACTGCCCCTGAAGGCCGTTCTGAAACATCCAGTTCAACCATTCGCTCATCTAAAACTCCGGAGCGAAGTTTTTTACGAAATTTTTCACGAGTAGGATTTGTTGAAGCTTTTCCTTCAGAAGCATCTTTCTCACTTTCCAAGGGAGGCAGCAGCAGATCCAGCAAACGCTCTTCAACCATTTCTTTGGCTGCTTCCTGTTTACGTTCCATTTGCTCTTGACGAACCATGTTTACTGAATAATCTGTCAAATCACGAATCATTGATTCAACATCACGTCCCACATAACCCACTTCAGTAAATTTGGATGCTTCAACTTTCAAAAAAGGAGCATTCACCAGCCTTGAAATACGGCGTGCAATTTCAGTTTTACCTATGCCGGTTGCACCGATCATTATGATATTTTTAGGCAAAATTTCGTCTTTCAAATCTTCATCCAGCTGCAGGCGTCTCCACCGATTACGCAGAGCTACCGCTACTGCTTTTTTTGCATCAGTCTGACCGATGATATAACGGTCGAGCGCGTCAACGGTCTCTTGCGGTGTCATGTTGAGTTCAGGAGCAGAATCCATGAGCTTAAAATTCCAATTCTTCGTAAGTAATCTGGTTGTTGGTGTAAATACAAATTTCTGAGGCAATTTTCATAGATTTCTCTGCAATTTTTCGGGAACTGAGGTTCGTATCAATGAGCGCACGTGCAGCCGCAAGAGCATACATTCCTCCGGAACCAATTCCAATCAGACCGTCATCGGGTTCAATCACATCTCCATTTCCGGAAATAATCAGAGAGGCTTCCGCACTGGAAACTGCCAGCAGGGCTTCAAGGTTCCTCAGCATTTTATCGGTACGCCATTCTTTAGCCAGTTCAACTGCAGAGCGCAGAAGTTTCCCGTTGTATTGTTCCAGTTTTTCGTCAAATTTTTCAAAGAGGGTAAAGGCATCTGCAGTTGAACCGGCGAATCCGGCAATGACCTTTCCGTCAAAGGTATTGCGTAATTTACGGGCTGAAGGTTTCATGATGGTGTTTTGCATGGAGACTTGTCCGTCTCCAGCCATCACTACACGATTTTTCTTTCGAACACAAAGAATAGTTGTCATAGACTTTTTAGTGATCTTAAAATAAGTTTCTGTCTAAATAGCGATTTACCTAAAATATCTTGATCCGGTGTTGATCAATGTTTCAACCGTTATAAAATGAAGAAAGTCTTAGCTGTCAGATTTGAGCTGTTTGCTATAAGTCTGAAAAACGATGTAAAAAACTAATAGCTGACGGATGACAGCTTCGTTTCAAATCTTAGATTTCATAATCGAATTTTCTTACTCTCCAATAAAATTAATTACATCGTTCAGACACATTATATAATATCAGTTGGAAAGTTAATGTCCAGACGAGAGATGATTTCTTCACTGAAACTGAAAATCGGATTGGCAGTTATTTTCCAGGGGAAGCGCGAAAATAGGCCACAACATAATTAAATCCGCTCCAAAGTGAAACCGCTGTAGAAATCCAGAGCAGAATGATTCCTACTTCATGGCATGGAATGCTGAATGTGGGATAGTGAATTATGAGGAAGCCTACAGCAAACATCTGAAAAATTGTTTTCAGTTTTCCTCCGGAACTGGCGGAGATCACCACGTCTTCTGCTGCAGCGATGGAGCGTAAACCGCTGATAATAAATTCGCGGGAAATCAGGATGACTGTTAATAACGCTGGTGCTCTGCCCATTCCTACTAATAAAACCAGTAGGGTACCAATCAAAATTTTGTCTGCAACAGGATCCAGTAATTTACCAAGTTTGGTTGTTTGTCCTTGATGTCTGGCCAACACACCATCCCAGTAGTCGGTCAGGCATGCAAATAAAAAGACCACCCAGGTGCTAAACAAAATCGTCTGATCGTCTTTCCCAAATACCATACCCAGGTAAATAAAAGGTACCAATGCTACCCTTAATGTGGTTAAATGATTGGCAGTAAGCCATTTGGAAAAAAAGGCAACCATGAAAAATTATTCCTTGCTTGAGTTATTTCATCAAGACTGTATGATCCGCTTATTCAGTAAAAAAAGCAATTTACCTTTCAGTGTAAATTAATTTTATTTAGTCACTTTTTAAGTAAGAAAAATTTAACAACTTTGCAAAAACACTTCTAAACATGCGTTTTACTGTAATTGGTTGGAATTTTAGAAAAACACCTGTTGAAATCCGGGATAGTCTTGCTTTGACTCCAAAGGAGCAAGTGGAGCTTGGACTAAAGTTGAGGACCCGTTTTAACCTGGGTGGAGTTGTAATTCTCAGTACTTGCAATCGCACAGAGTTATATCTTGTAAATGCAGAACAGCAGCTTGATCAAATCATTGAGATGCTGGAGTCGTATTGGAACCTCTACGAACTAAGGGAAAGAGTCTATACCATTCAAAATTTAGACGGAGTACGTCACCTCTTCCAGGTTGCCTCGAGTTTAGACTCAATGGTTCTGGGAGAACCGCAAATTCTTGGACAACTGAAAGATGCATTTCAGTCATTCAATGAGGCAGACTTGACGGGAAAACTACTCCATCCTCTTTTTACTAGAGCTTTTTCTACAGCAAAGCGTGTACGAACGGAAACCAGTGTTGCCAGTAACGCTGTTTCCGTCAGCTATGCAGCAGTGGAACTGGCAAAGCATATTTTTGAGGATCTTTCAAAACAGACTGTAATGGTTATCGGGGCAGGTGAAATGGCAGAATTGGCTGTTCGTCACCTCATTCGCAATGGAATTTCGGAACTCTTTGTTACCAACCGTACTTTTTTAAGTGCAGCAAAACTTGCAGAAAAATTTCAGGGATTGGCCGTACCATTTGAGCATCTAGGGCGGCACCTTCATCAAGCAGATATTATTCTCAGTTCAACTGGAGCACGTGATTTTATTATCACTAAGGAAATGGTGAAGAACTGCTTACGCCGACGCAGGGGCAGATCAATGTTCTTCATCGATATTGCGGTACCGCGGGATATTGATCCTGAAATAAATGAGTTAAATGGAACTTTTTGTTACGATATCGATGATTTGCAAACTCTTGTTTCTCAAAATCAGGTTGAACGAAAGAAGCAGTCCATTAAGGCTGAAGAAATTATTGAAAATGAATTACTAAAGCTGGAACTCTGGTTTAAGTCTCTTTCTGCAGTTCCAACAATCAGGAGTTTGCGCAAAGCATTCCATTCAATTGCTGAAGAAGAAATGGTGAAATCCTTTAAGAATTTGAAAAACATACCTGAGTCTGAGCGCAAAAAAGTTGAACAACTGGTCCACAGGCTGATTCACAAACTTTTGCATGATCCATCCCGCAATCTGAAAAAAATTGCACACGATGAAGATGCACATCTCTACCTTGAATATGTGTCAAAAATATTTGATCTGAGTACAACTTCAGTAAAGCTGGAAAAGTTACCGGAAAAACATCACAGGCTTAAAATTGTAAAATCCTGACACATGTCTAACGCTTTTTCGACAAGCGACAACAAGCAAACCAATTTAATAATTGCAACTCGTGGAAGTTCACTTGCGCTCTGGCAGGCAGAGTGGGTGAAGCAAAGGATACTTGATGAATATCCTGAAATTTCGGTTGAGTTATTAGTTGTCAAAACTACCGGTGACAAAATACAGGACCGTCCGCTTTCAGAAATAGGAGGAAAGGGTCTGTTCGTCAAAGAATTGGAATATGCTCTACTTGAGGGACGTGCAGATCTGGCTGTGCACAGCATGAAAGATGTGACAAGTTTTTTACCTCAGGGACTTGAGATTTCTGTGATTGCAGAGCGGGAAGATCCTGGAGACGCCTGGATTTGTCCAAAATTCGGAAGTATCGATAACTTTCCAGGCGGTGCTGTTGTCGGAACAAGTTCCTTGCGTCGTGCTTCACAATTGCAGCATCATCGACCGGATTTGACTGTCATGAGTTTGCGTGGAAATGTTGAAACCCGGCTCAGAAAACTGGATCAGGGAGAAGTAGATGCAGTGATTTTAGCAGTTTCAGGATTAAAGCGGATCAAGTTGGAGAAGCGAATCACTGAGATTTTGCCGATTGAATGGATGCTTCCTGCAATTGGTCAAGGCGCTATTGGAATTGAAACACGAGCTGGAGATGAAGCTACGCTGAGTCGGATTCAGCATCTTCATGATCCGCTTACCTGGGACTGCCTGCTTACAGAGCGCTCTTTGCTGGCAGAACTTGAAGGAAATTGTCAGCTTCCTTTGGCAGGATATTGCATACTGAACGGAGAAGAGTTGTTTTTGAGGGCCTTTATTGGCGATTCTGAAGGAAAAATCCAATTACGTTATGAAGCAAGTGCACCACGACAAAATGCGCTGCAATTGGGAAAAGATGTTGCACAGTGGCTGCTGAAAAATGGCGGTGAGGAAATTTTACTTCGGGCTGTTGATGCAGAAAAATAAAAGCTGAATGAGAGCTTTGTTTTACCAGTACTTACTGGAAAGATATTTTTTCCAGAATCTTATAAATCTTTTTGATGGTTTCACAGAGAGTCTGAAATAAAACGGTTTTGGACTTTTCACGACAGTTTCAAATTTAAATTAGGCTATAAAAAAACTTAAGAAATGGATACATTTTGGGAAATTGCAGTAATCGGTTCCGGACCTGCAGGTTTTTATGCAACTGGGGAGTTGTTCCGTCAGCAGTCATGGAGAATAAAAGTTGACATGTTTGACCGACTGCCTACTCCTTTTGGGCTGGTTCGCGGAGGAGTGGCTCCTGATCACCAGAAAATAAAATCTGTTACAAAAATCTACAATCGCATTGCGGAAAACCCAAACTTCAGATTCTTTGGCAATGTTGAATTTGGGAGTGACCTTTACCAGCCGGATTTGCTTAAACACTATGATGCAGTGATTTATTCAGTTGGAAGTTCATCCGATCGTGCGCTCGGAATTCCGGGTGAGGATTTGGAGGGCAGTCATTCTGCAACTGAGTTTGTTGGCTGGTATAACGGACATCCCGATTTTCGTGAATATAAGTTTGATTTGTCTGTCAAGAATGCATTTGTGATTGGCATGGGAAACGTTGCGCTGGATGTGGCTCGAATTCTGGCAAAAACTCCGGAAGAACTGGCTGCAACTGATATTACCGATTATGCCATTGAAGCACTAAGTAAAAGTCAAATTGAAAATATCTGGCTGGTAGGGCGTCGAGGGCCTCTGCAGGCTGCATTTACACCTGTTGAAGTCAGAGAGTTTTTAGAATTGGATGATGCCGATGTTATGTTGGAGGGAGGTTACCTTGAGTTGGACGAAGAAAGCCAGAAGATTCTGGAAACGGAAGCAAGTAAAGATACAAAGAAAAACATTGAAATACTTACACAAATTTCATTGAGGAAACTGTCTGGAAAAAAGAAACGGGTCCATTTCCTCTTTCTTGCTTCACCTCTTGAAATTTCCGGAGACGGCAAGGTTGAAAAAATAAGTATGGTACGAAATCAACTGGTGAAACAGGATGACGGCAGTTTGCGGCCCCAGGCAACTGAAAATAAAATTGAAGAAGATGCAGGCCTGATTTTCCGTTCAATCGGTTATCTAGGAAAACCACTTGCGGACCTGCCTTTTGATCAAAAATCCGGAACGATTCCAAATGAAAGCGGACAAGTCAAAGATCAGGAAAACGGCAATTCTCTCCGGAATCGTGAATATGTTGCCGGCTGGATTAAGCGTGGTCCAAGCGGTGTGATTGGTACCAATAAACAGGATGCAGTTGAAACCGTGCATCGTATGCTGGAAACTTTCCTGGCAGAAAAAATGGAAGCCGGTCAAAATGTGGTGCTTCCGGACATTGTTTCTCTGCTGGAATCAAGAAAAGTAGACCATGTTTCATTTGCAGACTGGAAGCTGCTTGATGCTCATGAAACCGAAGTAGGTGAGGCGCAGGGGCGTCCCAGGCTGAAGCTGACTTCAATTACTGAAATGCTGGAAATAATTCGTCAAAAGAGATAACGCGGCAGTTTCAACTATCCACTCCTACCGCATCTGAAACAGAAGTGAATCCATCCTCGTTCAATAATTTCGCAAGTTCCCGTTTTACTTTCCGGACCTGTCCGGGACCTTCGTAAATCAGTGCCGTGTAAATTTGTACTGCGGATGCGCCGGCTCTGATTTTGTCATATGCATCTGCTCCACTGAAAATCCCACCCACACCTATAATCGGCATTTCTGTTCCTAATTTCTGAAACACATTTCTTATCATTTCCGTGCTGCGTTTCTGTAGCGGTTTTCCGCTCAGACCTCCGTTTTCGAAGCGATGTTTGCTTTTTAGTTCCGGACGTTTCACAGTCGTGTTGGCGACAATCACGCCTTGAATTGAAAACTCCTTAATCACACGAATACTGTTTTCCAATGTAGTTTCATCCAGGTCCGGAGACAGTTTAACAAGCAGAGGTGTTTCCCGGATTTGATTCTGGTCCAGGTTATCACGGTGCGCGCAGACAGAATCAAGTAAAACATGCAGAGCGTCTTTTTCCTGTAATTTTCGCAAATCCTTTGTGTTTGGAGAACTGATATTGAGGGTAAAATAATCTGCAAATGGATGGAGGGTGTTGAGACAAGAAACGTAATCATCAGTAGCTTTTTCCAAAATGGTATCTTTATTTTTTCCAATATTTATGCCGAGCATTCCGTAAGCAATATTTGCCGGGAAGTCACTTTTTCGATCAATAATATTAGAATCTTCCGGCATGATTTTCTTTAGTGCGGAAACAAGTAATTCTGCCATTTCCTGGGCACCAAGATTGTTGAAACCAAGACGGTTTATCAACGTCTCATCTTCAGGGAGACGGAAAAGACGTGGACGTGGATTACCGCATTGAGGATATGGAGTAACCGTTCCAATTTCCACAAAACCAAAACCGAGGGCAAATAACGCGGGATGAATCCGTCCGTCTTTGTCAAATCCTGCTGCAAGTCCAATTGGGTTTTGCAGAGATCTACCAAAAAGTTGGGTCCGCAAAACAGAATGTTCTTCTAGGAATTGCCGTCGTAAAAACGGTATCAGCCCGGGAATTTTTGAAATGCTTTCAACAATCGTCAGCATCCGCTCATGTGCGGTTTCGGCGTCTCCTGAAAAAATAAGCGGGCGCAGCTGACGAAAAGTAAAATCAAAGAGCATTTTCAATTTCTTCCCAAGATTCTGATTCAAAGGCCTGAAGTTCAGCGTCAGCATCCCTCCAACTGCCTCTTGGTAAATCTGCTTTACGGCACAGCTCGTCCAGAAAAGTGAGGCGGTCCCAGCCTCGTGAAACTGCTACTTCCGGTAAAAATAGCCCTCTGCATGATCCTTTGCTGAGCAGCAATCCGTGTTTTCCAACCACCACATTATCAGGAGTTATGACGAACATTGGGGTGAGTACATTTATTTCAATCAGCAAATTCGCTAACTCATTCAGTTTCACCTGAGGAAAACGTGAATCATCAACAGCAGCGGAAATAACAGTCCTCGCAACGGCTTCAATCAATGTGCGGTGGGCCTCGGTTTGACCGATGCATCCGCGTAAATCTCCGGAATCTCTTTTCCTCAACGTCACAAATACTGCCCGCTTTGTTTGCAATTCAGGAGTATCAGTTGTAAATTTAGTTCGTTGTCCATTATTAAGAAAATGTTCCAGCGATTTCCGCGCAACCTGTAAAAGCCTTGTTCTATTTTGTGAGGAGTATTGAGTAGTCACATGAATCTGCAGTAACAGTATAAAAATAAGAATAATTATTACTAAAGTTTAACATATACTTAGGACATGCTGAAAAATAATATTGTTCAATAATATCAAAAAGTAATTATAGTTTGATTATGACAACTTCAAGGTGTTGCCAAAAAAAGTACTAAAAAACCTTGTACTTCTGTTGTTTGATCCCCTATTTGAACAAGATGAAGCCACGACAAAATAGTTGTGCTTCTTTGGATTCTGCTCCTTTGTCATTCCTGTCAAAGTAAAGCATAGACCCGGAAATCGGGGAAATGTTTCAAATCTTGTAATCAAGTTAAACGATGACCTGGATCCCGGATCAAGTCCCGGATGTCAAAAGAAAAACTTTTTCAGTGAGCTCTACTTAGGGATTCTAAATAACTCAAATAATATTTTTTTCTTGACATAAATATTAATAGTACTATAACCCGGCTAATATGTTGGAGGTTCGGGAACGAGCATCACCAATAATCTGGATAGTATTTCAAACTACCTCTCTAAATATGGTTCGCAGCCGACCAAACCGTCTCCAACTGTAGAATAAACTCAGCTTTCTTCGGCCATCTCCCAGTTCTTACTGAGCATGGAGGTAGTTCAACTTCTCTGTAAATTCTTTCTTAAAACAGATTCCAGCAAAAACTTGCCGTTATTGCTGAAAAGTGGATAATACCACTTTTCAGTTTCAAGTAATTTCAGCAAAAATAAAATGGATTATAAAACCTTAATTTTAGAGATAGACGAACGCAAGATTGCCGCTTTGACCCTGAACCGTCCGGATGTTCACAATGCAATGAGTCTGGAGATGATACGTGAACTGCGGAAAGTTGTTGGAAAATTAAATGCAAATTCGGAGATACGGGCCGTTATTCTGAGCGGTTTCGGAAAGTCTTTTTGCGCCGGAGCGGACCTATGCTGGATGCAGGAAATCGCAGGACAAAAAAGAGAGGACAGGATAGCAGAGGCAACGGAACTCTCAGAAATGCTTGGAGAACTGGATCAACTCAACAAGCCACTAATTGGACGGATCAATGGTTTATCTTTTGGAGGTGCCGTGGGCTTGATTGCCTGTTGTGACATTGCAGTTGCAGTAGAAGGAGCCTTGTTTTCATTGACCGAAGTTTTGCTGGGTCTGCTTCCGGCCACGATCTCACCATTTGTCCTGCGGCGTATAGGCCCGTCAAATGCAAGGCGTGTTATGTTAAACGCACATCGTTTTTCCGCAGAAGAAGCTGTTAATTTGGGTTTGATCTCCAAAGCTGTTTCTGCTGATAAACTGGATGAGGCCATTGAGAAAGAAATAAATGAACTGCTGCGCTGTGCTCCGGAAGCAGTTTCGGCTACAAAGCGACTCATCGCAGAAGTCCGGGGAAAAGAGCCGGCAGATGTGCGTAGTGCTACAATTGAAAAGCTGGCAAATGCCTGGGAATCTGAGTCAATCAAAGAGGGGATCGATGCTTTTTTCAGCAAACGCAAACCGGTCTGGAATCCTGAGGCTTAGATGTAAAGAAAAAATGAATTTTAAAAATGTTCAATATTACTCAGGATTGTTTTATGCGGGTTTGATGATTCTTTTGACCAGCAATAGTCAGGCTGCAGATCCCGCTAAATTAACTGAACCTGAATCAATCTCTACTCTTTATGAAGAACAATCTTCTCAAACTCCCACAATTTTTGGTGGTGTGGGCAGAAAATTACCGACCTGGCAGGCAGGCCTGGATTTGCTGATACTCGGCACACCCCATTACAGCGCATTCCGCAATCAGCTGAACTTGAGCAATCGTGTTTTTTGGGGGGAGTGGTGGTACAATGACGGTTGGGGAGTAAAAGGTTTCCTTTCAGAACAATCCTTTCGGATGTTTGGTTCAAGCGGTAGCAGCGCAAAATCTATCACCAGGCATCTGGGTGTCATTGCAAAAACTCAGCATTCGCTGTCTGAATCATGGAAAATAAGTGCCGGCATGGGGCTGGCAAATACAGAGTATAGTCTTGGAAGTCAGCGTAAACAGGGAAATTCTTTAGTCTCTGAATTCAGAATCGGAATGGAAATATCAGATGACTTTTGGACCGAGGCAGGAATATTGACCATTGACAGTTCCAGCGGCAGTGGATCCGGTGATCAACGCCTTGGTTCAACTGGTTATTTGATAGGCTTTAGCTACGGTTTTTAAATGGAAGTTAGTAAATTAATTTTATAGAAAAAAAGCATGAAGTTACCAAATTTAGAGGAAATGTCAGCGGAAGAAAAACAATGGTTTGCCAACTCAATTGCCGGAATGGTCGTTGCTGATGGACATGCTGATCAGTCTGAAATGGTTTTTCTCCGGGAGGCCATCAATTTTTTGGATGACAAAGATGAAATTGATAAATTGATGGTTATCATTAAGAATGGCAAACCTCCGGAGTTGAGTCCCCTGGATATAGACCCAAAGCAAGCTTTCCTGATGCTTAAATATCTTGCGCAACTGATGGTCGCAGATGCAGATTTATCTCATAAAGAAATTAGTTTTTTCCTCCTGACAGGGAAAATGTTAGGTTTTAATAATGAAATTTTGACTAAACTATGGAAAAGCGCCCGTGCACTTCTGGAGAGGGACTTGCCCCAAGCAATTGTAGAAACAGGGAGTTTAAAGACTAAAGTGAGTTTGACAAAAGTTGATGAAACTGGAGTCACATTTCGGTTGGGAAAAGCCTTGATGCCAAAAGTAAAAATAATGCTTTATGTTCTTAAGAGTGTCCATTCTGAACTTCCATTAAAAGGAAATGAAGAACACTGGGATCCTCTTGACTGCAAAATGGAAAAACAACATCAGGTTAAATTTGATGAAGGCAGTTATTTGGTACGAGCATATTTTGAGCAAAGATTATTTGAAGATCATGGAATTATGCAGATTATGCATCCTGAAGATTATGCTGTAGTTTCAGACGGCGGATTTTTTGATACAGAGAAAGATTCACTATTGGGTAGTTTTTTGGATTGTTATGTTTGCAATAATCCAAAGATCAAATTCTATGTCCTACACTCCAAAAGTATGATTACTGTTCCAAATATTTTTGGTGTATCTTCTTTTATTAGGTCTGCAGGTGAGCTGAAATTTTGTGATTTTAATCTCATTCAAGTTGCTTTCTGCTTTAAATGCGGTTTCTCCAGTAACGACAAAGAACATTTTAAACGTCTGAAAACATCTGAGCCAACATTTTCAGTAGAAGAGTTTAGTAAAGGCTGGGAAGAAAAAATTGCACCATTGCTGAAAAAAGCACAGGACATAGGAGAAACGTTTTACGGGGAAGAACGAGACATACAGCAGGGGATTCTTTCCTATGATTTGGCAATTGCAACCTTTGAACAAATGGCCAGCACTGCTTCAAATGACAACGTGAAAGCTGCAGCTCTCCGTAAAAAAGCTTCAATGCTGATGGTTCAAGCAGAATTGTTGATGGAATCCAAGAACAGGGATGCTGCTGAAGCAAACTTGAAAAAAACTGTTGATACATTGGAACCCATTTTTGAAAGTCTGGAAGGCGTCCATCTTCTACATACATGTGTATTATTATTTCAGATTAAAATATACCTAAATGAATTACAGTCCGCTGCACAGTATATGAAATTTTTGGACAACTATGACATTGATGGAAAACTTAAAGAAGGTACTGAAGAGTTTAAGGAACTGAAAGTAAGTTCAGCTAAACTCAAAGCCACTTTTGATGATCGTGCAATTCTTACTAAGGAGGCAATGACTCATTTTCATCTGGATGATGAGTAATGCAAATATGGCTGACCAAGCACAAGACAAACGGGATCAGGAAGGCAACGGGAATAAAGAGAAACTAATCCTGCTGCTTCTCAGAAAAGATCTGCGCAAAATTTACATGAAGACTTTGGTGGATCGCTTACATGGTTCAGGTGTAACAGTTGCAGTTGATGAAACGAATTATCCAGAAGAGAAGCAGAAAAAATTTCACTGGATTTTAAGCTATCCAGGAGATATTCCAAAAGGGAAAGCTCATGATGCGAGCAGTTTCGGTTTGATTTTCCGTGTTCCAGGCATGCCAAAATTGCAGATGGAAAAACTGCCTTCAAGTGATTCAGTGAAGCTGACAAAATTAATTGGGCGCTACAAGGAAGTAAAGCAAAATTGTATAGATCGAGAGAAACACCCGGCTTTTGTCAAATTGGCTTTGATTGATGCTGTTTTACGCGGCAAACAGCAATTGATACAAAAGTTTGAGGATTTAGAAAACCGTCTTGAGCAGAAAATTTCTCAGGTTGAAAAACCTTACTACAAAGGAATTGGCTATATTCTCAGTACATCTATTGAAAAAATCACTGGAATCGCAGTTTTAGACGGTTTGATGAAAGGTCTGGTTCACGTAATGATCATCGATGATATGGAAAAGCGTACAATTGATGGTCTTGTTGCGCTTGATTTTAAGCGGAAATTCCTTTCATTTATGTCTACAAGTGAACTTTCAAAAAAGATTCAGGAGTTTCGAAATGCACATGCTGAGGACGAGTTTGCTAAAGCCAATATTGAAGAATTCATTTTTAATTCGCCGGACTTTGAACATGTTGAAATTGTTTTTTTTAACTCATGGAAATTCACCGAAGACTCTTTTCCTGTTAGAGTTGCATTACGTAAAAAAGCAATAATCAGTAAGAAAGAAGAGCGAAAAGTTCAGCAGAAAGACCAGGTAGAAGGAAAAATTGCAGCTGAAGAGGAAGCTTTATTAGTGGTCAAAGAAAAATTGGAGGAGGTAATGCGTGTCATTAACAAAATGGAAAAATCACATTTTGATGATGAAGATGAATATCAGTTACAGACTAGTGCCCGTAAAAGATTCCTCAAGGATATTAAGATTCGTGAGTTGAGACTTAAAGAATTGAAACGCCCAATAAGTAAGGGAGCTGGAGAGGAAAAGATCATCACTATTGATCTGTTTGAGATTTTTAAAACCAATCAGTCCTTCATGCACAGGATGAGTGATAAGGCTGGCTCTCTGGGTTTAGGAGAATTATGGGGCAAGCACATTGAAACTGACGATAGCTTTAGTTTTAATAAACTTGTTGAAATGGCCCGTTTTTCTAAAGATTGGATAAAAGCATCTGCTCAACTAAAGAAAATCAAATCACAAACCACTCATTTAGCGAAACAACTAAAATTGTTTGTCGAAAAAAACGAGCTGACTAATTCAGTTTCAAGTTCCGGATCTGGTACTGAGGTAAATTATCAGCCACTCCTTGATGAACATATTTTAGATCGTCTTGAGCTTGCAGTACTTAGTTGTGAAATTTCAAACCTGACTGCAGATAAACTCAAGAAAGAATAAGAACCAATTTGGCTTGGAAATAAAAAGTTGAATTGGCAAGGCGCTGACCAGGATGGGGGGGGCTTTCAAAGCTCGTTATCAGCAAAGTCAGGTTCATGGAGTCCAGATCAAGTCGAGGATAACAAAAGGAATGCTATCACGTTAAACCCAACGTATTTTGTATTTGAGCCTGACGTATATTAGATTCTTGTTCTCTACATTCCACCGACAGTCATTTCCGAAATCAGGACTGTTGGAAGTCCAACTCCCACTGGAACATTCTGTCCCTCCTTTCCACAGGTCCAGATTCCCTCACTCATGGCAAAATCGTTACCGACCATACTGACTTTTGACATTGCATCCGGCCCATTTCCGATCAGGGTGAAATTTTTAATCGGCACGGTTTTTTTGCCATCTTCCACCAGCCATGCAACAGTTGGCACAAAGACAAAATCACCATTAGAAATATCCACTTGTCCACCGCTGAATTCCTGACAATAAATCCCATTTTTAATTGATCTTACGATTTCCTCCGGATCAGATTCACCTTCGGCCAGATAAGTTGATGTCATGCGCGGCAACGGGTAATGCGCATAGGATTCCCGCCGTCCGTTTCCGGTAGGATTGGTGTGGTAGTGTCTGGCACTGATCCTGTCATGCATGTAGTTACGCAAAACTCCATTTTCGATCAAAATATTTTCTGCAGAAGGAACTCCTTCGTCGTCAAAATTTAATGCACCGCGTTCGTGCGGAATAGTTCCGGAATCATAAATCGAACACAAGTCAGACGCTACTTTTTCACCAATACGTCCGCTGTAAGCAGAGGTTCCTTTGCGGTTGAAATCAGCCTCCAATGGATGCCCAACTGCTTCATGCAGCAGTATTCCGGATTGTGCCGGTCCTAAAATAACAGGCATTAATCCGGAAGGTGCCTGTTTTGCGCCCAGAAGCAAAATTGCTTCTGAAGCAGCCTGTTTTCCTAAATTCACTGCATGGTCTTTCTGCTTCAAAAAATCCAAGCCAACTCGTCCTCCGATTCCAGAAGAACCGTTTTGGATATTGTTAGCTTCCTGTGAAACGCAATGAACATTCATTCGAAACATCGGTCGTGTATCGCGTAAAATTGAACCCTCAGATGTTACGACCTGTGTCAGGTTGAGTGCATCCATCATGGCTACAGTCACTCGAATTATTCTCTCATCATAGGCTCTGGAGACAGCTTCAGTGCGTTTTACCATGTCTATTTTCTGCACCAGTTCTAAATCTGTCACAGTTTCCAGTACCGGATAATAGTCACGTGGAACCAGTTCATTGAAGCGAAAACTTTCACTCAGGGAAACCTCACCGCTGGAAGCAATGGCTGCGGCAGTTCGTGCGGCATGCAGCATTGGTTTCAGGTCAAAATCTTCACTGTATGCGTAGCCGGTTTGATCACCCTGAACCACTCGAATTCCAACTCCGGACACCACTGCAACTGCAGAGTTTTTGATGATGCCATCCTCCATGACCACAGAGTTTCTCGTACTGTATTCAAAGTGAATATCAGCAAAGTCGCCGCCTCGGTGCAGCGCTGTGCTCAATAACTGACGTACTACTGTCTTATCAATGCCCATCTGTCCCTCAAACAGTTGTTTCACTGCTTCAACTCCAGTCAAAGTTTGTGTCAGGTGGTGGGCAATATTGTGGGTATCGAGTGATAATTCAGCAGTTTTCATAGAATTTAGTGATTCTTGATTTGCAGTTTTTAAATGGCTGGTTCTCTACTCAGAACATTTTCAATGCACCGTGCAGCTTTGTCATATGCTCCAGCTTCACCCAATTTTGTGTGCGTTGATTTCAGTTGGCTGATCATTGTGGCACGATAGTCCTCATCCTGCAAGAGACGAACTGCAATCTCAGTAACGTTACTGACTGTGAAATTGTTTTGCAGTAATTCAGGTACAATTTCTTTTTCAGCCAAAACATTAACCAGGCCAACATATTCAGTTTCGGCCAGATAACGTGCAATCCGGTAAGTTAGCGGAGAAACTTGATAAACAATCACGAATGGTTTAAGTGCAAGTGCAGTTTGCAGGGAAGCAGTTCCGGATGCGACTATTGCAGCATCACAAGCCTGAATAGTTTCAATAAACTGTTCCGGAACCAGGGTGACTGGAACGGATGATGTGTCTGTCAGTTTCCTGATTTCTTTTAAGTCTAGTGATTCTGCAACAGGCAGTATGCACTGAATCTCACCAGTTTTTTGTTGAATTTGCGGAAGTGCTTCAAGCAGGGTAGGAAGGTGTCTCCTCATTTCACTTGGCCGGCTTCCGGGCGCAATTGCTATAAGCAGGATGTTGTTCTGCAGTCCGAACTGTTTGCGGATTGCTCCGGAATCGATTTCGCTCTGCATTTCATCCAGCAGAGGATGTCCAACCCATTTTACATCGACGCCGGCTTGCTGATAAATTTTTTCTTCAAAAGGAAAGAGGACAATCATTTTGTCCACTACACGTTTGATGGTATTCAATCTGCCTTTTCGCCAGGCCCAAATTTGGGGACTGTTGAAAAAGATTACCGGAACACCTGTTTTTTTGGCATAAGCTGCAAGTTTTAGATTGAATCCCGGATAATCGATTAAAATCAATGCATCCGGTTTTTCTTCCGTCAAAGCCTGACGCATTCTCCAGAGGGTTTGATAAAGCCTTGGAAGATGCTGAAATACCTCTACTAAACCGTGTGTTTGCAGGGAGTCCAGCATGAAGTATGGACGGAACCCCTCTCTTAACATCTGCTTACCGCCAATACCGAAAATATCAGCACTGTCATGGTTTTTCCGCAAACTGCGAATCAGACCTGCACCATGGGCATCTCCGGAGACTTCTCCGGCAACCATCATTAATTTCATTTAGCTTTTAGTTGGAGACTTTTATAATTTCAGCCTGCCGGAAAACTTTGACCTAGGATTCTTTTTTAAAAACAAGTCCAACTTGGGGGAAGCCTGCATTTTTAAACAAAAGCATCAAATCCATTAAAATTCCATAAGGCACCTGTTCATCCATTTGAACATATACAGGCTGGTTCCTTTTCCATTCGTTGGCATTTTTTGTTAGAGATTTAGCCAGACTTTTGAGTGAGTAGATTTGATCACTGATTACTATTTGCTTTTTTTTATTCACAACAGCAAGAATTGATTCTTTGTAAACAGGTACCCGTTCTTTTAATTTACCTTTAGGAAGCTGAATTTGAATGGCCTGCGTCAGTAGCGGTGCAGAAATGAGAAAGGAAATCAGGAGAACCAGCAAAACATCAACAAACGGGGTAATGTTGATTTCAGACATAAGTTCTCCGCGGAGTCTTCTAGCATGTCTAAATTTTCTCATTTTTTTGGTAACAAACGTTTTTGGAGGTGGTGCAGTAGTTGAAGAGCAAAATAATCCATTGTCTCAGTCATTCCGCGGATGGTTGCACGAAACAAATTGTAACCTAAAGTTGCAGGAATTGCAGCAAACAGACCGGCTGCAGTCGCAACAAGTGCCTCTGCAATACCAGGACTAATAACTGACAGTTCAACTGAATTGAATTCCGCGATGCTCATGAAAGTGTTGATGACACCAATTACTGTTCCAAATAGTCCTATAAACGGGGAAGTTGCAGCGATTGTAGCCAGCAGGGCTTGTCCTGCATTTAAATCTTTTTCTGCCAGCAAAATCCTGGCTTCAAGAATTCGTTCAAGCCTGTCCATCAACTCTCTACGATGGCCGTAGTCTGATTCAGGACTTGTTTTCAGGAATATTTTCAGTTCACGGTCGCCAAGTGCGAACATTTCCTGAAGTGGATTTTTAGGCATATTGCTGAAACGCAGGCGGAGTTCACTCACACGCTGGGTGTTTTCCAGCAGTTTTAGTGTGCGTGCCTGCAGATATTTTACTCGAATGAGGCTAAAGAATTTCATGAACAGCGTGATCCAGACAATCACCGAACACCCCAAAAGTATCGCAAGAACGCTAAAGGCAATACTACTAAAATCTGTAGTAAATGGGAGGGTCAAAAAATCCATTCACGTATTTATGGTTTTAGCAATAAAGTAAACTCAACTCTTCTGTTTTTGGCCCAGGCGCTTTTGTTGGAGAGGCGGACCAGCGGAAATTCTTCACCAAAACTGAAGATTCTCGCTAGTGATGAATCTGGAAGATAGGCCTTGATTGCGTTAGCTACTACATTGGCCCTGCGATGTCCCAAAGCCATGTTATACTCATCACTCCCACGTTCATCGGCATGTCCTTCAATTTGTATTATCATGTCATTACGGGATTTCAGGGCCTTCATGACACACGAACTCTGCTGTCGCAGAAGTTTTGTGTATGCCGGTTTTATTTTTATTTGATCGAAGTCAAAGTGAATGACGGGCATTAATTTGTCATTTGTCTTGTCCCGCAGTTTACTTTCAGCAATGTTCACATCCTTTATTTTCAGCAGACGCTTATGAATAGCTTCCATCTTTTCAGGAACTATTTTGCAGGAAACCAGTTTTTGTGCGGAAAAGATGGCCAAAGGTGATTTCGGCATAAACTTGGTTGTGCTCTTCTTTTCCGAAGCTGAAACGTTGTCTGCAGCTTTTTTCGGTTCTTCTTGTTGTTCTTTAACGGATGAGCCCAGGAGATTCTGCAGCCCCGAAGAAATTGTATTAATTATACTAGGTTCACTTTTCGGCTCTTCCGGTTGAATAACTTCTATACTCGCCGGCTTCAGTAACTTTTCAATTTTATCCAAAGCAGTCTCATTGTCAACCGCAGCAAGTCGTGCGGCTTCAGCTTCTTTTTCAGCTGTCTCTTCTGCAGCAGAAGCAGCAGCTTCCTGTGCCAGCAGTATTTCTGCTTCTTCCTCCTGCTGCCGTTCCTGCTCTTCAGTTATTCGGGCATGTTCCTGGTCCATTTGTGCTTGAACTTCTTCAGGATCAGGATCAGAGAAAGTGCAACCAGCTAAAACGAGTGTCAGAAGTGTAAATAAGATAGAAAAATATTTCAGCATTTTATACCCCTTAAAAATGTTCAAGGCAGATCTTTTATAGTTAATCTATCTCTAAAATAGATTGGCTTTTTTTGCAAGTCAAATTAAGACCTAGCCTAACTTAATTGGATTTATTTTGCAACGTATATTTGATGGTCACGTAAAAAGTCTCAAAATTCTCAAAGAATTCATTCCTGAAGCTTCTCTTCAGCCTGACCCGGTAGACAAAGATTTATTGTTTTAGAGCTTGAGAGCATACTGTAGCCCGTATTCCCTTTCCATTGTCATTCCGGGCGAGACGCAGCATAGGACCCGGTATCCAGGTGGAAATGTTTCAAATCTTGTAATCAAGCAGATCTTTGATCTGGAGCCCGGACCAAGTCAGTGATGACAAAAACATCTTTTCTTACTTAAGCCCTATTCTATTTTGAGTAATGAATAAAGGTAATAGTGTTGTTTTAATGGTAAAACTCATTGTGCTGCAGCAGTAATAGATCTCGGCGTTCACGAGTTTTATAATTTCATCCCGAACATATGTGAGGGATTTTATACGATTTCAGCACCTTTACAAATATCCCCTTTCGGTCTAAATATCAAGTTAAAGTCAATAATATAAGTATATTACTAGAATTAATGACTCACGAGCAATAGATCAGTTACATAAAAAAACAGTGTCAGCAAGAGAATAGTTTCTGGGTACTTTTTCCACAGAATATTTGACTTATATTTTTAAATTTAATTTTGCAGTTGAAACAGATGCATATTATTTTTTGCTGACATAATAATAAATGCATTTCCAATACCGTTTATTGAATTAATTCAGTATTTAATACATGAAAATCGATCTTATTTACACTTGACTATTTGGAAATAATAGATTAGTTTTAGGTGTTAATTTAATGTAAGAAA
>ENA-UPTF01000679-UPTF01000679.1-marine-metagenome-genome-assembly--contig:-NODE-679-length-23112-cov-3.733623_pt1 | contig 23112 bp, 19 predicted proteins | sample MGYA00238166_ERZ767019 | MGnify/ENA primary metagenome ERZ767019 (study PRJEB28930, sample SAMN06266391) | marine metagenome | isolation source: Sea water from 250 m depth | place: Atlantic Ocean | study... | reverse complement strand
CAAACATCTCCCCAGAGCCAGCGAGCAGAAGGATAGAGACAATCGCAAGAATAATTTCTGCAATCGGATTGAGAGCAATCTGAGGTGTGATTGTGACCAATTGTTCTCCACCGACTCCTGAGGTGTCGGTGCTCGCAGTAGCAAATCTGTAGTCGCCGGGTTTGAGATCAAATGTCAGTGAGCCTCCATCTTCCTCAGGCCCTCCTGCTATGAAATCGAAATCCTCAGCCGTACAGGCTGTAAGTCCGTTTGAGTCCGGATCGCAGCCATCCGGCGGAGGACTTTCGATAACTCCAATCCAACTTGTCGCGAACTGCTTCCACTCGATTGTGACTTCTATATCAAGCAGCACGAATGCGAGAGGAGAACCCAGATCCTCTCCGCTCAGACCAACCGGGCAACCAGCACTGTCGTCAGTACATGGGACAAGCGGGATGTCTGTACGGCTAGAATCGAGCGTTGGTGAATACAGACTAACCAATACGAGTATGGCGCAGATTACGCCCATAGCAGCCGGCAAAATAGATAGAACCCTAATCATCATTGTACTAACTCCTTTTATCGCTCACGGTTCAATCTGACGCTACTATGTTATGACTTGGAAGAATACCAGCAGGATTGCTATTGCAGGAAAAAGGTACAACATCACCGTAAGTCGCTTCCTCGAAGACTCCCGCTTTCGTCGCGTTTCAGCGCATTCGGAATTCGAGCAAACAGGAGGATCTTCGTCAAGAGGGATTGGCGCCCAGCATACTGAGCAGTGTCTATGGTCAGCAGTAGAAAAACTCCGTTTTGTCCGCTCGCGCTTCTGCGCTTCACGCCCACGTTTAGCAGCCTCACGGGCTTCGCCAGCAGTTCTCTGAGCATCCCGCATAATCCGGTCGCGCTGACTCATCCTACCACAGTCCCTCCGAATTCCTCACCCTCTATCGCCGACCTAAGCGCACTAATACTCCTGCCGTCCAAGATGCAAAGCCGCATACCGGCTTCTGCGGCCACATCAGCACCTATTGGATCAACCACTTGCGATGGCCCTGCCTTGGAGTGCTCTGCGGGCCCTACTATTTTCTGTAGTTGGGAATGAGTCAGAGTATCGAAGGAGCGTGCATCGGGATTGGTTCTGGGATCAGAGTCGTGCACTTTGGCGACATTGGTTGCGATGATGCAACGATCAGCCCCGGACGCTACAGCCAGTCTGATTGCTACAGCATCGGTAGTATGTCCGGGCCTAGTTCCTCCCATGACAACCACTTGCCTTTCTTCGAGTAGAGAAACTGCCTCGTTGACACTAAGTGGAATGCTTCCCGAGACTGGGATACCAGCATCAGCCAGACTCTCACGGACGATAGTGGCGTTCAGTCTGGTGGCGGCTATACCAATCCTGTCCAAGCGATCCTCGGAGTCGACAATCGGTCTTGCAAGCTCAATCCCTTCACGAGCAGCCACTCCTCCTCCGACAACTATGCCTAACTTGTCATCCATCGCGACACGGTCTCTCACGACCTCAGTCAGACTTTCCAGCCAAGCATGCCTTTCTTCGACCTCGGGCCTCAGCAAACTGCCTCCCAGGGCGGCTACGACCTTCGCCATTGATGGCTGCGCGTACATGCACCCTTTCAATGCCTGCGCCTCAGGCGCGGTGAAGGGTTGAAATGCCGCCCCTCAGGCCTCTGACAGAGGCATAGCATGTCTGAAGACCTAGAGCAGCAGCAGCGCAGGCTCCGTCTGAAGAAAGCACTCGAGGAACTATCATCCATGCGAGGTATGGGCACAGAGTTGGTGTCAGTCATCATCCCTCCTGACAGGATGATTCACGATGTCAGGCAACACCTGTCCCAGGAGGCCGGGCAAGCTGCAAATATCAAGTCAAAATCGACCAGAAAGCATGTGGCCGATGCGATAGAGTCGGCAATAGCCTCGATTAACCGCTACAAGACCCCAGGAGAGCGTGGTTTAGCCATCTTCGTAGGGCATGTCATCGTAGGTAACAACAAGACTAGGCTGATTACCTCAGTAATCGACGACCCGCCTGAGCCATTCCCCTCATTCAGGTACCGTTGCGACTCGACCTTCGAGGTAAGCCAGTTAGAGGAGATGCTGATCGACAGGACGGCATACGGACTATTCGTCATCGACCGTTCTGAGTCCGCTTACGGCATAGCCTCGGGAAAGCGACACCACTGCCAAGAGCACATCACCTCACAGGTTCCATCCAAGCACGGCAGAGGAGGCCAGTCGGCCCAGCGTTTCGAACGCCTCATTGAGGAGGCCGCCCACAATTTCTTCCAGAAGTCTGCCGAGAGGGCATGTAACTACTGGCTGCCTCAGATTGAGAATCTGAAGGGCATAATCGTCGGAGGTCCCGGAGCGACCAAGGATTTCGTCGTCAAGAAGGACTACTTCCACCACGAGATCAAGAAACTCATCAGGGAGCCTCTGTTCGATGTGGGCTACTCCAACGAGAGCGGCCTGCGCGAATTGATTCAGCGGGCCGGCGGTCTGATGGATCAGATCGAACTCGACGCAGAGAGGAGTTTAGTGGATCATTTCCTGCGTGAGGTCATGCAGAATCACCCCAAGGCCACCTATGGTGAGGTCATGGTCAGATCCGCTCTTGACCAAGGTGCAGTCCACACGCTGCTCCTTTCTGAGGGCCTCAGACAACGTAGGGTGGGCTGGAACTGTAAGGAGTGCAGCCACGAGTGGGAAGCTACGCAGAGAAGTCTATCTGATGTACCAAACTGCCCATCTTGCGATTCGGAGAAAATTATTGAGGATCCAGATAGATCGATGGATTTAGTGGATGAGTTGAGCCTGCTCGCTGGTCGCATATCTGCCAAGGTCAGCCTCATATCGATGGACACTGAGGAGGGTGCCACCCTCAACGACTCATTCGGTGGAATCGCCGCCATTCTGAGGTATGCATGGAGCTGATTGGATGAGAATTCTCGAGCAGGCCGTCAAGGACAAGGTGACTCAGGCAGTTTCTGATGTGGGCGCTGAAGGAGATGATTGGGGCTACTTGTTGGGCCCGGCTACCGTAGAGGAGCACGGAGACCTAGCTCTCCCATGCCATAGTCTCGCACCTATCCTCAAACGCTCTCCTGTGGACATAGCCGAGTCAATATCTTCTACGCTAGCCCCGTCTCTAGTGGGGATAGCCGAAGTATCAGCGGTTAGCGGATTCGTCAATATCCGGGCTGATTCGGAATGGATCGCTACAAGGCTCAGAGAATTGCTTTCCGATGATAGGCTGGGCATCGAGGTCGAAGAATCGAGGGTCGCTGCTGTTGACTACTCTGCACCGAATGTGGCCAAGGAAATGCATGTCGGCCATCTCAGGTCTACTGTCATCGGCGATGCGATTGTGCGGATGCTGATGTACAAGGGTCACACCGTGCATCGAGAGAATCATGTGGGTGACTGGGGGACGCCTTTCGGGATGCTCATTGAGCACCTACTGGACCTCGGAGAGCACAATGCGGCTGACGAGCTTGGAATGGGAGACCTAGACGGCTTCTACAAGCAGGCTAGAGCGAAATTCAACTCGGACGAGCAATTCGTCGAGCGTTCTCGCAACCGGGTGGTCATGTTACAGGGTGGTGATGGGGAAACTCTCAGGCTCTGGCGCGTTCTTGTTGACGAGTCGATGCGATATTTCAACGAAGTCTATGGTATGCTTGGAGTATTGCTTACCAATGATGATATCATGGGCGAATCCAACTATCATCATCTGCTGCCTGAGGTCGTCAACAGGCTCGCAGACCTTGGTATGCTGGAGGACAGTGAGGGCGCCAAGGTAGTGTACTCTGGTGACTGGGTGAATCGAGAGGGCGAGCCGATGCCACTAATCATTCAGAAGGCAGATGGGGGCTACAATTACGCTACCACTGACCTTGCATGTATCATAGACAGAGTTGAGAGGCTAGGCTGCAACGACCTTCTGTATGTCGTCGGGACTCCTCAGGCCCAGCACTTCAAGATGGTTTTCGAGGTCGCCAGCCAGGCCGGATTCATGGATGAATCTCACAATACTGCACACATCAAATTCGGTTCGGTTATGGACTCCGATGGTAAGATATTGAAGAGCCGTGAGGGAGAGGCAATCAAGCTGGTAGATTTACTCAACGAGGCCGTTTCAAGGGCATATCAGGTAATTGCCGACAGGAATCCTTCAATCGATAGCGATGAAAGGCAACGGATTGCCGAAGCAATAGGTATCGGTGCCGTGAAGTATGCGGATTTGTCTACAGAGAGGACGAAGGACTATGTCTTCGATTGGGACAGGATGCTTTCATTCGAGGGCAATACTTCTCCTTACCTGCAGTATGCCCACGCTAGGATTTGCAGCATTTTCCGCCGCTCGGACACTGACAGACCTCTGCCCGAAGATGCAGCCATCTCAATCAGACACGCCGAGGAAGCCCTGCTGGCAAGGCGATTAGTCAACTTCTCCGCGATGGTCGATGAATCACTGTCCACTTACTCTCCACACCGTCTTTGCACCTATCTTCATTCGGTAGCCTCAGCATTCGCCTCATTCTACGAGAACTGTCCAGTACTATCGTCGGAAGATGATGATACTATGATGAGCCGATTGGTGCTTTGTGACCTAACCGCTAGGACTCTATCTACGGGCTTGGGTATGCTGGGGATTGAAAGTCCCGAGCAAATGTAATCAGCCAGACCCCGTGGAGGTGCCATGCCCTCAGTAGGTGACATGGCCCCCGACTTCACACTAACCGCTCACGACAAGTCCTCTGTGACTCTCAGCGAGATGAGAAGAGGCAGGGTAATTCTGGCGTTCTACCCTGCTGCCTTTACAGGAGTGTGTACTAAGGAGATGTGCACTTTCTCTGATGGCATTGCTGGTCTGGATTCAAGTGGAGTAAGCGTGCTTGGAATTTCTGTGGATTCCCCATTCTCCAATGCTGCCTTTGCTGATTCCAATGGAATAACATTCCCTCTACTCTCAGATGTTCATAGAGAGGCGGTGGACGCCTATGGCATCGCACTCGGTGATTTCGTGATCCCTGGCTATACGGTAGCACAACGCTCAGTTTTCGTGGTTGAGCCTGATGGCAGTATCGGCTATGCTTGGGTCGCAGATAACCCGGGCATGGAGCCTGACTACGAGGCCGTGATGGCTCACTGTGCCTCACCATAGGCGAGATATCTGGCTATCGAGCCATAGACTATTCCTGACACGATGAGACTCTCTTCGTTGAATCGGTCCATACTATCTAGGTAAGTGTGGTATTCTGCCGATCCAGAGCCATAGCAGACCAGTGCCCTGCCGTATTCCTTGTCCTCGCCATCGTCTTCGTCTATGTCGTAGACAAAGGGGGCGTGGTCGGAGTTGTATGGCATGTCCGCAGAGGATAACTTCCTGATATTGATTGGGTACTTTTCTGCCAGTTCAGGGTATACCTTGGAGAAGGCGCTGACGACACCAGTGATGTGATCGACATCCGCTTGGTTGTTGCCGAACATAGTCAATCCCGAGTTTCGCTCGGCATCGACATGATTCATATCGAGGTTGATGTAGAGTCTAAGATTCTCTTCCAGCATTGTCCTATGTTTGTCGACCCATTCTCTAGAGCCCCAAAGCCCTTCTTCTTCTCCACCCCAAGTGCAAAAGTAAAGAGTCATCTCGGGCATTCCTAGGCTGGACTCGAGTAGCCCGAATTGCCTAGCTATTTCCTGCAGGGTGGCTACTCCTGAGGTATCATCCACCGCGCCTTGACCGTTGTATACTGTGTCGTGGTGGGCTCCGAAGATAACCAGGGACTCTGATTTGCCCTCAATTATGCCGCATGCAACCCGAATGGTTGCCGTGCCTCCATTATCAACATCGGTAATGAACTGCAGTCTCGCGTTCCCGTTGATTACCTCGTCGATAATGGCCTGACCAACGCTCCTTGAGACCATGATGAATCCAAGTCCGTCGGGAATCGGATCCAACGAAGAGATTCCAACCGACTTGAAGTAGGGAACACAGTCATCGGCAACCAACTCGTCACAGTTCTGCCGATCATTGATTAAAATCAACCCCTCTAGATCATTCTCAGCTGCACGCTCAAACAGAACGGTATTACTTTCGGTCTCAGGCTGTAACCAAACTAGCGCGACCGCATTAGAGGCCGAGCTCCAGTCGGCGGTCTCGTTCCCCGTCCCCAAGTCAATTACATCCATGTCGTCGACATAGCGGACGAAGGAAGAGCCACTGTAACCCTGTAGTACGAAGTCCTCTCTGTGAGTAAACTCAACAATCTGGCGATTTATGTCCGCTGATGTGCAGGGAGTAGGTCCACCGATGATGACTCCGATATCGCCAGGAGTACACATAGAAAGCTCAGGTTCGTTTCCTATGACGAACATTGGAACATCGAACTCTTCGAGAGTCGAGGGCATTCCCATCGTTGTGAAGTTGAGCTTAATCGAATCTGCTGTGTTCTTCTCCTCTATAGTGCCTGAGTGTCTACCTTCCCATTCAGGGTGACCCAAATCGACGAGAGCCTGTGCATAGGACCTAGCCTGCGCGGCATCAAAATCAATCAGTTGGTAGTCAGGCTCGCCCTTGATCCAGTCTACTATGCGGTCTCCGTACAACACCGCTCCGCCCGAGCCACCAATCAGAATCAGCGCGCTGACCACCAGCACCTGAATTGGCAACTCCCTGATTTGAGTCACAAGAGCCGATGCACGCCCTCTAATCCCCGAGGGAGGCATCCCAGCCTCGATGGTGCCCTCTAAGACATCTGATTCCACGGTCTGACCCGACTGACCCCGTCTATTGAACCCACGCCGAACATGAATGCACAACAACGGTTATTCTCTTGAGACCTCTTCACCAGTCCACCGCTTGCCTATCGAGTGTTCGACTCCCATCTGGTCGAGAATCCTCGCTACTACGAAGTCGACTAGATCCTCTATGTTGTCAGGAGAGTGATAGAAGCCCGGACTCGCGGGCAGGATTACCACACCCCAAGCAGACATCTTCGCCATGGCCTCAAGGTGTGGCGTAGCCACAGGTGTCTCGCGCGGAACTAGGATTAGCTTCCGCCTCTCCTTGAGCGCCACCAGAGCGCTGCGTGTAGCCAAGTTGTCTGATATCCCAGCGGCTATCTTACCGATTGTAGTGCCACTGGCGGGACAAACCACGCAGGCTTCGTATCTAGCAGATCCTGACGCTGATCTAGCAGCCAGATTACGATTATCCTCGAGTCTCACTCCGTCCCGGTTAGCCAGTTCCTCGGGAGTGATGCCACACTCCAAATCCAAGTTGATTGCACCTGCATTGGTGACTATCAGGCTGACCTCCCAGCCTGCCTCCAGCAACCCATCTAGAAGGCGTACACCATACTGAGCCCCGGATGCACCAGTGATTGCTACAACTGCCTCAGGCATACTATCTCGTTCCTCTCTTTGGCCTTGAATGGTTGCATTGTCTCACAGACTGTCCGTCAGAGCATCAGCCAGATACCTGTACTCATCTATGTGATTGTATAATTGAGCAGATATTCGGATGTACTTCGTATCATGGTGCCGCCATGGCATCACCGGCACTTGAATTGAGTATTCGTCCAGCAAGTAGTTGTGAAACGGATCACCATCAAGACTCATCGGACCCACCTCCTCATCGGTTGGGACTTCAACCGATGCCAGTGCGGAAACCATCGTGTCCGGAACCGGTGGAGTGGTGCCCAAGGCGTCACAAATCAGATTTCTACCTTGCAGAGCAAGATCTCTATTACGTCTCATAATCTCAGGCCACCCGCCAACGACTAACTCCTCCATGAAACTCATCGCCTTGGGGATGCATAACCAGGGAGTCGGGTCTTGAGTGCCAGGCCAAGCGAACTCAAACTCAAATTTCTCCTGAGCCGTTCCTTCGAACGAGAACCCGTGGCTGATGTTGAGTGGATGGATCAAGTCCTTGCGATCCTTGCGGATATGCAGAAACGCTGATCCCTTGGGTGAGCATGTCCACTTGTGGAAGTTGCCGACGCAGTAAGCAGGTTCGAGCCGACTAAGGTCGATTGGGACGATACCTGGGCCGTGAGCTGCATCTAGCAAAACATCGACACCTCTTGACTGCAGACGATTAGTCAGTTCCTCAAACGGCATCCTACTTCCCGTAGGGCTCGTCACGGTATCGATGAGGGCCAAAACCGTCCTTTCTGTCACTGCCTCCATAATTAGATCGATGACTTGCTTAGGATCTTCAACTCTGAATGGGATTTCGACTACTACTGTCTTCGCCCCCGATCTCCTAGTAACATAGTCGACTGCGTTCCAGCATGCTTGGTAGGAGTGATCTGGGACGATTATTTCGTCCCCCGGCTCTAGGTCGAGGCTTCGAAGTACGGTGTTGACACCTTGAGTGGCATTGCTGACGAAGACCATTCCATCCACATCGGCATTCAGCATTCGGGCTACAGCCGACCTCGATTCGTCCCACATGTCTGAGTATTCTCTCTCAAAGAACCTGACAGGATCTCTCTCCAAAAGGCCCCTAAGCCGCCCTTGCTCTTCAAGCACCTCTGAGGGAGTGGCCCCGAAGGAGCCATGATTCAGGAATACGGTTTGAGGGTCCAAGGGCCAATGATGGGCTAAATCGCTTCTGCTAGGCAGACTCATGCGAGCATCCCCGGTGTCCATTCAACGGGCTCCGAGGGAAATCTCCCAAGATGATTCTCACAAGTCTCAATGAGCGCTTCTTCCATCCTTGCAAGTCCCATGTATCTACCCTGTGAATCAGTCTCGTATCCAAGTTGCGAAAGGCTCGTGTGCACGCCAGCTGTCATCCCACATCCCTCTAGGTCCTCAACCCTAGTGCCAGGAGTCCTCACATTGATTGACATGCCATGACGACTAACCCAATGCAAGAAAGATAGCCCTATCGAGCACACTTTGTGCCCGTCAACCCAGACTCCTTGCATTGATGGGTCCTTGTAAGCGCTGATGCCACACTGGTCCAAAGCATCGATTGCCCAGTCCTCGAGCCTCCCTATGATTGCTCTAACACTATGCTCCTCGACTCCCCACTTGATGATTGGATATGCCACTAATTGACCGGGCCCATGCCAAGTGATTCCACCACCTCGGTCAGTAGTCACCGTCGGATAACCTTCCACAACTACGCCATCACGAATCGCCTTAGGTCCGACCGTGACAATTTCAGGATGTTCGACCATGATTATGGTATCAGGTATCTTGTCGTCGATTCTGAGTTGTTGAAGACTCTTCATCTCGTCGGCCATGACGGTATGTTCGACCATCCCCGCTCTGAGGATTCTAACATCTCTCATTCTCTTACCTCAAGTGATGTGGATAGCATGCCCAAGGGTCTTCAAGACACTCTCGTGGAAAGCCTCAGACATTGTAGGGTGGGCATGAACAGTGTCTGCCACATCTTCGAGGAGAGCTCCCATCTCTAATGCGAGGACAAACTCAGCGTGCAATTCGGCTACATGCGTTCCCACTGCTTGAACACCCAGAATGACATGATCCGACTCTCTAGCAGTAACTCGGATGAATCCACCAGTCTTCTCTGCCTCTATGCTCAGAGCGCGGCCACTGGCTGCTAGTGGGAACTTACCTACGATAATCTCCTCACCGCGCTCTTTGGCCTCGTCGGGCGTAAGTCCGACTGAGATAATCTCTGGCTCGGTGAATACGATGGCAGGGATAGCGACCTTGTCGAACTCACGCTCATGTCCAGAGATAATCTCAGCCACCATCTCTCCCTCGGCGCTGGCCTTGTGAGCAAGCATAGGCTCACCAGCCACATCGCCAATCGCGTAAACTCCAGGAACTGAGGTTCGGCATTTTCGATCGATTCTGATGAAACGGCCCGAGGCATCCATTCGAACACCCATATTCTCCAAACCCCATCCTTTGGTGTTTGGACTCCTGCCCACTGTCACGAGCACCTTGTCGACCTTGATGGACTCCTCCTCTCCATCTTTCTCAAAAGTTAACTCAACTTTTCTTGCAGCACCTTTACCTTTGATCTCTGCACCTCGTGCCAGAGCATTGGTATGAACAGTCACTCCGTGCTTCTTGAGCCACAATTCAAGCGGCCTGCGAATCTCCTTGTCCATGATGGCAAGTATACTGTCCAAACCTTCGACCACTGTTACTTCAGAGCCGAGTTTAGTAAGGGCGCAACCTAACTCTAGTCCGATGTACCCCCCGCCAACTATGGCGACACTCTTGGGTAGACTGCCGAGGTCTAGAGCCCCCGTTGAGGAGATAATGAATTCTTCATCGCACGGCATGAAAGGTAAATCGATGTGACTGGAGCCAGTAGCGATTATGACACTCTCAGCCTCGATATTGACCTCGCCATCAGAAGTCTCAACACTGCAACTCTTGGGTCCAGAAAAAGTAGCCCAGCCCTTTACTAAATCCACTCCAGCCGCTTTCAATAGACCCTCTACTCCCTTGTTCAGACGGTCTACGATACCATCCTTCCAGGAAACTAGGGCGGCCATGTCGACAACAGGCGCCCCCTCAACTGATATGCCCATGTGACCATCTTTGCTGCTGTGCTGCTGTAATGACTCGAAACGCTCTGCTGCGTGAATCATGGCCTTGCTCGGTATGCAACCTCTGATTAGACAGGTTCCGCCTGCCTTATCGCCTTCAACTACTATTGTATCCAGCCCGAGTTGGCCCGCTCTGATGCCAGCGACATATCCTCCAGGGCCCGCACCTACGACTAGGACTTGGCACCTGCGAGTCTCAGACATACGAACCTCACATGAATATCAGGGCAGGGTGCTCGAGGAATCTCCTGAGGTGTTGAATCAAAGCTGCACCATCTGCTCCATCTACCACTCTATGATCAAATGCACTGGACAGATTCATGATTTTACGAACCACAATCTTACCATCTCTGACCACGGGCATATCGCGAGCCTTGTGAACTCCTAGGATTGAGACCTCTGGGTGATTGATAATCGGAGTCGCCCCCAAACCACCTTCTCGCCCTAGGCTCGTAATGGTGAAAGTAGAACCGGTAAGGTCATCCAGACTGGCACTGCCATCCCTTGCTGCACCCGAAACTCTCTGCATCTCTGCTGCAGTCTGCCAGACATCTAGAGACTCGACATGTTTCACTACTGGGACATAGAGTCCCCTCTCTGTTTGAGTGGCTATTCCTAGATGTACGCCACCGTGCCTTCTGACAACTCCTTCATCGTCATTGAAGTGCGCATTGCATTCGGGATGATCTGGCATTATTCTCGAAAGTGCCAGCATGATGAATGGCAGGTAGGTCAGTTTGGGCTGACTGGAGTCACGCGTGGAATTGAGCATCTGGCGTAAGGATTCTAACTCGGTAACATCGACCTCCTCGAAGTAGGAGAAGTGAGGAATCCTGCTCTTAGAAAGTGTCATCTGCTCGGCAATTTTCCTCCGCAGACCTACCACCTTAACATCCGTTACATCGCTTCGCTTCGTCGAGTATGCTACTGGGGCGGCTCCAGCCACTGATCCTCCTGCTGCGATGAATGCATCGAGGTCTGCGTGTCTTATCCTTCCAGCCGGACCTGAGCCTCTCACTTGGGAGAGGTCGACCCCGGCCTCGCGGGCACGACGTCTAACTGCTGGACTTGCCAACACTCTTCCTGACTTAGGCGTAGGTGGTGTGGACACAGGTGCAGATGCTGGTGTAGGAGGAGAAACCGGCTCAGGAGTAGGTTCGGGCTCAGGAGTAGGTTCGGGCTCAGGAGTAGGTTCGGGCTCAGGAGAAGCTGCAGTACTGCCATCCGAGTCGAACTCGACAAGAGTCGAGCCAACAGCCACCATGTCCCCGACATCACCACTAAGAGAGGTGATGACCCCGTTGACTGGCGATGGAATCGTCACTGTAGCCTTGTCAGTCATGACATCAACTATTGGATCATCCTCAGAGACAGAATCGCCCACAGAAACATGCCATTGGACGACTTCGCCCTCGACTACTCCCTCGCCGATATCGGGCAGTTTGAACATGTGATTCGACAATTAATCCACCTGCGTCCTGTGTATCGCCGCGACTATGCGAGAAGGTCCCGGCATGTAATCCCATTCAGTCGTATGAGGGAATGGAGTATCCCACCCAGTTACTCTCTCTATTGGGCTCTCAAGGTGGTAGAAACATCTCTCTTGGACAGAGGCCGCCATCTCAGCTCCAAAGCCACTGGTCTTCGGAGCTTCGTGCACAATAACGCACCGGCCCGTTTTCTCAATCGAGTTTACGACAACTTCACGATCCCAGGGGACTAGGGTCTGAAGGTCGATGAGATCACATGAAACTCCGCTGTTATTTATCGCCTGCTCGCATACATGGACCATAGCCCCCCATGCAATTACAGTGCAATCATCACCTTCCATTGCCAATCTGGCTTCGCCGAGAGGAACCGTATAGTGGGCCTCAGGAACCTCTGCCTCCGGATGCCCCTCCCAAGTTGGCACATTGTGTGGATCGCCATAGAATGGGCCTCTGTAACACCGCTTGGGCTCAAAGAAGATTACAGGGTCATCACTCTCTATGGCACTAATCAGCAGACCCTTCGCGTTGTAAGGAGTGGAGCAGTAAGCAACCTTGAGGCCGGGCGTGTGGGTGAATTGCGATTCTGGAGACTGAGAATGGTGATGGCCACCTCTGATCCCTCCTCCAGCGGGTGTGCGCACGGTGACCGGGGACCAGTACTCGCCGCCAGAGCGATGCCTTACTTTGGCTAACTCGTTGACAATCTGATCATAGGCTGGGAATATATAGTCGGCGAACTGAATCTCGACAACAGGTCTGAGTCCATTTAGGCCCATGCCAAAGGCCGCGGAGAGAATCCCTCCCTCAGAGAGAGGGGTGTCGAAAACGCGATGCTCTCCGTGCTTGGCTTGGAGTCCGTCGGTGGTTCGAAATACCCCTCCGAAATACCCAACATCCTCTCCGAAGACAATCACTCCATCGTCGTTTTCCAGCATTATGTCCAATGCGCTATTGAGGGACTGAATCATGTTCATACTAGTCATTCAATTCCCTCCTCATCTCATCGAACTGCTCTTCGAGATGCCACGGCATCTCTTGATAGACCTCAGTGAAAATATTGTCAGAGCTTGGATATGGCCCAGTAGCTAAATCGCCGTGTGAAACTGCCTCCTTGTAAGCGCTCATGACCTGTTCGTCAACCTGCTCCTCTAATTCTGTATGTTTCTCTTCACTCCATTCTCCAATCTCAATCAGGTGGTCACGCAACCTCTCAATGGGATCACCACCTGGCCATTTGGCGGACTCGTCACTAGACCTGTATCTGCTGGGGTCATCACTGCTGCTGTGGGCTCCGGCGCGATAGGTCAGGACCTCGATATGAGTGGCACCGACACCGGCTGCTGCCCTATCTCTGGCCCACTTGGTTACAGAGTATAGGGCTAGGAAGTCATTGCCATCGACCCGCAACGAGGCCAGCCCATAGGGAAGCCCTCTGGAAGCGAATCCACCATCGCCAGTGGCGAAGTTGGCGTGAGTGGAAATGGCCCATTGGTTGTTAACCAGGTTCAGGATAACTGGGGCCTTGTACACGCTCGCGAAGTTTAGGGCATAGTGGTAGTCTCCCTCTGCACTGGCCCCGTCTCCAATCCAGGTAATCGTGACCTCATCCAAGCCTCTGTACTGTGAGGCCATAGCGACTCCAACGGCTTGGCTGAACTGGGTACCAACAGGGCTCGAGACGGAGATGAATCTGCCATCTCGATAAGAGTAATGCACAGGCATCTGTCTGCCCTTGATGTTGTCCTCGACATTACCGATGCAGTGACAGATCATGCTGACCATGTCTCGCCCCCTGACGAACTGTGCCCCTGGTTGCCTGTAGGTGGGAAAGATCCAGTCTTGAGTCTCAAGAGCCATACTTTGGGCAATGGCGACACATTCCTCGCCGAACGATCGCATGTAGAAAGAGAGTTTACCAGTCCTCTGCATCTTCATCATTCGGTCGTCAAATATCCTGACTCTGACCATATGCTCAAGGCCTTGCCTAAGCACATCTGCATCCAGCCCAGGGTCCCATGCTCCTGAGGCCTTGTTGCTCCCATCTAGAACTCGAATTAGACCCTGAGCGTGAGGCATTGTATCTTCTGCAGTGCACTTTATTGGATCGGGTCTGTCGAGATCACCCGGCTTCCATGGCCAAGTCTCGAAACTAGCATCATCACCCGGGCGATGAGGAGCATCAGGGATGTTCAGACTAGGTTTCTTCTTCGCCATCCAATCACCTCAATTCCCTACTTGGCCCCCCAATAGTATCGGAGCCCCTCCCAACGCCTCTTCCCAGAGTAACCCGGCTCTGTAACTAGAACGGACCAATGGCCCACTGGCCACAGCCTTGAACCCAATTTCTCGCGCCTCCTCGTCCCAATTAGCGAACTGCACAGGCTCAGGAAATCTGTCGATTGGTAAGTGTCGATCACTTGGCTGCAGATACTGGCCCAGAGTCAGCATGTCTACGCCTGCATCGAACAGCAGCCTCATTGCTTCACTCACCTCTACATCGGTCTCTCCGAGGCCCACCATAATGCTTGACTTAATCAGAATGTCAGGCCTGAGCCTGCGAGCCTCCGCTAGTATGCCGAGTGACTGCTTGAATGAGGCTCTTGGGTCACGAACGATTGAATCTAGCCGGGGAACACACTCAACATTGTGCGCGAAAACCCTTAGCGGCAGTTCATCAAGCAGTTCTCCAAGAGCCTCCAGATCTCCATCTAAATCCGAACACAGCAACTCGAGTCCAACACTTGGGCAGCGCTCGCTGACAGCTAGGATACAATCTCTGTAATGGCCCGCCCCACCGTCCTCAAGATCGTCTCTGTTGACTACCGTAATAACCGCGTGGTCCAATCCCATCCTTGAGACTGCCTCTGCCAACTCAGAAGGCTCTGATGAATCCAATTCAGAAGGGGTCTTCTCGGTCCCCACAGCGCAGAATCTACATCCTCTTGTACAGACCTCTCCGGCGACCATGAATGTCGCCGTACCTCTGCCCCAGCAATCGTGAACATTGGGGCAACGAGCCTCCTCGCAGACTGTGTGCAAACCGTGCTCGTGAACGCTAGATCGAGTCTCGTTGTATCTTGTTTGAGCATCGCCAGTGGGTAGTGAGGTCCTGAACCATGGTGGGAGGCGCTTGCGCAATGCTCTTCGACGCTCTGCAGCGCTCTGTCTAGAGACTCCACCACAACCTCCCGCGAGAGATGAATCCGCATCGATGGTCGGTAGGCGAGGGGCCATCGAACCGTCGGATGGAGTACCGACATTAACCATTCTGCTAATGCCGACCTCTCATCAGGTCTTGATACAACTGGTAATATCAGATGTTACCTCCGGCCAAGCATGAGAGGAGGTACCGTACTGGTCACCGGCGGGGCCAAGCGCATCGGTAAGGCGATTTGCCTACGTCTATCCAAGGAAGGCTATTCTATCGCTGTCCACTATAGAGGGTCGAAGGAGGAGGCGGACGAGGTCGTCGCAACCATTGAAGAATCCGGCGGAGATGCGTTTGCCGTGTGTACAGATCTCTCTGACGCGGAATCAGCATCTAACTTGGTCTCGATGGCGAGCGAGAATGGACCGCTGTGTGGTGTCGTCAACAACGCCTCACTGTTTGTCCACGATGATATCCACAGCATCGATACAGGTACTTGGGATGCCCACATGGAGGTTAATGCCAAATCACCAATGCTACTCATCAGATCACTAAACGAGAGTCTCGGAGAAGGGCAGACCGCTTGCGTAGTGAATGTGCTAGATCAAAAGATATCCGAACCCAATCCCGACCATCTCTCCTACACCGCTTCTAGATATGCCATGCTAGGACTCACCGATGCTCTGGCCAGAGGACTTGCCCCTCGTATCAGAGTCAACGCCGTGGCTCCCGGTCATACGCTGCCCAGCGATGACCAGAGTGAAGCCGGGTTCGCTAGAGCCCAGTCAGAGTCTCCGTTGGGTTATGGACCTGGGCCCGAGGATATCGCTGATGCGGTCTGCTATTTGTTGGGGGCCAGATCAGTTACTGGGCAGATACTATTCGTCGATGCCGGCGAGAGGTTCCTGTCGCGTGCCAGAGATGTTCTCTTCGAGACAGAGTGATTGTATGTCGACTAGCCACAGTGATGCTATTGAGGCCGTGCTTTCCACCGAAGGCTCTGCCTCGTCCCTATTCCTTGAGGGAGCAATCAGAAAAGTCGACATTGGAGTCTACCAACATGAGCACGGCTCACCTCAGAGGGTGATGTTCGATATCCATGTGATAGTCAATGACTCTAGGCCATCTAATGACTCGATAGACCAAGTACTCGACTACGAGTATCTAGTATCATCCCTAGACAGAGTAGTCGCAATGGACCGTCCATCTCTATTGGAGACATTGGTTACGAGAATCCTCGATGAGGTGTTGGCGCCTTCTGAGGTACTAGCAGCTTCTGTCAGTGCTAGCAAACTGGATGTCACCGATGACGACTCAAGACTAGGCTGCACCCAAACTAGAGTCAAATGATGGTGCAGGGGGCAGGATTCGAACCTGCGAAGCACTTAGCACCGGAGCTTAAGTCCGGCCCCTTTGACCACTCGGGAACCCCTGCAACCGGTGAGCGGGGTGTTCTTCACTTGAACCGAGCGCAAGATACTGTGCCGAACTGACTCATCTCGTACCCTTGGGGTACGAACGCTTTAACGCCACTCCGACAGCCGAATTATCGTGCACAGGAGCAGTATGTCGAATAGTCTCCCGGGCCAAGCACGCTTGGCTCTCTTCGTAGCATTGGTGCTAATGGCTCCCGTTTACTCGCCTTTGGGTGAGCCTACCGAGCTAAGATCTTCTGAACCTTTGATGGCCCAAGACGAGGTCGAACTCAAACTCTACACACTCTATTTGGCCTCTCAGAACACATCAGCCGGAGGAGATGGCTACATCACCACTGAAGTTCCCGACTCTGGAGGCCAAGACTCAGCCAGTGCTCTCGATAGCGAGTTAGAGTTCAGATCTAGTGACATGCTGTCTTCCCTAGTTGTCCATGGGAGATCCCAACACGGCAGCTCGGGATCATATTATGTCCCTCTAGATTTGTTCCTAAGAGCTACCGGGCCGAATGGGGCGACAGTTGACTGGTCAATCACGCTGAAGGCTGGTGGCTCACAAGTCGGCACGGCCTCTTGGAGTGCCGATGCCTGCACTCAGGGAATCACCAACAGTTGCAGTTTCGATCATGAGGAGTTCGATGTTGACTTAGGTTCAGGCCAGTCGTTTACCGTGTCAAAGGATGAGATGTTTGAGATTTCTATCTCCGCTGAGATGACTGGCTGTGATGGCGGTTCGTTCCCCGGTGGCTCAAGCTGCGAGGCAGAGGTCGCATGGAACGAGATTGATGGCGAGCCTGACAGATTCTCGCAAATTGAAATTGAGGCCAATGCAATATCGAACAGTCTTGTCCTATTACAGAGAGAGGGGGCAGAACTGGCTGAAGGGCCGGAACTGGACTGGTATCCCAATGACATACTGTCCGACAGATCCATGCAGTTCACCTTCGATGTCAAGAGTGCCTTCGGCAGGTATGATATTGAATCGACACGCCTGCTCATGCGTGACCCCAATGGGATATACCGAATTGACCACATCATCAATGAGGACGATGAGGACATCGAGGACACTAGCCAAGGGATATTCGGCGAATACATCTGGACATATCCCGGAGCACTGCCGGCAGGTGAGTACTCCGTCGAACTGGAGATAACAGATATTCAGGGCAATGATTTCCTGATTGAGCACGAGCCTATAGAGATGCATCAATGGGGCGTTTCAATCAATCATCGACTCGACAAGACCACCGAATACATCGCCCCCGGTCAGACCACTGCTATCCCTCTGCAGTTGGTGCATAAGGGGGACTCCACCAAGTCGATGGAAGTCGAACTTGAAGTCCTGACTAACTTGGGAAGTTCGTGGATTCTTGAGTTTGACTCTCCTGGAGGATATACTCTCAATGCAGGTGGAGACATCCTCAATCCCATCCTAACTCTAACTGCTCCCGATGACTTGACCGGAACGCCAGAGAGTATTGAGATTAGGGCATTAGCCGAGGCCGAGGTCGAAAGCGTACTACAGATAGTGCATCAGGACATATTACAACTTGACCTCGACAAGATAGATGTCTTCCAGCCACCACAGGTATCAATTTGGAATGAAGAACATGATATCCAGATGTCCAACTCTACGAGGCCAGAAGACTTCGACCTAAATGCACCGAGATATGTCGAGTACGGAGAGTTCACGCCATTCCTCCTAGAGATATTCAACACCGGATTCGATGCTGACACCTTCCGCGTGGATGTCCTGCAGAGGGCCAAGTCAATCATCCAAGTATACGACAATGAGACCGGGCAGAGAATCCTCGAGGACGAGGGCGACGGGACATTTCATACAGCCATTCTAGAGCGCCACTCAACACAAGTTCTGCTGTTCAATGTTAAACCCTCTTCTGACCGAGATGACCCCGACATAGGCCAGATAGAAATTGAGGTAATAAGTGAAGGCAACTCTTCTCTTCGTACCACAGTAGCCTTCACCATCCAGAGAACTTTCGGGATTCATGCTGAGGTTTCACAGGATTGCGATGGTACGCCATTGGGGCACATTCGAGTTGCTCTGTGCTCGCCAGGCTCGGGCAATGCCGTTGTCGATTTCCGCGCCAGAATCACCAATAGTATGACCGGAGGAGAATCTGCGACTTGGTGGAGAATTCAAAATCCATCCTCCCTACAGGAGAATCTAGACAACGACCCTGCTTACGGACAATGGCAGTTCACCATAACCGACGACTCGGGAGACTCCGTGCCTCGTGTCTCCCTAGGGCCCGGTGACTTCACGGAGGTCTTCGTTACCGCTATTCTGACCAGCCAGGTCGTCGCCGGGAATCACACCATCTATCTCAGAGTAATAGAAGACATCGATGAAGAAGATGCGAGGTACTTCGACCTCCCCATCGTGCTAGAAATCGAGTCAGGCGAACCAGACCTCCAGATTGTCCAAGTCTCTCCAAACTACGAATTACTTCCTGGTGAGGCATATACTCTGCAACTGAAGGTCAAGAACAACGGCAATGGGCCACTCACAGTTCTTCTTGATGCGGAGGTAGAGGAGTCAGGGTGGGCCGTGGACATTGACGGTCCTTCGGGCTCACCGCTCATTGAGTTGGATGCCTTTGAGGAGACTTCCTTCAACCTCGAGGTCAGTGTCCCCGATTCAGCGAACAACGGCGATCAGATTCCTGTCATAGTCACTGCAACTCCATTTGATTCTGAGCAAAGCTGGCCTGATGAGTATACTGCTGAGATATCAGTCACCATGACAATTGGAATATCTTCTCTTCTGGAAATTCTAGTTAACGAGATTACTCATCCGAGAATTTCAACTCTGATTATCGCCCTAGTCGGATTACTTCTTCTATTCGCTGGGATACAGAGTAGAATCAATCGTCGCAGATGGACTTCTCATCTGGCTTACCTGGAATCTTTAGGAGGGGATGCCGAAGAGGAATCTGAAGATGAAGATGTGTCTTCAATCCCGGCTCCAGTCACCACTTCAGACGAAGAGGAATCGGACGATTACGACGATGATGAGATAGAACTGGTATGAGCCTTGGATGATACCTGTCCGAACGGCGCTCCATTCGTCTTAAGACCCTATCTTTCTGCCGTAGGCAGTAAGGGGTGACTGAAGTGCTAGTTGTCAAACATGATTCTACAGCCCGAAATCTACCCCGTAAGCGCAGGTCGGCAATCCTATTCACAGCCCTTCTGATGCTATCGTCCCACGCTGCATTCCAGTTTGGACAATGGGAGGCTTTGGCGAGCACAGATGCCGATGGAGACGGCCTGACCTATGGACTCGAGTTTTACATTAACACCCAACCACAGGATTGGGACTCCGATAATGACGGCCTGCCTGACGGTTGGGAGTGGCAGTATGGTCTTGATCCACTCTCTTCTTCGGGTGACAACGGCTCTACTGGCGACCCCGACGGAGATGCCTTCACCAATCTCAATGAGTACCAGTATGGTATTCCCAATGGCTGGGATTCTGCAACGACTCCCACCGTTCTGGACAACGGTGTCTGGTGGAACGGGACAGTTCCAGTTAGGCTCTGGGACGAGGAGAGCGCCATGCAAATCATTCAGGGCACTGGCTCGGATGGGGTCGATGAGGACCCGATGGGTAACATTTGCAACGATCAGATGGATAACGATAAGGATGGGTTAGTCGATACCTTCGACAATGATGGTGATGGCGATGCCGACTGCAGCAGTGATGATGATGACGGCGACGGACTGATTGATGAGGATCCAGATGGCTGGGATACAGACGGCGACGGTATGCCTGATGCTTGGGAAGTAGCCAACGGCCTTGATCCAACTTCCAATTCCAACATGGATGGAGCCAATGGAGATCCAGACGGAGATGGCTTGGGTAATCTTTGGGAATATGTCAATCCGACTTGGGGGACAAGGAACGGCTCCACTAACCCTCCTACCCAGTACTTCCGGCCCGGACCGTTCAATATGACTGGCACCGAGTCGCCGTGTAATCCCGTTCTAGGCCTTGGTCCCGGTGGCTGCCTAATCTTCACTGCCGAGGTAGACGGCATCACTCAGACCGATCCCAATAACAACGATACCGACGGAGACGGCCTGAATGATTCCTACGAGGCCTTTGTGCTCCTTACGGACCCCACCGCCGTCGATACAGATGGAGACGGAATATGGGATGGGGTCGAAGTCAACGGATCATACGGTGACCCCCCTCAGGCAACAGACCCTAGGGACAACAACACCGACGGCGACCAGTTCGATGACGGTGAAGAGGACCTCAACGGGAATGGAGTAGTCGACCCAGGAGAGACCGACCCGACTAGGATAGAGGATGCCGGAGACATAGATAACGATGGTATTGACAATTGGGAGGAGAACATGACCTGTACACTCTGGAATGTTTCTGACACAGATGGAGGTGGCGTGAACGACGGCGACGAACTCTCTCTTGCTCATTCAACGGATCCTTGCGTGTCTGTAGAGACGATAGAGAAGGACATCATGGACTGGGATGCAACGAGCTCAATTCTCACCCTCAACTCAACTACGATGCTCAACCCGAACCCTCAGGACTGGAGGCAAGATGGTGCCCCAATGGCATACTATGTGTCTTCTAACGGGAGTCTCACAGGGTTCAGATTCTTATCTATACTATCCAATACTCTGAGAAATGTAGACACCGATAGGCCTACTGGAGCAATGACGGTGATTTTCACCAATTTCTCATGGTGCTGGAACGCTACTGCCGGGGCCATCAACGAACCCCATTGTGACGACGATTATGTCGATACTGATGGCGATGGACTAGCTGATTGGGAAGAGGCTCTGGGAACATGGGGTTATCTTTCCGTGCCCAATCTAACCGACACCGATGGAGATGGAGTCAACGATCTCGATGAGGTACTCAACGATACAGATCCGAGCAATCCCTGCCATAATCTCCTAGATTCCGATGAAGACGGACTGAACAATTACTTCGAGAACACCACAGGATGCTCTTTGGCATTCGGGCTGGGTGGAAACGGGACAGTTGACACCTACTTCACCATGTGGAATGTGTTCGATACCGATAACGGAGGCGTGGGCGATGGGCAGGAGTACATCGATGGCACCAATCCTCAGAATAACTCTGCTGACGACCTCAATCCAGTAGATACTGATGGCGACGGTATCCCAGATACAATCGAACAGCAGATTGGAACCGATTGGAGAGACCCAGATACAGACGGAGGAGGGGTGCCCGACGGACAGGAGTGTACTCAGGAATATTGGGGGGTCAACTGCCTCGATTCTGATGGCAACCCGTGGGATTCGACTGACGATATCGATGACAATATGCTATACTTCGTCGCCGAGAACACATCTGCCGGCGTAGATCCCAGTCAGAAGCACTACTGGCGATGGCACACCTACGACTACTATACCGGAGTCTCGTGGGGAGTCAACACGACTCTCGTCGGCTACACTCAGATGTTCTCTGAATGGTCAACTAACCAAGGTGTGGCTGATCAGACTTTCTGGAACGGAAGCGAGGTACTGGGGTGGACTATCAGTTTTGACGAGGACGGCATAATGGGGCCGGGAGAGGAACTTATAGCACCCTACAATGCGGTGAACTACACCAGTTGGCTGGACACTAATGCGGGCCTAAACTTCTCTAACTTCACTCGCGACATACTGATTGATCAATCGACTGTTGACACACTCTTCGTCACCGCCCCACAAGTTTTCTTCGGAACTGAGATCACATCTAACTCCACAGCCTTCTCAGGGAGTAGTTATGCCTATGACTTGCCTAACGATTTCTTAGATAGGAGTAGCGACTATGTCGACCAAGTTACTCAGAATGCAATTAATGAGTCAGGTGCATTCACTGCTTGGGACAAAGTGCTCGCGATACAGGACTTCCTGATTAATGGAAATTCAACCACGAACTTCACTCTCAATCATGATACTGCTCTATATTGGAAACACAGAATGGATTCGAATCCCAGCATTGCAAGTCGGAATTGGAATCATTGGAATGGTTCGCCGAAATGGTGAGCACGATGGCGAATACCAACGTGGACGAATCATGGGTTATCTAACTGCGAACCCCGGCGTTCACTTCCGCGCTTTGCTAGGCGCATTGGGCATGAGCAATGGACAACTAACGCACCATCTCAAGCACCTAGAGGTGGAAGAGCGAATCTGGAGGCGGAAGGATGGACGACTCGTGCGGTTCTATCCAGCCAGTATCCAATCAACTCTCGACGAACAAGAGTTGCCTGTGCCTTTGCTCACACCCGATCCAAACAGTTTGCAGGGCAAGATTCTACGACTTCTTGATGCAACAGAGAATGACATTGTCAATCTCAGCCAGAAGGAACTCGCGGTTCGATTGGAGGCAAGTCAGCAATTAATCAGCCATCATTTGCGAACGCTTGAGAAGTTCGGTCTTGTTGAACGCGAAAAGGTGGGTATGCGATACCGATACCAAC
>ENA-UPTF01000678-UPTF01000678.1-marine-metagenome-genome-assembly--contig:-NODE-678-length-23118-cov-2.908554_pt1 | contig 23118 bp, 23 predicted proteins | sample MGYA00238166_ERZ767019 | MGnify/ENA primary metagenome ERZ767019 (study PRJEB28930, sample SAMN06266391) | marine metagenome | isolation source: Sea water from 250 m depth | place: Atlantic Ocean | study... | reverse complement strand
GTCCTTATTTGTTGCAACATGCTACCAATCCAGTTGATTGGTATCCTTGGGGGCAAGAAGCATTACAGAAAGCAAAAGAAGAAAACAAACCTATTTTTTTGAGTATTGGTTATTCTTCCTGTCATTGGTGCCATGTCATGGCTCACGAATGTTTTGAAAACCCGGAAATAGCTAAATTAATGAACCAATGGTTTGTTAACATTAAGGTGGATCGGGAAGAATACCCAGATGTCGATGCTATTTATATGAAAGCATTGGTAGAGTTGACCGGACAAGGAGGGTGGCCTTTAAGCATATTTCTCACCCCTGACCAAAAACCTTATCTTGGCGGGACCTATTTCCCTCCCACGCCAAAATTCAATCGACCCGGGTTCCCTCAGGTACTGGAACAAGCCTATAAACTTTTCTCGGATGACCCAATTCAAACAGATATTAAATCGCAAAACTTATTAGAAAAGATCCATTTGCAAAATAAGGCAGGCAAACCCCTAGGAGTCAAGCCTAACAAACTAATTAAGGACGCAATAGATATATTCAAAAAACGATTTGATGAAGAATATGGAGGGTTCGGGTCAGGAATGAAATTTCCCGAGCCAATGCATTATGCCCTTATGCTTAGGTATTGGGCGGAAACAGGAGATGAAGAGACTTTGCATATTCTTGATAAAAGTTTAACCAAAATGGCGGAGGGGGGTTTGTTCGATCAATTGGGAGGTGGGTTTCATCGTTACTCAACCGATCGCTTCTGGCGAGTTCCACATTTCGAAAAAATGCTTTATGACAACGGATTACTTGCAAAGCTGTTTCTAGATATGTTTCAGGCAACAAAACAGGATATTTACCGTGAAATTCCAGAGCAAATATTTTTATGGATGGAGAGTGAAATGACCTCCCAAGAAGGGGCTTTTTTTTCCAGTCAGGATGCAGATACGGAGGGGAAAGAGGGGATCTTGTATACTTGGGAACTCAAGGAAGTACTTAATCTTTTAGGGCCGAAGCATGCCAAAGTTTTTAGCAAGGCTTTTGGTATGACCTCTAAAGGGCAATTGGATGGGCGGAATGTTTTGTATTTGAATATGAAAGTGGAAGCCCTCGCGGAGATGGAAAATATTCCCATATTCGAAGCGGATCATATCCTAAAAAAAGGAAAGAAAACTCTTTTTGAGGCCCGGAGAAAAAGAACTTGTCCTGATACAGATAAAAAAATCATCACTTCATGGAATGGATTGATGATTACTGCGCTGGCAACAGGCTACTCCGTACTGGGAGAAGAAAAATATATAAAGACAGCAAAACGGTGTGCTGAATTTATTTGGTCAGAGCAATGGAAGGATGGAAAACTGTATCGCATCTATAAAGATGGGCAAAGCAGTATCGCTGGATGTTTGGAAGATTATGCATATTTTTTTGAAGCCCTGATTACTCTATATGAGACCTCTTTGCAAAGTGAATGGCTTAGTAAAGCAAGGCAACTCGCGGATGCAATGATAAAGGAGTTCTGGGATAAGGACGAGGGCGGTTTTTTCCTGTCGGGTAAATTGAGAGAGCAACTGGTAGCGAAACTTAAAAATCCAGCGGATGAAGCTATGCCATCTGCAAATGCTATTGCCTCTATGGCATTATTAAAACTGGGTCGTTTGACAGGGAATAAAACCTACATAGAAAAATCGGAAGAAACCATCAAAGCATTTCAGATTTTTATGGAACAAAGTCCAGTTGCTTTTACAGGTTTATTATCCACACTAAGCGCATCCAACCTTTCGCCAACTGAAGTTATTTTTGCCGGGCCTAAAGAGGACGCAATGTTTGATGAAATGTGGAAAGTCCTGCATACCGATTACCGTCCCAACAAGGTGGTCGTTTGGAATGAAAACGGTGAGTCAAACCTTCCTTTAGCTGAGGGTAAAAACTCAAGTGAGTTAACGGTTTATATATGTCAAAAGGGAACTTGCCACCCACCGGTCAAAACTGCAAAGGCTTTGGATAGGTTGTTGGAGCGTCCTCAAGAGATCCGCTTGAACATTTATGATGAAAATAAAAAGAATGCTCAGATACTCGAGCAGGAACAAAATAACTTCATGGGAGTGATGGGGAAAATTTTCCAGCAATCAGGAATCACCCGTCCTTCTAATGAGGAATGAGACCAAAATTTTATTTAAGTAGAAGTTATTTAAAACTTCGTCTTTGTAGATAGATTTCGACGGTATTTTTAAAATTGCTAGCTACGGCGATATCTCTCATCCCACTATGGTTATAGTCACCGCTCGTGATCGCCAATACAGTGCCTCCATCAACTACATAGTCACGTGTGGGGTAATGAAAACTTCCATTGGCGTTCCGTACTACTAATGAAAAACTGCTGGAGCGGGAATTAGCAACTGCGATATCTTTTAGCTTGTCCGGATTGAAGTTGCCAGCGGTTAGCGCAAAGGGTCCGCCACCTCCTGAAAATGAAATAGGTTCTGAGAAGTTTCCATCACCTTTGGAATAGAGCATATATAAGTTATCGCCTTTTCCAGAAGCGAATATTAGGTCGAGTTTTCCATCCTCGTTCATATCTTCAAGGATTACTGCCAGAGGAACAAGTTTTTTGGCGTAAACCTTTGGTTTTTGAAATGTGCCGTTCCCGTTGCCAAGAAAAACCCGAATAGAACTCGAATTGGAACTGCTGGTAGCTAGAGCTATATCCATGTTGTCATCAGAATTGAAATCTTCTGCTACTCCAGAAAAAGAACGCGACCCTGAAAGATAGGTCCCCCCTTTTTTAAAATAACCATCACCAGTACCGATATAAATTTCCATTTGATCGAAAGTCAATGTTACGGCGGCATCGAGCTTTTTATCGTTATTAAAATCTGCCAGGATTACGTTTAAGGGAACTTTCCCTGTTTTTATAGGAATGGGCTTTCTGAAGCTGCCATCCCCATTGCCCGGTAATACAACAAACATTTCTTCCCCCCGCGAGTTGACGATCAAGTCAGGAGTGTTATCACGGTTGACATCACCTACTGTCACCATAGTTGGTTCTTCCGCGACTCGGATGTGGCGCAGTTTATGAAATGTTCCATCTCCTTTTCCATAAAGGAGACTGAGACTGTTGTCTTTTGAGTTGACGGTTATCAGATCAGGTTCTCCATCTAGATTAAGGTCGTGGGTTAAAAGGTAGGAGGGGCCTTTGCCTACCCTAATTACATCAAATTTATAGAGCATATCGGGTGGAGGTGAGGGAAGGTCACACCCAAATAGACCCAAAAGAATAGAAAACCATAGGGCGCTATAGTTTCGTCGACTCATGATTTGTAGAGAGATTGTTAGCACTCTGTTTTTAAATTTATTGATTTTATTTGGGGTCTATGAAAAGATTACCCGTTTTTTGCGAAATATGATACTTTAGTGTCTAAATTATAAAAGGTGGTCTTATCCCTTGCTCCAACTTTTGAGTTGGTGCTTATGGGGTTGTTGGAGATTTGGTATTTGCTTTGGTTCAACAATCCCTTTTTAAACCCGTGAGGAGGTACCTATTGCGCTCTTACCAAAGTGTCCTGATTTTAAAACCCGATATTGAAGATACCCGCGTTGATGAAGCTCTCGGAAAAATAGGAGAGTTCATTAAAGGAAATGGTGGGACCATTCTGAAAACCGAAAAGTGGGGAAAGAAGCGTCTTGCTTATAGAGTTAAGAAAAACCGTTTTGGTATTTATCTCAACCTTTATCACACCCTGGAACCTTCCGGCGTTATTGACTTAGAAAAAAAATACAAACTTTACGACCTCATCATCAAGTTTATGGTTGTGAGCTTAACAGATGACGAGTTGGAAAGAGCATTGGGGAACAATGACGAGGCTGAGGGAGAGGGTGATGAAACGGAAAAAGTTAGCAAAAATGATGAGGAATAGTTTTACTAACTCAAAGTAAATGAAAACCTGGTAACTAAAATGGCTTCTTTCAATAAAGTACTTTTAATGGGAAATCTGACGAGAGACCCTGAGCTTCGATATACTTCTGGTGGAACGGCGGTCGCTAGTTTTGGGCTTGCGGTAAATAGAAAGTTTAAACAGGGCGAAGAATGGAAGGATGAAGTTTGTTTTGTTGATATTACGGTTTGGGCAAAACAGGGTGAGAATTGTGCCGAATATTTGAATAAAGGCAGTCAGGCATTTATTGAAGGACGTTTGAACTATCAAACTTGGGAAGATAAACAAAGTGGACAACAACGTAGTAAGTTAGAAGTGGTCGCCAACAACGTACAATTTTTAACGAAGCAAGGCGATAAGAAGGATATGGGGTCAGGTTCCTCCACTGTTCCTGATGATGACGATGTTCCATTTTAATTAAACAAAGATAAAAGAAGGAAACTATGGCTGAGCCAACTAAAAAACGTTCATTTTTTTCACAAAAAATCTGTCGCTTTTGCAACGATGACGACAGCAAGGTTTATATAGATTTTCACGATATTAAAGCACTGAAACCCTTGATTTCAGAGAGAGGGAAAATTGTTCCTTCGCGAATTTCTGGAAATTGTGCAAAGTGCCAAAGGCTATTAACACGGGCGATTAAAAGAGCCCGTAATATTGCCTTGCTGCCTTTTTCTGTTCAGCACTAGTTTTGGATCAAGGGCCAAAGTCGCAAAATTTACTGTTGCCGGTTGTTCTAGTTTTTGCGCTTTTATTTGCTCTGGTGGTTATTCCACCCCTAGGTGCATTGGTGGGAATTTTATCGCCTTTTCCGTTGGTTTTTATATTTTTGCAGCGGGGTAAACAGGTAGCACTTGTTTTGATGGCCCTTATATTTGGGGTACTTTGGTTTTTGGTAGGGCAGAACCAAGCTCTATTATTCATGGCTGAATATGCTGTAATGGCGTTCGTATTGGGAGAAATGATCCGGGCGCGGTTTCCTGGAGATTGGTGCATAGGGGCCTCGTCTCTAATATCAGGGGGGGTATCCATTTTACTTCTGGTTGCCCTGCTAGGAGACCAAGATACAACTGTTAAAGAATTTTTTGAAAATCAGATAAGGGCTCATTTTGCTCAATCCTTTGAGACCTTTGGGTCGGTTGGGGAAAATAAGGCGGAAGTAGAGGAAATCAAGGCGTTTTTGGAAAAAATGGTTGGTGGATTCGCTTCTTCTTATCCTGCATTTGTTTTCATTGGCTCTTTAATTAGTGCAATGGCAAATTACGGTTTGTTAAGGTTAGTTTGGGGTCGCATTTATGGGCCGGGGTTATTCTCGGAACGTACGTTTGCTCAATGGATTTGCCCGGAAAATCTTGTATGGGGTTTTATAGCAGCTTGTTTGGCGTTATTTCTGGGTCAGGGCTTGATAGAGGATGTAGGGCTGAATTTATTTATTGTAATGATGGTCATCTATTTTGCTCAGGGGATGAGCATTGCAATTCATTTTTTAAAGACTAGAAAAGTTCCAATTTTTCTCTGGTTGATTTTTTTTATTTTAATATTTGCACAACCCATCCTTATTGGGCTGATAGCCGGGATTGGCGTGTTCGATATATGGGTAGATTTTAGGAAAATAAGAAAATCACTGCCGAGTGAAGAAGGTTAGTTGTTTCAGGAAAGGAAAACTTTATGAAGTTGTTGTTGAAAGAAGATGTAGACGGTCTCGGATTTTGTGGCGATGAAGTAGAGGTGAAAGACGGTTATGGAAGAAACTTCCTTATCCCTAAGGGCAAGGCATTACTTGCCACGCCGAATAATCTTAAAGCCTTTAATCATCAAAAAAGAATTGTTCAGGCTAAAGTTAAAAAGGTTACTGATATTGCTCAGGGTGTTGCTGATAAAATCAGTAATACGGCTATACAGATTAAGAAAAAAATGGGAGATGGTGGAAAAATGTTTGGTACGGTGACCGCGCAGGAAGTTTCTGATTTATTGAAAGCAAAGGGAATCGATATTGATCGACGAAAATTTCAAATTCAAGAACCCATTAAAAAAGCAGGGGAGTATTCTATACCTGTAAAACTTCATCCGGAGGTGACGGCGCAAATTAAGCTGACAGTCGAAGGGGAGAAGGTAATAGAACAAACTGAGACGGAAGAAAAGCCGGGAACACCGGAAGCCACAGAAGCAGAAAAGCCTCAAGAAAAAGAATAATCCTATTTGATTGAGCATAAATAATCATGGCAGATGCCCTGACTGAAATTTCTCTAAACAAGCTTCCTCCCTATAATAAAGAGGCGGAACAGAGTGTGTTGGGGTCTTGTTTGCATTCCTCCGAAGCCATTGCCAAGGCACTCGAAGTACTCAGTGAAGAAGATTTTTATAAGGCAGCTAACAAAAAAATATTTATTGTTATGCGGGAACAGTTTGAGGCCAATGAGCCTATTGATGTTCTTGCCCTTGCGGATAGATTACGAAAAAAAGATGAGTTGGACAATGTAGGGGGCCTCGAATACCTGAGCCTGCTTGAGGATTATGTTCCCACCGCTACGGCTGTCAGTCACCACGCAAAAATTCTTAGAGAGAAAAAGATCCTTCGAGATTTGATTCAAACTGCTACGGATATAGTTTCCAATAGTTACAACGATAGGGATGATGTGGACACGCTTTTGGATAAAGCGGAACAGTCCATATTTGAAATTTCAGATAAGAGGGCCAAGGCAAGTTTTTTCAAACTTACCGATGTAATTAAAGAAAACGTTTCCAGCCTGGAAAAGCTTTCCATGGAGCCGGGAATGGTCACTGGTCTTTCCTGCGGCTTTACCGACTTGAATCATATGACTGCAGGGTTTCAGCCCTCGGATCTTATTATTCTTGCTGCACGCCCCAGTATGGGCAAAACAAGTTTCGCGTTGGACATCGCTCGTTTCGTTTCTCTTCATGAAGGTATCCCCACTGCAATTTTTAGTTTGGAAATGTCAAAACAACAATTAGGCGTAAGGTTACTTTGTTCTCAGGCTCAAGTAGATTCTCAGAAAGTCCGAACAGGTTACCTCGCAAAAACTGACTGGCCTAAACTTCATGAGGCGGGGCGTAGGTTATCTGAGGCTAAAATGTTTATTGATGACAGTGCCGCACTTTCCGTTATGGATGTTAGGGCAAGAGCACGTCGGCTAGCAGCGGAACAACCTCTGGGGCTTATTATCATTGATTATTTACAGTTGATGCAGGGACGCGGAAGCCCTGAAAGCAGGCAGTTGGAAGTTTCAGATATTTCGAGAGGGCTAAAGGCTTTAGCTAAAGAGCTCAATGTTCCCATCCTCGCACTTTCGCAGTTGAGTCGCGCGGTCGAAGGTCGGACAGATAAGCGTCCACTGCTTTCTGACTTGAGAGAGTCAGGTTCCATCGAGCAGGATGCGGATGTGGTAATGTTTATTTATCGTGAGGTTGTCTATGACAAGGAAACCGATGACCCGGGCAAAACCGAAATTCTGGTTCGAAAACAACGTAACGGCCCGATTGGCGATGTACGTTTGCATTTCGAAAGCAAATTCACTCGCTTTTTTGATCGGACTGAACGGGATGGTGTTTCCCCCGAGGCGGGTTCGGCTGACTTTGGCGGCTTTTGATTTTTGAGTTCCCTAACCAACGAGCATAATCTATGATTGTAGTTTCCTTTCTATTGGTTTTTAGTATTTCATTCCATCCTTCTCCTGTTTTTGCGCAAGTTCATCCTGGTCTTGAAAATTTTAATTTGTCCGTGAAAAATGAAGCCGAAGTTCTTTTTGCCAGGGGACGATATAAAGAGTCTATTGAAAGATATAAATTGGTGCTGAAGTCAGAAGGGGAGACGAGTTATATTTTCCGGACTATGTTAAAAGCCTGGAAAGCGATGGATGATTTGAGTGGTGCCGAAAAGTTTTTAAATAATTACCAGGCGTCAGCTTCCACTCATGTCTGGTATGCGTTCGGATATTTAAACTACCTTAAGGCAGACTATCCTAATGCTGAAAAGGCTTTTATTCAGGCCATTGAAATAGACTCAAAAAATGGCCTTGCCTGGAACAATTGGGGTGCCATTCTTTCGGAGAAAAAACAGTACACACTCGCGGTAAAAAAAGTTCAAAGAGCAATTGAAGTAAATCCGGGAGAAACTATTTTTGTTTGGAACCTAAATGCAATATACAAGAAAATGGGTGAACTCGATCGATTTGCAAACGAATATAAAAAACTATTACAACGGAAATCTAAACAACGTGCCTTAACCTATGGGAAAGTTCTGGCAACGGTGATTCGACAAAAGGCATTTGGTTTTTACTCTAAAGGCGAAGTGGATAATACGATTCTTGGGTTTGAAGAAATGTTAAAAATATACCAAGAAATAGATGATATAAAAGGTCAGGTGCCTGTTTTTTTTAGTTTGGGACTCCTTCACGAAGAAAAAGGAAATATCAAAAAAGCCCAAGAATATTTCACGCGCGTATTATCGATAAACCCCAATCATATTCAGGCTAAGGATAAAATAAAAACTTCAAATTGATAGTGAGATTTAACTTGGATTGGAAGGCAGACTTGCTCAAAAACGTGGCCTTCGGATATGAAATTCTCACAGTTTTTTTAGATTCAACGGTTGACAAAAAAGGGAGTTAAGCGTTACGATTACGCAGTTTATGAAGTTTGAGTTTTCAATAAGGAGATAGGGTGCAAAAAGACGAATTTACCGTAGTTATTTTCCCCGGAGCAATGGGTTCACCAAAAAAATTCTGCCTGCAAAAAAAATTTGCAAAGCTTGCTTTTGCCGTTACTGGGGTTCTTATTTTAGCGTTTCTTGGTTCTTCTGTTTATTTTACAAAGCAGTATTTGAAATTGCAGGGTAATGAGATCGAGTTGGCTAGAATACAAAAAGAATCAAATATAAGAAAAATTCAGGTTGAAAAGTTTTCTCATCAAGTTAAGAACTTTGAAACCGAGATGGCTAGACTAGAGCGATTTGAGAAGAAATTACGAGTTATCACTGCACTTGAAAATTCTCCAAAATCTGTAGAAAAGAACTGGGGCGTTGGCGGTCCTTATGGCTTGGCCACAAGTAGCTTAAACACGGCTATGGGTCGTGGTACTGCAAGTATGATTGAACGTTTATCAAATGGATTGGATCATTTAGATAAGCAGGCAAAAATTCAAAGTATTAGTTTTCAGGAGTTGGATAATTTTTTCAAAAACCAGAAATCCCTTCTTTCTTCAACGCCCTCCATTTGGCCAACTCATGGTTGGGTAACTTCTGGGTTCGGTTTTCGTAAATCTCCATTCACCGGATTGCGTGAAAAGCATGAAGGCTGGGATATTGCAGCACGTTCAGGATCGCCTGTGAGAGCAACCGCTGACGGTGAAGTTGTTGTAGAAGGTAGAGAATATGGCTATGGAAACATGATAGAGATCAATCATGGATATGGTGTGGTGACGCGTTATGGTCATAACTCCAAACATTTGGTAAAAGCGGGAGAGCATGTCAAGCGTGGCCAGATCATTGCATTCGTGGGTAACACGGGGAGAAGCACAGGGCCTCATTTGCATTATGAAGTTCTATTACATGGAATTCCTGTGAGTCCTAAAAACTATATTCTGGAAGATTGATCCGGTTCTACTCTAGTTAAAGTATTAAATTTTGTTTCTGATAGATTTCCTTCCCCACTCGAATTTATTTCTTCAGAACTCGAACGACAATATTTCTTGGTGGTTATAGTCTTGCAGGGTGTAAGTTATTCCTATTTTATAAAATATTTCCCGGTTTAAATTGTAATGGTATTTGGACTTATAAAAAAAATGGTTGGTACCCGAAATGATCGGGAAATAAAACGTATTCAAGCCGTTGTAGAGGAGATCAATGATTGGGAAAATAAGATCAAACCCCTGACAGATGGAGAACTGAAAGGTAAAACTCAAGAGTTTAAAAGCAGAATCCTGGAAGGAGCCAGTTTGGATGATATTCTTCCTGAAGCCTTTGCAGTTGTGCGTGAAGCCAGTTGGCGAACCCTGGAAATGAGGCATTTTGATGCTCAAATGATTGGCGGGATCGTTCTGCATGAGGGAAAAATTGCTGAAATGAAAACTGGTGAGGGAAAAACCTTGATGGCTACTTTGCCGGTTTATCTAAATGCTTTGGAGGGAAAGGGCGTTCATGTTGTTACCGTAAATGATTATTTGGCGACTCGTGATAGTGAATGGATGGGAACCGTATATAAGTTCTTAGGGCTTTCTGTCGGCATGGTTTATCACGATATTCCGGAAGAAGAAAGAAAAGAGGCTTACAATTGTGACGTGCTCTACGGAACCAACAATGAGTTTGGTTTTGATTATTTGCGCGACAATATGAAATTTTCCAAAGAGCAAATGGTTCAAAGAGATTTGAATTTTGGAATCATCGATGAAGTGGACAATATTTTAATCGATGAAGCGAGGACTCCATTGATCATATCTGGACCTGCAGAAGAGTCCACGGATAAATATTATAAGGTCAATAAACTTGTTCCCAGCTTGAAGAAAGAAGAACATTATACCATTGATGAAAAAGCTCGAACAGCATCCCTTACCGAAGAAGGGATAGCAAAGATGGAAAAAGACCTGAATATCGAAAACCTTTATGACCCCGCAAACATTGAAACCTTGCATTGCTTGAACCAAGCTGTAAAAGCACATGGTATTTTTAAAAATGAAGTCGATTACGTGGTTCGTGATGGAGAGGTAATCATCATCGATGAATTTACCGGTCGTATGATGAACGGAAGAAGATACAGCGATGGTCTGCACCAGGCTTTGGAGGCAAAAGAAGGTGTCAATATAGAGAATGAGAACCAGACTTTGGCCAGTATTACATTCCAGAACTATTTCCGTATGTATAACAAGCTGGCAGGAATGACCGGTACCGCAGATACGGAAGCGGAAGAGTTTATGTCCATCTATAAGCTTGAAGTGGTTGTGGTTCCTACGAACCGCCCCATGATTCGTGAAGACCACCCGGATGTGATTTATAGAACGGAAAAGGAAAAATTCAATGCCGTTATTGAAGAGATTAGAGAATTAAATGAAATAAGCAGACCCGTTCTGGTGGGAACGATTTCAATTGAGAAGTCAGAACTTTTGAGTAAAAAACTAAAAAAGTATGGAATCAAACACAATGTCCTGAATGCAAAACACCATGAAAAGGAAGCGGAGATTATTTCTCAAGCCGGGCAGCCGAATGCCGTTACCATAGCCACCAATATGGCGGGTCGAGGAACCGATATTGTGCTCGGTGAAGGAATTCCTGAATTAGGCGGACTTCATATTCTAGGAACGGAACGCCATGAAAGTCGACGTATTGATAATCAGTTGCGCGGACGATCGGGCAGGCAGGGAGATAAAGGATCTTCCCGGTTTTTTCTTTGCCTGGAAGATGATCTGCTACGCATTTTTGGTTCTGATAAAATTTCTCCTCTCATGGAACGACTGGGCATGGAAAATGGACAACCGATTGAACATAGTATGGTTTCCAAGGCTGTTGCCAATGCACAGAAAAAAGTAGAAGCTCACAACTTTGATATCCGAAAACATGTCTTGGAATATGACGATGTGATGAATCGTCAAAGAGAGGTACTTTATGCTTTGCGAAGAGAAATTATCCAGGCAGAAAACCCAAAGGAAATCCTTCTTGATATGGCCGATGAGCTCGTCGATGACATCGTTTCTGAAGTAGCCCATGAAAAAGTTTATCCAGAAGAATGGGATATTGAGTCTTTAAACGATTTTCTTGAGAGACAGTTTGGTGTCCATATAGCAAAAATTAATGAAAAGGAATTGGAAATCGAAGGAAAGTATAAGCTGGATTTAGAGCATTGTAACCGAGAAAAACTTTATGAGTTGGTTGCCCAGGTGGTATGTGATGCGTATCAAATAAAAGAAGATGGAATTGTTAAAGAATTGGAGATAGACCCCGTTGCCATGCGGCATCAAGAGAAAATAATAATGTTACAGGTTCTGGATACTCTTTGGAAGGACCATTTATTGGGAATGGATCATTTAAAAGAAGGGATCGGCCTACGTGGCTATGCTCAAAAAAATCCTCTAACTGAATATAAAAAAGAAGGGTTTTCTCTTTTTAGTAATTTAATGGCAAAGATCAAAGAGGAAATCACTGAGTATCTTTTTAAAGTTCAAATACGGAGAGAAAGTGAATTCGAAGATGAAGATGTTATTGCTAAGCCAAAGCAAATGGTTGAGCATCGCGGAGTTGCGGAAGGATCAGATAAACCTGAAACTGTTCGCCGAGAAGAGGAAAAGGTTGGAAGAAACGAGCCTTGCCCTTGTGGAAGTGGTAAGAAATATAAAAAATGTCACGGAAGTTAAATCAGGTCCTATAGATTTTCAGCCGCTTCCTGGCAATCGATGCACAAGGAGGTTAGAGGCATAATCTGCAATCTTTTTAGACTAATTTTTTTTTCGCAAGATTCACATGCCCCATACGTTCCTTCGTTAATTCTAAAAAGTGCGTCTTCAATTAATCTGAGTTCATTCCGGTCACGGCTGGTTAGTTGAAATATCATTTCTCTTCCCTCCAGGCTCGAGGCAAGATCAATTTCATTGCTGAAGGTTAGATCCCCTACATCTCTTTCCAGCGATTTTGAAGACTGTATCAAGTTTAACAGTTCACTTCTTTTACCAAGCAATCGCTCTTTTATTTTTAAGGTTTCAGGGCCTAACTTAGGAAGCGCCTGTAGTTTATTTTTTTTTGGAGCAGATTTTTTCTTAACTGTAGGGTTTTGCTTTGCTTTTTTGGTCGAAGCTTTTTTAGCCAATTTGCTTTTAGCTGGAGTCTTTTTAGACTGGGATTTTTTAGATGCTGTTTTGCTGATTTTTTTCTTTACGGGCGCTTTCTTTTTTGTTGCCTTTTTAGGTGGGCCTTTCTTCCCAGGAGACTTTTTCTTAGCCACTTTTTTCTTAACCGCTTTTTTCTTAACCGCTTTTTTCTTAAATGCTTTTTTCTTAACTAGTTTTTTCTTTGCGGGGGCTTTCTTTTTTGATGCCTTTTTTTTCACTTTACTTTTCTTCATCGCCATTCTTGAATCTCCTGTTTATGGGACTCAAAGGTGAAGCCAATTGCAAAAAAACCTAAACTTTCATCTATTTAGACGAAAATTTTTAGAACTTTATCACCTGCTAAAACAAAGTTCAAGCCTTTATTTTCAGCAATCAATTTTATTGGGTTGTCATATATGTGATTTCTGAGGCCAATTTTTGCCATTTTTGGTAAATTATAAAACGTTAAAGTTCATAATCCACTACTACCGATGAGGAACATAAAGAACGCATTATTTTTACAACTGGCAAATGATTTTCATGGGAGCTATATGTTTTCAAACCTTCTTGGTTATCAAAATGGGCTGTGAGGACGATATCGTAGCTTCGGTCTGATTTCAAAAAGTCTGTTCCTATTTCTATAGACTTTAAAGTTTCAATTTTATTTTCCAAACTTCGGAGCGAATTTGTAGCGAGTTCCATATTTTGGGAAGTTTTTTCGGTTAGTTTGAACATGACAATATGTTTGACCATTTATTTTTCTCCAAGTGTAATTAAATATTAGTAGATTTAGTATAATGAATACTGAAGCAAATTATTTTTTTTAAATACATTAAAATATACTTTTATAAACCTTTAATACTATTAAAATTTCATACTATGTCCTGGTGGATGGGAGCGGGTTTAGGGTTTTTGCGTGGGGGGCCTTTTGGGGCTGTTGTTGGAGGTGTAGCTGAACACTTCTTAGGTAAAAAACTGCAGAGAAAACTACATAAGAGCTTGCCAGGTATTCACAAAAAAGGTGATTTTATAACTTGCCTGGTAATTATTTTAACTCGAGTAGGTATGCTTCATGGTCCATTAAGTGAAAATCAGGTTGGTGTTATTCACAAGTTTTTCCTTAAAAATTTGAATTTTAGTGCGTCTGATTTTGCAGCAATTGATCCCTTAATCCGGGAAGTTCAAAATAAAAATCCAGATATAGATAGATTCGTTGAAGAGTACAAAAACTCCTGCAAGAATAATTACAACCTTTTGTTAATCGCTCTTTGCTATCAGATTTCTTTAGTAGAAAATGATTTAAATGAAGAAACGGAAAGTTTACTTAAAAAAATTGCCCTCCAGGTAGATATTTCATATGACCAACATAATAGAATAAGAGAGAAATATTCTCTTGAGGCATTCAAAACCCCTTACAATATATTGCAAATTTCTTCAGATGCTTCAAATGAAGAGGTGAAGAAGGCTTATCGTAGTTTGATTAGTGTTTGTCACCCAGACAGGGTCGCTCATGAGGGGAAGGAAGCAGCCGAAGCAGCACATTTAAAATTTTTGGAGATTCAAGCTGCTTACCAAGAACTGGAAAGTATTAGAAGACTTTAAGCTGTGTTTTTAGGATTATTATTTTTTGTGTTCTCTAATTTTCTAACGATGAGGGATTGAATTTTTCTTTTTGTGGAATCTTTAACCGTCAAACGGTAAGGTCCTGCCAGAATCTGGTCCCCGGGGTGAGGGATCTTTTGCAGACGGTCGATCACCAATCCTGCAATGGTTTCGAAGTCTCCTCCAGGGAGATCCCAATCCAATGATTCATTGAGCACACTTATTTCCGTACTACCCTCAATCAGGAATCCACCTTCAGCATAAGGTTGGTATGATTTTTCAGGTTTGTCATATTCATCCTCAATTTCTCCAACGATTTTTTCAAGTAGGTCCTCAATGGTTACGAGACCGATGCAACCTCCATACTCATCTACCACAAAAGCTATATGCAAACCACTTTGTTGGAGTTCTTTTAGCAGGTCATCAATTTTTTTATTAGGAGGAATATAATGTGCAGGTCGGATTAAGCTTGTGATAGGAGTGTTGTCCATATCTTGATCCAAAAGATCAAAGGCATTGAGAATGCCAATTAAATTATGCATTCGTTCATGAAAAACTGGCAATCTAGAGAATCCTGAATCATTTGCTATCTCATGTGCTTCCTGCAGATTGGATGTATCTTTTATTGCAGTCATTTGAACCAAGGGTACCATGCACTGTTCTGCAGTCAGTTCACCGAAGTTAAATATGTTGTGAATTATTTTTTTTTCAGTGGTACCTAGGTCAACAGTTTGCGAATCCAGACTCAACACCTTTCTCAACTGGTCTCGACTGAAAGTGAATGTTTTTTCAGTTACCCCTTCTGGAACCCTGTTGGTTAAATTTTGGGAAGTATTGGACAACCACTTGACTAAAGGCCCCATGCACTTAGAGAAAAGGTTTAGGGGATAGATCATTATCAGCATCAGACTGTCGGCGCGATTTTGGAAAATTACCTTAGGTATAATTTCTCCCCCAAAAAAGACTAGAGGGAAAATAATTAGCATGGCTATCCATTCGCCAAAGTTACTGAACTGCTCAACCATAAAAGCAGTAAATATAGCCGTACTTGTTACCATGGCGAGATTAGTGCCCAGTGACGTTGTTGTGAAAAGTTTTTCGGGATTGTCCAAAAGTTTTAAGATAGCTTGTGCTCCTGAGTTACCTTCTTCGGCCAGTTTTTTCATTTTAATCCGGTTAACTGACACCATACCGATTTCGCTACCGGAAAAAAATGCTTCCATCATTATAGCTAGTAATACCCAAAAGATTGTAGTTGTAGGTTCCATTATGTTGTTTCAGTGTTAATTTGTTCTGATTCTTCCGAGACAACCGCACGTTTGAGGAGGGTTAAGTGGAGCTTTAATATTCTTGAGCCCTTCATTTTTTCTACACGGAATTTAAAGTTTTCTAAAGTTGTTGATTCACCAGACCTAGGAATTCTGCCAAATAATCCAAAAACCAAACCCCCAACTGTATCATAGTCACTCTCGGGCAAATTACTTTCGAAAGCATCGTTAAATTCGGAAAGGTTTAAGCTTCCAGACAATCTATATTGGTTTTCAGTGATTTTTAATAGAGGTTGCTCGTCTTTTCGCATTTCACTATCAATCTCGCCAACCAATTCTTCGATAATATCTTCCAGGGTAACGAGGCCACATACACTTCCATATTCATCCAGTACTATTGCCATATGCCTTTTCAATTTCCTGAACTCTTCTAACATTTCCTTAATCATTTTGGTTTTAGGAACTACGACGGCAGGGTGGAGTATGCTTTTCAAATTTACTTTTTCTTTTGGTAAATGTTTAAGGCGGGTTAGGTCTTTTGTAAAAAGGATACCCAAAACTTCTTCTTTATCCCCATATACAGGTACTCTGGAGTAAAAATTTTCGATAATTCTTGGGAGAATTTTGTCCAGACTATCTTTGATATTCACCGTGAACATATCAATTTTAGGCGTCATAACTTCGCCCACTGTTGTTTCCCCAAATTCGATGGCTTTATGTATCAAATCTCTTTCATCCGAGTCGATAACACCTTCCCCTTCTCCAACTTGAACCATAGTGCGAAACTCTTCATCGGATATGGATGATTCTTTATGCGAATGAGTCAAAATGCCAAAGTAGCGCATTATGCCTTCAGTCCAGGAATTGAAAAGTTTTTGTGCTGGTTGAACGATATTAGCAAAGGCTTTTAATGGAAAAGCTGCAAAAAGAGCATATGATTGGGCATATTTCAAAGAAATGGTTTTGGGCACAATTTCGCCGAAGAAAAGAAGTAGCAAAGTACTAATACCTATTGCTATTCCCAGCCCTATGCTGCCAAACAGGCTAATAGTGATAGAGGTAATGACAACAGAAATACCAATATTGACCAGTTCGTTGCCGATATAAATAGTGATCAGGAGTTCGCGCGGTTTCTGAAGGAGAGAGTGAACCAAGCGCCCGGACCGTCCTTTTTGTCCTGCCATTTCTTTTTGTTGAAGCGGATTGAGTGAAAAGAAAGCAACTTCGCAAGCCGAAAAAAAGGCTGAGCAAAAGAACAGGAACAGGAGTAGTAGCGACCGCGGAAATAATGAGTCGTCCAAAGTTTTTAAGAAACCTCAAGCTTGGCTGGCACTTGTTTATTGATTTAAATAAACCTGGGTGGCGGCAATTTTTTTAACCGGAAACTTTTTATTTCAAAAGTGATTAAATCCGGATGATTGGGGAAGAATTATTCTTTTCCCATTTTTCTTTATAAGAGAAACTTTATTAGATGACTCAGTAATTTCCCCAATATGTGTCACAAGTGCTTCGGCCTTTTTAAACTGCCTATATAAATTTTTAACACCATCGGATGGCAAAGTAAATAGTAATTCATAATCTTCACCACCGTTCAAAATTAAAGGTAAAGATTCCCAGTTATTTTCAGAACAAACTTTTGAAAAGGCCTGTGATTGGGGCAATTTTTCTTCATAGATTAAAGCACCGGTTTTAGATTGCCTACAGATATGCTGCAGGTCCTGAGCAAGCCCATCGCTTATATCTATCATGGATGTGATTTTGCAGGTGGATCGGGTTAGTAGATGGCTTTCTTTTAACCTGGGAATGGGATCGAGGTGTTTTTTAAGGAGATACTTTCTTGATTTGGAAGAACACTTCGATTGTTTGTTAGATAGTATTTTCAATCCTAGGCTAGAATCGCCCAATGTTCCTGTTGTGAAAATCATGTCACCTTTTTTCGCTCCCTTTCGGGTGAATAGTTTTCCTCGCTTGGCTTCTCCAAGTATTGTGATGTTAATGAAAAAACTTTTTGGAGACGAAACTGTATCTCCACCAAAAAGTTCGACATTATAAAACATACACGCTTTATGGATTCCCTTGTACAGTTGGTCAAGAAAAGAGATCGAAATTTTTTTAGATATTCCCAGGGTGATTAAAACTCTGTTAGGGGTTCCCCCCATTGCGGCAATGTCGCTAAGGTTGACTGCAATTGCTTTTTGGCCTAATTGCTCAGGCGAAATTGTTGAAGATTTAAAGTGAATATTTTCGACCAATGCATCTGTGGAGATCAATTGGTATTTGGAAGGGCTTGTAGAATAAACAGCACAATCATCACCTAGAGGTAAAATTGTGTCATTTGCCTGATGCTTGAAATTTTTGGATAAGCGTTCAATTACGCCGAATTCACCCAGATCTTTGAGATTTGCCATAACTGAAGTGTTTTATAAATATTGAATACTGATATGTTATCAGGCGCATAATTAAATGCCAACTGTTTGGCTATTGGGGTTTGAGAAGGTCGCGGGTGAGGCTGTCGACATCGAATTTCTTTTCAATTTTGATAGAAATTTGGCTGCCTTCCTCCAGACCAGATTTTTGAAGCTCGTGCATAAAACAGGTTATTTCTATATGTTCACCTGTTTCTGGAACCCAAATAGTCAGTTCCCTGAACTGATCGGCCTTATTCGGCGGAGTTGTTAATTCAGTAATTTCTCCCTCAAGTAAAATCATTCTACAGTTTCCTTTCTATTTTAGGTGCAATTTAAGCGGAACAACTTGTTTGACGGCCTAGAAACTCTTGAGGCGTGGACTGCGAGTAGAGATCCGAGTCGATATCATATTTTTGGAAAAGCTCAGGTCGATCCTCAAAAGGATTCTCCATAAGAACACGCAGGCGTTTCACCTCTGAAAAGTCCGAATCTTTTAGGGCTTTTTCCAGAGCGTGTTGTACCAGATGGGTTCTCAAAATAAACTTTGGGTTGACTGCATCCATTTTCTTTTTCCGTTCCTCATGGCTTGTGCCTTCTCGCTCACAAAGTTTAAGATAATTTTCTAACCATGAATGCATGCCCGCATCAAACTGTGATTTCTCTATTTGATCTGGATAGTTTGCAAGGAGACGAAAAAAGTTAGAGTAGTCGAACTGATGCTTAATTAATAATTGAAACATTTCCTTCGTCAACTGGCTGAATTCTGCATCAAGAATGGATATTCCAAGTTTTCGTCCCATTTCTTCTCTGTAAAGTCCATTGAATATGGGTTGATATTGTTTGATTTCTTCCTGCAACTGATCCGAACCAACTAAAGGGATTAATGTTTCTGCTAGTTTGTTTAGGTTCCAGAACCCAATTTCGGCTTGTTGTTGGTACGCATATCGTCCATGGGTATCTGAAGAATTGGGTGTGTAGCTAGGATTAAATCCATCAATAAAACCATATGGACCGTAGTCAAAAGTTGTTCCTGTTATTGTCATATTATCAGTATTCATTACACCATGAACAAATCCGACCGCTTGCCATTTGGAAATTAATTGTGCCGTGAGGGTTAAGACTCTTCTAAAAAAAATTCTGTACTTCTCAGGCTCATTCCATAAGTCATTATGATAATTTTGAATAGCAAAATCTGCTAGGCGCTCTACATTTTTTGGCTGGTTGTTATAGTGGAAATACTCAAAACTACCAAAACGTATGTGGCAGTCTGCAACCCGCACCAAAATAGCAGCTAATTCAGGCTTTTGTCGGTAAATGAGTTCTCTAATACCGATAACAGCCAGAGAACGTGTTGAGGGAATACCTAAGCCGTTCAATGCTTCGCTTCCCAAGTGTTCCCGGATGGAAGATTGCAAGGTTGCTCGACCATCAAACCCTCTTGCAAAACGAGTGGGGCCAGCACCTTTCAAATGGATATCCCAGCTAATATTTTCTTTATTTAAAACCTCTCCAAGCAATAGGCCTCTACCATCCCCCAGCCTGGGGTTGTAGGAGCCGAATTGATGACCGGAATAAGCCATCGCCAGAGGTCGAGCTCCTTCCATAGGTTGATTGCCGCTAAATTTTTCGAGGAAGTCTGATCCTCCTTTAGAAGGGAGATCTAACAATGCGCCTACGGAAGGGGAGTAGTCCACAAGATAGGGATCTGTAACCGGATCAGGTTGCTTTTCCTGGTAAAACTCTGACCCCAAGTCGATAAAACGATTTTTAAATTTTAAGTTTTGGCAAGGGGGCAATGGTTTTCACGGTTCAGTTCAAAAAATAGAATTCTGATGTTCTACCTATGTCGATGAAATATCAAGGGAGTTAGATTCTTTTATTTCAAGTAAAGTTTTAGACAGGGATAGAAAGTGAGAATAGTTTGCTCGTCATGTCTAGAAGTGTTTTATTGAATATTTTGAACCAACCACATGCGATGTTTAGCATCTTTAGTAAGAAACCATAACGTAGAGCCGACTTTGAACAGTACCAGCCAAGCTGCCGAGTCTCCCTTTTGGCAGGTTTTTCTCTGATGCTTACCTTGATAAATTTCTTCTATGTATGAAACTTGATCACAGGTGGTGGAAGTCCAAAAATAATGAGCCCTATAATGATCGAAGATAGGGTTGATCCAAGATCTTTTACCGCTGGCATTGACAACTTTTTCAGGGGAAAGAAGTGATCGGAGTTCAGGTAAAGTAGGGAGTCGCCAATCAGAACTTCCTGCAAAACTTTCGCTGCTTGCATAACCATAGGCATCTTTCAACTTCAATCTTTTATCAAGCCCTTTTTTAAGCCAGCGGAGTTTGTTGACTTTATCTGTAATAGTTCCATCGCCATTATCTACGAATTCAGGAGTGGGTAGTGCTGGCAAGCCGACTTCGTTTACTTTTTTACATTGTTTTAACAAGGGGGCAGAACCCGGGCATGCATTCAATACTGAAAAATGATCCATTTTTTGCATCATCGTGCAAATATCTTTTAGTTTACATTTCGCGAAAGAAGGAACCGCCTGGGAAAGTAAAACTATCAAAGTCAAAAGCACGATTCGCATTTTCAAACTCCTTAATAGGTGCAAAAATTGTGTTAACGGATCAATCGGATCTGATCTTTTTCGTTTTGTTTAAGAATCTGTCCGAAGGATACTATACTTATGTTTGTATATAAATTAAAAGTATATCGTGTTTATTATCCTATATTGTCTCCAAAAGCTATTTTATTTAGCTCCACAAAAGCGTCTTTGCTCTTCATTTCAATAAATAAATCGGTATTAACTATTTGATTGCTAGAGGTGTCAGGATTGATGTTAATGACGACTGTTCCCTTTTTACTGAGATGGAGCGCAATATAATCATTAGTGGGTACGGCTCCTGAGCTTCCTACCAGAATTGCCAAGTCTATAGGTTCCTGTAAAAATTTTTTAAAATTAATTTCCTGTTCGGGGTGGCCAGTGTATTCCCCATCCCCAAACATCAAGATATGAGGGCGCGCAATTCCGCGGCATTGGATACAAGAAGGAAAGTTGGAAGCTCGCATCGTTTGGCTGTCTAAGTTGCATAGTGGGACAGAAACATCGTCCCAAAATTGATGAGTACAAGTGTCGAGACATTGTAAACGCCACATTGAACCGTGAACTTCAAGTATTCTATTCCTATCACACCCTGACATCAGGTGTAACCCATCGGTGTTCGTTGTATGGATGAAACCCTCACATTTTTTAAACCATTCGTTGATAATTTGATAACCCTTGTGAGGCTGATTTTCGTGTGCATTTCTGCGGCGCCATTCATAAAAGGCCCATGCATGGGGAAGTTCATTGCGAAAGGCCCATGGACTGGCAAGATCTTGGGCCTCTAAATTTTTTTCTTTAAAGGGGGGGAAGTTTTTCCAATACCCGTCTTTGTCTCTGAATGTAGGGATGTTTGAATCAGCGCTCATACCCGCACTAGTTAACAACAGTATGCGCTTTGAATTTTTTATAGAGTCGGCAGATTTGTGAAGTGTTTCAAGCAATGCCATCCCATTCCCTATAAAATTGCTCAAGAAAGCTTTGCATGAACTGATGCCGTCCGTCAGCGATCCGTTTTCCGGTTTTTGTATTCATTCGTTCTTTTAATAGGAGCAGTTTTTCGTAAAAATGATTTATTGTGTGCCCTTTATTATTTTTGTAATCAGCATAGCTTTGATGGAGAACAGGTTTTTCATCGGGATGGTAGATAAGGCGGTTTTTATAACCGCCATAAGCAAAAGTCCGCGCTATCCCCAAGGCGCCAATCGCATCGAGACGATCTGCATCTTGTACGATTTTACCTTCTAAGGTTTTCATAGGTGTGGCCACTCCGGCGCCTTTGTATGAAATTGTGGATACTATATCAACAACCGATTCTGTTAGCTGAGGGTCAACATCATTATTGCTTAAAAACTCTTGGGCCATTGCGGGTCCTATGGAATCATCTCCGCCATGAAATTTCCAGTCAGCTATATCATGGAGTAGCGCGCCTAATTCAACGGTTTCTAACTGAGCTTTTTCTTCAACAGCTATTTTTTTTGCTAATGTCCAGACGCGAAAAATATGCCACCAGTCGTGGCCGGAACCATCTCCTGCAAGTCTGTTCTCAACAAATTTACAAGTTTTACTTATTATGGAACTAGTCATAGCCTATTGGCGGGGATGTAGGCCGCATTCTTTATGCTCGGGGTTTTCCCACCACCACCTTCCTGCCCGGATGTCTTCTCCAGGTTCAATGGCTCGTGTACACGGTGCGCAACCAATACTGGGGAAGTTTCTTTTGTGCAATGCGTTGACCGGAACCTTATGCTGGCCAATATAAGCTTCCACCTGTGCTTGGGTCCAATCCGCTAAAGGATTTATTTTTACCAAAGGAGGGTGATCAATATCTTCTAATATTTTCGGTGTTTCGGTTCGCGTCACTGCTTGATCCCTTCTTAAACCGGTAACCCATGCATCGAGTTCACTAAGTGCGCGGTTCAGAGGTTCAATTTTTCTTATTGCACAGCATTCTTTTCGATTTTCAATATTTTCTTTGAACGAGAAGAAACCTTTTTCCCGCACTAGGTTTTCTACCTGCTCTAGGTTCGGGAAATAAGTTTTAATTTCTAATCCGTAATGAGACCGCACTCTTTCCATTATTTCGTAAGTTTCTTCATGAAGACGCCCTGTATCTAAAGTGAAAATGGTGATAGGGCCCTTGAGCTTTGCGATGATATCTATGAGGATCATGTCTTCCATGCCAAAGCTGCATGCAAGTCCAGCTTTTAAGCCATATTGATCCATACACCATTGGATCAGTTGTTCTGCAGATTTGGATTCAGAGTCCGCGATTGGCATGGGTCGGTTCTGCCTTGACAGTTAAATGGATAGTATATAAGAATATTAGTACATACTTTTTCACGACCTAATTGAAAAATCAAGTTTGGAATCAAAATATTACCTTAGGTAAACCTAGATTATTTGCTACCTACTATTTAATTCGATGAATTCTAGATTGCGTAAAACCTGTTTGCTTTTATTTCTCTTCGTATTAACTCCATTGCAATTCAGCAGTGCGGGAATTTTAG
>ENA-UPTF01000677-UPTF01000677.1-marine-metagenome-genome-assembly--contig:-NODE-677-length-23136-cov-2.324949_pt1 | contig 23136 bp, 17 predicted proteins | sample MGYA00238166_ERZ767019 | MGnify/ENA primary metagenome ERZ767019 (study PRJEB28930, sample SAMN06266391) | marine metagenome | isolation source: Sea water from 250 m depth | place: Atlantic Ocean | study... | reverse complement strand
TGCTTCATCCTGAATGGTATTCGCTTCGATAGCCGCGATCTGCTGTTCTAGAGTCTCGATACGCTCGACTTTTTCCCGTCTCTCAGCTTCCGCAGCGGCAACTGCTGCGAGACGTTCCTGTTCGCGGCGCTCTTCCTCTTCGCGTCGCAGGCGCTCGGCCTCTGCGCGCGCGCGCGCTTCTTCATCCCGGCGCTGTTGTTCGGCAGCAATTCGAGCTCTTTCCGTAGCTTCCGCTTCTCGTCTACGCTGCTCTTCTATTGCTCTTAGGCGTTCTTCTTCTTGAAAAATTCGCGCAGCTTCCTGCTCCGCCGCAACTCGTTCGGCTTCGATTACGGCCAGTTCAGCCTCTCTAGCAGCCTGGGATGTGCACGCCCCCAAAGCGAGAATCAAGGCCAGCATGACGAACGGACGTGCTAACCGAGGAAATGCTTCTTTTGTACCTGGGCTTAATTTCACGACCCTCTCCTTGATGGGATTTCCCCCTATAAGAGCATAGATTCCAAATATTATCTCCAAGCTCTTGATAATTAGCATTTTATTTATCTTCAAGAACAAATTATGCTATTTATCATACTTTATAGCGATAAAGTGACTATTTGTCAGTAAAATCAACATTCAAACTCGATCTGCCTAAGTATCGGCAACATCGATTTAGAGTTCATTTTCTGCAAGATCTGGCTAACAAAACGAAGATCCTTTGGGCATGCCCATATCTAGAATACTGCGACTACTTTTGCGCCCATTAATAGTTTTGGCCGCAAGCACACCTATCATAATGCTGCTGCTTTCGATTGAAACCGGACCCACAGTTTCTTCAGCAGATTCACTTACCGCTGAGGAAATGACGCGAATCGAGCAACTGCTAATAGAGTCGGCTCCCAGTTCTCCAGGCATACCTGGAAGCCAATCGATGGATCTCAGTGTTGATGAACTAAATCTATTTTTGGACTATGGGCTTAATTTGCTCGATCTATCCCGAGCATGGGCAACGCAACTTTCTTTGGAAGAAGGTTTACTTCAATCCGAAGTCAGCATAGAAATTCTTTCTGATTGGATTCCACTCTACCTCAATATCAATAGCGAATTTGTTCAAGTAGAAAACCGATTGCAATTAGAAAAAGTGACAGTAGGTAAATTGCAGATTCCAGATCGACTGGTTGGCTTAGGTCTAGCACGACTCAGAAATAATCTAACCCAAGCGACCCCGGTTTTTGAAGACATAAATCAATTAATCGCAAACGTAGAAAAAATAGATATTTCAGGCTCGCAAATGCAGGTTCAAATTCATTGGGACCCTGAACTAATTGGAAAAATTAGCGACGATGCACAACAACTTTTCATTACAGATGACGATCGCATTCGCATCATCGGATACTACGAATCAATTAATGCAATAGCTACTACCATTCCCGCTGATATTCGAGCGATTTCACTCAATGCACTTCTAGTTCCACTTTTTACGGAAGCGCTGGAAAGATCTGACAGTGGTAATGATCCGATAGATGAAAATAGGAGTTTACTTCAAGCACTCGCCATCTATGTAAGCAATGAAGACTTGAGTCAACTGGTCGGTGAAACTATGGCGGCGGAAGTACCCCGAGCGAAATTTATAGAAGTTCGACTACAGAGACGGCAAGACTTGGCTCAACACGTTTCATCTATAGCAGCAATCTCTGCTTTGGCAGGCGCAGAACTTGCAAAATTCTTATCCACAACCAAAGAAGCCTACGATGCGCGCTATCGATCTGGTTTTAGTTTTTCCGATCTAACAGCAAATACAGTCGGGGTAACCCTTGCTAACTACTTAACAGCAAATAGTGCCTCAGCCATCGAAATGCAAAGGCGTCTATCAAAAATTCTAACTGAATCGGATTATATGCCTGAAGTTGGCAACAATCGTGACGGTATTTCCGAAACTGATTTCAACGCCATCTACATCGATCGTAACAGTACAGAATATAATCAACGCCTGGAAGAGATTCAGTCACTCATTGACGCTCGACCACTCTTTCAAGGCTTACAATAATTAACCCGCGATAACGTTATAAAGTGGATCCGCTCAATTTCAAGCAACTGAAACAACTGCAGCAGGCCCTTACTGATTCTAAGATAGAGCTGGAAGAGCAGCTGCTTATTAACAAAGATTCTGCCAGTGTAGTGGAACTAGATCAGACTTTGGTGGGACGGGTGTCGAGAATGGACGCAATACAACAACAGAGTATGGCAGTTTCAATGCGACAAAAAGCGCAACTAAAATTGAAGAAAGTACAAGCTGCTTTGGATACAATGGCAACCGATGATTATGGTTATTGCAGGCAATGTGATGAACACATAGGATTCCTGCGCTTAACCGCCCAGCCCGAAGCCAATCTTTGCTTGCTGTGTCAGGATAAAGCAGACCAACAGAGTTAATCAGGCTATACTAATGGCTGAATCTCTTCCTGTTGGCATAACGTCTGTAGAAAGACCTTTCCAACTTTCAAAATCCGCGGGCCTAGTGTATAACACCGCCTGCATCAAATAAGCTCATTCTGGCTGCCAACTTCCGTTAGATAAAACTCATGGGCAAGAAAGGCTTTAATACAACGAATTTGCATTCAGACCGAAAAGACAATCCGGAACATGGAGATTTACATAAACCTGTGCATCCGTCGGTTGCCTATGGCTATGAAGATGCACGCCATCTCGCTGAAGTCTTTCAGGGCAAACGCCCTGGCTACAACTATGGGAGGCAGCTAAACCCAACGGTTACCGCTTTACAAAAACGCATTACTCAGATGGAAGATGGAATTGCCTCTGTTGCATTTAGCACGGGAATGGCTGCAATTTCTTCTACCTTGCTTTCACTTTTGAAAGAAGGCGATCACATCATTTCCAGTGCTTTTCTTTTTGGAAATACCAATAGCTTCTTTGGCACCTTACAAAAATTAGGAATCGAAGTTACCTTTGTTGATGCGACGGAGGCTCAGTTTGTTGAAAATGTAATTCAAAAAAATACCAAGCTTGTTTTCGTTGAGACTATCGCAAATCCAGTTACGCAAGTTGCAGACCTCAAAGCAATCGGACAATTGTGTCAGACAAAAAATCTAATCTATTGTGTTGATAACACCATGACTTCACCTTGCTTGTTCTTACCCAAATCGGTTGGAGCAAGTTTGATTGTAAGCTCTCTAACTAAATACATTGGCGGACATGGCAACGCCCTTGGCGGGGTCATAACCGATACTGGCCTTTATAATTGGTCTACTTTTGAAAATATTTACGACACCTATCGCAACGAGGAGCCAGAACTCTGGGGAATTACTCAAATTAAAAAGAAAGGGTTACGCGATATGGGAGCATCTTTGGGCCCAGAAGCTGCTCATCATTTAGCAACAGGATCTGAAACACTATCTCTTCGTATTGAAAAAGCTTGCAAAAATGCATTAGCGCTTGCAGAGTTTTGTCAGAAACATTCTAAGATAAAGCAAACTTACTATCCTGGTTTGTCAGATCACCCACAACACGAGCGGGCGCAACAACTGTTTAAACAATTTGGATCAATTTTTAGCGTTGATCTGGCAGATGACCTGGATTGCTTCGAATTTCTCAATGCAATGGATAACATTGTTTCTTCCAGCAATCTCGGCGACAACAGAACTCTCGCGATTCCTGTTGCTCACACTATTTATTACGAAATGGGTCCGGAGCGCAGAGCCTCAATGGGTATCTCTGATTCAATGATTAGATTTAGTGTAGGCATCGAAGAGATCGAGGACCTAATGGAAGATTTTGAAAAAGCCCTAGCTTAATGATTAGTCTAATTGCTGCAGACGATATAGAAGAAGGCACATCGAAAGGAATCGACATCGATAACTTTTACATGTTTGTCGTTAAGAAAGATGATCAAATACATTTGTATTGGAATCGTTGCCCCCACCTTGGCACACCACTTGAATGGCAGGAAGATAAATTCCTAGATGCGGACGGCGCACTAATCCAGTGCTCAACTCATGGCGCACTGTTTAGAATTGAAGACGGCCACTGTCTGGCAGGGCCCTGCAAAGGCATGAACCTAAAAAAAGTAGCTTTTGTAATCGACAATGGGATGCTTAAAGTATCAGAAGATCAACTGAAGCACCCTCCGCAGTATTAAAGATTCAAACAACTACTGGAATTTGATTCTTCAATTCCACTATAGAATTTTTAGTATCTATATCTGTCCCATAAGCTATAGATTCTACACCTTCTGCCATCGCCTTTCTTAAGAGCGTGCTGTATTTCGGATCAATATCGTCGGCAGGACTGACTTTTTCGATACCAGTATGTTGAACACAAAAGAATAGAATGGCTCTAGCTCCAGATTTTTTAATCAACATTAATTCTTCCAAATGCTTCTGCCCTCTCGTGGTGACAGCATCTGGAAACAAGCCCAAGCCAGCCTCCATACCCAGACTGACATTCTTGACTTCTACGTAGCACTCCTCATCATTATTGCTAAGTAGAATATCGATACGACTCTTCTGGGCTCCATAAGGGACTTCAGTTTTTAGTAGCTCGTAATTTTGCAGCTCTCGCACAGCACCGTTTTGAATTGCCTCCACCACCAATTTGTTAGAAAGCCCGGTATTAATTCCCACAAGATGATTCTTATTTACTTCAACAAATTGCCAAGTATGGGGATACTTTCTTTTTTTGTTTTCGGAGGTTGAGAACCAAACTCTGCTGCCTGGTTCTTTGCAGTTTTTCATCGAGCCGGTATTGGGGCAATGAATAGTGATGATTTCATCAGAATCTAACTTCACATCAGCCAAAAATCGTTTATAGCGCTTTAAAAGTATTCCCGACTGAAGTGGCGTTTCAAAATTCATAGGACTATTTCTTCCTGATTTCTTTACGCCAAAGCGGCCTTCATTCTTTCAACACCTAACTGCAAATCTTGCATACTTGTTGTGAAAGCAATGCGTACGTATTCTCTGGCCTTATAATCTCCGAAGTCTGTTCCTGGAGTAATCGCTACGTAATGGTCATCGAGAAGATCTCGGCAAAAATTCTCGGAATCATCCGAAAGCTGGGAAATATTAGCGTAGAAATAGAATGCTCCTTGGATATTGTCTGAAATTTTGAATCCCAGTTTAGTCAATTCATTACCAAGATAGGACTTTCGATCAGCAAAAGCTTTTCTTCTTTCTTCGAATATTGCTTCCGCCTCATCAGTAAATGCTGCGAGAGCTGCGTACTGAGCAATAGAAGGTGCAGATATAAATAAATTTTGCGTTAATATCGTTGCTGTCTCCACAAAATCTTCCGGCACGACTATCCAGCCCAAACGCCAGCCTGTCATACCGAAGTATTTGGAAAAACTGCTCACTACAAAGGCAGTATCATCAACTTCCAGGACACTGGGTAAATCTTCTACGTATTGCAGCCCATGATATATTTCATCTACTAATAAATGGGCTCCGTTTTCCTTTGCCCAGTCACGAGCAGCAATTAGCCGAACCTTTTCTAATATCGTTCCAGTTGGATTGCTTGGAGATGCTAACCATAGGCCAATAGTTTTATCAGTCTTGTATTGATTCAGTTGCTCCAAGGTTGGTTGAAAATTTTGCTCCATTGAAACAGGAATCAATTGCGGGTCTGCTGACAGCATATAGATAAAATTTCGTACACAGGGATAGGCGGGATCTGTTAACAAAACACCATCCCCAGGTGCGACTAACATGTTTGCTAACAATGTTAGTCCACCGCTTGCACCAGGAGTAATCAGCACGCGATCAGGCGAAACCCTTATACCATGTTTTTGTTGGTACCTATTAGCTATCGCTTCTCTTAACTCATAAATTCCTGGTGCAGATGTGTATTGGGTTAATCCTCTATCTAAAGCGTTCTTTGCTTCATTAACTATAGGTAAGGCAGTTGGGAAGTCGGGTTCTCCAACTTCCATATGCACTACCTTGTACCCCTGCCGTTCAATTTCAGCGGCACGATTCATTACCGTCATTACACGAAACGGATTTACATATGCCATTTGTGGAGAAAGCATCGTTTGTTGATCAGGCATTTAAACCTTCCTTATTAGAAGTACTGCGTCAAACTAAATACCATTATAGAGGATGGTTTTTAAGAAAAGGTAGTTCCGAAAGTATGCATTCTTATATAGGAATTCGGGTATAAAATTGATGATAATTTTTATGGCATCCGGATTAAGAATCTGGTAGTTTACACCGCTTTCTAAAAATCGTGGGTAGCTAAGCACCAGAGTTTTATTGTAAATCTCGATTTTTATTGAATAAATTACTTAGTTACCAAGGTCAATTATTAATTTGAAAGCAATGTTCTACGAAGCTTGCTTGAACTAAAGTAAGCGCTTCATCGCAGAACGTTCGTCTAAAGAGGCATTAGCGATTATGTCCAGTTCAGTTAGCTCTGATTCTCAACCAGTTCTGAAGAACTTCGTCCCTTACAAACCAAAGAAGGGCGAAGAATACATGAATGAGAAGCAGCGAGACCATTTCAAAGAGATCTTGCTAGCTTGGCGGCAGCAATTGATGCAAGAAGTCGATCGAACTGTGCATCATATGCAGGATGACGCGGCCAACTACCCTGATCCAGCAGATCGTGCAACCCAAGAAGAAGAATTCAGTCTTGAACTGCGTACACGTGACCGTGAAAGAAAGCTTATTAAAAAGATTGATAGCACTATCGAAGCAATCGCCCAAGACGATTACGGTTTTTGTGAATCCTGCGGTATTGAAATTGGAATTCGCCGCTTAGAAGCGCGCCCTACTGCGGACAAATGCATCGATTGCAAAACTCTCGACGAAATTAAAGAAAAGCAATTAGGTAGCTAACAATGTTCAGCTCATGCTGAGCTGAACTTCATGAGTCTATTTTTTACTCTCTCCTCAACTCACAGCACCACTAGTTGGCAGTGAATTCTCAAACCAGAAATCATTCTTCAAAATATACAGGCAGATTTGCCCCTTCTCCTACTGGGCCATTACATTTTGGTTCGCTTATCACTGCCATTGCCAGCTATCTCGATGCAAAAGCGAATAATGGTGTCTGGTTGGTCCGCATGGAAGATCTAGATCCACCGCGAGAAACCGAAGGAGCAGCCAAACAAATCCTCAATCAACTAATTGCATTAGATTTGCAATGGGATGAAGAGGTCTTGTTTCAGAGTGCACGACTAGACAACTATGAGGACGCCCTGAAAAAATTGACTGCCAACAACTACTGTTTCCAATGTGATTGCACGCGCCAACAAATAAAGGCTATGGGTTCGGTTTACAATGGACGCTGCCGTGATCGACCCATCCCACCAAAAGAAAAGTTTGCTATTCGTGTTCGCGCAGAAGATATAAGTATTGATTTTGATGACCTGGTACAGGGAAATTATCAACAGAGCCTGGAAAAAGAAGTTGGGGATTTTATAATTCTCCGCAAAGATAAATTATTTGCTTACCAACTTGCTGTAATTGTGGATGACGCGTTTCAAGATGTTACTCATATTATTCGCGGTTATGACTTAATCGATTCCACGCCGAGACAAATTTATCTTCAACAACTTTTGGGGTATCACACTCCGATCTATGGTCACATTCCTGTTATCGTAAATGGTCAAGGTCAGAAACTAAGCAAACAGCATTTTGCCGATCCCATCGATCCTAATAACGGCACGAAACTTATCCATCAGTCACTACAGTTTTTAAATCTTAATCCGCCAGAAATAAATAGCTCTGCTTCCTGTTTGGAGCAATTAGCCTGGGGAATTGAAAACTGGGATGTACAGGCTGTGCCTAAGTTAGCTAATATCCCTGAGAATCTGCTGGAAATAGAGTGATTCTGTGTATATTCCACGTTCCATCCTAGTTTTATTAGTCATCATCTATTTGCTTTTCCTAGCAAGCGTTGACTGGATTAATCAAGCTGAGGGCACTTGGTATCGACCTTTCTTAGTAGGATTTCTCATAGTCGTGATAGCCAGCTGGGCGCACCGGGAGCAAGATTCCGATGAGCTATGAGTTATCAACTCTATTGTTTCTAGGTAGTGGCTATTTAGGATTACTTTTCGGTGTTGCCTTTATCACCGACAAAGGATGGATTCCGCAACGCTTTGTAAGACATCCAGTAGTCTACGTATTTTCTCTCGGCGTTTTCGCTAGTGTTTGGGCTTACTACACCTCTGTGGGCAATGCGTTAAGAGATGGCTATGGTTACCTTGCCCACTCAATTGGTATTTCCTTAGCGTTTCTATTTTCTCCCCTGCTACTAAAACCACTATTGGAACTCACCCGCACCTATCAACTTAGTTCCCTGGCAGATTTAATGGCATTCCGTTATCGGTCTCCCTGGGCAGGTACGATTACCACCTTAGTAATACTAGTTGGAGTTACCCCTCTAATCGCATTACAAATTCGCGCGGTTGCAGATACTGCTGACATTATTTCAGCAGAATCAGCGCAGGGGTCAGTGGCAGTTGGCTTCTGCATGCTTATTACGCTGTTCTCAATATTGTTTGGAACATCAAGACGTGCTGGCAGAACACGACATGATGGCTTAGTAATGGCAATCGCGTTCGAGTCGTGCGTAAAGTTACTTGCATTCCTTGGTGTTGGTGCCTTCGCTGTCTACGGAGCCTTTGGTGGACTTGGAGAGCTCAACGATTGGCTCAGCGAGCAACCGGAGATGTTGCAGGGCCTAGCGGATACCGATTACTTCAGTTCTTTCCATGTGATGGCATTGCTTTTCTTTACTGCATCGGTGGCAATGCCTCACATGTTCTACGTAACCTTTAACGAATCTAACGGTCAACGTTCTTTATCATTTGCTAGCTGGGCCCTCCCTCTCTACTTCTTATTAATAAGTTTGCCGGTACTTCCAATTCTTTGGGCAGGTCTTCAAGCAGGTGCTCTAGTGCAAGTTGAATATCTACCAGTAGCAATTGGTGCTGCCTACGATGTGCCTTTTATAACTTTGATTGGCTATGTGGGTGGATTAAGCGCAGCTAGCGGTTTGATCATCGTAATCACACTAGCGCTGTCAAATATGTGCTTGAACCACATTATTCTTCCTATTTATCAGCCAAATGCAAAACAAGATATATATAGATGGTTGCTCTGGCATCGAAGAATTTTAATCACTGCGCTAATCTGGTCTGGTTTTTTGTTTCATTATCTTCCGGACGATCGCATCAGTATTCAGGTAATTGGAACGGTGACGTTTACTGCCTGTCTGCAATTCCTGCCAGGAATCGTCGCCATTCTTTATTGGCCCCAAGGCAATAAGAAAGGCTTCTTGGCTGGCCTTAGCGCCGCCTTTGTAATCTGGTTTTTATTCCTAATGCTGCCTCTGTTTTTAGAATTGGACGCAACACCACTCTCTCTTGTTTCTATTAATTGGCGAGAAGTTTCTGCGATTTCTCTAATCGTAAATAGCTTTTTATTTGTATTGGTTTCTCTTTACAGTACAACAAGCGATGAAGAAAAAAGTTCGGCCGACATTTGCGCGCTAGACACCATTCAAAGGCGCAAGCGCAGCGGTTTAGTTGCCAAATCCCCCGGGGAATTCATTCGCAGCCTAAGCAAACCATTAGGTAACAAAACTGCTACACGTGAAGTCAATCAAGCACTACAGGATTTAAATCTAAGCATTGACGATCGCCGCCCCTATTCCATGCGATTATTACGAGGAAGATTAGAAGCAAACCTCTCAGGATTGTTGGGACCATCGATTGCACGGGAGCTAATTGATGGATATCTGCCTTACAGCAGCGGGTCTGAACACGGCAGTTCCGATTTGAACGTTATTGAAAACAAGATTGAATCCTATCGATCAAATCTATCTGGTATGGCGGCGGACCTAGACAGCCTGCGTCGTTATCACAGACAAATACTTTTAGATTTACCTTTGGGAGTTTGTTCACTCACATACGATAACGAAATCGTAATGTGGAATAGCGCGCTGGAAAAATTTACCGGAACATCCGCCGGCGATGTTGTTGGATCGCAGTTGATTGATCTATCAGAGCCTTGGTTATCGCTGTTGAGAGATTTTATTGACGAAGATGCAAACCATTCTTTCAAACACAAGTTTCAACTTCGCGGGAAGAAAAAGTCAGTAAATCTGCACAAAGCCTTGATTGAAGAATCAGGAAACCATGACACCAACCATGAAGGAATAATTATATTAATAGAAGACATTACTGAAACCGAACTTTTAGAAGCAGGTCTCACCCACAGTGAACGTCTAGCTTCAATCGGTCGATTGGCAGCAGGCGTCGCTCACGAAATTGGTAATCCAATAACAGGAATTGCCTGCCTGGCTCAAACTATACGCGATGAATACAACAACGATGAATTAAACAATCTTGCGGAACAAATCATCGAACAAACCAATCGTACGTCAAAGATTTTGCAATCTCTCGTTAACTTCGCTCATGCCGGTACCAGCCAGACTCAAGATGAGAAAGAAGTGGTTTCAATCAAAGGGTGCATGGAAGAAGCTAATACTCTTATTTCTTTAGATAAGAAACATAAAAACATAGCCTATGAAATCGAATGTGACCCGAGAGCTAAGGTATTTGGAGATTCTCAACGGTTATTGCAGGTGTTGGTGAATCTAATTAACAACTCAAGAGATGCCAGCCAACCGAATAGCAAAATTCTACTTATCGGAAGCATCGAAGAAGACTATGTGCAAATCGTGATTACCGACCAAGGAGTTGGTATCCCCGCCGCTATTAGAGACCGTATTTTTGATCCATTCTTCACCACCAAGGAGCCTGGAGAAGGCACCGGGCTTGGGTTATCGCTAGTTTTCAGCATTGTGGAGGATTTAAACGGGGATATTGATATAATTAGTCCTGTAGATACAGAAAAAGGAACAGGGACCAGAGTTGTAATTCGCTTCCCTAAATTTCAAGGCGAAGCAGTAGCGAATAATAACGAATTAGAAGAAGACGCTAAGTTGCAGCAATCTGTCTAAGAAGTTTATGAGCTCAATGAATCAAGTATTAGTAGTTGAAGACGAAGAAATAATTCGCAATGCATTAAAACGTTTGCTGGAACGCCACGACTATGAAGTTTTCGAAGCAGGCACCGTAAAAGAATCCTTAGAAATGTATGACATGGATAACTTCGATGTCATCATCAGTGATTTGCGCCTTCCTGGCGCTCCCGGTACAGACTTAATTAAAGCAACTAAGACTCCGGTCTTGATAATGACCAGCTATTCCAGCATTCGGTCTGCTATCGATTCTATGAAGATGGGTGCAGTTGATTACATAGCAAAGCCCTTTGAGCATAACGAAATTATAGAAACCGTCGCGAAAATAATTCGTGAGCACGACCGCGAAGAAAAGCCTGCTTCTAATGGTGAAGGTCATGAATCTCCGGTTTACGGAATGATCGGTAGTTGTCCGCAAATGATGGAGTTATTCCGACGGATCAGAAAAGTCGCACAAACAAATTCCACAGTTCTAATTAATGGTGAATCAGGAACTGGTAAAGAATTAGTTGCCAGAGCGATCCACAATCTGAGCACGCGCCAGAACCAGGAAATGATCTCGGTAAACTGCGCAGCTATTCCAGAAAATTTAATCGAGTCGGAATTGTTTGGGCATGAAAAAGGTGCGTTTACCGGAGCAACCGCGACACGCACTGGCTTGGTAGAGGCGGCAAATGGCAGCACCTTGTTTCTCGACGAAATTGGCGAATTGCCATTGGAGGCGCAAGCGCGATTACTTCGCGTCCTGCAAGAAAACGAAATTCGCAAAGTTGGTTCTGTTCAATCCAAGAAGGTTGATGTGCGACTAGTTGCCGCGACCCATCGGGATTTAAAACAACTAGTAGTAGACGGAAATTTTCGCGAAGACCTTTACTATCGCATCAATGTTATGACCTTGGTCATCCCACCATTGAGGGATAGAGGTAACGACCTTCTTGAATTAGCCGACACAATTCTAGATCGCACCTGCAGTCGCTTGAAAACTCCAATAATGCAATTTAGTGATTTAGCAGGTCGCGCCATCGCCAATTACACCTGGCCGGGAAATGTACGGGAATTAGAAAATGCCATTGAACGAGCTGTGGTATTAGCGGAAGGCAATGAAATCGGTGAGGAGTTATTGGCCATTGGCAACGAACCCGGTGAAACCGCCCTAGAATCAGCTCAGCCTAGCCAACCAGTAACCAACGAACTAATCGAAGAACTCTCCCTTGAAGATTATTTCCAACGATTTGTTCTAGAGCATCAGGACATGATGAATGAAACCCAGCTGGCTAAAAAGCTGGGTATCTCTCGAAAGTGTTTATGGGAAAGAAGACAGCGATTTGGTATTCCTCGTAAGAAAAAACAAGCAGTTTAATTCCTCAGCACAAATGCACTCACACTTGAATGAATCTGATAGATAACTCAATGACCGAAAGTCCCTAGATCCAGGCATCTGCAACAATCATTAACGATTGGAGATATTTGTTACCGCTACCCTTCTACACATTCTTCGGTGACATTTAGTAACAGATTTTAGGGATTGAGGGTTTATTTGCTAGCTCTTAAAAGTACAAGTTATTGTTTTTAATAGGGTTTAATAACTTGGCACAGTTAATGCACCTACTAATTCCGATAATAACAATAAACAATAATAATAAGTCTTAATAAAAACAAAAATAGCATTACTGGGTTATACAACTAAGGTTAGTGCACTAAATAATAATAAGGCTGGGTTTGTGGTCTGAGAGTGACGACTTGTTACGAAGCCCCAAAATAACCGCCTCTTGCTTATGTGGCGCCGCGTTTGGCACCCAATTAACAATAATAAAAAGTAATAAACCAATAGCAATAATAAAAACTGTTGCGACTCTAAGGGGGTGAATTTCACCCCCTTTTTATTGTCTGCGATAAAAGTATTCCTAATCGTCTTTGCTAACAGTATTATCCTCCACTTGGCGTTGTGTCATTTGTCTTCTTCTTAAAACTCACTATATATAAATCTATGGGATTGGAACCCATGGCAAGCATAAATAATCAGGATTAATGAATTCAAAAATCGATCTACCGGGCTTGGAAAGAGCCACTGTTATTCCACGCGATGGCCATAACATTTCCCGCAATCAGATTGCCCCGAATGCACTCAAGGTTCTGTACCGACTACTTAGTGCTGATTTCCATGCCTATATAGTAGGCGGTGGTATAAGAGATATCCTTTTAGGCAACAAGCCCAAAGATTTCGACATTGCTACCAACGCTAAGCCAGAAGAAGTTAAAAAACTATTCAAAAATGCACGAGTTATAGGTCGGCGATTCAAAATAGTTCACATTCGATTTGGTCGAGAGATTATCGAGGTCACTACATTTAGAGCCAATCATAATCCACAGAATCAAATTGCGGACCATGTTCCCCTCCGTCAAATTAGAGGTTTGGATTCTGCCCATTCAAAGTCTGGCATGATATTGCGTGACAATGTCTATGGCGACATCGATGAGGATGCGATGCGCAGGGACTTCACCGTTAATGCCCTTTACTATACGACTCGAAATTTCGAGTTGCTCGACTTTGCAGAAGGACTAACAGATCTAAATAATAAGCAAATTCGAATTATTGGAGATCCAGAAGAGCGCTATAAAGAAGATCCTGTTCGTATGCTTAGAGCTATCAGATTTGCGGCAAAACTGAATTTTGAAATCGAAGAAAAAACCAACAAACCAATTAACGATCTCGCTTATTTGCTGGAATCTGTTTCATCGGCACGTTTGTTCGACGAGACATTAAAACTATTAACCGGCGGCTCTGCCCAACGTACTTTCAATTTAATGCGTAAATACCAGCTTGGAAGTTATCTGTTCGCTCCTACCATAGAAGCGTTCGAACAGGGTGATACAATCTCAACCAAACTAGTAGAGCTAGCTCTGCGTAACACAGACCAACGTCTGGCCCAGGGCAAGTCAGTCACGCCCGCTTTTTTGTTTGCAGCACTATTGTGGCCTGTACTTAAACAGAATCTGGCTGCGTCTAAAAACCAGAATTTACGTCCTCAACAAGCTTTTCAGCAAGCGGCTCAAGCGGCACTCATGGAACAACTTGACTATACCGCAATTCCTAAACGATTTACCGTAGCCAGTCGGGAAATTTGGGAATTACAAAATCGTCTGCAAACGCGCAACAAACGCAGTGTTGAAACTGTATTTAATCACCCTCGATTTCGAGCTGCCTATGATTTTTTATTATTAAGAGAAGAAGCAGGAGAAGAATTGAATGAATTAGGTCAATGGTGGACGAATTTCCAAAACGGTGATACAAAGTTACGAACGGAACTGATCACTGCGGTGTCTAAGTCAAAGAAGCGTCGCGGACGTCGAAGAAAACGCAATCCATCAGGTGTGAGTGAGTGACGCAACAAACCGGACTATCTAAATACATTCCCCGGTATATCGCAGTAGAAGGTCCCATAGGAGTTGGGAAAACCAGCCTTGCCAAGCGACTTGCGGAAACCTTTAATTACGAAGCTCTTCTCGAAAAAAGTGATGAGAATCCCTTTCTTGACCGTTTTTACGAAAATCCCCGACAACACGCGCTCTCAACACAACTATTCTTTCTTTTTCAGCGGGCACAGCAAATCCAAGATCTACGTCAAGAAGATTTATTCGAACCGGTACGGGTAGCAGATTTTTTAATTGAGAAAGATCAGTTATTCGCACAACAAAATTTAGATGCCGATGAATACGAGCTATACCTCAAGGTATATCAGCACTTAATTATCGACTCCCCTATTCCCGATATGGTTATATACTTACAAGCTCCTATTCGCACTTTGCTTGATAGAATTAAAAAAAGGGGAATTAAAGCGGAGCAATTTATTGAATTAGGCTATTTGGAAAACTTAAATCATGCCTACACAGAATTTTTCCATTATTACAATAGCTCCCCATTACTAATCGTAAATAGTGCTGAAATCGACTTGGTAAATAATGATGAAGACTACCAATTACTAGTGGATTATATTCTTTCCCATCCCACCGGAACCAATTACTTTAATCCTGGTCCATCTTTGCTTTAGAGCTTCAACATTCGTTCTGTACAGTTCGAATAAACATTAATCAATTCTTGTTTCCTCCCTCTAAAAATTCCATTAGACTTCGCCCCCCATGAGTTCACACAAGACTTCTAAAAACGTTAGCCTAACTACCCTGCAGGATATAAAGCAGCGGGGAGAGAAGTTTGCCTGCTTAACAGCATATGACGCATGCTTTGCCTCCATTCTTAGCGAGACTGGAGTGGAAGTACTATTAGTGGGTGATTCCCTGGGCATGGTACTGCAGGGCCATGACAGTACCTTGCCGGTAACCATGGATGACATGATCTACCATACGCAATGTGTTAAGCGAGGCAATAAAGGCGCGTTGTTGATGGCGGATCTACCTTTCATGAGTTATGCCTCGGAGACCCAAACTCTGGAAAACGCCGCCGCTTTAATGCGTGTTGGCGCTCATATGGTGAAATTAGAAGGTGGAGCCTGGATTTCCAATACAACTAAGCTATTAGCAGAGAGAGGTATTCCTGTCTGTGCCCATATGGGCCTGACGCCGCAGAGTGTCAATCGCATCGGTGGTTTTCATGTGCAGGGGCGTGATACCGGCCAGGCTCAATTGATTATTGAAGAGGCTCAGCTGCTACAGGAATCTGGAGCAAATATTTTGCTGTTGGAATGTGTTCCACGAGAGCTAGCAAAAACTATTACTGAGTTATTGGAAATTCCAGTTATTGGAATTGGCGCGGGTCCGGACACTACTGCGCAAATTATGGTTCTACATGACGTTCTCGGCGTATCCCCTATCACACCGAAATTTGTAAAGAATTTTCTAAATGATTCAGATAATGGGATACCTGGCGCTATTAAAGCTTATGTTAAAGCTGTCAAAGAACAGACTTTTCCCGCCGAAGAACATTGTTTCAGATAGTATTCGCTAAATAAACCTTCTATGAAAATTTTTAACTCCACCGCTGAATTACGCTTGGAATTGGATTCTCAACGTCAAAATAAGCTATGCATTGGCTTAGTCCCTACCATGGGAAATTTACATGCAGGGCATCTGCGTCTAGTTGAAGAAGCTGTTCAAAATTGTGATTTCGTAGTTAGCACGATTTTTGTAAATCCACTTCAATTCGGTCCCGATGAAGATCTGCAGGCATATCCTCGGACACTGAAAGAAGATCAATCAAAGCTCATTTCAGCGGGTTGCCATTGCGTATTAGAACCAAGTGTGGATGAATTATTTGGATCAAACCTAGAGTCTCAAACAACCCTTCACATACCTTCAATATCAAACATGCACTGTGGCAAGCGTCGATCAGGACATTTTGATGGAGTTGCAACAATTGTCTGCAAACTATTTAACATTGTAAATCCAAGTAAAGCGTTCTTTGGCCTCAAGGATTACCAACAGTTTTTAATAATTCAAAAACTTGTAGCTGACCTGGCATTTGAAATCGATCTAGTAGGAATAGAGACAGTCCGTGAGGAAAACGGACTAGCGCTGAGTTCCCGTAATAGTTATTTGTCAAAAAAAGAAAGCCGACAGGCTGCGACAATTTTCAAAAATTTAAATGAAGTGGCAATAAAAATTCAACAGGGACAAAGAGATTTTCAAGATCTAGAACAACAAGCAATAATAAATATCACCGAAGCAGGATTGCGGTCTGACTACTTTTCCATTTGTCACGCACAGACATTGGAACCCGCCACAAACTTAGATTCAGACATAGTGATTCTCGCTGCTGCCTATCTTCGAACGACTCGGTTAATCGACAACATCAGAATTAGCCTTTAGGCACCCACTATCTCGGCTACTTCTCGATTGAGTAGACCTGTGGTTTAAGGCATACTCCTGAGTCCTTTAAACACTTCGTCTAATTTAAAGAAAGTCATTAAAAACAGGAATTTATGATGTCTGAGGACAAGATATATCCAGTCAGCGAAGCAGCCGCTGAGCGCAGCCATTTAAGCAAGGAAAGATTCGAAGAGTTATACCAGCAATCGATCGAATCACCGAAAGAATTTTGGGCGGAACAGGCTGGTGAATTATTACACTGGCATGAACCCTGGAAATCAGTCATGCATAGTGAATTTAAGAAAGCTGAAACCAGTTGGTTTGTGGGAGGAAAACTCAATGTTTCTTTTAATTGCATAGATAGGCATCTAGATAAGAGAGGTGAACAAACAGCAATCATTTGGGAAGGAGACGAACCCACAGATGACAAACACATAAGCTATCGAGAATTGCACAAACAGGTTTGTAAATTATCTAATGCATTAAAAGATAGAGGTGTTAAAAAAGGCAATCGAGTCTGCATTTATATGCCGATGGTACCCGAAGCAGCCTATGCGATGTTGGCCTGTGCTCGCATTGGTGCGATCCACTCCGTTGTGTTTGGAGGCTTTTCACCGGAATCATTAAAAGACCGCATATTAGATTCAGATTGCCAAACTGTAATCACTGCGGACGAAGGAGTACGAGGTGGTCGCCTAATTCCCCTAAAAGCGAATGTGGATGCTGCACTAAAAGAATGCCCTAACGTGCATACGGTCTTAGTTGTTCGCAGAACCAATGCTGAAGTCAGTTGGAACGATAAACGTGATGTCTGCTACTACAAAGTTACTGAGGCAGCTAGCGATCAATGTGAACCCGAGTTAATGGATGCAGAGGATCCTCTTTTTATTTTGTACACCTCGGGATCAACCGGAAAACCAAAAGGCGTGTTACATACAACTGCCGGATACTTGTTAGGCGCCAGCATTACCCACAAATATGTATTCGATTATCACGATGGGGATGTTTATTGGTGCACTGCAGATGTAGGTTGGGTGACCGGTCATTCCTATATCGTTTATGGTCCTTTAGCAAACGGAGCAATTACGTTAATGTTTGAAGGCGTTCCTACGTATCCTAATGCTTCCCGTTTCTGGCAAGTAGTAGACAAACATCAAGTAAACATATTCTATACCGCTCCAACCGCAATTAGAGCTCTCATGTCCGCTGGTGATGATCCAGTCACTAGCACCTCGAGAAGTTCTCTAAGATTATTAGGCAGTGTTGGTGAGCCAATAAATCCGGAAGCGTGGGAATGGTATTATCACATTGTGGGTGATGGTCGCTGCCCCATAGTTGATACCTGGTGGCAGACGGAAACCGGCGCCATCATGATTACTCCAATTCCTGGCGTTACCGATTTAAAACCAGGTTCTGCGACTAAACCATTTTTCGGTGTCAAGCCCGCATTAGTGGATGCTGATGGCTGTGAAATTGAAGGAGCAGCTACTGGCAATCTAGTAATTACGCAAAGCTGGCCCAGCCAAATTCGTTCTGTTTATGGTGACCACCAACGTTGCATTGATACTTACTTTGCTACTTACCCTGGATATTATTTTACCGGAGACAGCTCCCGCCGCGACGAAGATGGTTTCTACTGGGTAACCGGGAGAGTTGATGATGTTATTAATGTCTCAGGTCATCGACTTGGTACTGCAGAAATCGAAAGCGCCTTGGTTTTGCATAACAGTGTCGCTGAGGCAGCCGTAGTAGGTTATCCCCATGACATTAAAGGCCAGGGAATCTATGCCTATGTGACTCTTATGGCAGGCTTGGAAGCTTCTGAAGAACTTCGCACAGAACTTATCCAATTCGTAGGAAAAGAGATTGGTGCTTTTGCCAAACCCGAGATTATTCAGTTTGCACCAGGGCTGCCTAAAACCCGCTCTGGAAAAATCATGCGCCGTATATTAAGAAAGATTGCTGCCAATGAGCTTGAAAATTTAGGTGATATGACAACTCTCGCCGATCCTGCTGTGGTAGTACAACTTATCGAAAACCGGGCAAACAAGTAATCCCTTATTCAACAATATTAAATGCCATGTCTAACTATAAAGTAACAGTTAAATGGCAATGAGGCGACACCGATATTTTGCAGAACAAATATTCGTGGGGCATGAGTGCCTTTTTGGGCAGCACTATTATCCCTACTTCGGTTGCTCCCCAAATTATCCCATTACCCTGGTCGACCGAAGCTAACCTCGACCCAGATGGGATTTATCGCTAACTCCATATTTACGGACGTAAAAGTAAACCTATAAAACTGGTCACCAAAAATTTTAAATCGTCATGAGTCACAGCAACAAATATTTCATTGATCTTAAGCACTCTGCTGTTTATCGAACGATAAAAATAGGCCTCAGTTTGTTCCCTCTAACCTTGCAAGGTCTCATCTTGCTTATCGTTACCGCCCTCTGTCTAAGTGTTTTCGGTTATGGCTCCATGGATTTGGTTGTATTTGCACTTGCAATTTGCGCATTGGCAATACTTATTTTTTGCCTTTTTTGCTCCGTGATCTCTGGTGTTTTTGTGCAGCAGAAAATTCAGAAACAAATAGAAGAATCTGAACGATTCTACGAATCGATTAAAGTCGAAGCTGGATTTCCAAATGAGACTGGATTCTCCATGCCTACTGTTAATCTTTTGCCCCTAGTGAAACTCAGTTGGAAGATAACCTTCCCAGATCACATCGAAACCAGAACTCGATTAGACGTAAACAATCATTTAGTTGAAGAGATCATTCCAGGGAAACGCTGTCTAACCAATCATGTTAATCGTCAATTTACAGTTTCTGACGTACTCGGCTTTTGTCGTTATTCCTGGCTACAGAAACAAGACATTAGTTGCATGGCGCTACCACAAACTAATTCGGTTAAAGCATTACCACTGTTGAAATCCCTGACAGCGGAAGATGGCATACCAAATCCGTCGGGAGATCCGGAAGGTGACCGCATGGAAATTCGGCCTTATGCACCTGGAGATTCAGTTCGCAATATCATGTGGAAGGTCTACGCTCGAAATCGGCAACTTAACGTTCGTTTAGCTGAAAAAAGTGTATTTCATAGTAAGCGAACTGTGGCATATCTCCTTAGCAGCCCAAAAGATGAAGCGGCCTCGGCAATCGCCAGAATGGCATTGGAAACCGGAGCACTGGGAGAAGATTGGGCATTTGCTGCCGATGGTACAGAGGAGCTCTGTGAAAACTTACCAGGTGCATTGAAAGCAGTGGCCCGATCACGTGCTGTAGAAAGTAGCTTTTCTTACGGTTTAGACAAGTTTCTTACAAAGGCCGTTGGGCAGTCTGGAGCTCATTGCATAGTTTTCGCTGCTGCAGAGCTAGCACCTTGGCTAACACACTTAAAGAACACAATTGGCCGTTATTCCGGTCAGTTTTCGCTAGTATTAGCCACCGATGGATTTCAAGAAGAAGCGAGTCAACAGCTGTGGCGGAAGCTATTATTTCAGGAAGCCACCGAACCCGGGATGGGCAGTGAAACCGGCAGCTCCAGAAGCGAAATGCTCCAATTATTGACCGAATTGGGACAACTAGTAGAATCGACTTTAGTTGTAGATAGAAAAACTGGATTTAGCTTCGATAAAAGCCTAAGAAAGGTATAGGCAGCTGCAATTTGGATAGATAACTTTATGACCATTAGAGCCGATCATTCTTCTCATCATTTTCTCCCAACGAGCTTGCGAGCCGCAATCATTGCCTGCAGCTTTTGGGTGTCAAGTCTGCCCGTGACAGTGGTTACTGGTTCTATCGCAGCGTTTTCCGGATGTCTTTTCTCTTGTTACGCAGTAGATCTGTATTTACACAAACCTCCATTCAATAAACTGAGAACCTCTACCATAATCGGACTTTGTGTTTTCGTCTGGTTGATAGCTCTGCTTGTTTCCAGTTTTTCCGTAAATTCTGCGCTAGTCGCAAATATTTTCTCACCTATTAATGCATTTAACTTAGGTGAATTTATAAAGTGGTTCAGCATAAGTGCCAGCATTACTTTCAGTTTGCGCACACTAGCTCATCGAGCCAGTTATGGTGCGGTAGTTGAAATTTTGTTCGTAGCATCTGCTTTCGTCATCACTTTGGCTGCCCATCGCAATGGTATGATCCATAGACCATTCTTTATTGGTGACTTCGCCTTAACTCGTGGCATCGATCCATCATCCATATTAATGGCCTTTGGTTGCGGCGCTGTGCTCTCACTTTCTGCGTTGTTAATGGTGGAAAACAATCAGAAGCGGCTACCCTATCATTTCACGGTTTTAGGCTTGTTATGTTTTTCGCTGCTTATCTATGTTCGGCTTTTTGGTTTACCAACACCTCAGTTAACCGATGGCATAGGATTAACTGGACAGGAGCAAAATGGTAACAGTGGCCAACGCGACAATCCTTTCCGAGATGGTGAAAATGAGAACAACGATAAAGAAGCACCCGTTGCAGTAGTGGTTTTTCGAGACGATTACGAACCTTTAAATGGTTCCTATTATTTTAGAGAATCCGCATATTCCCAATTCGATGGCGCCATGTTGAACTATACCACGCGTGATGATATGGACCGCGATCTCATCAAACATTTCACCAATAGCAGAGCTGAAACTGATCTACTTCCTGGCGCAGGTGATGAACGCAAATTAGTGCGAACAACCATTGGTATGCTGGTACCTCATCGCAACCCTTTTGGCCTGGAAAGTCCAATTGCTTATGAAAACAAAGCCAACCCAAGCAACTTGAGATTTAAGCGCACCTACGACGCCTACTCCCTCGCACCAGAATATGACTTCGAATATTTAATTGGACAAGAAACCGGCCGAGATGAGTGGTCCGATGAATTACTACAGGAATACTTATCTATCCCAGACGATAACCGCTACCAAGCTCTAGCCGAACAGCTTATTGGAAATTTACGCCCCGAATACATTGACGATCCTTTCGCCAAGGCTTGGGCCATAAAGTCTTACTTAGACGAGAACGGTATCTACAGCCTTAAAAACCAACACGCCTATGAACCTGATCCAGCAGCTTCGTTCCTGTTTGGTGATCTAACAGGCTATTGCATGCATTTTTCATTCGCCGCCACTTATTTGTTTCGCAGCATAGGCATTCCTACAAGGGTCGGAATCGGTTATTCAGTGCCAGCAGCAAACAGAGCTGGAGGATCAGCATTGTTGGTGCAGGCAATACACGGTCATGCCTGGCCAGAAGTTTATTTCAAAGACATAGGCTGGGTAATTATCGATCCCGCGCCACAGCAAACCTTAGTAGATATGACTACTGATCCACAAAATGATTTACAGCAACTATTAGGGGATATGTTACGTGACGATGCTTCTTTCAAAGATTTCATGGAATCTCAACAGGTATCATTTATTCAATTACAAACGCTTCTGAATATTCTCTATGCTATTGTCGCTCTAGCTGTTCTCGTCGCTTATCTGATTAAAGCTTATAGGCTCTGGATCCCATCCTTTGCAATAGACGAATCTCAATATCGCTTGAGTTATCGAGCAATGCTCGATCGCTTATCCGCAGTGGGGCTTTATCGCAACTTTGGAGAGAGCCGCGAAAAATTCGCCGAAAGAGTAAACACTACAATACCTTCTCTTAAACCAATGACAAATACACATCTTTCCTTAGCGCTCGGTGGCAATGTACCAACCACAGGGCAACAGCAAAAATGGAATGAACTAGATCGGGCGGTGCGCAAGGAAGTTAATACAAGCACTGTTACCTGGCGCAAAGTTATTGCGTTTTTTAATCCATTCTCCTGGCTGCTAACCAAGTAGCTTTTCTATCGAATCTAATTTTTAGTTCGGAGTATTAAATGAACTCAGACAATGTTGCCGAAGTAGAAGAATTGCCAACTGCAATGTCTGATGAGCCTAATGGTGCGCTGCAAGAAGCACTGGAAGTTCTCTCTACGCTGCAAGCCACAATAAAAAAACAAGTTCTGGGCAGAGATGATGTCATTGAATTAGCAATTAGAAAATTTCTCCTTAACACAGGGATAAATTTGCAACAAGAAAACCTAAAGTTTGAAAATAAAATCAAAAAGAATATTTTGATGGATTTTGTCTCTTATCCGGCAACCACGGCTCATTATTTTGAAAGAGCATTAAGAAAAAATCATAATGTTATTACGTGCGGTGCGCAGATGAATAACTATGTAAAAAAAATATGGGACCTGGAAGCGTTAAGTTGGGAAGTTAAACCACAAGATATAAAAAGAGATGAAAAGACTCCGTTAAAAGAAGTATTTGCTGAACTCCCTGAGGGCTGGA